>Ga0180085_1000049_pt1 | contig 32673 bp, 17 predicted proteins | sample EasRiv730_16_10D_FD_123013 | JGI IMG/M metagenome (GOLD analysis project Ga0180085, IMG submission 123013) | Soil microbial communities from meander-bound floodplain in the East River, Colorado, USA - East River metaG ERMLT730_16_10D | ecosystem: Environmental > Terrestrial > Soil > Floodplain ... | reverse complement strand
GCTGCATGTCCTATGGGCAGCCAAGGAAGCCAGAGTCAAGCGGTTGGTTTACGCGGCTTCATCGTCTGCGTACGGCGACAACCCGGAACTACCCAAGCGGGAGGAGATGCCCGGTCGAGCCATCTCGCCTTATGGACTCATGAAGTATGTGGGAGAAGAGTATTGTCGTCTCTTTACGCAACTATACGGATTGGAGACCGTCTCCTTGCGATACTTCAACGTTTTCGGTCCACGGCAGGACCCATCTTCACAGTACTCCGGTGTGCTCTCCCGATTCATTACGACAATGCTGGCCGGAAAGAGACCCGTAATCTTCGGCGACGGCGAGCAAAGCCGTGATTTCACCTTTGTCGCCAATGTCGTCCAGGGGAACTTGCTGGCTTGTCACGCGTCAGGCGTGGCAGGGAAAATGTACAATCTCGCTTGCGGAGAGCGCGTCAACCTCAATCAAGTGGTGGCTCAACTGAACGCCATCCTGGGAACAACACTGGAACCGATCTATGAAGCAAGTCGAGTCGGCGATATCAAGCACTCCCAGGCGGAGATTTCGCGCGCCAAGGCAGATCTTAAGTACACACCATCAGTTCACTTTGAGGAAGGATTGCGAATCACTGTCGAGTGGTATCGGCAAAACTTCCGGTGATTTGGTTTTCTCGCTCTGGCCGCGATTGCGAGACGTCCCACTCAACAATTCGCTGGATTGTCTCCATGCTGGAATCGTCTTCTGTCTGCCCGGATGGATTCAGTCACCAGTCCTGGGAATCGGATGTACCGTTAAGCTCTCACAGACGTCGCCCATCGTTGCAAACCCTCGTAGGTCTCCCTATAATCCTTTCGTTCGCATTCTGATCCAGTGAGGCCCGTCGTGATCAGCCGGCAGATGGAGTTCAAGGACAAGTATTTCTCGCTGCTCGAGCAGGGTGCCAAGCCTGGCCGATACATTGGCGGCGAGCCGAACATGGTGGTTAAGGATCTGGACCGCGTGCAGGTTCGTTTCGCGCTCGCGTTTCCCGACGTGTATGAAATCGGCATGTCGCACAATGGCATCCGGATGCTCTATCACATCCTGAACCGCATCGATGATGTCTATGCCGAGCGGGTCTTCGCGCCCTGGGTCGATATGGCTGCCGTGTTTCAAAACGAAGGCGTGCCGCTCTTAAGTTTGGAAACCAAGACACCCATCCGCGATTTCGATCTGGTTGGCTTTTCCCTGCAAGCGGAATTGACCTACATCAACATTCCCTACATGCTCGACCTGGCCGGAATTCCGCTGCTGTCACAGGACCGGCGGGACGGCGATCCGCTCATTTGTGCTGGTGGTCCTTGCACAGCCAACCCGGAACCGCTGGCAGATTTCATCGACTTCTTTGTCATCGGGGATGGCGAGGACCTCGTGGTTGAGATCGTCGATCTGTGCCGAAATGCCCGTTATGAAGGGTTGAAGCGTTGGCAGACTCTGGAAGCCCTGGCAAAGCTGCCTGGAATCTACGTGCCACAGGTCCACCAACCGCCCACGCCGTGGGCGCCGGAAACCCGGCCGGGAAAACCCTTCACGCTGGTGAAACGGCGCTGGGTTGAGGCGTTGTCACCCGACTTCTATTCCTCCAAGCCCATTGTCCCGGTGATCGACATCATTCAGGACCGTGTCAGCGTGGAAGTGATGCGGGGCTGCACTCAAGGATGCCGTTTCTGCCAAGCTGGTTACTGGTACCGTCCGACGCGTGAACTGAACGTGAACGACGTGATGCGGCTGACCTCCGAATCGCTGAAGAACACGGGCAACCGGGAGATTGGCCTGTTGTCGCTTTCCACGGCGGACTACAGCCAGGTGGAATGCCTGACCAAGGAGATGGCGCGGGCCTTTTCAAAGGACAAGATTTCGATTTCCCTGCCCTCTTTACGCGCCGACATGTTTTCGGTGTCTCTGGCGGAAAATGTTGGAGAAGTGAAGAAGAACGGTTTCACCTTCGCTCCCGAGGCTGGGAGCGTGCGCATGCGCCGGTTCATCAACAAGAACATCAGCAACGAGGAACTGTTCCAGTCCATAGAAACGGCCTATCGGCAGGGCTGGAACCTGGTGAAGCTATATTTCATGATCGGGCTGCCGACCGAAACCGATGCGGATATTCGCGAACTCGTTGATCTGATTCGCGAAGTTGGACGCATCGGCAAGAAAGTGAAAGGCGGCCAGAAGAACGTCAACGCCAGCATCGGGACGTTCGTCCCCAAGTCATTCACGCCGTTTCAGTGGGATCGTTTCGAAGACTTGAAGGTCACTACCGAGAGGCTCAACTACCTGAAATCGGCTGTTCGGTTCCCGTTTGCTCGTCTCAAGTGGCACAATCCGAAGGAAGGCTTCATTGAAGGAGTGCTTTCGCGCGGTGATCGACGGGTCGGACGCGCCATTCTGAGGGCATACCAGCTCGGCTGCCGGTTTGATGGCTGGGATGAGATGTTCAACTTCGATTTGTGGATGAAGGCCTTCGAGGAATCGGGTATCGATCCACACTTCTACAATCGGGACATTCCGCTGAACGAAGTGCTCCCTTGGGAGTTCATTGACATTGGCGTCTCCAAGAAGTTCCTGCTGAAAGAGCGCGAACGTTCCTACGAGCAGGTGCAGACCTACGATTGTAAGTGGGGCGACTGCCGGGGATGCGGCATTCCTGGAAACTATGAAGACATCAAGCTGGCTGAAGTGCCGGAGCAGGTAGTGGCTGAGAGTCTGGTTCAGTTGAGTCTTACTCCATCTCGGACTGCCGATGCTCCAAAACCTCCTGAAGCCCTGCGGGCTTCTGTCCCCCTTGTCCAAGGAGGAGCGCTCGAGCCAGTTATTGACCCTAGCCAAACCAATGTTCGGCAGCCGTCAGTGCCCCTCTCTGTAATTGAACGTGCAGCATTCCCTGCGCGACCCTTTGTCATGCACTACTGGAAGGAGGGCCCGGCGAGGCTTCTGTCGCATTTGAATGTAATGCAACTCATGGAGCGCGCGATGATTCGCTCGGAGTTTCCGTTACGCTTCACCGAAGGCTTTAACCCGCACCCGAAGTTTGCCACGTCACCCGCAATTCCTCTGGGAATGAGCTCGCGCTCCGAATACATTCAGTTTGAAGTTCAGGGCCAGTTGCCGGAAAACGCTGTGGCTCGGATGAATGCCTGCCTGATCGAAGGGCTCGTGGTTCAGAGCATCGTGCCGTTCGAAGCAAAAGGTCAGTGGACCATCACGCAGCCGCTGCAAGCGACCTACAAAGCCTCGATCGAGAGCGAACAAAACAACGGTGAGGCGGGCGCCATTTCAGAATTAATGGGCCGCGTTAACGATCTCATCAATCATCTGAGCGACCACTACAAGGGCAACGATTTCTACTGTAGCTCAAAGGATCACGAACGCATCGTGGATCTGTGGGTCGAAGGTGACCATCCGCCAAGGCTGGGCTTTACCGTATCGGTTAACCAGAATGGCGCGTTGCTGAAACCGAAGGACTTTCTGGAGCAAGTTCTCCAATGCCCGCCAGATCTCGCAAAGAAATTCCTGGTTGTTAAGGAAACGGTAAGCTTCCAGTGAAGCCCGCTCGCCGCCCCGAGGCACAACCTTCGCATCTGCGCCCCCAGGCAGCAATGCTGGTCAAAGATTTTGCTCCATAGGCTCCATGCTTCTCCTCAAGCGATTTTTCCTGATCGTGGTCGTTCTCTGGATTGCAGGGTCAGCCGAGCTTTCGAAAGCCGCCGACAACAGGCTGGCGCGCATCGGCACCAAAGAGTACGTTGCGCTGATCCAGCAACTTTCCGAAGAACCGGGATTCTTCGATTCGGACAACCTGGTCTCCAACGAATCTTCTTACCTTCAAATCTCAGGTCCGCTGGAGAAGCTCGCAACCAAGGGTGGCATCTACCTGGGTGTGGGGCCCGAACAGAACTTCACCTACATCGCCAAGACGCGTCCACGTCTCGCCATCCTGGTGGACATTCGGCGTCAGAACCAACTTTACCATCTGCTCTTCAAATCTCTATTTGAACGTTCGCGGAATCGGTCGGAGTATCTCGCCAATCTCTTTTCCAGATCGAAGCCAAGGAAAACTGTGCGCGCTGATGGCGATATCACGACGCTGCTTCTGGAGTTCGAAAAAACTGCGCCTTCGGAGCGACTCTTTCGAAAGAACCTAAGCGAGGCGCTGGCCTTTATTCGCCAAAATTGCCAGTTCCCGATCCACGACAAGGATGCCGGTACGATTGAGGGCATCTACCGGGAATTCTTCGACCAGCAGCTCGACATCCGCTTTCGCAGCTTCGGCCGGCCGAGCTTTCGTTTCTACCCTTCGTTTAAGGACATCGTGCTGGAGCGCGACCCGGAAGGGAAATTCGGCAACTATCTCAATTCCGAAGCCGACTTTCAGTTCGTCAAGCAAATGCACAGCCGCAACCTCATCGTGCCTGTGGTGGGAGACTTTGCCGGGCCAAAGGCGCTTCGAAAGGTGGGCGAATACTTGAAAGGGTTGGGAGAAACGGTCTCTGTGTTTTATGTTTCCAATGTTGAGTTCTATCTGATTCGAAACGGAGTATTCGACCGATTTGCCGAGAATGTCCAGGGACTGCCTCTTTCAGACCAGAGCTTGTTTATCCGCGCCTATTTTCGCTTCCCCCACCCCGAGCGCCGTCCAGGGTATGTCAGTGCCACTCTCCTCCAACGCATGAAACGATTCATTGAGAACCGCAACGCCGGGAACTATCAGTCGTATCAGGACCTTGGATTGAGAGATTATCTTGCGAGTGAATAACCACAACGTGCCATGGGGGCGCACCTGCGTGTACGCCCTGGCAGGTGGGCCCGTTGAGGTGTGTTTGTTCCTACGCGCCGGGAGGGCGGACACTCGGGTCCGCCCCTACCTTTGAACCGACTATTCCATTGAAAACCCTGCCTCTATCCGCTATCGTTATGGGTAATTCCAATCGAGTCGGAGTGGCTTCTGAAGGGGCTGTTGGGAGCATACCGAGGTCACGCGGGATCTTGATGTCCAACGATAAAATCCAACTGCAGGTAACGCGTTGCATTGTTGCTGTCTCGCTGATGTGTTTGTGTGCCTGGGCCTTCGAAGAGAGTCCCGAAGAAGTCCCCAAGGGGCCCCAGGTTGCCACGCGCCAACCACAGCTCAACACGGTCTTTCCTATGGGAATCCAGCCCGGTCAAAAACTACGTCTGGAGGTTCAAGGCGAATTTCTGGATGGTGCCACACAGTTGCTGTTTGAAAACAACGATGTCTCCGGATCCATGGTTTCCGCAACCTTCACCAAGGCTCTTGTCGATGTATCGGTGTCACCGGACGCCGCGCCCGGACCGCGGCGATTTCGTCTGACCTCAGAACGTGGTGTCTCGAACACGGTGCTATTTCGAGTCAGCCGCTGGCCGACACCCGTTGAAAAGGAACCCAACGACGATTTGGATTCACCGATGCCTGTCACGTCGCCTGCATTGATCAGCGGCCGTCTGCAGACGGATCAGGATGTCGATCTCTACCGTTTCCACGCAACCGCCGGAGAGCGCTTGCAATTTAATGTGTTGGGCGCACGCAATGGAACAAATGCCGACGTGTCGCTGGCTATCCTATATCCCGATGGTCGCGAGGTTGTGCATGACGAAGGCCGTTTAATCTGGGATCCCTATCTGGATCACACATTCGAAGCCGCTGGCGACTATATTGCGGCCATCACCTTGACCCGCATGCCCGCTGGAGGCCAGTCACGCAGTGATCTCAACTATCAAATCGCCATTGGGCACAGCCCGTTCTTTTGGTCGGTGTTTCCAGTGGGTGCACGTCTGGGAAGTTCCAGCGAGCTCACCTTGCGGGGCGACTTCCTGCCCGTTGGGGCTTCGGTGCGCTTTTCCGCTGCTGGCATGTCGTCCGCCTCACGGGCGATAGAGGGCACACTCGCGGAACGCTGCTCGTCGGGTGACTACCGGCTGCCAGTCAAAGTCAGCCCGACCGCCGAACCAGGTGTCTACGATCTTGGAATCAACGATGAGTCCGGCACGTTGGCGCCGCTGAAATTTGTTGTTGGAGATCTACCCGAAGTAGCCGAGGCAGAACCGAATGATACCGTGGTGCAATCTCAACCGTTGACCGGCGCCGTGACGGTGAATGGTCGTATCGATCACGATGGCGACGAGGACCTGTTCCGCGTCTCGGTTGAGGCGGGGGCATCGCTGCTGTTTCAAGTGGACGGCGAAAAATATGGTTCGCTGCTCGACTCTTCTCTTGCCTTGCTGGACGCGCGGGGCAAAGTTTTGGCCTCCAACGATGATGCCAAGTGGCTGGGTCGCGCACTGAATCGGGATGCAATGCTTAGTTTCAAGTTCAAAGAGAGCGGCGACTATTTTGTTAAGGTGAGCAGTCTCTATCGACGGGGTGGGCCGGACCACATCTACCGGCTTACGGTGCGGCCCGCAGCGCCGGACTTCATGCTCTCTCTAGGCACTGATCGACCCTCCGTAGAATATGGAGAAAAGGGTAAGATTGGAGTCTCAGTCAGTCGCCTGAACGAGTTCAAAGGAGAGGTTCGCGTTGAGATCACGGGTCTTCCCGAGGGTGTGGCGGCGAGGACACTTGTGATCCCGGGCGACAAGGAATCCGGCAGCCTTGAGCTTGAAGCTGCCGCCGGGTCTGGACTGAAGGTCAGTGAGATCCGTGTTTGGGGAGAGGCGAATCTCGATGGACGAACTGTAAGACGCCAAGCGCTGCTTCCGCCGGGACGTTTTCAGGGCAGCGGACCCGTTTTCCCGGATTCTTCGCCTCTGCAGGCTCTTCTCGCCGTCGTGGACCCAGCCCGGTTTTCGCTGGAATCAGCGGCCTCAACAGTCTATCTGGTGCGCGGCGGCACGGCAGAATTTGGAGTCAAGGTGGCACGCAAGGCAGGATTTGCAGCACCACTAAGCTTGACCGCTGAGAATCTGCCGCAAGGCGTTGCCATTCAAGAGGTCGAACTGATCGACGAAGGCCGCATGGCGAGAGTTACTTTGAGAGCTTCTCCAGATGCCGCGTCGGCCCGGGTACCCAATCTGGCGATCATCGGCACTACAGAAGTCGAGGGTAAGAAGTACACTGTGGCCGCGCCGAGGGTAAGTCTGCAATTGGATTGACCCCGAACTGGGTAGCCACGATTGGCACGCTGTTTGCGTCTATCGTGGGTTTAGCTAACAATTCCACGATTGAGGCAGAAAACGCTTCATTCGTGGTTACCAAACTAACAAATCAATGCGAATGAGTTTTCGACAATCTCTTTCGAGGTTCGCAGTGTTCGGGCTTCTGACTCTGCCCGTGATGGCCAAGGAGTCTCTGCAGACTGCCGGCCTGGAAGAAATTTTCTTCGAACCCAAGTCATTCTTTCTCTCGAGCCTCAAGGAAACTCAGACTATCGCGTTGACGGGCCGTTACGCCGATGGCAGTCTGCGCGACTTGACGCGTCAGGCAAAACTTTCGATCAAGGATGCTGAGATTGCGGAAATGGGCAGCGATGGCCGCCTGATATCCAAGGCCCACGGCTCCACGAATCTTCAAGCGTCCGTGGCAGGGCGCACGGCGTCCGCACTGGTTGTGGTTCGCGCGGCCCAGGAAACTCGAACGATGGATTTTGCGACGGACGTCGCCCCGATCCTTTCGCGATATGGCTGCAACGCGAGCGGCTGCCACGGAGCCTTGAACGGCCAGGCCGGCTTCAAGTTGTCGCTCTTCGGCTACGACCCGGACGCCGACTACGAGGCCATCGTGAAGGCAAACGAAGGGCGCCGCGTCAATCTCAAGAGCCCTGAGGAAAGCTTGGTGCTTGCGAAGCCCAGCTTCGCCATCGCCCACGGTGGTGGACAACTCATTCAGAAGGATTCACTGGAGTACAAAGCCCTGCGCGATTGGATTGGTGCTGGTGCTCCTCAAGGCAAGGCCGGCGGACCAAGGCTGGAACGGCTGCAAGTGTACCCGCAAGGCCAGCGACTCTTGGTCACCCCTGGCCAGCAGCAGCAACTCGTCGTCATTGGCAAATACAGCGACGGACGTGAAGTGGATATGACACGACAGGTACGCTACACGCCCAGCGACGAAACCGTCGTGTCCGTTACTCCGGAAGGCCTCGCGTCCGCCAAGCGCACGGGTGAAGTCAACGTCATGGTGCGCTCGCTTGGAGCGGTTGGAGTGTCACGGATGGCCGTTGTGCTGCGGCCCCCGCTCAACCAGCTTCCGAAGCTCGCGCGCAACAACTACATCGATGATCTGGTGTTTGCGAAACTCCTTCGCCTGCGCATGCTGCCCTCTGACCTCTGTTCCGAGAGCGAGTTCATTCGGCGGGTCTATCTGGACGTGATGGGCACGCTACCCAAGCCGTCGGAAGTCCGGGCTTTTCTGACCGATCGGTCCCCCGCTAAACGGGAACGGCTGGTGGATTCGCTCTTCGCCCGCCCGGAATATGCCGACTTCTGGTCGCTGAAGTATGGCGATCTGTTCACGAACAGTCCGCAGTTCCTGTACAACGGGACTGCGTATTACCAGACCTGGTTACGTGATGCACTTTCCAAGAACAAGCCGTATGACCAGTTTGCCCGGGAGTTGCTCACCTCCAGTGGCGGCACTTATCAAGCCTTGCCAACCAATTTCTATACGGTTCAAAAGAAACCCGAAGACATGGCGACCTTTGTCAGCCAGGCATTCCTCGGTGTAAGCTTGGAGTGCGCCCGTTGCCATGATCATCCTAGCGAGAAATGGAAGCGTGACGATTTCATGGGTCTGGCGGCCTTTTTTTCCCAGGTGAAATTCAAGAGCGGGGCTCGAAACAACGAGCGTTTTCTCTATATTGAGCCGGAAAGGGAGTTTGTCCACCCGCAAACCAAGCTCTCCGTAGCAGCCAAGTTTCTCGGTGCGGACTACCCAGAATTTCGGCCGCAGGAAGACCGGCGGGCAAGGTTGGCCGAGTGGCTAACGTCTTCGAACAATCCTTACTTTGCGAAGGCGGCTGTAAACCGTTTCTGGAAAGAGTTAATGGGACGTGGCATCGTCGAACCCGTGGACGATTTTCGCGTGACGAATCCACCCAGTCACCCGGAATTACTGGAACGCCTGGCAGCTGATTTTGTCGAATCGAAATTCGACGTGCAGAAGCTGATGAAACACATCATCCTGTCTCGAACCTATCAGCTCTCAGCCAAACCCAATGCAACCAACGCCGACGACCGCACCGCCTATTCGCACTACATTCTCCGTCGCCTGTCGGCCGAGCAGATGGCTGATGCCATTTCACAGGCGACGGGTGTGCCTGAACGGTACCCATACTTCTATCCGGGCAAACGTGCGATTCAGTTGCCCGATCCGATTGTCGACTCCTATTTCTTAACGATCTTCGACCGATCGACGCGCGAAAATGCCACTTGCTCACGCAAGCAGTCGGCCAGCATCACACAGTCGCTCAATCTGGTCAGCGGCGACACCATCAACGGCAAGTTGCGCAATGAGAAGGGTGCGATTTCCCGACTGGTTCGTGAAGGCAAATCCGATAAGGAAATTGTTGAATACCTGACGCTCGCCGCTTTGGCCCGTTTTCCCACTCCGTTGGAAACACGGCTGGCTGCGGAGGGAATTCAAAAGAGCCAGTCACGCCGCGAAGGGCTGGAAGACTTCGGTTGGGCTTTGCTGAACTCAAAAGCGTTTTTGTATAACCATTAGTGCTTCTCTCGAGACTGGGTACATGAAGATTGAGACGAATGAGGTGACATGTCATGGTCGCGAAATGTGATTGCGGTCAGGTTCCAGCAGGATTATTCGGGCGTCGAGATTTCATCCGAATTGGTTCGCTGGGCATGTTTGGATTGGGGTTGAGAGATTTGTTCGCCATGCAGGCCTTGGCTAACGAAACTCCAGTACATTCCGCCCTTAAGGCGGGAGCGCCCGATCGTTCGGTCATTTTGGTTTGGCTGAGTGGCGGGCCCCCCGCATATGGATACGTTCGACATGAAGCCGGACGGGCCCAAAGAGACGCGCGGCACATTTAAGCCTATCGCCACCAATGTCTCTGGTATCCAAGTTTGTGAGCATCTGCCGTACACGGCGAAGCAAGCGGACAAGTACGCCATCATCCGTTCTATGACTTCGCGCGAGGCCAACCATGAACGGGCCATTAACTACCTGCTGACTGGTTATCTCCCATTGCAGACGCTGGAATTCCCCTCCATGGGCTCGGTGATTTCGAAGGAACATGGACCCAAGAATGGACTGCCTGCTTACGTCACAGTGCCAAACATCTTCCCGTCATTTGGTGCTGGCTTCCTGGGAGGCGCTTACGGACCGTTCATCGCGGGGGATCCAAATGTGTCGGGCTACAAGGTACGCGATCTGACGCTCCCGACAGACATCGATTGGGCGCGGGTTAATAACCGAAAGTGGCTGCTGAGCCAAGTCGATGCGCAGTTCAAAGCCATCGATGCCAACAACGAGTTCAAGACAGTCGACACTTTTTATGAGAAAGCCTACGACCTTATGAAGTCGTCAATCGCAAAGAAGGCCTTCGACATCGAAGCCGAGCCGGAAACGGTTCGCAACCGGTACGGAAGGACACCGGTGGGACAGGGTTGCCTGCTGGCGCGACGGCTGGTGGAAAATGGCGTCCGCTTTGTGACCGTCAGCAAGGGATGGCTGAACTGGGACACCCACGGCCGAAACTTCACCACGCTCGAGAAGCTTCTTCTACCCGAACTCGACATGGCCTATTCGGCGCTGCTTGAAGATCTGCATCAGCGTGGGTTGCTCGACTCCACGCTGGTTGTGTTGATGGGAGAATTCGGCCGCACCCCTGAAGTGAATTCCGATGCTGGGCGCGATCACTGGTCCAAGGCGTTTACCGTGGTAATGGCAGGAGGCGGGGTGAAAGGCGGCCAGGTATTGGGCGCCACGGATCCGAAGGCTGCTGAAGTTACCAAGGATCCCTACCAGGTGGAAGATCTCGTCGCCACCATCTACGACCGCGTCGGTCTCGACTTCACTCACGAATACGAAACACCGATTGGCCGTCCGGTCAAACTCTCCAACGGCGGGCAGGTCATCAGCAAGCTGTTCTAAAGGAAATAGACACACTGGCTCGTCGTCACCCCGGCAGTAGTAAGCCGGGGTCCACGTCTTAGCACCAACCTGGATTCCGGCTTTCGCAGGAATGACGAAAACGAAAACACGGAACAACCTGTTACAAACCGCCAATGCGCGAAGGACGCCGGTTTCATTGGCGTCTTCCCGTGTTTCTTTCCTCCAAGCACGCCAGCCTGGTTCGAGGCTGTTCGCCTGTCCCTTCCAGGCTCAGATTCTTGACATCCAAATCTCGAATCGATGGTGGTTTTTGGTGCGCATTCTGATCCGCCCAGAGGCCGGCTCCCACTCTTCAGCCTACCCGCCCAGCAGAAAATCAAAATCTGACTTCGAGATCGAAAAGCCCTTTCCGCCGCGCGTCGCATCTTCCAAGACCGCTTTGTACAACGCCAACTTCCGTTTCTTAAGCTCGATCATTTTCTCCTCGATGGTGTGGCGCATGAGAACGCGCGTGATAGAGACTTTCTGGACTTGACCGATGCGATGCGCACGGTCGGAGGCCTGATTTTCAACGGCGGGGTTCCACCACGGGTCGAGATGAAAGACATAAGACGCCCGGGTCAGATTCAGTCCCTGACCGCCCGCCTTTAGGCTGAGCAGAAAAATGGGAGGCGCTTCCCCTTTTTGAAATCCCTCGACCAGATGCTTGCGTTTTTTGACGGCGGTGGATCCATCAAGCCGGGAGAAGGCAAGCTCCGAGGCTTTCAGTTCCTCTTCGAGCAGATCTAGAAACGAGGTGAACTGAGAAAAGACCAGGGCACTGTGGCCTTCTTCCCGCAGTTCCTTTAGCTTCCCAATCACAAACTCCAACTTGGGCGAAGGATCTTTGCTGGCGCGATCCAGCAGGCGGGGCGAAACGCACAACTGGCGCAGCTTCATGATGGCCGTCAACGCAATGATCTGGGCCTGACCCTGCGTCTTGCTGCGGTAAGCATCCTCGATCGACGAACGCACCTGTGCGACCGTGTACTGATACAAGGATTTTTGTTTCTCAGTGAGCTCCAGGTAAATATCGGACTCCGTTTTAGGAGGCAACTCTTTCAAAATGGCTTCCTTGGTGCGGCGCAGCACAAACGGCCGAGTGCGGCGGACCAGGAGGTCCATCATGGGGGACGTCTCCATCTTGATGAATGCCTTGAACTGATCATAGTCCCCCATCAGTCCAGGCAGGCATAGGTCGAGGATCGAGTAGTACTCACCCAAATGATTCTCCAGGGGCGTGCCCGTAAGAGCCAGTTTGAAATAGCCGCGCAACTGGCGTGTGGCTCCCGTCGTATTGGCAAAGATGTTTTTTACCGCTTGCGCTTCGTCAAAGACGATCACGTGAAAGTGATGTTCCTTGAGTTTCTCGATGTCCTTTCGAACCATGCCATACGTTGTCAACACAACGTCATAGGATTGGAATTCAGTCGAGCGTTCCTTGCCAGTGTAGAAACCAATTCGCAATTCGGGATAGAAGCGCTTTAGCTCGCTCTCCCAGTTAAACAGCAGGCTGGGCGGCAACACCACCAAGTGGGGCCCCAGCAATTGACCTGCAACCGGAGCAAGCACGCCCTCACGAATGGCCCCCAAGAGGGTGATCGCCTGGAGCGTCTTTCCCAATCCCATATCGTCAGCCAAACAGGCGCCCAAGCGATTTTGATAAAGGAAGGTAAGCCAGTGGTAGCCTTCTTTCTGATACGGCCGGAGTTTGGCGTGCAACCGCTCGGGCAGGTGGGTGGGATCGATTTTCTCAAAATGCATCAACCTCTCGATGACCGCTTCGTCGTCCGGCGACAGCTTCACGGTAACGCCGTGCTTGCTCAGAGCAATCCAGTCGAGAATTTGCAGTCGCTGGACCTCGACAATCTCTCGCTTCGCCTTGCTTCGTGCCCTGGCCTTGAGAATTTCAACAACCGAATCCAGGATCTCTCGAGATTCCGAATCGAGCATCTCGAAGACGTCGTCGCCTTCCCGAACGCCGCTGTTTCCCAGCGCTTCGCGCCATTCCGCTTCCGATAACGGCACGCCGTTACACTGAATCTCCGGCCTGATTTCGAACCAGTCGATGCTCGAAGCGCGTGTGGCATCGATCGAGAACTCCCACCGCGTCACGACCACGGGCTTCTCGTTGATGTAGAGATCGATGTCGTGTTTTTGAAGCTCCGAAAACAGGGCCTGCAACTGGGCGCCCTTCGGTACCGCGGGCAATGACATCACTCCGTGCGCTTCCGTCGACTTGAAAATCTGTTGCCCAAACAGTGAGTAGGGAATCTGATACAGCAAGGCTTGCTTCCGCTTGTCATCCGGAACCTGAAACCACCGGCCTCCTGCCGCGACCAGCCTGTCATTCATAACCAGAAATCTTTGAAGGTACTTTTTCAAAAGGTCAATCGCGATCTTGCGAAAGCGGAAGCGCATGATGTCGCTGGCAGCCAGCGTCTCGCGAATCAACTTCTGCCCTTCCGCCGAATTACGCGCTGCTGGAAGTTTGAAGAACCCGTCACAAAGGGTGGTTCTTCGCGCCTGGGCGCGCAGCGCACTTGGAAGCTCGCGCGATTCAAGTGTCATGAAGAAATCGAAAACGCCGTGAGGTGGGATCCCGGGAAGATCACGCAGGGCTAAAGCGGCTATGAGACGTGGGCTTCCGGCGTCATCGGTCATCGTATCAATCGTCAGCCTGGGCCTCACCTGGCCTGGCTGCGCCTCTACGGGTTGTCCAGCGACGTGGAGCGAAAGGAGGCCAGACATTTCTGGATTGGCGGGTCGAGGCAGGGAGATTTCAATGTCGCGAAATCGATCGAGGGGAAGCAGAAAAGAACCGGCCCCCAAGGGGCCACCCTCGATCGGTTCTTCCATCCCCCCGGAGTACCAATTCTGAAGATGAATTCGATGGAGCTGCTGATAGAGAGACCAACCCCGACCTTCCTCAATCAAGCCAAGCCTCTTCTCCTCGAGGTCTGCAACCAAGTCACCGAAAACCTCAAAACGTGGAAGGGGCCGTTCTACATCCAGGCAGACAGCCTCCGTCCACACGCCGTCTGAAATTAGATTGAGCCGAGTTTGCTTTCGACATTTCAGCAACGGATCCCACGTCACGCGTATGCGTTCCCGGCGCGGAGTCTCCACAATAATCGGATGTTTGCTGGCATGATGATTCAGGTAGTCGACGAACGCGGCACTGGTCGCGGGCTTGGATAGCGTGTACCAATAGCTGACTGGGGCCAGTTCCTTCGGAAGATGCGGACCCTGGCCATAGAAAACCGGATGCCCGTCCCTCTGGACCTGGATGTGGCTGGCACCCTCCTTGTTCTCGAGGACGATTGTGAACTGGCCGGCTGGTTTGTCCTTTGGCTGCGGCGGCGGCACCGGATGCGGCAACATTCCACCTGTCCGGTCGCGCACAATGCGCCCATGCTGATAGAACGGACTAGCCGGCTCAGTGACAGGCGTCGGTGGTGGAGTTGTCGTGTCTCCCGCGAGCATCCGCTTCAAAGGGTCCAAATAGGGCGGATCTGCCCGGCGCCTCGGGAACAGGTGTGGCGCCAGCAAATTGATCGTGGTTAGCAACGCACCGATGACATGGGCGCAATGCGATTCCGCCTTCCACGCATGGCAGTCGCAGCCAAATTTTAGTTTGCTTTGCTCCACCCAAAACGAAACGGCTTTCAGACCATCGACGCGAAGATTGGCCTCGAGCACGCTGAAGTCTTTGTTCCAGGAGTAAGACTCCACTCTCTGCTCTTCGTGGTGGCGAAAGCCCAGAAGCACTTCCTTCTTAGGTGCAAGAAAGTACACGCTATTGGCGGGAAGACTCCTAAGAGCTTGAACAACTGCGTTGTCTGTCGCGGGCATCCGGATCCTGGCGAGAATCAGACTGTAAATGCAAAGCCCTAAATTATACCCAGAATCCCCAACATCGGGTTGAGGCAAATGGAAGTGAATCGGTCCGGCCAGTTGCGGAAATCTCATTAGAGGGCAAGCACACGGCCTGGTGCCGGGCGGGAGGCATGGTTTCGTGAAACAGACCACCTTTCATCGTCATTCGACTGTGGTATCATCCCTACAAGCAGGAGAGGCTGCATATTCCAATGAGAAAATTCTCGCCTGATCCATCCTGTTAGGTTCAAACTGGACCGCATCGATTGCGCAAAAACGGGCGGCCACGTTGTCTCAATGAAAGTTGGCCGACTGATGCGCCAGCCTTCTTGACGGACAAAAACTCTCTGTTGTTGGAGGACTTCATGCAAACCAAGCAATCAAAAGTGGATGAGGCCCGCCTCAGCGCGATTACCTGCGGACCACTGCCAGCCTCGCGGAAGGTCTATCTGCCGGGCGCGCTTTATCCCTTCTTGCGCGTCCCAATGCGTGAGATCGCGCAGACGCCAACCCAACAGCACGGTCCTTCCAGTAGCCGGAGCTTGGACAATCCTCCCGTCACCGTGTATGACACCAGCGGGCCGTACACCGACTCAGCCATCTCCATCGACGTTCGCGAAGGCGTTGCACCTCTTCGCCGTCCTTGGATTGACCGACGCGGTGATGTCGAGGAACTTCCCGGCATTTCCTCACACTATGGTCGATTGCGGCTGGCCGACCCGCAGTTGGATTCGTTACGCTTTGCTCATCTCCGCAGGCCATTGCGCGCCAAGGCTGGACGCAATGTCACGCAGATGCACTACGCCCGCCGGGGAATCATCACTCCGGAGATGGAGTTCATCGCCATCCGTGAGAACCAGAGGTTGGAAGCAACTTTCAGTGCGCAGCATCCTGGCAATTCCTGGGGAGCCAACATTCCCAAAGCGATTACGCCCGAGTTCGTGCGCGACGAAGTAGCACGCGGACGCGCGGTAATTACGGCCAACATCAATCATCCTGAATTGGAACCGATGATTATTGGCCGCAATTTTCTGGTGAAGATCAATGCCAACATCGGGAATTCCGCGGTCACGTCAACGATTGAAGAGGAAGTCGAGAAGATGGTCTGGGCCACCCGCTGGGGGGCCGATACCGTGATGGATTTGTCCACCGGCCGCAACATTCACGAAACTCGTGAATGGATTCTGCGCAACAGCCCGGTGCCCATCGGAACTGTGCCGGTTTACCAGGCCCTGGAAAAAGTGAACGGGAAAGCCGAGGACCTGACCTGGGAGATTTTTCGGGATACGCTCATTGAACAAGCTGAGCAGGGTGTGGACTACTTCACCATTCACGCTGGGGTGCGGCTGCGTTACGTCCCGCTGACAGCAAGACGGGTGACGGGCATTGTTTCACGCGGTGGGTCCATCCTTGCCAAGTGGTGCCTCGCCCACCATGCCGAGAACTTTCTCTACACGCACTTTGAGGAAATCTGCGAAATCATGAAGGCTTACGACGTCACTTTCAGCCTGGGTGACGGGCTCCGGCCCGGCTCCATCGCGGACGCCAATGACGAGGCGCAGTTTGCCGAGCTTGAAACATTGGGAGAGCTGACGAAGATTGCCTGGAAACACGACGTGCAAACGATGATCGAAGGACCAGGGCATATTCCGATGCACCTGATTCAGGTCAACATGACCAAGCAGCTCGAAACCTGCGGTGAAGCGCCTTTTTACACACTGGGTCCGTTGACGACGGACATTGCTCCGGGTTACGACCACATCACCAGCGCCATCGGAGCCGCCATGATTGGCTGGTACGGAACGGCCATGCTTTGCTATGTGACACCCAAAGAGCATCTCGGTTTGCCCAACCGGGACGATGTGAAGGAAGGTGTGATCGCCTACAAGATTGCCGCGCACGCCGCAGACCTCGCTAAAGGCCACCCAGGCGCTCAGGCCCGGGACAATGCCCTATCAATGGCACGATTCGAATTCCGTTGGGAGGATCAGTTCAATCTCGGGTTGGATCCCGAACGCGCGCGCACGTTTCACGACGCCACACTTCCGGCCGAAGCCGCCAAGGTGGCACACTTCTGCTCGATGTGTGGACCGCATTTCTGCTCGATGAAAATTACCGAGGATGTACGAGAGTATGCAAAGCAGTTGGGCCTCACTCCCGAAGAAGCTCTCGAAGAGGGCATGGAGAGCAAGTCTGACGAATTCCGGCAGGCGGGTGGTCATATCTATCAGCGAATTTAGCCTGTAGCGGGCAACCCTGGATCGCCGAGACTCAAAACAGAGAACCACCAAGGACGCAAAGAGCACGAAGGGTTTGCCTGATGAAGTCTTTCTTAGGAGCGCCCACACCGCTTGGCGCGGGGTGATACAGGTTAGAAATTCGCAACGGAATCCCCTCTTGGGAGGCCCTGAGGTGGGTTGTGAAGTCGCGAACGGACCGACCCCGGCTGTCTTCGGCCGCCACCTCACCCGAGAGCGGATTTTCTTAGGCGTACTCGGGCGGCGATCTGACCGCCGAAATCGGGACAGCAAGAGTTCACACAGAATTAACATGATTGGCCTAGATTACCCAAGAATCAGACCTCGATCTCCGATCCACCTCCGCTAACAGCGTCATGAACAGTGAGGACGTTATGAACCCAAAACCGCAAATGGCCATTGACAACCCAGCTGCAGAGACAGCGGCAACGGTTGATTACGAGCGAGATAAGACTGTCTCGAAGAAGGCTGCCTTGCAGCAAAAGTGTGATGATATTCTGGAATCGCTGGCAAGCTTCCAGGAAGTTTACGATGGCATTCTGGCAGCACTGGCTGCATCGCATGAGCAGGCAGTGCAGGCCCTGCGCGATGAACTTCAGCAACTCAAAGACGCTATTCCCGACTTGGAGAAAAAATCGATCAAGCGGCTTAAGCTCGCCGGCACTCTGACCGCCATCGAGAACGAAAGCCAGAAGGCCAAGGTGAAGGCTGCGCTGCGGCGGAAGAAAGACTTGAACCGAATTGACGACTTCCTGGTCGGAGCGTTTCGCACCCTACGCGCCCTGAACCAGAAAACTCCCGGGCAGAGCCCGGACTAGCTGGAACGGATCGTCATCTTTTTCCGCGCCGTCTCTAACATTCCCGCCTCTAAGCTTCGCAAACCCCCTTCACCATTAGGTGCATGAGCGCTATCATGGACGCTGGATTCAAAATCATGCTGCCAAAGGCCAAACCCACCAAGCCTGCACTGCGTGACCAGAGGATTCGAGAGTTCGCTTCGGAGATCGCGCTGCACTTTACGGGGGCGATCTTCGACAACCTGGAAGGTGCGAAATCCGGAGAAGTGGAACCGCTTCACGATATGCGGGTCGCATCGCGCCGATTGCGCGAGACGCTCCGCCTGTTCCAGCAGTACTACGCGCCGGCTCGCTTCCGGAAGCTATCCCGCAAGGCTCGCAAAACCACGCGGGTCCTGGGCCTGCCCAGAGAAATGGATGTTAATTTGGAGCTGTTACGCCGCTGCCAATTTTCCGGAGGCTTGGTGGTTCACGCCACCTGCGAGCACTTGCTGGCGCTCTTCGAAGCGGAGCAGGCCCGTTTGAAGCGACGCATGCTACGGGAGTTCGAACGGCTCGAGCTCAAGCAATTTGAGAATGATTTGCGTTTGCTGGCAGACAGCGCGGTGCCGCCGCGCAGCAAGACGCATCGGCTCTTTGCGGAGCATCAGTCGGCCGAGTTCGAACTCTTCATGCAGCAAATGCCACAGTTGTTACTCGACAAAGCCAAACCGATCCTGGAGTTTGAGCCCACGCCTGATGCCCTGCAGAATGACAATCGCTTGCACGGGCTGCGCATCCGCACCAAGAAACTGCGTTATGCCCTGGAGATTCTGAAGCCATTGTTACCTGCCACTTCCGGAGAACCACCCATTGAACTCTGCCGAGCATTGCAAGACGTTCTGGGCGAGTTTCACGACCACACAGTCCTCATTGAACGGCTACAACGGCATCAACAAGAGCTCCTGCAGAAAGGCCTTCTGCTGTTGAGCCATGGCTGCTCTCGAATCGCGGCTGAACTACAGGATGCCAGACAATCGCTGACGCCAAAGATTGAACCAGCGCATCGCGAGGTTGCTCGGGCGTTGGAAGTCTACCTGAAACCTGGCGAAAACAGCGCTGCCATATCCAGTACTGCTTGATTCGAGCACGGCAGCATGGCGTCAATCGCACGATGTCTCTTGCCGAATGTCAACACGGTGACGGGAGCCTAGGGGTTCGCAATGGTTTCCTCCCTCACGCCTGGCCCCTCTCCCGCGCTGAGGCGAGCGGGACCCCATTGTGATTCCTGAAAGGCAGAAACCGTCACACTGTCCTGCAGTCTTCAGATGACCACCGTCGCACCGATCGATACACATCCAGCTTGATGGGAAAGGAACACGGTCTTGATCGATGAGCTTCGTCTTGCGCACACGACTTCTCACCGTTTTATCGCTGCTTCTATTCGCGCCATTGTCGCTGGCTACACCCAGCCCCACGGAGCTGCGCCTGCGCGGCTACTCCGTCATTCCTTCGCCTCAAAAAGTGAGCCTTCAGGCTGAAGACATCGACTTCGATGGCACGTGGGCGTATCGCGGTACTTCCGTTGGTCCAACACACATCGCCGTCCGTTCGCTCTTGAAAGACTTGCGGGAGTTTCACGCACTCACACCGAAGCCGGCCGTCGCTTCAAGCAAAAACGTGGTACGGCTTGCGATTGCCGAGGGGACTGTGAAAACGGCGGGGACTGGCGATGTTGCCAGCCAAGGCTACCTGCTCAAAATCGCTCCCGGGATGATTGAGATCATCGGCAATGGCGACCCGGGACTGCTCTACGGCGTCCAGACACTGTTACAACTATTGAAGCCCGGACCTGGCGGACGACTGCAGTTGCCCGCCGCCACCATTGAAGACTGGCCGGAGCATGCCTTGCGCTTTCTTCATTGGGATACCAAACATCATCAAGACCGGATTGAAACCTTGAAGCGTTTTCTCGACTGGTCCACACGTTTCAAGATCAACCGGATCGGCTTCGAGCTGGAGGACAAGTTTGAGTATCCGTCGCATTCCATCATCGGCGCTCCGGGCGCGTTCACGACAGCCCAACTGCAGGAAATTGTGAACTACGGCCTGGAACGTTTTATTCAAGTGGTTCCTCAGGTTCAATCGCCGGCCCACATGGCTTATGTCCTCAAGCACCCTGAATTCGCAGATCTGCGGGCGGACGACAACAACTATCAGTCGTGCACGTGCGATCCGCGTACCGAACAGCTCATCTTCTCGATGTACGATGATGTCATTAAGGCCACACAGGGTGTGGACTCACTTTTCGTCTCCACAGACGAAGTTTACTACGCCGGCAACTGCACCAAATGTACCCGGCCCTATAACCCCGAGAATCGCAGTCTGGCGTGGGTCGAGTTCGTTCAGAAAGCTCACACTTTTCTGAAACAACGCGGAAGGCAGATGTTTGCCTGGGTGGAGTATCCCTTCATGGCGCAGCACACTGAGCTGCTACCGCCCGGCCTCATTGATGGCGTTCTCGGAAACGACCCGGCGGAAATCAAACGTGAAAAGCAACACGGTCTCCACCATCTGGCTTACACCTCAATACAAGGTAGCGAGCTGCTCTTCCCGAGCTATTTCCTCCACGACAATGATCGTTACATCGCCAAAGGCCGCCTGACTTCCGCTTACGAAGAGATCTCCGTGCGGGCTCGTCCGGCAAAACCGATTGGCGTGTTTGGCGCGGCCTGGGACGATTCTGGCTTGCACAATGAAACTTTCTGGCTGGGATGGACTACGGTCGCTCAGAATGGCTGGGCGCCGGGCCTGGCGTCCGCAGCACAGACAACCGCCGAGTTCATGGATGTCTTTTACGGACCGAGAGCGTCTCAGATGGTTGACGTGTACCACGCTCTGCAGCGTCAGGCTCGCTTCTTTGAGGGCTCCTGGGACCGCGTCGTCTCCCGGGTTCGCGATCCAGGTTATGGAAATTCTTATGGTAAGGGCATCGGTACCACTCGTTACGACGAGACTCTCCCAAGACCCGCATTGCCTGCCTTGCCAGGTCTCGACTTCACTCCGGTCTACAACTATGGAAGGTACGGAAAGCTCGTTGATAGCGCCAGGACCTCCGCCATTGAAAACGATCTGCTCATTCATCGAATCCAGGAAAACATCGGTCGCGCGGAGCGCAACCGCTATAACCTCGAAGTGCTCCTTTCCCTGGCAGAGCTCACAGGGCATCAATGCCGTCTCATCCTCGGCCTGCGCAGCATTGAAGACAGGCTTCAGGCGGCTCGCGATGCGGCGCAGAAGGCTTCTCATAAACAAGCCCTGGGGCAGTTGGTTGCAGCTTACGGGCAAGCAAGAGAGATTATTGCCGGAAGGAAGGACGTTTTTGCAAACTTGAAACGGACCTGGGAGAAGAGCCGCTATCCCAAGGGGCAGGGAGTCAACGGCAGGAAATTCGTCCATGTCCTGGACGATGTCAAGGATCACTGGGCCGACCGCCGCGCTGATCTCAGCTACATGATCGCCCCGGAAGAGAGCATCGGACTGGAAACATGGATGGAGCAAATCCGAGCGGCGATTCAGGAATATGCCAGGACGCACAACCTGCCGGTGCGGCCTTTGGAGGAAATCAGGCTCGAGGATTAATGCGCAGGTCCGCCGTGAGACGTGCTATGCTCTCGCAACCTGTTTTCAATCCCTTTTTCACAAGAACCCAAGACTGACGACTCAAGGAAAGGCACCGTTGATGCGAAACTGGACAGATGTTTTCTTGACCATAGTCGTTCTGTGCGCTGGTGGTTACGTCGGCGCTGCTCTGTTAGGCGTACTTCCATAAGCTCGATCATTCATTCCTGACGCGAAACTCGCAAGGCTACGCCTGGCAACGTTCTTGCGCCCTTTTCAGGGATCGGCACCTCTCGTCCCGCTGGATAGGGGCGCCGAAATTGTTAGTGAGGGCTCAAAGTCTACACACCGCAAGACTTTCCGAGATCCGCGATAGAAACTAACTGTTCGCGCCGCCAGATCCAATTCCTCTAACAATCTTGGCAGTCGTGACAATCTGGCCTACATGACGCTGGGCGTGTTCAGCCGCGTGAAAGAGCAAACCCAGAACGGTAGATGGCAGTTGAGCGCGACCCACAAGCCGAGACTCGTTCAGTGTGGTTTCAGGAGTAGCGGCAAGTTGGCTTAGTGCACCTTCGACAGTGTTGCACCAACCGATCAATAGCTCGTCCAGAAGCGGGTAAGGAGGAGCCAGTACCCGTTCAGCCGCGAGGGCCGCACGCTGTGACGCAGAGAGAGCCTCGCCGCGCGCGTAGGTTAGGAGGCGGTCGGTGCTGCCTGTGAGATGTAGAAGATGAAAGCCAAGCGACGCGGCGCCGCCTGGTTCGAGCCAGAGTTGATCAACAGAAACGTCTGAGACGGCCACCTCGACATCCTCTAAGGCTAGTAGGAATGCATGCGCGGCTGGTTGCAGAAGTGTGGGTATGCCTGGTACAGGACCTCGAAGCCAAGGCTCCGGCTGGGAAGGTGTCATCGTGTTCTCCTGGTAGTTCTCAAGGCTCGTGCCCCCTCCATCAGCAATTCAACGTGACTCGATGGCAGGCAACGAGCACCGCACTGGCTTGTCCTGCCTATAACCGAGCGCGTAGTCGGCCTGCATGAGCTTGTGAATTTCCCGAGTTCCTTCGTAAATCACCGCACCCTTGCAGTTGCGATAGTAGCGTCCCACAGGGTATTCGTCCGAGTAGCCGTAAGCACCATGGATTTGCACCGCGTCTGAAGCCGCCCGTTCCGAAGCCACGGTTGCATACCATTTTGCCTGGGACGTTTCTCGGTTGTTACGCCGGCCCTGATTCTTCATCCAACCACAGCGCAGCCACAATAGCCGGGAAACATCATAGTCCAGCACCATCTGAGCGATCATTTCCTTCACGAGTTGGTGCTCGCCGATCGCTTTGCCAAACGTCTTTCGCTGAAGCGCATACTTGCGGCTTGCATCGAGGCAAGCTCTGATCAATCCGGTGGCACCCGCTGCCACGGTGTAGCGGCCCTGTTCGAGGGCAAACATGGCGATCTTGAAACCTTCTCCCTCCTCGCCAACACGGTTTTCGACTGGCACACGCACATCGCTCATCGAAAAGAAACCGGTGTTGCCAGCGCGGATTCCCCACTTCTGATCAAGCGTCCCACTCGCAAAACCCGGCATGCCGCGTTCGACGATGAAAGCCGACAGCCCGGTATGATCGCGAGATTTCTTCTTCGCCAGATCGGTCCAGGCGATCACCAGAAAATGATCTGCCACGTCGGCCAGCGAGATCCAGGTCTTTTCGCCATTCAAGACGTACTCCTTCCCGTCAAGGCGCGCCGTGGATTGCAACCCAACCACGTCGCTGCCCGCATCCGGCTCGGTCATGCCAAACGTGGCGATCTTCAATCCCTTCGACTGAGGCGCCAGGTAGCGAGCCTTTTGGTCTGCAGTCCCCCAGCTCAACAGCGTCAACCCGTTGAGTCCGACATGGACTGACATGATCACGCGCAATGACGTGTCGCCATATTCCAACTCCTCGCATGCCAGGCCCAGACTGATATAGTCAAAACCGGCGCCGCCGTGTTCAGCAGGGATGCAGATACCGAGCAAGCCGGTCTCTGCCATCTTCTTCAGAATCGTGCGGTCGAAGAAATGACGGGCATCCTGCTCAGCGATCTTGGGTGCCACTTCTTTCGCCACCAGTTCTCGCACCAGACTTTCGACACTTAGGTGATCCTCTGAAAGATCAAGACCGATCATAAAGAAGCCTCCTGCAAGCACGCCTTAGAAATCTGATTCCCGGTTCGAAGTTTCGAATCAGGATCACGACCGGTGCGGATTGTATCCTTGCCAGGCAAGAAATCGAAAGAAGGAATGGGCCACTAGCGGCGGCGCGTGGGCTTGGCTTGAAATGGACTGGCAGAAGAAGGATGGATGGCGCACCACTCGTGCGCCTTGCGGGGGTTCTACTTATCTTTCCACACAGGAGCGCGGCGCTCGACGAACGCTTGCAGCCCCTCGTTGGTATCTTCCAGCGCCATGAGTTGGTTCAGATAGATATCCTGTGCTCTCTTGAGGGCATCCTGAAAACTCAACCCTTCGCCCGAGAGCATGGTTTTCTTCATCATCTGCAAGACCGGGCCGCTATTCAAGGTGACTTTCGAAGCGAACTCTTTCACCGCGCTGTCGAGCTTATCCGCAGGGACGACACGATTCACCAAACCCAGAGACATAGCCTCCTTGGCCTCAATCGCCTCGCCGGTGAGAATCAGCTCCATGGCTTTCTTCTTACCGACCAGGTATGGGAACACTACCGTCGCAATGGATGGGAAAACACCCACTTTGATTTCAGGTTGGCCGAACTTGGCTGTCTCTGAGGCAATCACTACATCGCAAAAAGTCGCCAGTTCGCAGCCACCACCGAGCGCTGCCCCATTTACTGCAGCCACAGTGGGTTTGCCAATCTCACCCATGGAGAGAAAAATCTTGTGAAAGGCATCGAGCAACTGAAACACCTTCTGCGGGGTATGGTCGGCCATGTCCACGCCTGCACTGAATACCTTGCACGCTGAGCTGAAGACAATCAGTTTAATGTGATCCTCGTTGTGCAGCGATTCAAGTGCTTCACCAATCTCCGACATCATCTCGATATTCATAATGTTCAGCGGCGGACGGTTCAAAGTGATCCGCGCGTAGTTATCAACCTTCTCAAACAGAATGGAGCTCATGGCACCTCGACACTGGCATGATGACGTGGACTGAATTCTGCTTCCCCCGTTCGGAAGCGTAAAGTAAATGTTTCGACCTTGAAGGACGGAAACTTTAGCACGGAAAGACTTTAGGCGCTTCTGACGGTCGAATTGTGACCATACGATTCATGCCGAAGGCGTCGTGGCGTGGCGACTGTGTCGTCGGATTGGGGTTGGGGTACTAATCATTGTCTTTCATGGAGAGAAGGACCATAATCGGATTCATCGATCATCCGATCACTCGGCCCTTCCGGCAAGCGACCGGCGCATCTTATGTCGCGTTTATCAGGTTCATTCAAACGAGCAACCTTGGGGCAGCCTCTTTGGCTGTTCTTGTTGCTGGCCACCTTGTGCATGGCAGCCGACAAGACTCCCAAGAAGGACTCGGCCACGCCAACGAAAGACAACAAGACCGGCACGTTCACCTTCAAGGTTCCCGTCGATGTGGTCGTGGTCAATGCAATCGTCACCGACAAGCAAGGGAATCCGGTGAAGGACCTGAAGGTTGATGAGTTCAAAGTTTACGAAGACGGTCAGCTGCAGCCCATTCACACCTTCGCACTCGAGTCGTACAAAACCACTCAAGGGCCGGCCCAGACGCCCGGAGGACCAACCGGACCGGCAACCGCAGAAGGTCCTGGCTCGTCGCAATCCCGCATGATCAGCATCGTCGTGGACGACCTTGCCACGTCTGCGCCCGAGTTTTTTATGTACGCTCAGGACGCACTAAAGAAGCTGTTGTCAAGTGGGATGGAGCCGTCCGATCTGATTTCACTGAGTACTGCATCCGGCAGCCTGAACCAACCCTTTACCTCCGACCGCGATCTGCTGATGTCCCTGGTGGAAGACCTGCACAAGACGGTACAGAGAGCGGGCACCGTCAAGTCCGCATGCCCCGAGCTCACAGATACACAGGCACAGCAGATCCGAAATAATCATCCGGACACCATGCCTCTTCGGGTTGCCATCGCCGAAACTATTCTTTGCCAGCATCTCGAGAGCCTCGACAACCCCCAGCAGGCGGCAGAACCCATGGTTCGCTCAGCCGCAGCGCAACAGTTCGAGGAAAACCAACATCGCTATCGAACCCTGCTCAGCAGTATGCGGCAGTATCTGCGTTCCCTGCGCCATTTCGAGGGCAGGAAATCCCTCATCCTCATTTCCGATGGATTTCTTTCGGAATACGTGCGCTACGAACTTCAGGACGTGACTGACATGGCGTTGCGTTCGGGTGTGATCTTTAACACGGTGGATGTTCGAGGCCTCTTCACCACAAACTATCAGGCGAGCGATCAGGTCGTGGTTGGAAACGATCAAGAAAGTTTTGTCTTGTTATCGAGAAAACCCCAAATGAGGGTCGATGATATGCAGCAGCAGGAGGATCCACTACGGCAGCTTTCCAGTGAGACGGGTGGCATGCATATCGGTAACACCAACGACCTCGCGGCCGGCATGCGCAAGATTATCAACAGTCAGTCCTTCTATTACATTCTGTCTTACGCGACTCCGAACGCCAAATCCGATGGGCGCTACCACAAGATCAAGCTCGAGGTTACCCGTCCGGGGCTGAAGGTCACCTACCGCAAAGGGTATTACGCTCCCAAGGAGCAAATCTCCTTCGAGCGGCGCAAGAAGGAGGACATCATTGAAGCACTACGCGCCCCAGGCAATCTGAACGAGATTCCCATTCAACTTTCGTACAATTATTTTCAGATGGATGATGCCCGGTACCAACTCGCTCTGCTAACCCAGGTAAATATCCGCGGCATGAAGTTTGTGGAAGAGGATTCACGACACAGAAACTTGATCAGCCTGGTGGTCGTGGCCCTCGATGAGCACGACCAGTACATCGACGGGTTGGAAAAGACGATTGAACTGAATCTGACCGGTCCCAGCTACGACGCTCTGCTGAACCACGGCTTCACGTCCAAGATGGACGTTAAGGTACCCCCAGGGCGGTATCGGATTAGGGCCGTGGTACGCGAAGGTACGCAGACTAAAATGGGATCGATTAACAAGATAATTGAAGTACCGTAAGCTCAGAAGCACTTACGCAAGATTACAGGAAATAATGAATGCGGACTTGAAACAGGAGGGCGTCATGAAGGTCTCTTTTGGAAATCACGTGAGAACAGGGATGTTTGCTTTCTGTGTGGCGACCCTCTTCGGGGTCCATGCGTTGCTCGTGCCAGACAAGGTTGCGGCTGCTCCCCAAGGAAGCACGCTCCGCGTGGATGTGGACTTGGTGACGATCGAAGTTATTGCCCAGGACAAGAAGGGCTCGCCGATGTTGGGGCTCAAGAAAGAGAACTTTAAGGTCTATGAGGACGGCAAGCAGCAGGAGGTCATGAGCTTTGATGCCGTGACTGACAAGTCTGACGAGCCCATGCCCACCAGCCTTAAGGACATCGACGATAGCAATCGCCGGGGCAAGGTGGTTCTGATTCTTTTCGACGACAGCAACATCACGGCATCACAGATCCAGATGTCACGTGAAGCGGCAGAGAAGTACGTCAAGCAGCACATGCGCCCGTGGGATTTCTTTGGAGTGGCGTCGTATGGGTTGAGTTTGAAGATTCTCCAGAACCTGACCCACGACGCGGACATGGTGGTAGCTGCCATTCGCCAGCCAGCCATGTCGCACGCAGAAACAAACCGGTTCGGTCAGGGAACGCTACGCGAGGATCAGAACCGTGGAGGTGTTGCCGGACCACGCGGGCAAACGAACCGGCAAGATCCGTTCGGCCGGAATCCAGTGTTGGACCCGCAAGCGAAGTTTCGGTCGACAGTCCTGCTCCGAACGCTCGGCCAACTCTCAAGCTCGATGTCACGGGTCAAGGGTCGCAAATCGGTCTTATTGTTTTCTGAGGACTTTTCGCTGGCCAGCGACGCCCAAGTTGAACTGCGCAACACTATCCAGGCCGCGCAAAAAGCCAACGTTGCCTTCTACAGCATTGACGCCCGCGGGTTGAATTCTCTTGGCGGTGCGAATCAAGGATCACTGGTGCCTGCGGAGATACCCGTTCGCTCAGCTTTCCGCCAGAGTAGCAGCGGCTCCTGGCTTGGTGCTTTCGCCAGACGATTGTTGCCCGCTGCGGAACTACTGAATCCAGATTCTTCCTCGCTACGGCCCGCAGCTTTCTTACAAGCCCAGGGCGGACAAGCGGGTGGAGGGCAAGCCGGTGGGGGTGGACAAACCGGCGGAGCGGGAGGACAAACAGGTGGAACGACCGGAGGAACCCAAGGTGGCGGAGCGCAGGGCGGACAGACCGGAGGTACTGGAAATACAGGGGTTGGGAATAACACCGGAGGACGCAACCCAAATGATGTTACTGGGAGGGGGCAGCAGGATCAGTTTGGCGATCAAAACCGGTTCGAACAGTTTCAGCAACAGGCAATGATGGAAAACATCCTGCGCTCACTGGCCTCCGAAACCGGCGGCTTGCCCATTTTCAATACCAACAACCTAAACCAAGGACTGGACAAGGTAGACTTGGAGCTGAGCAACTACTATTTGCTGGGATTCAGCTCCACGAATCCCAAACGCGACGGCAAATTCCGCAAGCTAGAAGTGAGAACCGACGTCAAAGGCTTGAAGCTAAAACACCGCAACGGATATCTCGATCCACGGCCTCCAGACGCCTTGGCTGGTTCAAAAGGCGAACGATCTCTGATGAGCGCCATCTCCTCTCCAACCCCGATCACGCAGCTGCCGGTCAGCTTCCGGCCGGTCTTCTTTTATGACTCACCCCAACTGGCACGGGTTCCCATCTCGGCTCGCATCCAACGCGGCACCATCGAGCTGAAGAAAAAGGGTGGATTGATGGTAAACGCTGTAGATGTTATGGGGGTAGCTTACGCTGAGGATGGCAGCGTGGCAGCCCGTTTCAGTGAAACGTTGAACCTCGCTGTAGAGAAAGAGCGTGAGGAGCTGTTTCGCAATTCCGATATCCCCTACCGGAACTACATCAAGCTGCGTCCCGGCAAGTACCAGTTAAAACTGGCCATTGCCGATGAAAAGGGAAAGGTTGGCACCTCGGAGCAAACTCTGGCTGTGCCACCCATGCCTACCGGACTTGCGTCGAGCAGTCTGGTGGTGAGCCAGGAGATGGCGCAGTTACCGGATCTCATCAAGAACATGCAGACCCGGCTGCTCGATGAGCCCGATCCTCTCATCTACAAGGGTATCCAGATTCTGCCTCCTGTCGGAAACATCGTGCGCCGCGAGAGTCCCATCGCTGTCTTCTACAAGCTGTACAACTTGGAAGGGAATCAAGCCAGCCGGAGCCTGACAGCCAATGTCCAGATCATCGATGAGAAAGGGCAGGTCAGTGAGATTCCTGCCATGGATTTGGAGGAAGCTGCGTATCCCACGGGACCATCGGAGGTAGCCATTGGCTTCAACCTGCCTCTGAAAGACCTCCCCCCAGGAAAGTATCAGTTGAAGGTGGAGACCGTAGACAAGGCCAAGAACCAAAGCATCACGAGCCAAACCGAAATGGTGGTTCAGTGACGAAACATGGGTACTGAGCGCTGAGTACTGAGGAGTGCTGCTGAAACGAACCAAGAGGTGTATCGCAACATCGTGTCCTCTTGTGAAGGGGAGACCGACCAGGTCAGGCCCATGCTGATGCGGCTCAGCACTCATCAGTTATCACTCAGCACTCAGTACTCACCGCTCGACACTGTCGGTACTCAGCACTCTAAAGCAAAATCCTCTTGATTTTCGCCTGCTATAGGCACACCATTTCCTCAAATCCACACATGTTCTCGAGCTGTTGAGTTCGCGCTGACGAATTTCTGCGAGAAGTCTTTTCTTAAACTCTCTTGGAAAGGAGCAATGGGATGCGCAATCTCTTCTCTCTCCGGGCGTTCCGGCTGTCTCTTGGCCTTGCGGTGCTGATGTTGGCCATCAGCTGTGGAGGCAAACCCCAACTCTCAAAGAATTCTCCTGAATATCTTTACTCCCAGGCCAAAGAGGCTGTGGCTGAAGTGAAGTATGAGAAAGCCATCAGCTTGACCAATGATGTGCAGCAGAAATTTCCAGATTCGGAGTATGCCACCAAAGCCCGCGTCTTGCGGGTGGTGCTGCTGGCGGGGCTGAGTTCGGCATATCGCGACATGGCGGAAGCCTATCTGGAAGGATTCGATAAACCCGGCGGAAATTCTGGCAAGTTGCGATCGACGGCGTTCGATTATTATCGCAAGCAGAAGAACGCAGCTCTGGGATTGAGCGAGGCTTCTGACTATTTTCTGAAGGACACTTCGGCGACGAAGAGCTATGTGCTGGAGTGTGACTTCCCCGCCCGTGACGTGGCTCACAACAAGCGGCTCGATGAGGTGAAAGAAGGCAATCTGCTGGATGGCGAACAAAGGCGCGCCGCCGAGGAGCATGAAGTGTGGGATGGAATGATCAACACCTTGTCATTCTTTGTCGGCGCAGCAGGAGATCGACCGAAGGCCAAGAAGCTCTTGGAGAGTGGCACGAAGACCATGGACCGTCCAGAGTTCATCGTTCGACTGGGACGAACCCTGCTGGATAACCAAAAGGTGTTTGGCCGACCAGCTCTCAACGACGTCCAACTGTTCCGGCAGTTCTACGACAAGGCCGTGGAGTGTTCAGAACTGTCTCAAAAGCTCCTGAAGGAAAATCCGAGCCCAGAAGTTCAGACGATGGCAGACAATCTCAAAGGAGAGCTCGAAGCCATGGAAAAGAAGGGAAAGAAGTCGTAATCGGTGCATGCGTGTTGAGGTAGTGGGCCGGAAGGAGGACTCTGGTGTATTTCTGGACTTCGGGGCATATTTCGAAATCTTGGGACACCCGCAGGTGCTAGCTCCCGTGGGAACTCCTAACTTCCAAGAGTTGCACGAGTGGGAGTCCTGCCTGGATTCCGACTTTCGCCGGAACGACGACTCGGCGTTGGATAGCACTTGGTGGGAGGCATCCTTGAATGCCCGAGGCAATCCCGCGGCACTGGTATTCGTGGCACTACGACTTGATGGAAGGAGTCACTCGCCTGGCCGAGGTTCGAGTTTCCTCGTGGCGAGATGCAGGGCAACTCACCGTGGGTCAGAATATCTTCAGAGTCTACAGACAAGGACTATGTAAAGGCACTTTTCTCCTCGAATCAAACGGATCGATCCTCGCGCAAGCCGAGAAGCCCAGCGTGTTCCGGCGCTGGTTGGACATTCAGCACCAGGGCCGACACTACATCCTCAAGACCGTATCAGTGTTCGGACGAAAGCTTGTGCTTCTTGACGGTTCTGTGGAGATTGGTTCGCTTACCCGGACCATCTTTAGTCGGCAGGCAACGGTCAACCTCCCCGAAGATCTACCCGCTCCACTCAAAGCCTTTATCGTGTGGCTTGCAGTTCTCCTGTGGAAACGCGATGCCGCCACGGGCGCCTCCTGATGTAAACGAGACTGATCGGTCTTTCAGAGCTATGCCGGCTGGCCGAGGTAGGCACGGAGTTGTGGCGGGACTGAGCGGCGAATCAGCGCGTTGCGGATTTCCCAGTGTCTGGCGGATGGTGCGTCTCCGACGAAACGCACCTCTCCCGCCTCGCGAATCGCGATCGCAATGCCGTCCGAATACAGAACGCGATTAGCAGCAACAGGCAGCACCCGACTGCCGGGTGTGACGATTCCTAACAGGTTTAGTGGGTCCGCCGCGCTCACTGAGACGAGCATGCCCGTCGCCGGTTTTCGGCGAATGGAGCGCAACAAGCCAACCGCTTCAGGCAACGCAAACTGTTCCCCCGAAAAACCGGCGACAAAGCGGCCGCCGCGGATTTCACCTCGGGCTTCCAACTTTCGGTATACCCGCAGCAAGTCCCGCCAAGGCGGTAGTTCCTCCTGGTCAAGCAGCCTACGAAACACCACCCCATAGCGTCGCAGCAGGATCCAAGCCAAGGTTTCCAAAGTCGGCTTGTCCACTTTTCCGCTTCCGCTCGAAATATCCACCCGCAGCAGCTTTGTCCACCGACCAGCATCTTCGATCGAGTAAGGCGTCACCGAACGCCGGCGCTTGCCTTCTGTCAGAGGTGGCCGCTTCGAAGAAGGCGTGAGCAACGCTCGCAATCCAGTGAAGCTGTCAGCCGTCACCGAACCGTTTGCGACCAACTCGGCAAGAGCCTCTTCAACCTGGCTGTGCAATAGTCCCGATCGTTCAACCAAGTCAGCAAAAAACGAGGCGCCCTGCTCAGTCAATGTGCCATCCACAGCCTGCGCTGCTGAAGAGCTGCGGAAAAGCGCCCCTTCCGCCGGGGACCAAAGTTGGTTCCACATCGACAGATTGCAGCGCTGAAGCAGAGCGATGGGAGTTGAGCGAATCGGGCGCGGGTTCGAGCCATTCGTTGGACCGGGCTTGGGCGGCGTTCGTCTGGTCCAGGACCAACGTCCGGAGAGGCAAAGTGCGTCCAACCAGGCCGGATCGTATTCGGCCATTCGGGCCGGTAAGATTTCTCCCTCCCAGGCAGCTGCCGGGGCTTCAAATCCCTCCAATTGTTCGAGTAAACCGGCCAGGCCGGCCTGCCCTTCCACGCGGCGATCCGGCGTCAGATGCTGCCAGTCGAGCAGAAACCGAACGAAGTCGCTGGCTGAAACCGGTTCAATCTCCTTGCGCAGGCGGTCCAAAGTGTAACGATGAATTCGAGCCAACAATCGACGAACGCACCATTCGGTTTCCTCGTTACCCGATGTGAAACGGCCTCGCAGCACGAATCCCTCCGCCTCAAGACGCAGCAGAGCGGCCTCGACCATTTTGACCGGCAGCGCAAGAGAAGTAGCCAGCTGAAAGGCAGCAACCGGGCCAAGAGCGTCCAACCGTCCCCGCAAGACTTCCACCAGTGTCTCTTCTGCGGAAACAGCCGCATCCGAAAGGGGTCTGACCAGAG
>Ga0180085_1000048_pt1 | contig 32692 bp, 25 predicted proteins | sample EasRiv730_16_10D_FD_123013 | JGI IMG/M metagenome (GOLD analysis project Ga0180085, IMG submission 123013) | Soil microbial communities from meander-bound floodplain in the East River, Colorado, USA - East River metaG ERMLT730_16_10D | ecosystem: Environmental > Terrestrial > Soil > Floodplain ... | reverse complement strand
GTGACCGTCGCCGCCGACCAGGTCCAGCTGTACAAGCTCGTGGCGCGGCAGGTCGCGGCGCAGCTGGATTTGACCGCCTGCTTCCTGTCCAAGCCCGTCGCCGGGGTCAACGGGAACGGCATGCACACCAACATGTCGCTCTCGAAGGGCGGCAAGAACCTGTTCTTCGACAAGAAGGGCCGGGACGGCCTGTCCGATGCTGCGTGGAGCTTCATCCACCGCATCCTGACCAACGCCAACGATATCTGCCTGATCCTCAACTCGAGCGTGAACTCGTATCGCCGGCTCGACCCGCACTTCGAGGCGCCGAATCAGATCAAGGTCTCGCCGATCGACCGGGGATCGATGGTGCGCATCCCGATCGGCAACGAGAAGTCGGCACGCATCGAGGTGCGCTCGATCGCCCCGGATTCCAACCCGTACCTGGCGATCTATGCGCTGCTGCGCACCGGGCTCGAGGGGCCGCTCGATCCCGAAGCCGTCAAGCGCCAGGACATCCTGCCCGACAACATCTACGATGCGACGCGGCTGTTCCAGGCCAGCGCGTTCGCGCGTGAGATGCTGGGCCCGGACGTCCACGCGAAGTTCGCCGAGCTCAAGCTCGCCTCGGCCGAGCGTTGCCCCAAGGCGCTCGGCACGCGGATCAAGCGCGGCGAGATCCAGTTCCACCACGAGGTCACGAACCAGTACCTGTGGTCGCAGTTCTGAAAAGGGTCAGGTCTCGAATCTTGGGGTCGCGGCAACCGCGACCCCAAGATTCGAGACCTGACCCCACTTACGGCGCGGGCTCGGCCGGTAGTCCGAGCAGCGCGCGGACGTCGGGCTCGAGCTTCGTCAGTCCCGCCGCGCGTCCGAGCCGCAGCGCCTCGGCCGGATCGGTCCCGCGCAACCAGGCCTCGCGCAACGCGAGCATCGCGCCGATTCGATTGCCGCTCGCGCAGTGCAGCAGGACCGGACCCGCGTCGATCGCGCTGCGCAGGGCCGCGTCGAGTCGCTCGACGTTCTCGCGCGTCAGGTCGGTTGCTCGGGCGACGGGGATGTGCACGTAGCGCATGCCCGCGCGCTCGACCGCCGCCTGCTCCCACTCGTATCCCGGCTCGTCAGGGCCGCGCAGGTTGATCACGGTGTGGAAGCCGCCCGTCGCGGCTTCCGCGATCTGCTCAGGCGTAGGCTGCCCGCCGCTCAGGACCCCCGCGAGCGGCGTGCGCGCATTCGGGATCGCGGGCGCGATGCTCGACGGGTCGGCCGCGACGAGCGTGCCGACGAGCATCGAGAGCGCGATGGTGAGCCCGAGTCGTAGCGGCCGCATCCCAACCTCCGCAACCGGCGTTCGACGCGCATTCTATCCCCGGGCCGCCGTTCGTGTCAGAATCCACGCCGAGTCCGACGCAAACGGAGGGGTCATGACCGTCCCGACGATCACGATCGCGCCCGAGGAGCGTACCCTGGCCGCGCTGACCCACCTCTCGGGGCTGGCGGGCTACGTCGTGCCGCTTGGCGGCGTGCTCGTGCCGATCATCATCTGGGTCGCCAAGAGCGAGTCCCGCATCGTCTCGAGCATCGCCAAGCAGGCCGTGCTGCTCAACGTCGTCGTGTGGCTGCTGATCGGCGTGACGGCGATCCTGTGGCTCACGATCCTGCTGATTCCGGTGGTGATCCTGTTCTGGGTCCTGCTCGGTCTCGCGGCGCTCGCGCTGCCGATCCTGGGCGCGCTGAAGGCCTGGGACGGCGTGTACTACCGCTACCCGCTGGTTGGCATCAGCCCGGAGTGACGCTAGGCCAGCCGCGCCAGGAGCGCCCGGGCGCGCTCGGCGATGCGCTCGAACCGGCGCTCCGCGAGATCGCTGGCCGCGAACAGCGGCGCGCCGAACCCGACGGCCAAGCATCCGGCATCGAGGAACGCCCGGGCATTCTCGGCGGTGACGCCGTTCGTCGGCACGATGCGCAGGAAGGGCAGGGGAGCGAGGCAGGCCCGCACCCAGTCGGGGCCCAGTGCCAGCGCGGGGAACAGCTTCTGCAGCGGTGCACCGGCGCGATGGGCCAAGAGCAGCTCGGTCGGCGAGTGGCAGCCGGGTATGGCGCACACGCCGAGCTCCGCCGCCTCCTCGATCACCTCGACATCGACCACCGGTGAGACGAGGAAGCGCGCTCCGGCGCGTACGGCGGCCCGTGCGTCGGCGACCGTCAGCACCGTGCCGGCCCCCACGATCACGTCGTCGCGCCGCGAGAACTCGACGATGCGCTCGAGCGCGCCGGGTGTGTTGAGCGTGAACTCGACGATGCGGAAGCCGCCGCGGATTGCGGCGTCCATCGCCGGCGCGGCCGCGTCCTCGATCGACGTGCGCAGGATCGCCGTCGCACGCAGCCGGCCGAGCAAGTTGACGAACGCCTCGGGCTGCACGGTGCGATACTCCTCCGTGTTGCGCAGGCTTCGAAGTCTAGCGTAGATTGCGGGCCGGGAGCGACGTCGTGCAACTGGGCCTGATTGGCCTCGTACGGATGGGCACCGGCGTGGTGCGCCGCCTGCAGCGGCGCCGCCAGCGCCGATAGAGGCGGCCGGCAGCGTCGTGCAGATCGTCTGTCTGCTCCCGGAGTTCGAGACGCTGGTGCGCTCGGCGCGCTCGAACGTGGACTTCAAGCGCCGGTTTCGGGCCTGGCTCGACGCGCAGGCCAACGGGCCGCTCGCACCCCTGGTGTCCGACATGGTCCGCCTGTGGTCCGGCACCGGAACCGGCCACACGCTCGCCGAGGCGCGCGCCGTGCTGCGCCGGCTCGACGGGGTGGATCCGACGCAGCGGGCGCGGGAGGCCATCGAGCGCTACGCCACCGCGGCCGGCATCGCGCCCGACTGCGACATCGTGCTGCTCGCGGGCCTGCGTCGGCCCGAGGGGTACAGTCGGTTCGACGAGGGTCGCAACACGATCTTCATCGGTCTCGACCACGCGAGCAACCTGCAGCACGAGGACCATCTGCCGCTGATCCTGGCCCACGAGCTGACGCACGCGGTCCGCGACCCCACGCCCGAGGTGCTCGCGGACTACGACGGCTGGCCGGCGATGACCCACGACGACTTCGTCGAGCGCCACCCGTTCCGCGAGCACCTGGTCAGCGAAGCGCTGGCGACGGCGCTCTCGGAGCTCGCGTATCCGGGCAAGCCCGAGTGGCGCTACATCTATTTCACGGCTGAAGACCATGCGTGGTGCAACGGCCATCGCCGCGAGATCGCCGAGCGGATGCGGCGCGCGCTGGCCGACGCCGAGGACTACGACACGTTCTACGCGCGGGGCTCGGTGACCCCGGACTCTCCCGACTGCTGCGACTACTACTTCGGCCTGCATCTGGGTCGATACGTGCTGGCGCGGGAACCCGCGCCGCGGCTGCTGCGCACTCCTTGCACGGAGATCCTGGCCGAGTTCCTCGAGCCGTTCATCCAGGCGTTCGTCGGCTCGACCGCGGGCGCGGCGGTCGGCGCCGGCGGCGCCGCGCTGACGACGGCCGAGCCGCCCCCGCTCGCCGCTGCCGACGACGGAGTGCTGGCCGAGGGCGTGCGGCGGTTCGTCACCGAGATCGCGGCCGAGCTCGGTGCTCGTCCCGGCGCCGCCCGCGAGGCGCAGCAAGCCTTCGAGCGCGAGGTGGCGCGCGAGCGGCTCGAGTACGCCGGCGAGCCGCACGACGTGGGCATCGGACCGCTCGCGCTGTCGAGCGAGGACGAGGCCTACCTGCGCTGGGCCAGCGAGCGGCTGCTCGGGACCGCCGAGAAGGTCGTCGAGCTGTACCGCCGGGATCCGGACGTCCGGGCGTACTTCGGATTCCCAGCGCATCTCGAGGCGCAGGCTCTGACCGAGCCGGGCTATCGCCCGCTCGTGCCGATCGGACGCTTCGACTCGTACTGGAACGGCAAGCGCGTCCGGTTCCTCGAGCTGAACACGAACGGAACGGCGGCGATCGTGCTGGCCGACCGCGTCGGCCCGCTGTTCCTGGGGCTCGAGGCGCTGGGGCGCATCGGCGCGCGCCATCGAGCCCAGGCCCTGCCGATCGTGCGGCCGCTGGTCGACACGCTGCTCGATTGCTGGCGTCAGGCCTCAGACGCCCGCGGGCTCCCCGAGCGTCCCGGCCATGTCGCGATCGTCGATTGGGACGGCTTGCCCACGCGCCACGAGCTCGTGCAGCTCGGCGAGGCGCTGGCGGAGGAGGGGCTCCAGGTGTCGGTCGTCGACCCGGGCGAGCTGGGCTACGACGGCGCAAGGCTACGCGCCCGCGGCCGTCCCGTCGATCTGATCTACCGTCGGCTGACCACAGTCGACATCGTGCGCCATCCCGAGCCCCTGCGACCGCTGCTCGAGGCGTCGAGCCACGGGCACGTCGTGATCGTCGGGTCGTTCCCCGCGGACGTCGCGCACTCGAAGCGCCTGTTCGCGGTGTTGACGCACGAGCGCTGGCGCCGGCACTTCACGATGGAGGAGCGAGCCCTGATCGACGCGCACGTCCCGTGGACGCGCATCTTCCGTCCCGGGCTGACGCTGCACGGCGGACGCTTGCGCGACCTGCGCGAGCTCGCGCTCGCCGAGCGCGAGCGGTTCGTGCTCAAGCCGGCCGAGGGGGCCGAGGGACGGGACGTGCTGTTGGGTCACGAGGCGAGTGCGTCGGAGTGGGAGCGCGAGGTGTCGCGGAGATACGGTGGCTACGACGTGATCCAGGAGCGCGTCGAAGCCCCGGTGCGCACCTTCGTGGTCCCCGAGGGGGACGGGGTGCGCGTCGTCGCGCAACACCTGCATCTCGGCGAATACGTGTTCGGGGGGACCCTGGCCGGGTTCCTGGCCCGCGTCTCGACCCAGCTCGTCCTGTCCGCGTCCTCGGACGACCGCGTCGTCCCGTGCCTGGTGCTCGGCGGGGAGAGCGAGGAAGACCGCTCGACGGACCTCTCGCACCCGTAGGGCGAGAGTCCCTGCCGCGCGTAGAATGACCCCGGAGGCGGCGCCGCCGCCGGGCAGGAGGCACGACGTGTCGAGCACCACGCTCAAGATCGAATTGTATCGGGCCGAAGTCGGCGAGCGGCCGGGGGAGGCGCTCCGCGTCCTGATGCAGTTCAAGGAGGCCGGCGTGGGCTTCTTGGCCGTGTCGTGCGTCGCGCAGCCGGGCGGCACGGTCGTGCTCGAGCTGGTGCCCGAGCACGAGGAGACGTTCCGCCGCGCCGCGTCGCGGATCGCGCTCGAGATCCGCGGCCCCGAGCGCGGATTCCTGTTCCAGGACGGCGATCGGGTCGGTGCCGTCGCCGACAACCTGGCCAAGCTCGCGACTCGCGGCATTGCGGTCATATCGTCCCACGCCGTGACGGGCGGTGGCGGGAGGTGGGGCATGCTCCTGCAGGTCGTCCCCGCCGACTTCGAGCGGGCGGCCGAGGCGCTCGGCTTCTGAGGCGCGCGCTCGTCGCGCTCGCGCTCACGGGCGCCGTGCTGGGGCAACCGGCGCCGGTCGACGTGGGCCAGATCGAGCACGTCGAAGTCCGCTACGCGCTCGTCGACGTCCTGGTCCTCGACGCGCGTGATCGGACCGTTCCCGGGCTGGCCGCGCGCGACTTCGAGCTCTACGTCGACGGCGAGCCGGTCGCGGTGGTCTCGGTCGACGAGAGCTGTGCCGAAGGGCAGGTCGACGATCCGCGGGGCGGTGAGGGGCCCGTCGGGGCGGCCCTCCGCGCGGGCGGTCCGCCCGCCCGCTTCGTCCACGTCTTCGACTATCCGCACCTCGAGCACCCGACCGAGGCGTTGACCCGGGCACGCGAGGCGCTCGAGCGCCGCGGCCGGGAACTGGACGAGCACGTCGTCGCCGTCTTCAACCCCGGGCTGCGCATCGAGTCGGCACCCGCGCGCGGCACGGCCGACGCGCTGCGCGCGCTCGTGCGGATGGAGTCCGACCGGACCCTCTACGATGGGGCGTACGCCCGACTCACCGAGCGTGGCTTCTTTCGCTCGCTCGAGATGCTCCTCGACGTGCTCGAGGTCTGGCCGGGGGCCAAGGTCGTGCTGCTCTACTCGGGCCCGTTCCTCGCCGACGGCTTCGACCACGATGTCGCGCACCGCGAGGTCGCCGCGCGCGCCGCGCGCGCCCGCGTCGCCCTGTACACGATCGACGCGGCGGGCATGCGCACGCCCAAGGGGTTTCGTTACGGAGATCTCGGCGGATCCAGGATGCTGGCGCGGCTGGCGATCGAGACGGGAGGTCGATCGACCCGCAACACGAACGACCTGGGGCTCGGCTACGCGCGCGCCCAGCGCGACCTGGCGTGCCGCTACACGCTCGGGTTCTACGAGCGCTCGGCCAGTCCGGACCAGCCGCAGCGACTGACGATCCGGACGCTGCGCGCGGGTGCGCGCGTCGTGCACCCCGCGGCCTATGCGCCCCAATCGCCTGCGAAACGCCACGAATCGCGGCTGGCCGGCGCGCTCGCGGCACCCGAGCTGTTTCCGAGAGGCGGTCTGGCGGTCGAGGTCGAATCGGTCGAGTCCGACGCGGTGCCAGCCGTCCGATTGAGGCTGCGGCTCGCTCCGTCCTGGCCGGTTCGGGATCCCGCGGGCTGGACGCTCGTCGGTCGCATCACGCGGCGCACGGGCGTCGTGGTGCACGAGCTCGAAGCGCCGCTCGCGGGCGGCGCCGGGGATACGGTCGAGCTCGGAGAGGTCCGTGATCTCTCACCGCGGCCGTATCGCCTCACGATCGTGGCTGCGCACCCCGAGGTCGAGACGCCGTTCGCGGTCTCGATGGACTTCGAGGTCCCGGAGTCGCCCCGCGGCCGGGACCCTCAGCGGCCGGTGTCGGACAGTCCGTAGCGGAAGGTCTCGAAGCAGTCCCGGCCCACGCTCTCGCGGTAGCGCTCGAGCACCCAGCGCACCGAAGGAAACGCCAGGTCGCCCCACGGGATCTCGTCGAGCGAGACCAGGGCCACGTCGAGCGACTCGGCCCCCGGCGCGACCTCGGGAGAGCGGAGCCGTGCCCGGTAGAGCAGGTGGATCTGGCTGATGCGCGCCACGCTGTAGACGCCGAGAAGCCCGTCGATCTCGATCTCGGCGCAGGCCTCCTCGTGGGCCTCCCGCGCCGCTCCCTCCTCGGGGGTCTCCTGCTGCTCGAGGAAGCCCGCCGGGATCGTCCAGAAGCCGACCCGCGGCTCGATGGCGCGGCGGCACAGCAGCACGCGACCCTGCCAGGCCGCCACGCTGCCCACGACGATCGTGGGGTTCTGGTAGTGGATGAAGCCGCACTGTCGACAGACCAGGCGCTCCCGCGTGTCGCCGTCGGGCACGCGCCGGTCGAACGGGAAGGAGCCATTCTCTTCGGCCATCCAGTCCCCTAATGCGAGCCGCGACCGTCGTCGGCTGGGTCCGGGACACGGGTCCAGATCGTGGTGCGGCCGAGCAACGATACGCCGATGTAGCCACGGAACCGAAGCGTCCCGTCGTCGGTCAAGCGGGCCTGACAGCGATAGGTCCGGCCGCTCTCCGGGTCGTAGATCGTCCCGCCCTTGAAGGTCGATCCGCCCGTCTGGCGCAGACCGCGGAGAAGCTGCAGGCCGAGGAGTGGGCGGCCGCGCAGGGACGGGTCGGGGTTGTGGCGATCGGTCTTGGCCTGGCCGGCGAACTCCGGCGGCTCGCTGGGCGGGAAGCTCGGCTCGCTGAGCCAGACGATGGTCCCGTCGAACGAATCCCTGTTCGCTTCGATGCGGATGCGTGCCTGGCCTCGGGCGGTGGGCTCGGTGGCCCAAACGCCCGCGATCGAATCCGGGACCTCGTCAGCCGCCGGCCCAAGGGAGCCGGCCAGCGCCAGGACGAGAGCGAGCAAGGGAAGCCTAGCGCAGCGCACGTGACCTCAGAATGCCGCAAGCCGGCGCTTTCCGCGAATCCGGGGCGCGGTCGTGCCACGGATTACGCGTCCGTCATCGCCGAACCGCCGTTTCCTGCGCGGAATCGTGGAGCGAGCGGCAGCTCGTTCGTATCTTGCGGCGGCGGGGGCGAAGGAAGGGCCATGGATCCGTCTGCGATCGTCGCCGCCGACACCGCCTGGATGCTCGTGGCGAGCGCGCTCGTGCTGCTCATGACCCCCGGGCTCGCGTTCTTCTACGGCGGTCTGGTCCGCTCGAAGAACGCGCTCAACACGATGATGATGAGCTTCGTCGCGCTCGGCGTGGTGGGCGTGCTGTGGGCGCTCGTCGGCTACAGCCTGGCCTTCGCCGCAGGCGGCGCGTGGATCGGCGGTTCGGCCCACGTCGCGCTCTCGGGAGTCGATCTCGCGGCCAAGGGGACGATTCCGCATCTGCTGTTTCTGGCCTACCAAGGGACGTTCGCCATCGTGACCGCGGCGCTGATCTCGGGCGCGATCGTCGAGCGCATGCGCTTCGGCGCCTACGTCGCGTTCATCGCCGCCTGGAGCCTGGTGGTGTACGCGCCGGTGTGCCACTGGGTCTGGGGCGGCGGCTGGCTGGCCAGCCTCGGTGCGCTCGATTACGCCGGCGGAACGGTCGTTCACGTGAATGCGGGCGCGGCCGCGCTCGTCGCGGCGTGGGTCCTCGGACCGCGCAAGGACCACGGGCGGCAGGCGCTCGTGCCGCACAACGTGCCGTTCGCCCTGCTCGGCGCCGCGCTGCTGTGGTTCGGCTGGTTCGGGTTCAACGCCGGAAGCGCGCTCGCGGCGAGCCCCGGCGCCGTGCTCGCGTTCGTCAACACGCTGCTCGCTCCCGCGGCGGCGCTGGTGGTCTGGGTCGGGGTCGATCTCGCGCGCAGCGGTCGCGCCACGGCGGTCGGGGCCGTGACCGGGGTCGTCGTCGGCCTCGTCGCGATCACGCCGGCGGCGGGCTTCGTGGGCCCGTTGTCCGCGCTCGCCATCGGCGCGCTCGGTGTGCTCCCGAGCTACTGGCTCATCGTCCGGCGTGCGCGCACGCGGCTCGACGATTCGCTCGACGTCGCCGCGGCGCACGGCACGGGAGGCCTCGTCGGCGCCGTGCTGACGGGCGTGTTCGCGCAGGCGGCCTGGGGCGGTGTCGACGGTCTCCTCGGGGGGCGACCGATCCAGGTCGGGCTCCAGCTCCTGGGGGCGCTCGCGACGCTCGTCTACAGCCTGGGTGCTTCCTGGGTCCTGCTGCGGCTGATCGCTCTCGTGGTCCCGCTGCGCGCGGATCGGCGCCAGGAGGGCGTCGGGCTCGACGTGGTCGAGCACGGAGAGGAAGCGTACGGATCGGATGCGGGCGCGATCCTGCTCTTGCCCGACGAGGGTCCGACGGGAGCGTCTCGTGAGCCGAACATGCGACCGGTTCCGTCGGTCGCGCGAGGCGAGGCATGAAGCTCATCATTGCGGTGATCCGACCCGAGAAGCTGAACGACGTGCTCGAGGCGCTCTTCCGCTGCGAGGTCCGTGGGCTGACCCTCAGTGCCGCGCGCGGGCACGGCGGCGAGACCGAGCAGGTCGTGACCTACCGCGGAGCCACGGTCAAGATGGAGCTTGTGGACAAGGTGCGTCTCGAGATCGGCGTCTCGGAGCCGTTCGTTCAGCCGACGATCGACGCGGTGATGAGCGCGGCGCGAACCGGTGAGGTCGGGGACGGCAAGATCTTCGTCCTACCGGTGGAAAAGGTCTATCGCATCCGGACGGGCGAGGAGGATCGTGCGGCCGTGACCCCGCTCGCCCCGGCCGCGGACGTGTTCCAAGCCTAGACTCGGGGTCTGGCTTGTAGCCCGGGCCTGGCGATACACTCTCCGCGCGCATCGTACTCCGGAGGTGGCCATGAGGTTTCCTGCGCGCGCCGCTGTCCCGCCGATCTTCGCGGCCCTTGCGCTCGTCGCCGCGCAAGCCGTGTTCGCCGAAGGCAAGGTCTCCGGGACCATCAAGGACAACGCCGGGGCTCCGCTGGCCGACGTGATCGTGCGGCTCGAGCCGGTGAAGCAGGGCGAGCCGAGCCTCGAGGCGAAGACAAGCAAGAAAGGGCAGTACCTCTTCGCGCTCGTGCGCGCGGGCAAGTACAGCCTGACCGCGGCCCGGTCCGGCATGCGCGTGAGCGCGATCAACCTGGTGCAGCGGGACGTCGACCGGCGGGTCAAGCTGCAGAAAGCCGAGGCGGTCGAGGCGGGCGCCGCGCTTCCGTCGCTCGACATCGCCGGAACGGACGTCGTGGTCTACGACCTCGTGCTGGCCCAGGACACGGCCGGCGGCGGCAGCTTCGGCACCGGGGTCCCGCTGCTCGGCTCGGGCCAGATCGTCGAGTTGATCCAGAAGGGCGATCTCGACCGCGCCCGCACGGAGCTCGAGCGCGCGCTGTCGAGCGACCCGGCCAACGCCTCGATGCTCTACCTGCGCGCGTACGTCGAGATGCAGGCCGGGAACGTCGACGCAGCGATCGCCTCGACCGACGCGTTGCTCGCCGCCGCGCCGAGCTTCGCGGGCGCGCACCTGCTGCGCGGGACGCTGCTCGAGCGAAAGAAGGATGCCGACGGAGCGCTGACCGAGTACCGGGCGGAAGCCGCGGCCGCGACGGACACGAGCGTCCAGCGCGACGCCTGGGTACGGATCGCGATCCTGGCCAAGGCACAGGGGAAGACCGACGAGACGCTGACGGCGTTGCGCAAGATCGTCGAGATCGATCCGGGGAACGTGGTCGCGCACAGCCAGCTCGTCGACCACTACACGCAGACGGGGGACCTGGAGGCGCTGACCGGGCTGCTCGCGACCGCGCCCGATGAGGTGCGCAACGATCCGATGGTGCACTTCAATCTGGGAGCGGCCCTGTACAACCAGGACAAGGCCGATCAAGCCGCGCTCGAGTTCGACAAGGTGATCGAGCTGAAGCCCGATCTGGCCGAGGCCCACAAGCACCTGGGCTTCTGCAAGATCGCGCTGGGTGATTTCGCGGGCGCGATCACCGCGCTCAAGAAGTACCTCGAGCTGGCTCCCGACGCACCGGACGCCGCCGACATGCGCGAGGTCGTCGACGGCCTCGAGAAGCGCGCGTCGAAGTAAGACGGGGGTCAGGTCTCGAATCTTGAGGTCGCGGCTGCCGCAACCCCAAGATTCGAGACCTGACCCCAATCCTGTTACTTCAACCTCTGCGCCACCGTGCGCACCGCCGCGCTGTCCGGAAAGCGCGCGCTCGTTTGCGCGATGAGCTGTCGCGCCTCGGCCAAGCGGCCCGCGCGTGCGAGCACGAGCGCTCTGGCCACGGCCGGGCGCGGGTCGTTCGGGGCGAGTGCCCCCGCGCGCTCGAGCGCAGCGAGCGACTCGACTTCGCGCCCGAGGCGATCGAGCGCCGAGCCGAGCCCCAACCACACCTCCGGGTTCGTCGAATCGACACGGCGAGCCCACTCGATCGCGGCGAGCGCCTCTTCGCCGAGCCCGAGCCCCGCTGCGGCCGCGGCACGGTGTGCGAGGTATCCGGCATCGTCGGGCACGAGCTCGCAGGCCCGGCGGAAGTGGTCGAGCGCTGCGCGTGTGTCTCCGCGATCGCGCAGGATCTCACCGAGCAAGTCGTGGTACAGATCCGAGCGCGACTCGCGCGCGAGCCCGGCGACGAGAAACGGCTCGACGCGCTCGACCTCTCCGCGCGAGCGGCGCAGCGCGAGGACGCGCAGCAGCACCTGCACCAGGAGCGGGTCTTCGCCGAGCGCGCGCTCGTAGAGCGAGAGCGCGCCGTCGACGTCTCGGTCCTCTTCGCGGAAGCGCCCTTCGATCGCCGTTCGCACCGCCGCGGGAAGCGTCGCACGACGCGCGGCGGCGACCTGCGCCGCGGCGCGGTCGCCCCGCCGCAGGTGCAGCTCGACGATCCACAGGGCCGTGTGCGGGTCCATCTGCTCGGGAATCGTGCTCCAGCCGTCCTCGAGCGCGGCCGCGGCCTCCGCCAGCCGGCCCTCGGCCGCGCGCACTTCGGACAGCATCGAATAGGTCTTGGGGAGAGGCTGTCGCTCGTTGGCCGCCAGGAGCTCGCGCTCGGCTTCGATGAACTGTCCCTGCTTGACGTGGTACGTCGCCAGGTTCCGATGATAGAAAACCTGCGTCGTTGCGGGCTCGCCGGTATCGTCCGCACCGCCCGCGCCAGGCGCGAGAGACTCGACCCCTCCCACGTAGCCCAGCGCCTTCAAGTTGGCGATCATTTCGGCGGCCGCCTCGGCATCGATCGCCGGCGCTTCCCTTCGCTCGAGCGCCGCCCCGACCAGCTCGTACGATCGGATCGCCGGGCCGCGCTCGCGCAGCGCCGGGAGAACGCGACCCGGCATGTCTTCGGCCGAAGGCAGGCCGGCCAGCTGCAGGAGCGTTGGCGCCACGTCGTAGATGCTGGCCGGCCCTCCCGGACCGTGAGCCAGGCCCGGGGCGTGGACGAGCCAGACGCCCCACGGGCGGTGCCACTCGGCCGGCTGGCCCGTGGTATAGGGCACGATGTCGGTCGGCCGATCGTCTCCCACGGCGAACCCGTGGTCCGAGACGATCACGGTCGTGGTGTGCGGTCCGGCGGCGGCCACGAGCTCGCCGATCATCTCGTCCTGGATCTCGTGGTAGCCCAGCACCGCCTCGTGGAACCGCGCGAACTCCTCGTCCGTGGCCAGCGCCATCCTCGGCGGCAGGCAATGCTGGAAGCGATGGCCCATCATGTCGATCCCCTCGTAGTACACCGCCACGACGGGCAGCCCCTGACGCAAGAGGTCGAGCGCGAGGTTGTGGTACGTGCGCATCGCGCACAGCAGCTTGATCGTGTGGACCAGCGGGTCGGGCGGGGCTTTGGAATCGGGCTCAGGGGTCTCGGTGCGTGCCCGCTCTTGGCCCTCGCGGAACGCCTCGGGCTCGACGGGGAAGAGCCGCAGGATGTCCCGACGGTCGAGTGCGGCCGGCGGGACGAGGAGCTCGCCGCGGTCGCGCAGGAAATCCGCTGGCGAGGTCAGCCCCGCGCGCTCGGCGGAAGCTCCCGCTCCCGAGCGCACGACGGCGTGCGCGACGAGCTCGGTCACCAGCACACCGCGAACCGGCTCCGCCGGGTAGCTGGCCCACCACGCGATCCAGCCCGAGGGCACGTCGAAGTCCGAGAGGATGTTCCACAGCGCCTTGACCTTGCGGAAATCGCTGCTGATCGGCCGCCGCGTTCCGAGCCGCTCGTCGTGGACGAGAAAGTCCGCGATCCCGTGCTTGTCGGGCGACTTGCCCGTCGCGATCGTCGTCCAGAGCAGCGGCGAGTACATCGGATCGTAGGAGCGCAGGGGCCCCCAGACACCCTCGCGCATCAGGCGCGCCAGATTCGGCATGCGGCCGGCCTCGACGAGTGGGCGGATCAGGTTCCAGTCGGCGCCGTCGAGACCGATCACGAGGACCCGGCCGGAGATCGGTCGGCCGAGCGCGCGGGCTTCTTCGGTCCTCCTCCGCCGGAGGATCTCGTCCTCGATCGTCGAGCGCGCGGTCAGGCGAGCGAGCGCGATCCCGGCTGGCGCCACCTCGGCTGCGACCGCGGACTCGAGGATCGTGCGGTCGGCGAGCAGCGCCTCCGCATCGTGACCCTCCGCGGCGCGGGCGAAGGCCGCAGCCGCAAGCTCGCCGAGCGCGCCGGCCAGACCGAGCGAGCGGATGCGACGCGCGACGTCGGGCGCGAGCACGCTCCCGATGGAATAGTCGCCGGTGAGGTCGAAGCGCAGCGTCGAGCCCTCGCGTGTGCGGAGCGGAACGTCGTCGAGCTCGATCGGTCCCTGGCGCGGCACGAGCGCGAGGCGCTCCCAGGGGAGCGTGAAGCGCAGCCCCGGCTCGACCACGCCTGCCGCCGACACACCGACCTGGGCCTCCGGGACACGCTGTACGCCTGCGGCGACCCACACTCCCAGGCCGACCGCGCACAGCGCCGCGAACAGGACGATCCGGCGACGACTTCGCAACCGGAGCTACCTCGCGCCGGCGTCGGGGCCCTGGCCGATCTCGGGACCTTCCGCGCGCACGACGCGAAACGCCGAGGTGGCGTCGGCGCTGGCGGATGGGGGCTCGCGCTCGGCAACGTGGAGCCGTAGCCGATACGCCCCCGCCGGGAGCGGTGCGAGGTCGAGGCCGACGAGCCCCGAATGGCCGCCGCCGGCGCGCGGCACGAACGCGAGGAGCTGGCTCGGGGCCTCGCGCACGGCCCCCTCGGCGTCTTCGACCGTCAGGCGCACGTCGATCTTGGGCGCGCCCGTCTCCGGGACGGGCAAGCCGTCGAGCCAGAAGAGCGCCACGAGCTGGCCCGGTGCCGGGTACGACTCACGGGTCGCGGGCAGCAGCCGCAGCCTCTCGCCGATCTGGAACGGGTCGACCGAGCCGGCCCGGCTCTCGACCTTCGCCAGCAGAGGGGATGCTCCCTCGGCGGACGACAGCACGAGGCCCGTGATCCGCAGCCCGCCCTCCTCGGCCGGGGCCGGACCGTGCACGACGAGCTGCGCCTTCCAGGTCCCCAGTTGCGGCGGATCGTTGATCCGCACGATCGCCTGGAGGTCGTAGATTCCCGGGGCGAGATCCAGACGGCCCTCGAGCCGGAACGCGCGGCGCACGGCTTCGGCGCCTCCCGCCTTCATCGCCCCGGTCACGTTGCGCGTGTAGCGCGAGACGATCTCCCCCCCGGCGCGCGCGATGAGGAAGAAGTCGAGGTCGAGCTTGGCCCCGCCCTGACCGTCCGCGGGATGCTCGAGCGGTCCGAGCGCCTCGGCGACCACGACGACCGGCATCGCTCCCGATGACGTCGGAAAGGGGAGTGTGGTCGTCGACGCGGTGAGCGAGATGGCACGGAACACGGGCGAGGTATCGGCCAGGCTCACCGCGCTCGTCTCGAGCGAGCCGCCCGGGACCATGTCGCCGTAGCGCCCCTTGCGCGAGGTGACCTTGTAGCCCGGACGACGGACCTGGATCGTCAGCTTGCGATAGCGGTTGCTGGTCTGAGCCTTGGACACGCGGCAGGACAGCCGATAGAACTGCGTCGACTCCTCCTGCACGATGTCGAACGCCTTCGAGAGATCGCTGTGCGTGAGCAGGCGCCCGCCGGTCTCGGCGGCCAGCACGCCGAGCGACTGCCGGCGCGCGCCGGCCGAGCCGCTCGACAGCTGCGCGTCGAGGCCGATGTCGGTCAGGATCGACTCGTCGAGCCCGAGCTTGCCCGCGGCGATACGCCAGTCGATGGGTCGCGACACGTCGCCGATCGTCAGGTCGTCGCCGACATCGATCGAGTACACGGCGACGCCCGAGGCCGAGAGCGTCCGGATCAGGCCGCGCAGCTTCTGGGTGAAGCCGCCCGAGTCCCGCTCGATGTCGCCGGGGGTCGTCATCGGGAAGCCGCCCGAGAGGTAGACCAGGATCCGCCGCCCGGGCAGCCCGTCGAACACCTCGGCGACGGTGGTGAGCAAGGCGTAGGTGTGCTCGCGCTGCCATTCGAGCTGCTGGCTCGAGAGGTAGGCCCCGCGCTCGAGCCGCGGTTGCACGTAGTTCACGCCGCCGCGCGAGCGGTAGGCCATCACGTTCTCTGCGATCTCGTCCGACAGCGCCGAGCTGGGCATCCAGGCCAGCCCGCGGATCGCCTCCGTGATCTCGCCGGCGTCGGTCGTGAACCCACACTGCGGGCGGAGGGCCAGGTCGAGCTGGTACACCGCGACGATGTCCTGCGATCGCAGATCTTCGCGCACGAAGCCGAGCGCCGCGCGCTTGGCCTGATTGAACTTGAGCGCGCTCGTCGTGTTGAGACCGTCGAAGAGCAACACGATGCTGCGCTGCTCGACGCGGTCGGGCGGCGCTGCAGGCGAGGGCGTGGGGGACGCGGACACAACCTCCGCCTCTCCCTCGGTCTTGACCGGCGGGGCCGCCGCTGCGACCTGCGCGCTCGTCACAGTCGACGCGCCCCATTCGTCCACTGCGACGACCTCGAGCGGGCTACCGGATTCGAGCACCTCGAAATCCGCAGGGCCGAGCCCGCTCGCGATGCGACCTTCGGCGTCACGAACGACGACGTCGAACTGCGCGAGCCGCACCTCGACGCGCTCGGTGGGCGCGCTCGGCGGAATCGGGGCGTTCTGTGGCTCGGTCGAGGCCAGCGCGGCAACGATCGCGGCGGCTGTCAGGCGTCGGATCAAGACTCCTCCGCAGGCCCCACGCGGCCATGGTACCAGACGCGGAGGTGCAGCCCCGATCCAAGAACATGAATCCACGAAACCGGCTCGCGTGGGGGCCCTCCCGAGGTCGATTCTAGCAAGATCAATCTAGTCAGTAGTTTATGGACTCGAACGACGTCCGGAATGCTGGCAGCCTCATTGCACGCACCCTGCGCGCCGAACCCGCGTGCCCCCGGACGGTGGGCCGCGCGCCGCGGTCGCGGCGGGCAGCGCAGGGGAAGCGACTCAGGAGGAGGAGAAAGCATGAGGCTCAACGGAAGGTTCGCGATGGCGACGATCGCCGTGCTGCTCGGCGCCGCCCTCGCCCTCCCCGTCCTTGCCCAGACGTCGACGACCGGCGTGCTCGAGGGGGTGGTCAAGGACGAGAAGGGCGATCCGGTCGCTGACGCCACGGTCACGGCGATGGCCGCGCAGTCGCCGACTACGGCAGTGACGGACGCCAGGGGCCGCTACGTGATGGCTGGTCTGCCGTCCGGAAGCTACAACGTCCGCGCGGAGGCCTCGGGGCGAGGCGCGGTCGTGCAGGAAGGCGTGCAGGTCCAGATCGGCAGTCGCACGCAGCTCGACTTCGTCCTCAACACGGGCATCATCGAGGCCGTGACGGTGACGTCCGAAGCCCCGATCATCGACGCCAAGTCGACGACGATCGGCGGGACGTTCGTGGTCGAGGAGTACGTCAACTACGTCCCGATCGGCCGCAACTTCTCCAACACCTTCACCCTCGCTCCGGGCGTGGTGGACGGTGGAGGCACGGGCGCAGGGAACTACTCGATCTCCGGCTCGTCCGGTCTCGAGAACTCCTACGTCATCGACGGCGTGAACATCACCAACACCGGCTACGGCGGGATCGGCTCGTACAACATCGTGTACGGCTCGCTGGGCACCGGCGTGACGTCCGAGTTCCTGGAAGAGGTCCAGGTCAAGACGGGCGGCATCGACGCCGAATACGGACAGGCGACGGGCGGCGTGGTGAACACGGTCGTCAAGTCGGGCACGAACAACTTCGAGGCCTCGGTGGCCGCGTACTTCGGCTGGTACCCGCAGGGGTTCGCCCAGGTCCACAACAGCTCCGGAGCGGTCAACTCGGACGCCGAATCGACCGAGAACCTCGACCTCGCGCTGCACGTCGGCGGACCGATCATCAAGGACAAGCTGTTCTACTTCGGAGCGCTGAACCAGGTTTCGACCGACGAAGGGGCGACGATCGAGCCGCTCGATCTCGCCACCGCGTTCAATGTCGCGCCAGGGGCGCCGACGGCGAATGCGACCTATCCTGTCGGGAACGCGACCTATCCCGTCGCGCTCGCCGGCCCACAGGTGCGCACGCGGACGAACGACAACTGGGCCGCCAAGGTCACCTGGTACGCCAATCCGAACCACCGCCTCGAGCTGAGCGGCTTCGGCGATCCGTCGGACGGCGATGCCGGTCCACAGTCCTTCGCCGGCCTGCGCAATCTCCAGTATTTCTCGCTCGGCGGCGGTCAGTCGGACATCACGTACGGTGCCAACAACTACACGTTGAAATACGATGGCGCGCTGACCTCGAACTTCTTCCTGCAAGCGCAGGTCGGACGCCACGACGGCGAGTTCCGGGAGACATCCACGCTCGATCACTCGCGCGTGCGCGATCGCCGGCAGGAGCTGGCGTTCCTCGGCGGAGCGGCGGCGAACTCGGCCACGTGGTTCACAGGCGGCACCGGCTTCCTGTCGAATGCCGATGACGTGAATGACCAGTACAAGGTGATGGCGACGTGGGTCCTCGGGAACCACGAGATCAAGGGCGGCGTCCAGTACGACGACATCGAGTACACGGACGACCAGGCGTACACGGGCCCGTCGGCGGCGTTCACTATCCCGCTCGACGGCGACGCGAGCGGCACCTACACCGACGCCGTGACGCCGTGCCCCGGCGACAATCCGGGGTTCGACTGCGCGGTCACGCTCAACTCGACTTCGGGCACGCTGATCGACTTCCGCGGCTTTGCGGGCGGCGGCGGCTTTGAGAACTGGCGCTCGGTTCGCGCCCGGTTCTATCCCACGCCCCCGCCGACGACGACCACCGACCTGAACTTCTTCGTCCAGGACACGTGGACGTTCCACCCGCGCTGGACCGTCAAGGCCGGCGTCCGCGTGACGTCGCAGGAGATCACGGGCTCGGGCGGATTCACGCTTCCGCTGTCGGAGGCCCTCGTCGATCCGGACCTCATCCCGAACAACGGCGATGAAGTGACCGTACGCGTCCCGGTCACGACTACGTACATCGCGGACAGCTACAAGTTCGACACGGAGTTCGCGCCCCGTGTCGGCCTGACGTGGGACGTGCAGGGCGATGGCCGGACCAAGCTCTACGCGAACGTCGGGCGTTACTTCGAGCGCATCCCGAACGACCTCGCGGTTCGTTCGCTGTCGAACGAGGTCGGCATCTCCCGGTACCAGTGGACCGACTTCAACTACGCGACGGGCACGCCGCTCAGCCCACGTCCCTTTGGCACGATCTTCATGCAGGGGCTCCAGACCACGGACATCGAGGATGGGACCAAGCTCCCGTACGTCGACGAGCTGCTGCTCGGCTTCCAGCGTGAGCTGGGCAACGAAACGTCGATCGAGATCCGTGCGATCTACCGCGAGCAGGGACGTTCCCTCGAAGACGTGCAGTACAACTCGATCGAATCGATCCAGAACCTCTACTACGGACCGACGCTATACGGCTATCCGTCGCAGCCGTTCCCGGCCTTCCCCAACGAGGCGGGCTTCGGCGCGTACGTTCTCGCCAATCCTGCCGACAACACCGGGCTGGGTCCGAACGGCGAGACGATCCCGGCAGCTGTCCGTGAGTACAAGGCTGCAGAGTTCATCCTCAACAAGCGCTTCGGCGACAATTGGCTGTTCTACGGCAACTTCCGCATCTCGGACCTCCAGGGCAACTACGAGGGCCTGTATCGCAACGACAACGGGCAGTCGGATCCGAACATCACCTCGCTCTTCGACTTCCCACTGTCGCCGCTGACGGCGGCGCAGTTCGACGAGGGACAGCTCAATACCGACAGGCCCTACGTGATGAAGCTGTACAGCTCGTACAAGTGGGACAACGGGTTCCTGCTCGGCGGCTCCATGAACTGGCTTTCGGGGACGCCTCGCACGCCGCTCCTGGCGCACCCGATCTACATCAACGCCGGTGAGCTGCCGGGTTTGAACCCGATCTACGCCTGGTGGTCGGACTCGGCAACCGGTGGCTGTGGAACCGGACTCATCCTCGCCACGGGCACCTCCACCGCTGCGAACGCCGACCCGTGCATCGCATCGGGCGCGTTCTTGTATGACTATAACAACGTCGGTCGCGAGGCCCTCGGCCGGACTCCGGACATCGCCACGTTCGACCTGCAAGTGGGCTGGGATCGGACGTTCGGGAAGGCCGGGTCGCTGCAGCTCGGTCTGACCGTGTTCAATCTGTTCGGCACGCGCGAAGTCAATGCCATGGACGACTTCGTCGAGTCGACGGCCACGATCTCGAATCCCGACTACAACACGATCCTCGGCTATCAGGATCCACGCAGCATGCGCGTGTCCGCCCGCTGGACGTTCTAGGACGACGCCATCGTTCGTCGGAAGGGGAGGGTGCAGACCCTCCCCTTCTTGTTCTTACGGACAGGTTGATCCAGTTTCGGCGGTGCCGGCGCGGTCGAGATCGGCCTTGAACGCGGGGTTGGTCACGACGCCGAGCGCTTCGGCCCGCGCCACGCAGGCATGCGCCTGGCCCACACGTCCCGTCTTCCACAGCGCCACTGCGAGGTTGTTGTAGGCCGGGGCGAAGCGCGGATCGCGCCGGAGCGCCGCGCGCCAGGCGTCGATCGCCTCGGCGTGTCTTCCCAGGTGCATCAGGGCGTTCCCGATAAAAAAGGGCACCTCGGCCGGGGCGAGGGTGACATCGCTCCGGTCCGGGCGCTGGATCTGCTCGAGGTGGCCGATCGACTGCTCGATCCGGAGCCCTGTCAAACCGGGCTCGCTCTCGTTGCTCCCGGTCCGATTGGCGCGCGCGTGTAGCTCGATGAGCTCCTGCCGCAGGTTGCGGATCTGCTCCTGCGCCTCGTCGTACTCGACCAGCCGCCGCCGGAACATCGCCTCGCCGAGGGCCGTGTAGCCCTCCTCGGCCTGACGGTAGGCGGCGAGTGCCCGCTCGTACGAACGCTCGCGCAGCGCGACGTGCCCGAGTCCCATGTGGGCGTCCGGGAACTCGGGCACCGCCTCGAGGGCCTTCTGGAACATCGGCAACGCCGCGCCGAAGTTCCCCGCCCGGAGCGCTCTCGACCCCTTGGCCGCGAAATGCTGGGCCTTTTGGATCTCGTGATTGCCGATCTCGGTTTGGCCGAGGGCCGTCGTCGCCCCGAGCGCGCCCGCGAGTGCGAGGATTCCGCATCGCACGGGAGGCATGTCGCACCTCCGTCGAGCCGTGAGCACGCACTCGCGTGCCCGTCCTCCCCCTGATGTGGGGAATTATACGGCGATCGACGGCGCGCGCCGCAGTTACTTGTCCTCGTACTTCGTCAGCTCATCGAGCAGATTCCGCGCGGCGACCACGGCGGGGTCGTCCGCGTTCGTGGCCAGCTCGAGGTAGCGGCGCAGCTGCTCGATGGCCTGTTCCTTCATCTGCAGGCTGACCAGGATCTGGCCCAGCAACCGGTGGGCCTCGGCGAAGTCCTCCTTGATCTGCAAGGACTTGCGCAGATAGGCCGCGGCCGCCTCGAGGTCGCCCGCGCTCTGGCGCGAGCTGGCCAGATCGTAGAGCTTCTGCGGATCGTTCGACTTCAGGATGGCGACTCGGTCGAGGAGCGCCTCGGCCTCGTCTTTGCGTCCCTCGCGGCTGTAGAGGTCGGCCAGCTCCTGCATCGCGCCCATGTGGCCCGGGGCGATCTTGAGCACCTGCTCGAGGGCCGTGATCGCATCCGGAATGCGCTTGAGCCGGATCGAGCCCGTGGCGATACCCAGCAGCGCGTCCCGCCGGACGGTGACCGACTTCGCGATCTCGAGCTCCTTGCGGTAGTGCTCGAGCGCCGTCTCGAACTGGCCCATCTCTTCCTGCAGCCGGGCCAGGAGCAGGTTCGCGCCCTCGAAGTCGGGCTTGATCGAGAGCGCCTTGCCGCCGGCCTCCGCGGCGTCCTCGGGCCTCTTCAGGTTGGCCAGGATGAAGCCCTTGAGGTACCAGAGACGAGCGTCCTCGGGGTTGGCCGCGAGCGCGGCCTCGACGTCGGTCAGCCCGGCATCGAACTCGCCCGCCTGGATGCGCTTGACCACGGCCGACGCGGTGGGCGCCTTGGGTGCTTCCGCCGCAGGCTGGGGTTCCGGAGTCGGCGTTGGAGCCGGGGACGGCTCCTGCGCCAGCGCGGGGCAGGTCGAAAGGGCCAGCACCAGCACGGGCAGGCCCGCGCGCACACGATTCCACATCATGACGATCACCCCTCGGATGCGAGATCCGCGTCAGCGGACCTCGAAGGCAACGACGAACGGGTCCGGCTCCCCCTCGACGGACACGAGCAGCTTGAAGCTGTGGCGGTGCAGGCCATCCGCGGGCAGCGGGAAGTACAGGTACATGTGCGTCCACTCGGTCGTGCCGAGCTCGAACGAGTCGACCGCGGTCCCGACGCCGGGCGTGCCGCGGGCCGGGAATAGGGCGCGCGCGCGGAACTTGCCGGGATCGAACTTGACCTCGAGTGCATCGAGGAATGTCTCGGCAAGCGTCTTGTCGTTCGCCGAGCGCCGGTAGTCCTGGTTGAACTCCTGCACGCTCACGAGCGGGTAGCGTTGCCCGGCCGCGGTCTCGAGCGCGAACGACTCACGATCGAGCTTGAGCGTGCGCCGGGCCCGGTTTCCCAGGCCGATGCCGACCGGGAACATGGCCTCGCCATCCTTGGCGTACTGCGCCGCGCGGGCGTCGACGCCGATGAACAGCACCGCCCCGTCCTCGAAGTACACGAGCGGCAACAGCTTGGGCGAGGTCGGGACCCCAGGAGCGCTCGACGAACCGACACGGGGCGTTCCGAGGCAGCCCGAGGAGAGGCAGATCAAGCCGAGGGAGAGCGTCCAGGTGGGCCAGCGCGAAGCCACGACGACCTTCCATCTCCCCTCGCGCAGCATGATAAGGAAAAGGCCTGACCTGTCAACCGATTCAGCGCACGTCGAACGAGACGACGATCGGTCCCAGCTGGCCCTCGGCAGAGACGATCAGTTTGAACCGGCGACCGTGCAGGCCGTCGCTGGGCACCGGGAAATACAGGTACATGTGAGTCCAGTCGGTCGTGCCGAGCTCCACCTTGTCGATGGCGGTCGAATCCGGTGCGCCGGCGCGCGCCGGGAAGAGCGTTCCGCGCCGGAAGGCGCTTCCGGCGAACCGGATCTGGAGCTTTTCCAGAAAGGTCTCCGCGAGCTGCCGATCGGTCGCCGAGCGTTTGTAGTGCTCGTTGAACTCCTGGACGCTCACGAGCCGATACACCTGACCCGCGGCGGTCTCGAGGATGAACGACTCGCGGTCGAAGCTCAGCGTGCGCCGAGAGCGGTTACCCAGCCCGACGCCCACGGGGAACAGCGATTCGGCGTCTTTGGTGTACTGCGCGGCCCGGGTGTCGACGCCGACGAACAAGACCGCCCCATCCTCGTAATACACCAGCGGGAGCAGCTTGGCCGAGATCGGGTCTTCGACCGCTCCCGCCGGCACGACCCGCGGCGAGCCGAGACAGCCGCCGGCAAGGCCGATCAACCCAAGGGCCAGCGCAACGAACGGCCAACGCGAATACATTCCGATCCCCGCGCGGCATGCTAGGGGAACGCCGAGGACTTTCAACGGTAGAAGCCGACCAGCTTGGCCTCGATGCGCCGGAAGTCGTGGAAGCGCCTGAGTTTGCGCAGGTCGCGCGCGCGTGTGTCCATCAGGCCGGTCCGGAGCAGCAGGGCCACGAATGGGTTTCGTGGCCGGACGTGGAACGGCACCAGATTGAAGTCGAACAGCTTGGGCACCGGCTCGCCCGAAGGCTCCTCCACGACCATGACGTTCATCGCGTGCAGATCGACGTCGTACAGCCCGGCCGCATGATAGAGCTCGACCATCCGGCGCACGTGCGCGAACAGCTGGGGGGGCACCTGTCCGTTCCGGCGCGTGTAGTAGAAGTAGTAGAGCTCGCCGCGCAGCAGCTCCTGCCAGAACGCCGACACCTCGGCTGCGGCCAGGTAGCCCAGCGGCTCGGCGACGTAGCGCGCGAGGCCCGGGGCGCTCCAGAACGCGCGGTTGCGCTCGTGCTCGTAGGCCGCGATGTCCTGTCCGTGCTTGCGCGCGTGGTGGGCCACAGCGCGAGCCTTGTAGACCTTGAGCGCCACCTCGCGCCCGCGCCATGCGGCGCGATACACGGTGCTCTTGCCGCCCTCGCCGAGCGGTCCGAGCACCTCCACCTCGGCGAGCCGCTCGAGCGCGAGCTCGACCCGAGAGGCGTCAGTGGGCGGCTCGGACCGGCTCACCCAGCACGACCCACTTGTCCGAGAACACGCGGTTCACGGGGATGATGCGCCGCACGGTGAGGCCCGCCTCCGCGAACTCCTGGTGCAGCTGCGCCGTCGTGACGCGATCGAACGGCTTCCGGGTCAGCCCGAGCGCCCGGAAGACCCGCCACTTGACCCAGCGGTAGCTGTAGCGGTGGCGGTAGTCCACGACCAGCCACCTGCGGGACACCCGCTTCATCTCCCGCAAGATGCGCACGCGGGTCGCGCCGTCGCAGTGGAACAGGAAGCGGATCGAGAGCACGCAGTCGACCGCGCCCGTCCGCAGCGGCAGCCGCTCGGCGTCCGCCTGGACGTGCCCGGCAACCTGCCGCTGCTCCGCCGTCTTGCCCGCCGAGACGCGCATCATCTCCATCGAGATGTCGCTCGCGATCACCAGATGGCCGCGTCCGGCGAGCGCTCCGGTGAAGCGGCCGGTGCCGCACGGGATGTCGAGGACGGAGTCCACGCGGCCCGCCTCGCCGAGGGCGATCTCGATCGCACGCCACTTGCGCGCGTTTCGCCGGACGCGCGCGAACGTGGTGAAACGATGGCGGTCGTAGTCCGCGGCCACTTCCGGATCGCGATAGAACTCGCGCTTGTAGGCGTAGCCGTCGCGCTTGGGCGTGCTCGCATCGGTCGAGGCTGGGCGGGCCATCGCCCACGATTCTAGCAAGCGGCGCGGTTGACCGAGCGCCCGCCGCGAACTAGCCTTCGCCCTCGCTGGTTGGATCGGAGTGGGCCGTCGGCGCGGCCCCGGAGGAGAGGGGCCGTGGGACGCGAGGCGTTCGGGCGTTGGCACGTCGCGGCTCGGGCAGCCGTGGCGTGGCTCGCCGTGGGGGCTTGCCTCGGTGCTTCCGTCGGTGCGGCGGACCGGCTGCGCGAGATCCAGATCCAGGCCGCGAAGCGCGGCCGCTCGTCGATCGCGCACTGGGGGCCGGAGCCGGGACGCTACGTCTCGTGGCATCACCACACGAACCGCCTGGTCCCGGTGTACACGTTCGGAACGGCGGGCGCGGGGCCCGGGATCGACCTCGGCTCGTACGTCGGTGCGCGCAGCGTCTACCGGGATCGGGCGGCGCTCGAGCGGATCTACGGTGCGGTTCCCGCCCGGACGTGGAACCCGTCCGCCGACTACCTCGACCAGACCGACGTGGCGGCGCTCCAGCGCGCCGCGCTCGCCGCCGGTCGGCGCCACGTGATCCTGGTCGTGTTCGACGGCATGGACTGGGATACAGCACGCGCGGCGGCGATCTACGCGTCGGGCGGCGTGAGGTTCGACACGGGCCGTGGCACCGGCCTGCACTTTCTCGATTACACCGCAGGGGGGACGTCGCAGTTCGGGTACGCAGTGACCGCGCCCTCGGACGACCACCACGACGGTGCGGTCGACGGCCAGCACGTGCGCGAGCAGGGGAGCGGGCTCGGAGGCGGGTACGACGCGGCGCAGGGCGGGCCGAATCCGTGGACACCCGGAACGAGCCCGGGTTACCCGATCGCTCGCCGGGAAGGGGACCTCCCGCGCCACGCCGTGCCCGACTCGGCGGCGACCGCGACCGCGCTGTGCACGGGGCGCAAGACCTACAACGGCGCGATCAACGTCGACCCACACGGGCGGAAGCTCCGGACGGTGGCCCACGACGCCCAGGCCGCCGGCAAGTCGATCGGGGTCGTGACGAGCGTCCCCGTGAGCCACGCCACGCCTGCCGCGGCCTACGCGCACAACGTGCGGCGGTCCGACTACCAGGACCTCTCGAAGGACCTCCTCGGGTTGCGTTCCGTGTCCCACCCCGACGAGCCGCTCGCGGGAGTCGACGTGCTCGTCGGCTGCGGATGGGGCGTGGCGGCTCGCGCCGATGCAGGTCAAGGGCGCAACTTCGTGGCGGGCAATCGCTACCTGGCCGACCCGGATCTGCGGGCGATCGACGTCGCGAGCGGCGGCCGTTACGTCGTGTCGACTCGGACTCCGGGCGTCTCAGGAGCCGAGCGGCTGCACGCCGACGCCGAGCGTGCGGCCTCGTCCGGACGGCGACTGTTCGGCTTCTTCGGCGTGACAGACGGGGGCGGTCACCTTCCGTTTCGGACGGCCGATGGCGGCTACGATCCCGTGCGTGGCCGTGGCGTCGCCGAGCACTATTCCCCGGCGGATCTCAGGGAGAACCCGAAGCTGGCCGAAATGACCGCAGCCGCGCTGGCGGTGCTCGAGCGCGACCCCGACGGATTCTGGCTCATGATCGAGGCCGGCGACGTCGATTGGGCCAGCCACGACGCCAATCTGGATGCGGCCGTTGGGGCGGTGCTCAGTGGCGACGAGGCCGTGCGGGTCGTGACGGACTGGGTGGACCGGCGCAGCAACTGGTCCGATTCGCTCCTCGTCGTGACCTCGGACCACGGCCACTACCTGGTCCTGACCGGGCCCAGCGGGCTCGCCAACGCCGACAATCCCTAGCCCACGCCTGCCGATTGCGAATTCGTCAGCGGCGACCGGTATCCGCTCTTGCGGGAACCCCTGGGTGGCCGTACAACCACAGTGGACGGCTTGGGTCGAGGACGACTCCTATGAACTGGCAACGCCAAGCCCCCGGCTGGTTGGATTGCGCTCTGAAGCGAGCCGGCGGAGCCTGCCTCTTGCTCCTCGGGTGCGCCGGGATCGCCCAGGCGGGTGACCTCGACCCGACCAGCGCCAATCTCCCCCGAGTTCGTCTGGACCTGCCGGCCTTCGCTGCCGAGCTCCGTGGCGCCCCGCTCGCGGGGAGCCTCCCTGCGGTCGGGTTGTCGTCACGTGTGCAGCCCGAGAGTCGCGGGTTCTATCAGGGCTACTTCCTGCCGAGGATGACCACGCAGTTCGATCGCCTCAGCCCGTACCGGGTCGTTCCGAGCTCCGGGCAGGCGCTCTCGGAGTTCATGTTGCTCGACCAGGTCACGGGCGCGGCCCAGCAGCGTGCGGAGAATGGAATCACCAAGGCCGTGCGGAACTACCTGCTCGAGACGACCGCGATCGGCCGGTGGGTCGACTCGTTCGGGACCGAGTCCACACGCTCGCCCTTGGGGGCGCCCCGTGCGGGGCGGGCATTCCGCACCGGGTTCGGGATCGCGCACGGGCTGCCGCGGGTCGACATGCGTTACGGTGTCGGACACACGCTCCTGCGGCTCGGAGTGGGAGCGGATCGCACGGTCGGGCTCGAGATGCGCCGCAACGCTCCCGCCACCGCCGCGTCGTTCTCCGCACGCTACGACTGGGGCGAGCAGGCCTACACGCTGGGCTGTCGCGTCGCGTTCTAGCCCGAGGCGGCGGGCCACTCCGTCGGCTCGATGCGCGGAAAGAGCGGCTGGGGCTCGCCGAGCCGGTGACCCGCAGGAAGCTCCTCCGTCGCCGAGATCCAGGGGAGCGGCGGCGCCGCGAGACCGAGCATCGCCGCGGACCGCACGGCCGAGAACGGCAGGAACGGTGCGGAGAGCGTGGCCAGGGCGCGCACGGTCTGCAGGCACACGTTGAGCGTCGTGGCGCAGCCCGCCGGGTCTTCCGTGCGCTGCCGCCAGGGCGCCTTGCGGTCGAGGTACACGTTCGAGGCCCGGGCCAGGGCCAGGATGTCACCCAGCGCCGCACGGAAGCGGAACGCCTCCAGGTGGTCCGTCACGCGCGAGGCGTGCTCGCGGATGCGCGAGAGGTGCTCCTCGTCGATCGCCTCGCGGCGTCCGACCTCGGGGACGCGTCCGTCGAAGTTCCGCTGCACGAAGGTCAGCGTGCGGTGGACGAAGTTGCCGTAGGCGTTCGACAGCTCGCCGTTGTTGCGCGCGACGAAGTCCTGCGGCTCGAAGGTGGTCCGGGTCGTCTCGGGCGCGATGGCGGTCAAGTAGTAGCGCAGCGGGTCGGGCGCGAACGACTTGGCGTACTCGGAGATCCAGATCGCGGTGCCGCGACTCTTGCTGATCTTCTGTTCGTCCTGCCCCGGAAAGCGGATGTTCAGGAACGAGTTGGCCACGACCTGCCAGGGCAGGTTGTAGCTGCCCTCGGCCATCAGCATCGCCGGCCAGATCAGGGCGTGGAACACGACGTTGTCCTCGCCGATGAAGTGGACGATGCGCGTCGTCGGGTCCTTCCAGTAACGCTCGTAGGCGCGCCAGTCGCCCTCCTCGTTCTGACACAGCGCGGCGGTGAACGAGACGTAGCCGATCGGCGCGTCGAACCAGACGTAGAGCACCTTGCCCGCGGCCGCCGGGTCGTCGAGCGGTACCGGTACGCCCCAATCCAGGTCGCGCGTCATCGCGCGCTCGGGCAACCCCTCGCGAATCTGGCCCAGGGTGAAGCGCAGCACCCCCTCGCGCCAGGCTGGTCCATCGTCGCCCGGCGGCTGCTTGCGCTCGAGCCAGGCGCGGAGCGGACGCTCGAACTCGGCCAGGCGCAGATACCAGTGGGTCGTGGCGCGAGGCACCGGCCTCGTGCCCGTGACCACGCTGACCGGATCGATCAGGCACAGCGGGTCGATGGCCTTGCCGCAGGACTCGCATTGATCGCCGTAGGCCGAGGCGAAGCCGCACGGCGTGCCATCCTCCCGTGTGTGATAGCAGGTCCCGCGCACGTAGCGATCGGCCAAGAACTGCTGCGCCACGGGGTCGTACAGCTGCTCGGCGGTCTTCTTGACGAAGTACCCCCGCTCGTGAATCCGCCGGAAGAAGGACTGACAGAACTCGACGTGGCGCTCGACGAACCCCGGCTGGTGGGTTCCGCCGAACACGTCGAACTCGATTCCCAGGCTGCGGAAATCCTCGCGCTGCCGCGCGTGGTAGTAGGCGGTCAGCTCTTGGACGGGCTTGCCTTCCTTGCGTGCCGAGAGCAGCGAGGCCACGCCGTTGTCGTCGCTGCCGCACACGAAGCGCACGTCATCGCCGCGCGCGCGCAGGTAGCGGACGTACGTGTCCGCCGGGAGGTAGGCCCCGGCGACGTGCCCGACGTGCAGCAGGCCATTCGAGTAGGGGAGGCCTGCCGTGACCAGGAACCGTCGCGCCGCCATGGATCCCTCGTCCTCGTCGCGCGGAAGGCGCGCGATTTTAGCACGCGCGCGGTGCGGCCGAGATCAGCGTGTGGGAGCGGGCGCAAGCCTCAGGCTCCCACCACGCCGCGCGCCGCGGCCGCGATCTCCTCCAGCACGTCCGGTGGGACCCCTTGCTGCGCATCCGAGCGCAAGAGCCGCCGATCGGCGCCCGATTCGATCACCTCGAGCACGAGCCCGTGCGCTCCCGCGGCGATGGCCGCGCGCGACAGCGCGAGCACGAGGCGCCAGTCGCCCGTCGAGTGGCTCGGGTCGACGACGACCGGAAGCGGCGTGAGGCGGCGCAGCGGCTCCAGGATGTTGAGGTCGAGCACGCTCCGCGCGTAGCTCCAGTGGCAGCTCGTGCGCACGCCGCGCTCGCACAGCACGATCCGGCGGTTGCCCTCCTGGGCCACGTACTCGGCGGCGCAGAGCCACTCCTCGAGCGTGGCGCTGAAGCCGCGCTTGAGCAGGACCGGCACCTCGGTGCGACCGACCTCGGTCAGGAGCGGGAAGTTCTGCATCGACCGCGATCCGATCTGGAGCATGTCGGCGTGCGCCGCGACCTGCTCGACGAGCCGTGGATCGAGCACCTCGGTGACGACGCCGAGCCCGGTGCGGCGGCGCACCTCGGCCAGGATCTCGAGTCCCGCCGGGCCGAGGCCCTGGAACGAGTGCGGGTTGGTCCGGGGCTTGTAGGCCCCGCCGCGCAGCAGGTGCGCGCCTGCGGCCTGGGCCGCCTGGGCCACGGCCAGGGTCTGCTCGAACGACTCGACCGCGCACGGCCCGGCGATGATCGTGCGATCCAGGCCGCCGATGGTCACGCCGCGGACCACGACCGGGTGGGTCGTCGTCGGGGATTCGTGACCGGGCCAGTTCCGTCGCAGGATTTCGAGCTCGGGGAGGCTCTGTTCCAGGCTCGCCGTCACGCGCCGGATGCTAGCACGCGGGTTGAGCCTAAGGCATCCCGACGCCGCTCTGCTGGATCAGCTTGGCCACGAGCGCCGTCCAGCCCGTCTGGTGGCTCGCCCCCACACCCGCTCCGGTGTCGCCGTGGAAGTACTCGTGGAACAGCACGAGGTCACGCCAGTGCGGGTCGCTCTGGAACAGCTCGACCGCGCCGTGCAACGGTCGCCGCCCGCTCGCGTCCCGCGCGAAGATCCGGATCAGGCGCCGGGAGATGTCCGCGGCGGTCTCCTCGAGCGTGACGTGATGGCCCGAGCCCGACGGGCAGGCCACGCGCAGGTCGTCGCCGTAGTAGTGGTGGAACTTCTGCAGCGACTCGATCATCAGCACGTTGAGCGGGAACCAGATCGGACCGCGCCAGTTCGAGTTGCCGCCGAAGAGCCTGCTCGACGACTCCGCCGGCTCGTAGAACACCCGGTGCTCGGTGCCGTCGACGGGCAGCACGTAGGGACGCTCGCGATGTTCCCGTGACAGGGAGCGCAGGCCGTGGTCGGACAGGAACTGGTCGGGGTCGAGCATCCGCTCGAGCATCCGCTCGAGCTGCCGGCGGTCGACGAGCGACAAGAGCCTTCTCCCGCCCTGGCCCGGGGTCACGAGCGACGCGACCTCGCCCACCAGCTTCGGCCGGTACTTGAGGAACCACTCCATGCGTCGCCGGAAACGTGGCAGCCGCTCGAGCAGGTCGGGCTCGAGCGTCTCGACGGCGAACAGCGGGATCAGTCCGACGAACGAGCGAATCTCGATCGGCCGGTAGGCGCCGCCCGGCGAGTGCAGCACGTCGTAGAAGAAGCCGTCGCGCTCGTGCCACAGCCCGGGTCGCTCGTCCGTGCCGTTGATCGCGTCGGCGATGTACAGGAAGTGCTCGAAGAACTTGGTGGCCACGTCCTCATAGGCCGGTCGGGTGCGGGCGAGCTCGAGCGCGATCGCGAGCAGGTTGAGGCAGTACATGCCCATCCAGGCCGTGCCGTCCGACTGCTCGAGGTGGCCGCCCGTGGGCAGCGGGGCGCTGCGGTCGAACACGCCGATGTTGTCCAGGCCGAGGAAGCCACCCTGGAAGATGTTGTGCCCCTCGGTGTCCTTGCGATTGACCCACCAGGTGAAGTTGAGCAGGAGCTTCTGGAACACCCGCTCGAGGAACTCGCTGTCGGCCTGGCCCGTGAGGTTGCGAGTGATCTTGTACACCCGCCAGGCGGCCCAGGCGTGGACCGGCGGATTCACGTCGCCGAGCGCCCATTCATAGGCCGGGAGCTGCCCATTCGGGTGCATGTACCACTCGCGGGTCATCAGCACGAGCTGACGCTTGGCCCACTCCGGGTCGAGAAAGGCCAGGGGCACGACGTGGAACGCCAGATCCCACGCGGCGTACCAGGGATACTCCCACTTGTCCGGCATCGAGACGACGTCGAGGTTGTAGAGGTGCGCCCAGTCGGTGTTGCGCCCGCGCCGACGTGCGGCGGGCGGGCGCGGGCCCGCGGGGTCGCCGTCCAGCCATAGCTCGACGCCGTAGTGGTAGAACTGCTTGCTCCACAGCAAGCCCGCGCAGGCCTGACGCTGGATCCCCCGCAGATCCGCGGACAGGCCGGGCCGGTGGATCTCGTCGTAGAACTGGTCGGCCTCGTCGATCCTCGCACGGAAGACGTGCTCGAAGTCGGCGAACGGCTCGGCCAGCTCGCGCGGCGTGAAGCGCACCCGGACCGTCAGGCTGCCGCCTGGCAGGATGCTGGCCACGACATGAGCGGCGGCCTTCGTGCCGCTCCCCTGGGGGGCGACGCGATCCGCCAGACCGTGGATCACGGCGTCGTGAACCCCGTCCTTGACGTGGGGGCTACCGTTCGGCGTGCCGAACAGTCGCTCCACGTTGGTCTCGTTCTCCGTCACGAGAAGCGCCGGGCGATCGGCAGTCTCGGGAGCGTCGACGTACCAGAACCGCTCGCCGAGGTGCCGCTCCGAGACGCGCACCGTCGCACCGGCGGTGCCTTTCTGCGCCTCGAGGCGGGGCTTCGAGCGCTCGTGCCCCCAGGACCAGGTGTTGCGGAACCACACGTGGGGCAGTACGTGCAGCGGCGCCGTCTCGCGCGAGCGGTTCACCGCGGTGATGCGGCACAGGATGTCCTCGGGGTCGGCCTTGGCGTACTCGATGGACACGTCGAAGTATCGACCGTCCGACAGCGCATCCCCGATCGCGTCGACGAGCTCGAACTCGGGTTGTCCGCGTCCCCGACGGCGGTTCTCTTCCACGAGGCGGCCGTAGGGGAATTCCACCTGCGGGTACTTGTAGAGCATTTTCATGTAGGAGTGCGTGGGAGTGCCGTCGAGGTAGTAGTAGTACTCCTTGACGTCCTCGCCGTGGTTGCCTTCGCTGCCGCTCAGGCCGAACAGGCGTTCCTTCAGGATCGGATCGCGCTCGTTCCACAGCGCGACCGCCAGGCACACGTTCTGATGGCGGTTGCAGAAGCCGCCCAGGCCGTCCTCGTTCCAGCGATAGGCGCGGCTGCGGGCGTGCTCGTGCGGGAAGTAGTCCCAGGCGTCGCCGGTCGCGCTGTAGTCCTCGCGCACGGTGCCCCAGGCCCGCTCGGCCAGGTACGGCCCCCAGTGCTTCCAGTCGGCATTGCGGGACTCCGAGGCGGCCAGGCGCCCCCGCTCGGCCGTTCGATCGGGTTTGGGAGCCATGATCCTCCTCTCGGCCCGGCTTGGAGGCGGCTGTGTCGAACCGGCGACACTCTGTGTCACCCGGTCGACGAGCCGGCGGCAAGGGGCCCGCAATCGCCGAGAGGAACCTCGGTACCGCGGCTGGTACAGCCCTTGCTGCCTCGTCCGGGTGAGCGAGGCGCCTCAACCGCGTGCCAAACGAGCGCCTCGGTGTTCTGATGCAGCCCGGGCTCGGCATTCCGGTCTCAAGAGTCGCCGAGGCAAGAAGACGAGCCCGGGTTGTTCCTTCGATTCCCCGCCGCCCTCAGCGCCCCGAGCGGGCCGGGTAGGGCGCCCGCGTCGGCCGCTTCACCGGTTCGCGCCCGAGCTGTTCCATGACCTCCCGGATCGCCCGCTCGAGCT
>Ga0180085_1000047_pt1 | contig 32733 bp, 21 predicted proteins | sample EasRiv730_16_10D_FD_123013 | JGI IMG/M metagenome (GOLD analysis project Ga0180085, IMG submission 123013) | Soil microbial communities from meander-bound floodplain in the East River, Colorado, USA - East River metaG ERMLT730_16_10D | ecosystem: Environmental > Terrestrial > Soil > Floodplain ... | reverse complement strand
TGCTGCTCCCCACCCCGCCTCACGGCGACGCAGTGGCAGTCGGTTACAGGCCGGAGAGGGCGTACCTGAAGAGGACTTCCACCTCTCTGACCAAATGCGCTTTCAGGCGCACGATTCCCGCTTCCGCGGGGAATGACGATGCCTCTATCTTCGTCATTCCGGCCAAGCGAAGCGCGAGCCGGAATCCAGCCACTGCGCTCGACACTGGATTCCCTCATTCGAGCCAATGCCCGAGCTTTTTCGAAGATCTTGCGATTTCCCGGGTTTTGTTGTTAGTACGGCTGGGCCGCAAAGAAGCCGCTTGTGTTGTCGATAATGCTGTAAACACGAGAAACCGCGGCGAGAGGAACTTCGTTCAGAGATTGAATCTCGATGGGCCCGTAGCTGTTCACGAGCCCAAGGCTGGTGAGAATGTCGTCGACGTTGTAAATTCCGTTTGGAGGAATCACAACACCGTCGCTTTGAGCCTGAATGTCGCCCGAGGTATTGCGGACGATGAGCCGAATCGGCGCAGAGCTGTTGGCGAGATTGATGACGGTGAGCGTCGACCGGAACTGGTTCACGTTTGTTGCAGACGGAATCAGCAGCCGCGTTGCCCCGGATACGACGTTTGTGGCGAGCCCTGGATCGTCCCCGACGTTGTTGATCAACGTGCTGTAACCCAACAATGGCTGGCCGGAGGTGAGCCGAATAAATCCGAGCGTATCCGACACGCCATTGGCGCCTGTTAACGTACGGTTCACGTTGTCCAACTGTCTCAGCCCTCCAGCCGGCACATTCACTGTCGTGGTTCCTAGCAAGACGCCGCTGGGGCTGTAGAGATTGACTTGAACATCGGCTGGCGTGGCACCCAGATTATTGATGCCCAGGTTGGTGCGGAATGCGGTGTTATCCTGGCTGATGGGCACCACACCATTCGAGCTTGCCACACTGACATCTCGTCCTTCGAAGAATCCACTAGTCCCTGAGTTCACGCTGTACACCCGCGAAGTGGCCACCAACGGCATGGAATTCAGAGATGTGATCTCCAGCGGGCCGAAAAGACCGCTCAGTCCCAGGCTGGCGTGGATATCGTCCTGACTGTAAAACCCGTTTGACGGAATCGAGACTATCAACTCACCCCGCAACGTGCCGTTCGTGTCGCGCTGGCGCAGGCGTACCTGAGCGGCTGAGCCACCGGTGTTCTGTACCACAAGCGATGAGCGAAACTGATTGACCGATGTGGCGGAGGGAATGAGCAGTTGGGTAGCGCCTGCCGAACGCCCGGTCTGCAGACTCGGATCGTCCGAAGTATTATCGATCTGAGTCGCAAAGGCGACCAGAGGCTGGCTGGCCGTGATGACAACCGAGCCGGAGAGGTTGTTGGTTTGAGTTGGACTCAGCCCACGGATAAAGCTGATGACATTGTTCAGCTGAAGCAGTCCGCCAGTGGGTACCACGGCCGTCCTCGATGCTATCGCAGATCCGGTGGCCGCATACAGCGTCAACGTGGCTTGAGTCTGAACAGCGGAAATGTTGGTGAGTCCAAGATTCGTGCGAAACCTCACGGTACCGGTAACCAATGGAATGTACTGTTTCACCTCGCTGGCGCTTACGCTGTATGAAGCATTATTCGGATCAAACCGGAAAACGACGACTCGGCCGGGATACAACCTTGCCTGGTTGAAGCTGAACTGTGCGGCGAGTGTGCGCGCGGCGTTCTGCAGTCCGACAGTAGCGCTTTCACCGTAAGAGCGCGGCCCTTCCAGCGTTTTGTACTGGAAGGCGATGTCATTGCTGCCTTCAAAGAGGATCGCCTGGAAGCTAACGCGGCCGTCGAACAGGAAGCCGTTTTCGTCAATAATACTGAGGTTCTGCCAATCAATCACCCAGCGCCGGTCTGGTGCCGATCCAATGACCCGCGCCGAGACGCTGCTGTCCTGCCGTTGCAGAATCAGATCATCAAAAAACGGCGCAACCAAATTGGGCGATAGGCTCCCGGTGGTACCGCTGGCCGATCCCTGGCGCGGGACCGAGGTTCCCGGCAATGAGCCATTCTGGAATTCAGGCTGTCCGATGGAATCACCAAAAGCCATCCAGCCGTTTGTGGTCACGTTGAGCTTCGAGCCGGCTAGAAATGTGGAAGTGAAGAGCGTAAAGTCGAATGGCAAACTCAATTGGGCAGCGTCGTCGTCATTGTTGTTCAGAAAGTCCACGCGGGTGCCGCCTGAACCGGAGGATGTGTCGATATACTGAAACTGGGCTTCGGCTCGGTTGGTACTAGGTTTGGGGGCGGTTACGGTGAACACGGGACCAGTCGCTTGTTGGCCAAAGACAGTCACCGTCACCGGCCCAGAAACCGCGCCGAAGGGCACAATGGCTGTTATCTGCGTTGGCGACGCGGATACCACTGTGGCTGGCAGGCCTCCGAAGGACACCGACACATTCGCCACCAAACTGTCAAAGTTGCTGCCGGACAAAGTTACCACCGTTGTCGGCGGGCCAGATGGAGGGTTCACGGCACTCACTACAGGCGGCAGCGCCGACGTTACGAACGCTGAAGTCAGCACGCCGCTCGTCCCGTCTGGATTCACCGCCAGAAGTGTCAACGGCCCAGTCTTGTTAGGAGCCGTAGTCCCCAGAAGCGTCGTCGAATCGAGCACAGTCACATCAATCAGCGGCACTCCGGCAAGGGAAACCTCGATGCCTGAACTGAAGTTCGTTCCGGTCACAGTGACCCTCGTGCCTCCTAAGTTAATACCCATTGCAGGCTGAATAGAGGACACGGTGGGCGCTTGGCCCGTGATAATCAGCCCTCCAGTGAGCGCCGAGGTCGCGTCCGCTCGCTGGGCGAAGATCGGTCGCACTCCAACGGACGCCAAAGCATCCACCGATGCTGTGAGCCGGGCTGTGTTTCCTCCGCTGAAGATGGGGGCGGCCAGGCTTACCGCCGGGCCTGGAATCTGAAAAGTCACACCGTCAACGACACCGTCGCCGCGGGCATTGAATGCGACGCTCGTTCCTTGCGCCACTCGCTGGCCCAGCGAGGGGCTAGTCAGATTCAACAGAGCTGCGGGTGCCGGAAGCACTGCAATGTTGATCTCCTGCAGCGTGCTACCCGCGATGATCTGCACCGACTGGCGCTGCGCGGGATTCAGCGTGCCTCCCAGGAATGTTGTCGTGAAGTTCACGTTCACCCGCGAGTCATACTGTCCGCCAATGCTGGACTCCGTCACGGGCCCATCCAGGGGTTCGGCATAGAGCGCGTAACTACCGGGTGACAACCCTGAAATCTGGTAGGTCCCGTCCAACTCCGTCAGCGTGGAAACCACTGCATTCCCTTCTGCGTCCAGAACCACCACATGAGCGCCAAAAACGCTTGCGCCAGCGTTGGTAATGCGTCCGCTCAGTCCGCCGGTGGCACTAAGGAATGCGGTTTCCGGATACAGCGTCGAAGCACCGATGATGTCGTCGCTTTTGAGGGATCGTGGAAACACCGCTCCGCGCGCTCCCGTTGGATTCATGGTTGCCGACACAATCGCGGTGTGGTCCAGACCCAGGAAGTGGCCGATCTCATGAGTCGCTATTGCCTGAATATCGAAGCCGTCCGACCGGCCATCGGTAGCGAAGGTGATGCTCGGGTTTGAAGGGTTGAACAGAATGTCGGCATCGCGAAAGAAGCCCTGTGATGACGAGGACACCGTTACTGCAATGGTGCCTGTGCCAAATGAAAAACTGGTGTCCTGAAACGAAATGATGTTGACGCCATCATTGCCGCCGCTTTGAACGGGTGTGGTGCCTTCGTAGCGAAAGGCAATGGATGAACTGGGGAGATTCTGCCACGTATCAAAGGCCCGCTCCACAGCGATGAACTCGCTGCCATTGCCAAGGCCAGGCAGACCGCCAGCGTGGATACGGTAAGACACGGGTAAAGTCTGCCAGCGAGCATGTGACCCGATGCGCACGAAACCCTGCTGGAACTCGGCATTTAGGACTGTCCAAACCAATCCGAGCAGACAGCCCGCAACAGGCCACAGCAAGCGATTTCGTTTCTTCTTCTGGCAGGTCATCGAGACCGTCTCTCCCGTTGCGGCTAATTCCGAACCATCCGCCGAATTCTCTCGACCATCGGTTTCAGGGGTGCCCGCGAAGGCTTTTCTTGCTGTGAAAGACTGCGGCTGGCCGGGTCATAGAGCTCAAGTCCGGAAAGCGAATGAACCACTTCCTGCTCTCCCGTCTGGCGGTTTCGGAGAATTCGAAACTTGCCCTGCGACATTCCCAAGGGCTGCCACTGGCCGTTCTTCGACGGCTCGAGGAACAGCAGCACCTCCTCTTCAGGCTCGAATACCGGCATGCCCGATACAGTTTGTGTGATCCCGTCGAGCATTCCTCCAACGGTAACGACGTTGACAAACCCGTCGCTGGATCCCTTCAGGGGTTCACTGACAGCGAACCGGGCCGTCGTCAGTATCAGCGTGTTCCGATCATTCCAGCGACTTTCGCTGGAAATGCATTTGCCGACAATGATGCGACCCGACTTCTGGACCAGATCATCCAGCGTGAACTTCTCAACAGTCGTGGAAAGCACCGGGAAGGAGCCAAACAGCGTCAGGGCGAGCAACCAAAGGAGTTGCTTTCTCATGTTGATTCTCCAGTAAGGCATTAGCGCAAGTTCCGTTCCATACAAGGTCTCTCCGATGTTGCTTCGTGCTGAAGGTTTGTACGCGCCTCACCATTGGCTAACTTTTTGTGACGCAACGCAAGGTCAACCAACTAAACTTCTATGTCGGCAAAGTCTGACAAACCGTTCAAAAGAAAACGGATCAAGGCAAATACGCTATAGGTTCTACAATTGCAGGAATGTTCCACACTCGCAAGATTCGGTCGCGGAATAGGCAGCAGGATTCTGCCTTGAGATAGGGCAGGATTCAAGTCTGGCTAAAACCAGCGGGCTCTAAGGTTCGTGGCGCAGAAAGGCACATTTGTACGTGGCGACTTGGAGACTAGTTTTTTTGAACAAAATACCCTAAGCATCAGTGGCCGTGCGGCCGCCCTTATGATGCCCGAGTCTAAATAGGTAAAACACGAGTTCTGCCGGGAATGTCAGAAGTGGAACTTGAGGACGATTTCCAAGATTCGAGGATCGTTTACTGTGTTTGTTATGAGTCCAAATGCGTTTGGGGCGGAGATGTTGTTTCCAGGGGGGCCATAACTCGGGTGATTGGTGAAGTTGAAGATCTCCACCCTCAAGTCAAAACTCTTCCGCTCGGTCACCTGAAACTCTTTGCCTATGGCAAAGTCCCAATTGGCAAAACCAGGCGCCCGTTCGGTGCTATTGCCCGCGTTGCCAATCTTTCCGACTACAGGAAGGTTGTAGGCGACGTCGCTGAGCCAGTTGTCCGGAGTCGGATTTTCGACCTTTCCTGTTTGACCTGCCACTCGGTTTGGCCGCTCACCAGCCCGTGAGCCCTGAAGCGACTGAGCCGCGCTAGCCAATATGGTCACTGGAAATCCTGAATGCAAAGAAACAATGCTGCTCACATTCCACCCACCCAAAATGACGCTCGCAGCACGACCCCAATTATTTCCCCAAACACGGCTTCTGCCGAACGGTAGATCATAGGTTCCCGAAGCAACAAAGCTGTGCGTCGCGTCGAAGAACGAAAGGGCTCGGTCGCCACTCCGGTTGTAGGCATCTATCCAATACGCGCTCCATCCGGCGACAGGGTTGTTAGCGCCCGCCCCATAGTAGCCGCGATTGTCTGTCAACGTCTTGCTGAGGGTGTAGGAAGCGAGGAACTCCAGGCCCTGACCGAACCTGCGGCGGATGTTCGTCTGAAGGGCATGATAGTCACTTGTCGATGAGGAATCTGTTCCGCCAATCTGGGTCACCAGTGGTCGGACCGCGTAGAGCGGTCGACGAAGTTGGAGCGGGCGCCAAGTCGACGGAGGGCCGGGATCCGGCAACGGCTGGTTCCAGTCCCTGGGGTTCACGAGATGAATTGCTTTGTGTGCTACATAACTCGCCGTGACTGATGTGCGCTTGTCGAGCTGAAACTCGAATGACAAGTTCCACTGTTGGGTGAACTGAGGCCGCAGCTTTGGATCCCAGACTCGGATATTGCCTGCGGGCTCCGTTTGCATGACGACATCCGTAAAGCCGATCGACGCCGTTCCTGGCCCTGAGCTTGTATCAAAACTGATATCTGCTTCGGAGAATAGCGGCGGGTTGAGAGGAAGACGCAGGTTGGATCCAGTTCCTTCCATAAACTGAGTGATGCCGTACCCAGCCCGAACGACAAGCTTGGTATCCCAAATCTTCGGCGTCCAGGCAAACCCAATTCTAGGTTCGAAACCCTTGTGGAAGGGCGCGTACAGTGCTCGACTGTTCCCGTCCTGTCCGGCAAATAGCTGCCGACCAGTGCTGATGTCAAAGTTAGACTGACGATCTTTGACCTCCACGAGTGGCGAGGTGTATTCCCAACGCATACCCAAGTTGAGAGTCAAATTCTTCCTGAGTTTCCAGTCGTCCTGAAAGAAGAGCCCGATGCGGTTCTGTCGATGCCCCCAGGTTCCTGAAAGACTTCCAATCCCCTTTTGAGACAGCCGGTCCAAAAGAAAATCCGCAAAGGCCGACCTGGTAAACTGGCCGGTGTAGCTGAAAAAGCCCAACAGGCCGTTGTTTCCTGGATAGTAGCGGTTCTGCTGGTAGCGTTGCCACTGACCACCTGTCTTCAGAAAGTGCTTACCCCGGGCCATGGACAGAACGTTCCCGTAATGAAACGTGTTGGTCACATTGTCTTCGTTGACTCCTGTGGATCCAATGTTCGTGAGTCCTTGGCCGACCGGGAAACGCAATTCAGTGAGTCCCGCAATGACCTGCCGTCCAGGAATACCAAGGCGGGAATTGGCATTCCCAATTCCTGCCCAATCGTTAAGGTCACTAATGAAGACCGCCCGGTTGAATCCAATACGCGCCTCGTTGACAGTCGCAGGACTGATTGCCCGGTTCCAAGTCAGCACGAAATTCTGCGGACGCGAGGTACGCTTTGAGGTAACGTTGGTTGGCAGGATTCCACGGGCACCGTCGCCATCCAGAAAACCGGATGAGTACCGTCCCCAGATGCCATCCGCAGCAGAGAGCCTGGCATCGATTTTGGCGTCAAACTGGCGGCTGTCGACAGCATCGGCACTTTCTGTTGCGTAGTTGTTGATGGTTCCTGCAAGGGTGGGCAATGGATAAAGCCGAGGATCCGAGAATAGCGCTCTCGCAACCGGGCTGAAACGCTCGACTGGAATCTGATTGTTCGGAAACACCTGGTTCGTGAGTGGATCACGGATTGCCGTTGTGATGCTCGAAAGGTTCCCTCTCCGCCACTCGATAGGAACTACGCTTGCTGTTTCTCCACCACCCGTGCGTTGGCGGGTCTCCTGGTAAGCGCCGAAGAAAAACACCGTATCCTTTACAATGGGACCGCCCATTGTCCCACCGAAAATGTTCAATCGAAGCTTTTGTTTCCGGGCACCACTCTTGTTGTTCTCCCAACGGTTTGCGTCCATGGCATCGTTTCGGAAGAACTCAAACACGTTGCCGTGAAACTCATTCGTACCGGATTTCATGCTGATATTCGTAACGGCGCCGGTCACGTTGCCGAACTCCGCCGAGGAATTGGCGGTCTCGATCTTGAATTCAGCAATGGCGTCCACGTTGGGCCGATAGCCAATGCGATTGTCGATGGTTTCGTCGACCGAAACACCATCCAGCAAGAATGCGTTTCCCTGCTCGCGGTTCCCATTCACGTACGGGCGTCCCTGAGCTTCAGCACCATTGAAGGCCCTCATGTTCGGGCTGATTGCGCCTGGAACTAACAGAGTCAACTGCTGAAAGTTCCGTCCGTTCAAAGGCAGGTTCCCTACCGTCGTTCCAGAGATGACTTGGCCCACCGTTGTCGACTCCGTTTGAAGGATCGGAGCAACGCCCCCAACTTCGATGATCTCGGTTACCTCGCCGAGCTCCAGTCTCAGATCAACACGGGCAGTCTGGTTCACTTCTAGCTTGATCGGGTTGGTCACGAGTTTTTTGAACCCACTCGATTCAACAGCTACCACATAGGTGCCAATGGGAAGAAACGGCATACTGTACACCCCTGAATCGTTCGACTGAGCGTTGTATTCAATCTTGGTTCCCTGATTGGTCGCAATGATCTTCGCATTGGGAACCAGCGCGCCGCTTTGATCCGACAAGTTGCCAGTTAGTGTAGCCGTTACAGTCTGTGCCAAGACGGCAGACGTGACGCTGATTGAGAAGCTTTGCGCCAGTAGACAAGCCACAAGAATCGAGGCTAGGTTCCGCATGTCTGCCCTCCTTTTCAATGGCGCCACGACCGGCGTAAACAACGGCAATTCCCCTGATTACGATCAGGGGCACAATTGAATACTACTTAGCTGTGGGTTTGAGCTCGGCGGCTTCGTGGGGAACTTCGAATAGCTAGTGGCACTTCGCTGCTATGTTAGCACGTAAATCCTTCTCGAACGCTACCAGAGAGGCCAAGAGGCCTGTGAGTAAACTTCGTTCCAGAGGATTTCGGGAAGGTTTTCTACCAATGAAATTTTCTGTCGTGCCTTGATGGCCGATGGGTCGCCATTTTCCTTTTCGAGTAGCGCGCCAGCCAACAAAAAGGGGCTCTTGCGAGCCCCTCAAAGGAACAGGTCAAAGCGCTTTGGGCGATGACTCTAGAAGTGGAATTTCAATGCAAACTCCAGGTTGCGTGCCGGGCTGACTACACCCGTGATTTGACCAAAAGTGGTCGAGGTTGCTGTCCAAACCCGATCGGGCGGGTTAAAGCTGGGATGGTTTGTGGCATTGAAGAACTCCGCCCGGAAGTCGAAATACTTGTGTTCCGAGATGAAGAATTTCTTGCCTATCGAAGCATCCCAGTTAAAGAAGCCAGGTGCGTAAACCGTGCCAACGCCGGTGTTCCCGAAGGCTCCCAAAGCAGGCAACGCAAAAGAAGAAGTGGAACCCGATGGACAGAACCGGTTGTTCGGGTTCGGGATGTAGCAATCTGGATTACTTGAGTCAGTGACCACTGGAGCAACGGTGTTGGGTCGTTCAATACCGCGCGGCGCTTGCAACGAACGCAGCGTACCAAGTTGAATCGTCATCGGGAAACCACTGCGCAACTGCACGATGTTTCCCAGATTCCAACCACCCAAAATCGCTTGGGCAACTCTGGGCATACTGTCACCGAAGGCTTTGCCTTTGCCAAAAGGCAGGTCATACGTGCTGGACAACACAAGGTTATGGCGGGCATCAAAGAACGCGGGACCGTAATTGTATGTTCGGTCATAGGCGTTGCCCGAATAGGCACCTTGGGCACTTACGCCGCCGCTACCATAATAGCCAAGGTTATCGGTCATCGTCTTGCTCAACGTGTAGGAAGCCAGGAATTCAAGCCCACCGGTGAGCCGCTGACGTGCGCTCATCTGTAGAGAATGATACTTACTTTTTGCCCACGAATCCGTGACGCTGGTCTGGGTCACGTCGGGGTACAGGCTGTACAGTGGACGACGGAGCTGAGCTGCTATCCAGGTTGAAGGGTCTCCCGTTCCGGGCAGCGGCTGGTTGACATCACTGGGAGCAACCAAGTGGGTCGCCCAATGTCCGACATAGCCCGCCGTCACCGAAGTGTTCTTGAGTAACTGGTATTCCAGCGTCAGGTTCCACTGCTGCGTAAATTGTGGTCGCAGGGTTGGACTCCAAATGCGCAGTTGACCGAAGGGTTTGTCGCGCGGAACCAAATCTGTAAAACCACTGGTGATCGTGCCCGCACCACTACTCAAGTCATATGGCCGGTCTGATTCCGTGAAGAACGGTGGATTGAGAGGCAGGCGCAGGTTCGACCCCGTACCCTCCATATACTGAGTGATGCCGTAGCCGAGGCGCACAACAAGCTTGTTGCCCAGCGCTTCCGGCGTCCAGGCAAAGCCAATACGTGGCTCGAAGCCTTTGCGATACGGCTCGTACAGCGCTCGACTGGCGCCGTTCTGTCCCGCGATGGACTGGGCACCCGTTCGCATGTCAAAGTTCGACTGGCGATCCACCACCTCCACGACAGGAGAGGTATACTCCCACCTCATTCCCAGATTCATCGTAAAGTTGTTGCGAACCTTGTAGTCGTCCTGGAAGAAAATGCCAATGCGATTCTGCCGGTGTCCCCAGTTGCCTTTGTTTGTATCGGTTGGGCCGCCACCTTTCCCTTTCTGGCTCAACTGGTCGAGCAGGAAATCAGAGAAGATCTGGCCGGTAAAGGTTGAGGTGTAGGTGAAGAATCCCAGCCGTCCGTTGTTACCTGCGTAAAAGCGATTCTGCTGATAACGTTGCAACTGCCCGCCCATTTTGAACGAATGTCGTCCACGCAACCAGGTCAGGTTGTCACCATAGTGGAAGGTGTTTGTTGCATTGCGTGAATCGCTCAACGCACTACCGATATTGCTCAAGCTGTTGCCCAGCGTGATCCCACTCAACCCCGTGCGAACCTGATCGCCAGGAATGCCAAGCTTGATGTTAGCCTTGCCAATGCCCGCCCAGTCATAGCCTTCGTTGATGAATACCGCGCGGTTAAAGCCAACCCGCGCTTCGTTGACCAGCGTTGGGCCAAAAGTGCGCGTCCAGTTCAGCGCGATGTTTTGCGGACGGCTGAACGATTTGGTCGTTAGAAGGACCGGCAAACTGCCTTTGGCGCCCAGCGTTTCATAGTTGCCGAACGAATAGCGAGCGGAGAAGTTGTCTTTGTTGCTCAAACTCGTGTCAATCCGCACATCGAATTGATCCCCGTCGTACGTGTTTGCGGTCACGACATCCTTGATGCCTGTAGCATTTGAAGGATCAAGCCGGTCGGGCAACGGATAAAGAGTCGGGTCGGCAAAGAGCGCCCTGGCGACTGGCGAGAATCGGGCAGTGGGAATGATCGAGCCAGGGAAACAGGCTTGCTGATAATTCACGCCCGCCGTCGGATTGGCCGGAGTGGCTTGGCAAGGCTGGGTCCGTGGCAAGAGGGGATCACGGATGTAGGGCGAAATCGTCGAGAGATCCCCTGCTCTCCAAGCCGGTGAGGCAACCCGGACAGAGCCAGGACCGCCGGTACGTTGCCGTCCGCCTTGATAGTCTGTGAAGAAGAACAGCTTGTCTTTTAGGATCGGGCCGCCAAATGTGCCGCCGAAAATGTTCTGCCGTAACTTCGCTTTCGGCACGGCTACGCCCGTCAACGCCTTCTGCCGATTGTTGCCCCAGCTATTCGCATCCAGCTTGTCATTGCGAATAAATTCAAAGACGTTGCCGTGGAAATCGTTCGTGCCTGACTTCAGTGATGCGTTGACCGTTGCACCGGTCACGTTCCCAAACTCCGCCGAAGAGTTGCTGGTCTCGACCTTGAACTCCGCGATGGCATCGATGTTGGGTTTGTAACCGATCAGGTTGTCGAGCGTCTCATCGACAGAAATGCCGTCGAGCAGAAACGCATTACCCTGTTCGCGGTTTCCATTCACATAGGGACGTCCACCGCCGGTGTTGGGCATCGGAGTCGTAAAGCTAGTCGGATTCGGTGTAATGGCACCCGGCACAAGCAGTGTTAGTTGTTGGAAGCTGCGACCGTTCAGGGGAAGATTGACAGTCGTATTTCCGCTGATGACCGTGCCAACCGTCGTGTTCTCTGTCTGCAGGATCGGAGCCACACCTGTCACATCGATGGTCTGAGTCACCTCTCCAAGCTCCAGCTTTAGATCCACACGAGCCGTCTGGTTCACTTCGAGCTTGATCGGGTTGGTCACCAGCTTCTTGAATCCGCTCGCTTCCACGGTGACGACATATCCACCGATCGGCAGAAACGGAATGGTGTACAGTCCAGAGTCATTCGACTGAGCAGTATACTCAATCTTGGTACCCTGGTTGATGGCAACAACCTTCACATTCGGAACTAACGCACCACTCTGATCTGAAACGGTACCCGTTAGTGTCGCGGTCACGGTTTGGGCTATGGCAGTGGGCACCAGATTGAGCGCCAAGCCCAGAACCAACAAGCAAGCCACGAAAATCCTGGCTGGGTTCTTCATGTTTTGTCTCTCCTTTTGGACTTCAGTGCAAATAAAGTACGAATGCAACTCGGGTCGGCGTAGAGTTGAATTGATCCGTCGCGTTGGATCGAATCGTATTAAGCCTGAGGCTAAGGACATTGGGTGTGAGTTAAGTCTCGAAAGGTTCCAGCGGAGTTCGACTACTGCCGTTGCACAATCTCTTTGCAAGACCCTCTCCAAAGCAATCAGAATCTCCGTAAGACTCTGTTAAAATAAACCTTACGCTGGAATGAGTGTAACCCGACCCCAAGAAATCCTATGGAAAATCCCGTTTTTAGGATTCAATTTCTTGAAGTTCGGATTCGGGCCAATCTATGGAAGCTGACGACAAACTGGCTGTGATCGCCGACGACCTCACAGGTGCTTGCGATACGGCCTGCCAATTCGCGCTGTATGAATTCCGGCCTGAGGTTGTGCATGCTTCTGCTTGGGGTGCGCTGCAGCCCAAATTCCTTGTCTGCAATTCGGAGTCACGAAAGGATGACGCTGCGGTGGCTCAGCAAAAAATCTTCGACATCGCTTCAGCGCTCATCCGGAGTCATTACCTGCCGTTTTACAAAAAACTGGACTCGACCTTGAAGGGCCCTTGGTGCGCCGAACTAGCGGGCATGACCAAGGCCGTACAGCCGGAAATCATTGTGGTAGCACCCGCATTTCCAGCATGGGGAAGGACGACTGTGGACGGGATTCAGCGCGTTCAAGGTCGGCCCGTTTGGGAATCTCGGTTTCATGCTTTGCCTCAAGGAGATGGGCCACCGGCAGCGGAGCCGGGCGACTTGGTTCACGCTCTGCAATCCCAGTTTGGAAAGCGTGTCCGGCACGTCCGGCGCGCGTCACTGAAGAGGGGTGCTGTGGCGGCTGCAAAGGAGATGGAAGCGGCACGATCCCAGGGTTTTCCGTTTCTAGTGTTCGACGCAGAGGCGGAAGACGACCTCAAGACTATCGTGTTGGCAGGGTGCCGCTTGGAACGAAGGATTCTGTGGGCCGGCTCTGGAGGACTCGCCCGCTGTTTGCCGCTAGCGTGGGGTCTCCGCACGCGCCAAAGTGACCTTCACCTTCCCTGTCCACAGACATTGGCAATCAACGGCAGCTTCAATCCAGCCAATAAAGACCAACTGGGTTGCCTGGAACGAGGAGGCACAACAGTCTATTGGGTTGAGGATGAAGATGCCGATGATGACAGTCAATGTCGCCGGAAAGTCGAGAGCCTGCTGGGACTGCTGGATCAAGGCAGGGACATGGCCCTCAGCGTCCGTCTGAACAAACCCATCAGGTCCGCAAGTCACTTGCAACGGCTCCAGGATGCGCTTCAGTTTGCGGCTACTCGCTGCCTCGCGGCAACTGGCAAGATCGGCCTGATCTTGATCGGCGGCGACACCGCTATAAAGCTGTTTCGAAATCTGCAGGCTGACGCTATTCGGATTGAGGGCGAGGTACAGCCAGGTGTCCCCCACGGGCGCTGGGTGGGCGGACGATTGGACGGGCAGCCTGTGGTTACCAAAGCGGGCGGGTTTGGACAGGCAGATACCCTGACGAAAGCGGTCAATTTTCTGAAAGGAGAATAAGCAAACCACCGGGCAGACAGTACTGAGTACTGAGTACTGAGTGCTGAGTGAGCCGAAGGGCTTGGAAGGGCTTACTGAGACGGGATGGGCGATCTCTAAATTCTTTGTGGCTTAGTGCCTGGCTGGTTTATCTTTCCTTCGCGCTCTTCGCGCCTTCGCGGTTGATGCCTTCGTTGTTTAAACCTTAAAGGAAAACCATGTCCGTCAAAAAACCCCGAATTGGAATTTCGCTGGGCGATGTCGCAGGCGTCGGGCCGGAGGTCGCGGTGAAGGCTCTGCTCGACCCCGCAGTCGCTTCGCGGTGCATCCCCATCCTGATTGGCGAACTGTCTGTGGTTCGCCACTACGCCGAGCGTCTCGCACCTGATCGCCGGCTGCGCGTTGTGGACCGGCCGGCCGACGCGAACCTTGAGACAACAGACCTGCAGATTCTGGATCTCAAAAATATCGAATTTTCCAGGGTCAGATTGGGCGAAGTCGACGTGGCTTGCGGCAAAGCCGCATTGGACTATATCCGCACTGGAGTGACTCTTTGCCTCAATGGTGATCTCGATGCATTGGTCACCGGCCCGATTCACAAAGAAGCCGCCCAACTGGCTGGCATCAATGCACCCGGCCACACCGAGTATCTCGCTGCGCTCTGCGGTGTCCCGGAAGTGAGGATGCTCTTGGTCGTGGACCATCTGCGTGCCATGCATATCAGCACCCATCTCAGCCTGCGCCGGGCCCTTGATTGCGTCACAAAGGAGCGCATTCTTGAAACCATTCACTATGGAGTTGGAGCGCTCAAGCAACTACACATTCAGAACGGTCGGATCGGCGTCGCGGGCCTGAATCCCCATGCCGGTGAGGGTGGATTGTTTGGAAAGGAGGAAATCAACGAAGTCGCGCCGGCTGTCGCAGCGGCCCGAGCGGAAGGCCTGGCCGTTTCCGGTCCAGTACCACCAGACACGATCTTCCATCGCATGAACCAACACGAGTTCGACCTAGTCATTGCGCTATATCACGACCAGGGGCACATTCCACTGAAGCTGATGGGCTTTGACAGCGGAGTGAATGTGACGATTGGACTGCCAATCATTCGTACATCTGTGGACCACGGCACTGCGTTTGACATTGCCGGTCAGCTCAAAGCAAACCCAGAAAGCATGGTGAAAGCCATAGAACTGGCGTGTGTGATGAGTGAAAAGAGTGATGAGTGCTGAGTGATGAGTGATGGGTTATGAGTAACGCGTGATGGGTTATGTGTGATGGCGGGCGGGCTATTGGTCCCGCCTGCGTTGAACTGAAGCGCGCAGTCCTCCGAGGACTCGGCCTGCCTCCTCGGCCTCCGAGCGGAGAAAACCGAAATCTTCGCTGCTCAGATACTGGGCATCGAGAGCCACGTACAGATGAGAACGCAACTCGGCGCAAGATGCTTTGGCAACAGAGAGATACTGATGAAACTCGGAGGATCTGCCTCTTTCAAAGCCTTCGGCGATTTAGCCATGATCGAAACCGAGGCCCTTCGCATTTGATCTCTTAATCCGAATTGCTGTCAGTTCCCTCGCCTTTTTCCAAGCAATGAAGTCCTCAAAGCGAAGAATGGGTTCACTCATTGAGAAATCCTCTCCAGTGCGACGAGGGTTTGTGTATCCGTTGCCCAGCCCATGGGTTCACTCATCACTCATGACTCATTACTCATCACTCACAGAAGGCTTGGCAAATTCCCTTTTCCGTCAAAAGACAATTCACCCAACCGCTCAAGCACTTTGAGGTGAGGCTTACTCCCGATCTCATCCAGCAATGCTTCGGTCACAATGAACTGATCCAGTTTCAGAGTATTCTTGATCCAGATCATTCGGCACGCCTCGACGCTGTTACCGCACGTTGAGAAGGCCGTCTCCATGGCTTCACGATCCGTGTCAAAGGTTACCGGCACCCGCGCGGCCTCGACATTGGTGCTGGTGATAGCGTTGATGTAGGTGGGTGAGTAATCGATCTTATTCACCAGCCGCCGGCTCACCAAATCGGCTAAACCAATGCCCACGGCGTTGCCATTGGACTCCTCAGTAAGATCGCGAACGAAAATTCGTGTAAACCAGGGTTTGACCGGTGCCCGCTCCCGCTGGCTAACGTTTCGGCCGATGACATTCGTATCCATTCCTGCACCGCTGATATTCTTGCCCATCTCATCCACGACCAGCACGTCGCCTTGATCGAATGGGATGCGCGCCAAGCTTGTCTTGGCAACTACCAGCAAACGTCTCTCGCTATTTTCGATTTCCGGCGTCAGCATGGCTTCGATCACTGCGGTCTCATCGTAGGCATTCTCGACGATGCCAAGACCGAAAAGGATTTTGCAATTTGCGCGCACAACGCGCGAGACGTTCGTGATGACGGTATAGTAGCCGTGCTTGATATTGGCCCGATGATATTGAATGGCCCCGGTATGCTTTCCCAATCCGATCGCCATCATCTTGCAGAGTCCGCTCTCAATGTCTCCATCAAAGTCCGTGTGTGGCTTGACTCGGTTCACCACCACAACGTGGTCCGCTTCCAGCGCATAGTTGTCGAGAAACACGGGAATTCCCTGGGGAGTCTCGCCAACCTGGGTTGTTTCCATCGTCGCCCGTATAGGCGCACCCATGCTGCTCTCCGTGATTCCATAATGCTCCAGAACTAACCTCTGGCCTTCCGCAGTTCCACCGCCATGACTGCCCATTGCTGGAATGATGAAAGGGCGGACACCGAGTTGCCGAAGCTCGTCCACTACCGATCGAATAATGACCGCAATGTTCGCCACACCGCGGCTCCCCCCTGTAATCGCCACGCTCTGTCCGGGCTTCAATCGGCCCTGCAGCCCAAGCTTGCCGATCTGCTGTGACACAGTCTTGGGAATGTCAGTGATGCGGGTTGCATCAAAGTTCTGTTGTACACGAACAACTTTCGGAAGGGACATAACCATACTCCGTTAAGAGGTTAAAGATTGACGACGGTCTGACGCAAAAGTGATGCGAAGGAGTTCATGAACAAGTTTTGAACTATAGCATGAATTGGCTTCACTGAGGCCGACTCGTCGCTCCTGATACAGGCCCCGTCAAAGTCACCGTCAAACCATAGGCGCAGATCAATTGGGAGAGTGGGAGCCGCTGTCCTCAGCGGCGAACAAGGTCGCGGGGTGTCGCCGCTGAGGACAGCGGCTCCCACATTCAACTTTCGTTCCCGCATCACGGCTGACTATAAAATCAGTTTGTGTGTGGCAAGAGTTCGATGAAGTCCAGAACGGCTTGGCGTTCGTCCGGATCGAGTCTACGCCAGAACGGCATCGTGTCCATGGCGCGTTCACGTTCCAACGGGGGTAAGTTTTGGAGGCGGCGCAGTCGCTGCGCAATACGCCTGCGCCTCTCGGGGGGAAGATTTTCCCAGCGCTGATGAAATCGCCGCAGCCGGGCGCGCTGATCAGGGGAAAGATCACGCAGTGCTTCTCCGCGTCGGCGCAGTTGCTCTTTCTGGTCGTCGGGCAGTGATTCGAATTCCTTTTGTCGACGGCGCAGTCGCTCCTGCTCTTCGGGGGGTAGTTGCTTGAAGCGTCGATAACGTTCCTGAAGCTGCTTGCGTTCCTCTGGGCTCAACTTCCGGTTCTTGCCTGCGGGTGGACGCACACGTTCGGTCCCTTCTCCAAACAGTTGTCCCAAATCAGCCACAGTCGCAAACGACCATAGCATCAGAAACGTCCGTATTAGGATGCGCCGCCATTGCATAGACTTAGTTCGACTTCACCTCGCCGCCATTCGCTTTGTCGGTAGCCAAATCCTTGAGAAAGTCATAGTCCTGCAGCAATTCAAGATTCTCCACCACAGCGAGATCCTCGTCGGAAATCGTGTCCTCTCCGTTGACAGGCGGTTCCGACGGCTCTGCAACAGATGCAACTTCGGCATTCGTCTGGGGCGATACAGCCACGCCTGGGACTGGACTCCTCTGCGGCCGAAGGTTCTCATCCTGGATTCGGACAACCTCCTCCATCGAACGCAGCTGTTCACCCTGCTGGTGACGAAACCCCAGCCAAAGACCCGTCGCAGCCAGGAACAATGTGACGAAGGTCCACAAATAACGATCCTTCATCCAAACACCAACCCATCCCCAACCAGAAGACTCCCTTTCAGCTTCATCCAACTTTGCAGTTAACTTCTGGTCAAAGTACAGCGAGGGCTCTATGGACGCAAAACCATCCAACGCCTCGTCCACCTGTTTCAATTGTTGCAATTCCGCAGCACAAGCGGAGCAAGTTTCAAGATGGCTGCGCATCGAGCGAGCCACGTCGTCTTGAATCTGTCGATGGTGATAACCCCAAAGATTTTCGCGAATATTCTCACAAGTCATATTAACTCCCACAAAATCTGAGACACCGTCGTTGTGGCGGACCCTTCTCGCTCTCTGCCGACTCAAGACAATGCATCCCTGTTCCCCTCATGCACCCACCGAAGCTAGCGTTTGGCGGCCACCACCGGCAACAGTGTTTCGCGGAGCGATGTATAAGCACGAAAGATCAGCGACTTCACGGCTGTTTCCGAGCAATTTAGAATCTCGCCAGCATCCTTGAGCGACAGCTCCTGATACTTTGTCAGCACCACGGCCAAGCGCTGATTTTCCGGCAGTGACGCCAGCGCCCGCCGAATGTGCAACCCTCTTTCTCGTTCCATGAGCCGCTCGTCGGCCAGCGCTGCCCTATCCCGAATCTCCAGACGGGGGGCCGCCTCGTCCCCATCCAGATCGCTGTCCAGCGACCGTGACAGGTGCGGTTTGTGATCGCGCAGGTAGTTTAGAGCCACGTTGGTCGCGATCCGGTACAGCCAGGTTGAAAAAGCCGCCTTCGGTTCGTACTTGGCTGCCGACTGATACGCCCTTACAAAGACCTCTTGCGTCAGGTCTTCCGATTCCCCGGGATTCGTCGTGAACCGATAGATAAAGTTAATCAATGGTTTGCGATAGCGGTGCACGAGGAAGCCGAACGCCTCACGGTCTCCACGCTTCACCTTCAACATCAGCTCGACGTCGGATATCGTTTCGGCCATGGCGTCACTGCCTTCAAACACTCCCTGCCGGAAAAAGTTGCTGCGAAGGTCAATCATTTGTACGGAGTGGGGCAGAAGCCTCCTACGAGAATCCCCTCTCAGGAGGGGTGGCTGGCGCAGCGACGGTGGTCGCGCAGCCAGACGGGGTGGGTCGTCCCTTCGAGGCCGCAACCCACCCCAGGGCCTGACGGCCCTTTCCCCTCCCGAGAGGGGATTATGGCGCCTCATTTCTCACCTCACACCGCGCTCTCCCTTGGAAATCTCAGCCATGATCGCGGGGGGATATCGTCCTACCCATCAGATGAAATCAACCGAACCATCGGCACGATAGGCAAAGCCCCGATGCCATGGCTTGGGGGGATAGTGTCGGAACGCTTCCTCGTTCAACTCAATGCCAAAGCCTGGCTTGTTCGGAAGCGGAATGTATCCGTTTTTCACCATGAGTGGTTCTTTCAGCAGATCCTTCCGCGGCGCGCTGTCGTCCGGGTGATACTCCAGAATCAAGAAATTCGGGGTTGAGGCTGCGAAATGTACATTCACAGTCGTGGCGACGGGCCCCATGGGATTGTGCGGAGCCACCATCACGTAATGGGCCTCGGCCATGGCAGCGATCTTTTTCAGCTCCATCAGGCCGCCGCAAAGGCAAACATCCGGTTGAACAATATCCAGAGCCTGGGCATGCAGAATGCGCTGGAATTCATACTTGGTGTAGTTGCACTCGCCGCTGGCGAGTGGAATGTTGACGTGAGCAGCCAGTTTGGCCATCGCGTCGACGTTTTCAGGTCGGATGGGCTCTTCCAGCCAGAAAGGACGATGCGGTTCGATTTCTCGCGCCAGGCGAATCGCTCTTGATACTTCAAAGAACTTCGCGTGGATATCTACACCGATGTCAATATCTGGCCCCAACGCCTCGCGAACCGCGCCCACCCTCTGACCCGCAAAACGCGTAACGGCATTGTAGGGCATCTCGTTTGTTTTCGGCTGATGCGGCGACATCTTCACCGCAGTGTATCCGTACTTCTCGACCAAGGCCTTTGCGCTTTCCGCCACACGGGCAGGGCTGTCGCCACCGGCACTCTGGTAAACGCGAATCTTCTCGCGGCACTTACCCCCAAGCAACATATAGACTGGAAGGCCCGCTGCCTTTCCGGCGATATCCCAAAGCGCGTGCTCAATACCGCTGATCGCGGCGTTGACCACCAGACCGCCCGGAAAGCGAGTGAAGTTCATCATCGTCGCCCAGAGATGCTCGACGTTGCGCGGATCCTGGCCAACCAGCCAGCTTTTGAAATCGTTGATTACAGCCACAGTCGCTTCGTCGGGCCCACACGAGTACGCCTCTCCGATGCCGTGGATGCCCTCATCGGTCTCCACTTTGACGAAGATGAGATTCCTGCCTCCGACGCCAACCAGGTAGGTTTTAATGTCGGTTATTTTGATTGCGGGCCTGCTGCCGACTCGGGCGGGCGCCTGCAACATTGGCGCGGCCGCACCAGGCAGCGCAGTAGTCACCATGCCCGCGGCCATCAGAAATTTTCGGCGTTTCATCGAGCCTCCTAGAATCAATACCAAAACCACCTATCCAGCATCCGGATTGAGGAATTAGTCGTTTGTCGCGCGTGCTTGACGAGTATCGCGATCCAGCCTTTTCACTATGTTGGGCACATTATCATCGAACGGGATCTCCTGCCAGATCAGCTCTCTCGTCCTCAACCAAAGACCCCAAAGAACGCAGGAATTGCTTGACACGCAAAGCAGATCTTCTGAGAATCAGAGCGACCATTCACCTCGACGTCAACCGAGTCCCAGAAGACCGCACTGGTTCTACTATTTGTTTGTCGATAACCAGCAAAAGGAGATTCCCATGCACTCCTCGAGTAAGCAGATCGCTAGAGCCTCTGACTCAGGCCAGGAAAGAAGTAGCACGGTATTGGTTGTCTCACTCTGCCTTGCAGCGTTCCTTGCCCTGGGACTGAGTTCTAACGTTCTAGCACAAAACATAACCGGGACCATCGTCGGTACCGTCAAAGACAGTTCCGGGGCTGTAATGCCCGGAGTGAAACTCAGTCTAACGAACACAGCCACCAATCAAGAAGTCTCGGTTCAAACCGACTCTTCAGGTGACTTCGTCGCCCCGAATCTCTCGCCAGGAGCTTACAACCTGAAGACCGAAGCGTCCGGATTCAAGCTGAATCTCGTCGAAGGTGTTCGGCTCTTAGCGAATCGCACGGTGCGCATTGATGTGACTTTGGAGCCCGGCGAGATTACGCAGCAGATCGAAGTCGCCGCAAGCGCTCCGGTTGTGAATTCCGAAAGCGCGACGATTGGGAACGTCATGGAGAGCCAGATGATCACGACACTGCCTCTCAATGGTCGCACACTGGATCGACTGATCCGGATCTCGGCTGGTGTCACCAGCGACAGTGCTTCAAACCCTCGAGTGGCAGGTAGTTCCTACTGGGGAGGAATTCAGTTCAACGTCGATGGCGTCACCTACAATGACTCGGGCAACGGAGGCGGGGCCTATTCCTATCGCAACGGTCTTTCCACGCTGCCGTCGGTCGATTCCGTGAGTGAATTCAAGATCGACTCCAACAATCAAAAGGCGGAATTCGAAGGCTCAGCGTCCGTCACCATTGTTTCCAAAACCGGAACCAATGCCTTTCATGGCTCCGTTTTTGAGTTCAATCGCAACAAGGCGCTTGCTGCCCGAAACGCGTTTGCCACAAGCTTGCCGGTTCCGCCTTTCAACCGAAATGAATTTGGATTCACAATTGGCGGCCCCATCATTCGTGAAAAAACGTTCTTCTATGGCAGCTATGAAGGCCTGCGCGAGCGCTTTTCACGCACCAACACCCTGTCAGTCGGCACTGCGGCCATGCGTAACGGTGATTTCGCCGGCCTGCCTACAATCATCGACCCGCTCAACGGTCAGGGGTTTGCAAATAACCGCATTCCCGCTGACCGCATCGACACGCGGGCCAAAGCACTGCTCGATTTTGTGCCTCTGCCGAATCTAGCCGGAACGGGTGCGGCGGGAACACTCAGCAACTTCGTCACAACGGTCGGCAATATCTCCGACATCAACCGCTACGGTCTGCGACTCGATCACAAATTCTCAAGCAAGGACAGCCTTTGGGGAAGCTACAACCGTTCGAAGGGCTCTCCCTATTTCGTAGCGCAGAACTTTCCGCAGACTTACGGGCAATGGGAAGACGGAGGGTATCAGACCGAAAGTCTGAACGTTACTCACACGCACATCTTCACTCCGCGCACACTGAATGAACTGCGCTATGGCGGCTTCTACCATGGAAGTGTCCGGCGCGGGATGAACACCGACTATGATCCCCGCAAGCTGTTTCCAGATCTCTACGGTCCACTGCCGCTCGGGGGGTTGCCACGCATTGACATCACCAGCCATGTTCAGCTCGGTGACTATGGAGGCAGCGAGCGTGGCAAGCAATTTACGAATCAGATTATCGATAACCTCACTCTGGTGCGCGGACGCCATACGGTTAAGACCGGCTTTGACATCGCCAACTATCGTGTTTCCTCTCCTCCAGGCGCGTTCGGTCTGCTGACGAGTGTTGCGCAAGAGGGAGCCTTCGGCCGATTCACCTTCAATGGGCGCTACACAAATAACAATCCGGCGGTTGCTGCACAACCGGCGCACGCCTTCGCAGATTTTCTGCTCGGTTACGCCGGCTTTACCTATCGTTCGACCCCCTCGGCGGTGAATCTCTTCTACCAGACCCGTTACAGCGCCTATGCGCAAGATGACTGGCAGGTTTCTTCAAAGTTGACGCTCACTTTTGGGCTTCGCTACATGGTGCAGGCGAGCTGGAAGGAGCGGGACAAGGCCCAAGCCAACCTGGATTTTGCCACTGGCAAGCTGGTCATTCCTGGCGACAAACTTCCTCCTCAAGCCTCGACTCGCCTAGCCTCCGCTTATCCCATCGTGACTTCAGCCCAGGCCGGCCTGCCCGATCAGGTCCTTGAAACCGACAAGGACAACTTTGCGCCACGGTTCGGATTTGCATTCCGTCCGTTCGGCAACAGCAAGACCGTGTTGCGAGGAGGAGCGGGCTTCTACTACAACACCTTGCCCGTCTACATTGGCTTCCGGCAGATGGGCTTTTCGAATCCACCTTTCTTGCTGGCCGAAACGTTTGAAGCCTCGCCAGGCTCACAGCCTTCGCTCACTCTGGCTCAGCCATTTCCCGGCAACGGCGCGATCTCACCGAATCCCTCCATCACCGCCGTCGAGAAGAACATCAAGAATAGCTTGTCCCAGCAGTGGAACTTGACGCTGGAGCGCGAGCTTGCTTCCAACCTTGGAGTGCGGGTGTCGTATGTTGGAAACAAGACCAGCCATTTGCCATGGTACAACCGTTCCATCAATGTGCCGGAACGCCAGGTTTCCGGAGCCTTGCAACCGGTTCGCCCGTATCAACCATGGTCCGACATTCTGCTGCTCGCCGGCGGCGGAGATTCGACAATACATCAACTCCAACTCGAAGCCGTGAAGCGATTCTCTCAAGGACTTAGTTTTCAGGCGGAATACTCGTGGAATCGTTCGCTCGACAACGTACCCATTGTCGGAGGCCCACAAAATCCTTACGACAATCGGGCTGACCGGGGTAATTCCGATCAGATTCGCCGTCACATTTTCACAGTCGCTTACAGCTACGATCTACCGTTCGGCCCCGGGAGGGCCTTTGCCAATAGCCCAGGCGTCGTCGGAAAGATCATTGGTGGCTGGCAACTGTCAGGGATTACTTACCTCCGCACTGGGCAGCCGTTTTCTGTTTCTTTCAACGCCACACTTCCGGGTTGGTTCAGTAGCCGGGCAAACTTGCTCCGCGATCCAAAGCTCTCCGGTTCCGAACGATCGAGTACGAAATGGTTCGATCCGGCAGCCTTTGCTGTTCCAGCGCCCTTTGCCTATGGAAACGGTGGACGTAATATCCTCTTTGCCCCTGGGGACATTGTGTTTGACGCAAGCGTGCTCAAGGATACGAAGATCAATGAGCGGTGGACGGTACAGTTCCGAGCCGAGTTCTTCAACATGCCCAATCACACAAACTTGGGTGGACCGGCAGCCAACATTTCCGTCCCAGCCCAGGTTGGCCGCATATTCGGAGCTGGCGACGCTCGCCAGATCCAGTTTGGGTTGAAAGTACTGTTCTAGCTCAGCGAAGCTTGCAAAGAGGCTCGGGAAACACTTGGACCTGATCTCCGAACGTCCTGAACACTCTCTGTGCCTCCGCAGCTCTGCGGTGAGCGCTTCCTCAGTTGTCAATACTGGAGCTTGATCATGAAAAACAATCCATCACGACGACACTTCCTCAAGAGTGCGGGCGCTGCTGCGGCGCTCTCTGGACTAAACGCCCAAGCTGCGATGCTCGCCTCGTCTTCAGCAGCGAATGGCAGGGCCGCTCTGACGGGCGGCACGCCGGTTCGTACTGGACCGTTCCCAAGCTGGCCAGTGACTACCGCTAAGGATGAGCAGACTTGGATGGAAGTATTCCGAACGAAGCGTTGGAATTGCTTGAACGGGACTTATGTCGATCAGTTTGAGAAAACCTGGGCAGTGCGGTTGGGCGCGAAAGAATGTCTGGCAACCTCCAGCGGCACCAGCGCGTTGGTGACTTCAGTGAACGCATTGGACATTGGTCCAGGCGACGAAGTCATCGTCCCGCCCTACACTTTTGTCGCAACGATCAATGCTGTCCTGCTTCAGCACGCCTTGCCTGTTTTCGTCGACACAGATCGCGAGACTTTTCAAATCGCCGCCCGCAAGATTGACGCCGCGATTACCGCACGCACTCGTTGCATCCTCCCTGTGCATCTCGGCGGCGCCAGCGCCGATCTCGACACCATCCTGTCGATAGCCAAGAAACGCCAGATTCCAGTTCTCGAAGATGCCTGCCAATCGCACCTGGCCGAATGGCGAGGCCGCAAAGTGGGTACTTGGGGCGATCTGGGCTGCTTCAGTTTTCAGGCTTCCAAAAACCTAAACTCGGGCGAAGGCGGAGCGATTGTGAGCAACAATGCGGCCCTGCTCGAGGTCGCCAGAAGTTTTCACAATCAAGGAAGGGCAGCTCCGAACGCGGGCTTTGCCTGGGCGCGCAACGGCGACAATCGCCGCCTGACGGAATTTCAAGGGGCGCTTCTGCTGGCGCAACTGGAACGCGTTGAGGAACAGTCTCGAACCCGCGAAACGAACGCGGCATATCTGACAAGACTCTTGAGCGAAATTCCGGGCATCCAGCCGGCGCGAATGCTCGAGGGATGCACCCGCAATGCTTACCACCTCTACATGTTTCGTTACGCGGCGGCACAGTTCAGTGATCTACCGAGACAGCGTTTTCTCAAGGCGCTGCAGGCCGAGGGTATTCCCTGCTCGCCTGGCTACTCACCTTTGAATAAGGAGCCGTTTTTGAAACAGACTCTGAACTCGCGCGGTTTTCGCCATATCTACTCGGATAAGGAAATCAAAGCCCTTGAAGAACGCAACGTTTGCCTCGAGAACGACAAACTCTGCCAGGAAGCAGTTTGGTTCACTCAAAACATGTTGTTGGGGAGCAAAGGGGATATGGAGCAGATCGCGGAAGCGGTTAGGAAAGTCCAGAAACAATCTGCGCTACTGGTGCACTCATAGCGCGAGAACCGGGAGTCGCTGAATGACTAATGACGAAGCACGAATGACGAAGCTCCACTCAAATTAGACATTCGGTCTTCGTCATTGATTCGTCATTAGGGCTTCGTCATTAGTCATTCACCGGAACACCCCAGCCGTGAACAACGCAACATCCCTAACGCCTGAAACCTGACACCCGACACCCGCTAATGATCTCACGACGCGCCTTCGTCGCGGCTACCTGCTCTGTCTTCATTTCGGATGGTTTTTCTGCCCAGCAACCGGCAGAACCCATCATAGATTTGCACCAACACACCAATTACCTGGGCCGGAGTGATGAGGCTTTAGTCGGTCACCAGCGCACGATGGGAATTGAGAAATCGGTGTTGCTACCTGCCGGCTCTAAGTATGGGTTGGCCGCGGACTGCGGCGGCAACGATACGGTGATGAACCTTGCTCGGAAATACCCCAAGCAGTTCTACTTCTTCGCCAACGAACTTCCGGACCTGCCGGAAGCTCGCCCGGTGATCGAGAAATACCTAAAGGCAGGAGCAATTGGCATCGGTGAGCAGAAGTTCCCTGTGGACTGCGACTCACCACATATCCTGAAGATCGCTGAAATCGCGCGCGAGTACGACGTGCCTGTACTAATGCATTTTGAACACAAGATGTATAACTTCGGTTTGGAACGGTTTCATAAAGTGCTCGAGAAATTTCCGACCGTTCGATTCATCGGGCACGCGCAAACCTGGTGGGGGAATATTGATTGGAACCACGATCAAACCGTCATGTACCCGAAGACGAAGGTTACACCAGGAGGAATTACCGATCGTCTTCTTTCCGACTACCCTAATATGTTTGGCGACCTGTCAGCGGGTTCCGGATTGAATTCGCTGCTGCGGGACGAAGATCGCACTCGCGAGTTTCTGCAACGTCATCAAGACAAGCTGCTCTTTGGCAGCGATTGCACAGACCACGAAGGTAGTGGAGAAAAATGCATCGGTGCCAAGGGAATTGTAGCGATTCGGAGACTGGCGCCGAGTGGAGCGGTTGCCAGTAAGATCTTTCATCAAAACATTCGCAGGATTATGCGGGTTGGATGAGACGCGCCTCATCGCGTCTTCTGCTGCCCTAACAGATCTCCAATCCCACGGGGCAGTGATCCGAACCCATCACCTCAGGACAGATCCAGGCGTTCTTGACTCGAGGTTTTACTTCCTCAGTCACAAAGAAGTAGTCAATGCGCCATCCGGTGTTGCGTTCTCTCGCTCGTGTCAATTGGTCCCACCAGGAGTAATGGCCCGGCTGTTGGTTAAACATTCGGAAGGTGTCGACGTATCCCAACGCCACGATCTTGTCCATCCAGTCCCGCTCAATCCTCAGGAACCCGGAGATTTTCTCATTGTCTTTGGGTCGCGCCAGATCGATCTCGTGGTGTGCGGTGTTGTAGTCACCGCAGATGACGAGAGACTTCCCCTTCTTTCGCTCCCGTTGCCAATGATCCAAAATGGCTTCGTAGAAACCAAGTTTGTAGTCCAACCGCACCTGGTCCCTTTTTCCATTTGGAAAATAGATGTTGTAGAGGTCAAATTCCGGGAACGTCGCGACAAGGACCCGGCCTTCGCGGTCAAATTCAGGCACGCCAAAGCCAAACTTTGTCGTCAATGGTTTTTGTCGCGAGTAAGTTGCAACCCCACTGTAGCCCTTCCTCTCGCCGGAGCACCAGTAGCTCTCGTAACCCGTTAGATGCGTTACCGTTTCGTCCAACTGCTCCTGATGCGCCTTGGTTTCTTGCAGACACACCACGTCGGCTCCGTGACTGCGAAACCACCCCTGAAATCCTTTTTTTTGAACCGCTCGAACGCCATTCACGTTCCAACTGATGAGTTTCACTGTTTGAGTTCTCTCTATTGACTTGGGGAAACGATCTCGCTAATTCAACACGCCCGATACTGGGGGAGCGGCGGTACAATATCATCGAACCAGGAAATCGGAAGAGTCGGAAAGCGTATCGATTGCATTGCGTCATCGATTCATTCGAGAACAGGTTTGGCAACGGGGACGATTGAGAGGAACACTATGGACTGGTCATCTCTCGGCTTGGCAGCGGTCGCCTCTTCGACTTCCGGACTGAACCTCTACGCCACGGTGCTCACCCTCGGTTTGATGCAACGCTTCGGCTGGCTGCAGCTACCGGCGCAATGGAGCCCCTTGAGTCACACATGGGTACTGGCGCTGGCTGCCGTTCTATTCGTGATCGAATTCATCGCTGACAAGGTGCCTTACCTGGATAGCGCATGGGACGCCGTCCACACCTTCATCCGGATTCCAGCTGGCGCCGTTCTGATGGCTGCGGCGGTTGCGGATGTTGACCCAGCACTTCGGCTGGCCGCTGGGTTGATTGGCGGCAGTTTGGCCCTGACGACCCATAGCGCCAAGGCGACTGCACGCCTAGCGGCAAATACCTCCCCCGAACCGTTTTCAAATGTTCTACTGAGCACACTCGAAGACGTGGCGACGGTTTTTCTGCTCGGCATAGCCGCCAGCCATCCCATTCTGGCAGGCATCGCGCTCATCATTGTGCTCGGAATCTGTGTTGCTCTGCTCTACACCTGTTTCAGATTCACGCGCATGTTTTTCGCGAAGCTAAGCCGCTCATTGAGTCCTCCAACGGGATCGACTTCTTCAGACTAAGTGACCCTACAGTTGCGGCCTCAACAGGATCAAAGAGTCCCTACAAACCGACGTGTGAAGCCTCATCCACAGCTCCGGTCGGCGTACCCTCTTTGCCGGTACCTGCCTTTACTTCATGCATCTTTTTTGCTACTGTTCCCGCCTAATCAGTCAAGGAGATGGACGCATGTCGGGACATTCAAAGTGGCATAGTATCAAGCATAAGAAGGGTGCCGCCGATGCCAAGCGCGGCAAGATTTTCACGAGCATTATCAAGGAAATCACGGTGGCTGCCCGCATCGGAGGCGGTGATCCCGACGGCAATCCCAGGCTCAGAACCATCATCGACAAAGCCAAAAGCGTCAACATGCCTGCCGACAACATCAAGCGGGCGATTCAAAAGGGAACAGGCGAACTTCCTGGACAGAGTTACGAAGATGCAACTTACGAAGGCTTTGGCCCCAGTGGCGTCGCGGTAGTCGTCGAAGCTGTCACTGACAACAAGAACCGCACCGTTTCCGAGATTCGGCATGTCTTCGGCAAGCACGGTGGCAACATGGGTCAGACGGGCTCGGTGGCCCACCTGTTCAGCAGGAAGGGTCTGATTGTTGTCGAGAAATCAAAGGTGACTGAAGACACACTCATGGCCGTGGCCCTCGACGCAGGTGCAGAAGATATGCAGGGTGAAGGCGACGCATTCGAGGTCTATACTGCTCCCAAGGATTTCGATGGAGTCGTGAGCGCTCTGAAGTCGAACCAAATCGAACCCTTGTCGGCTGAACTGTCGATGATTCCGATGACGACAGTGAAGCTGGAAGGAAAAGCGGCGCAGCAGATGATCCGCTTGATGGAGGCCTTGGAGGAGCACGAGGATGTTCAGAAGGTCTTCGCAAACTTTGACATCGATGAAGCCGAAATGGAAGCCGCTGCTTCCTAAGGTCGTTGGCTCCCACTTAGCCGCCCGCAAACGAGGTTCCTTGGGGCGGCTTTTTTGTTTTTCGGGCTGAGAACACGGGGAGAGAAGCAAACCGCGAGGACGCGAGCACGAAGAGGATTGGTTGAAGCTGATACTGATTCGGGCAGGGTGATGGCGGCAACATTTCTGTATTCACCCTTCCATGCCACGTGAAGGGAGCTATTCCTTCGGAACCAATCCTTGTGCCTTGTCTTTGGTGGCCTATTCTCCTTCGCGTCTTTGTGGTTTGCCTTTGGGTAATCTCCCATGCGAGTTCTTGGCATCGATTGCGGATCACAAATTACCGGTTTCGGCATCATAGATAGTGATCAACAGCGCCACCATCTGGTGGTTTCGGGCGCGATTCGCCTGCAGCCTAAGAAGCTATTTAGCGAAAAGCTCCTCGACATTCACCGCGAGATTGACCAACTCATCAACACTTATGGTCCGGAGATCTTGGCCGTGGAGGATCAGTTCTACCTTTCCAACTTCAAGAGTGTCCTAAAATTGGGGCAGGTCAAGGGTGCGGTGATTCTGACGGCTGCGCGGGCCGGCATACCGATTGTCGAATACAGCCCCTTGGCGATCAAAAGTGCGGTGACGGGATACGGTCGCGCTGAAAAGAGCCAGGTCCAAACGATGGTTGAGAAGCTACTTCGCCTTGCTGCCCCCCCTGAGCCTCTCGATGCTTCGGACGCGCTCGCGGTGGCGATCTGCCACATCCATACTTCGGCAACGCAGACCAGGATGCAGAAAGCAGCATTGTCGGCAGTGACGATCCGACTCGGTGGAGATCCATGCTAAGAACGCGCGTGATCAGCACTGTCGCCGCTTTCGTTTTCATTTGTGTCCTGGCTGCGCCGGCCGCCGCTCAGACAGATTCAGGGTCCCACTTCTTGTGGAAGAAAGATAACTCGCGCGGCTTGCTTGAATCCTACGGTGTCGAGTTGGACGGCAACGGTAATGGTCAGTTTTACTTTAGCAAGCGCAACGAGGATGAAATCAAGTTACCAGTCAAGCTGAGGGCCTCTGCGATAGGGACTTTACGATCCCTTTTCGAGAAGGCAGACTTTCTGAATGAATCCAGGGATTTCGTCAGTCAGCGGAAGGTCGCAGACATGGGGTTGAAGACAGTCCGCTTCGGCACCGGGTCAAAACAGCGGGAAGTGGCCTACAATTACACGGAAGATCGCGCCCTGCAGGAAATCACAACCTTCTTCGAAAACCTTTGTCAGCAGGAAAGAGCTCTGTTCGAAATGGACTTGGCCCTGAAATATGACCGGTTGGGCATCCCTAAGAAACTAGACGAGTTGGATAGCAGCTTGAATGCGAAGCGTGTCGTCGCTCCGGAACGGTTTGCACCTGTTCTCGAAAAGATCTACGCAGACCAGACGCTGATGAACCTGGCGAGGAAGGAAGCCAAGAAACTGCTGGTTCGGATCGAAAAAATGAAGACTTTCTCGAATTGACCCTCTCCTTTTTCTTTAGAGTCTTTGCTTTCCTTGACAACCCTTCCAAATCCTCTACCATCTTGATTAGCAAGTCACCTCAAGCGGTTCACCATGGAGGTTGTCATGCGCGCCAAACTGCTTCTCCTTTTGCTCGCTTCTCTTGCTGTCGCGCCAACCCTGTTTCTAGCTGCTGAAGCTCCCTCTGCCAGGTTGCTCCGCGTCAGCCTGCTGGAGGGCGACGTTACCTATCAGCGCACTGACCTCGACCGCTGGGTTGATTTGAGTATCAATACCCCCATCCTGGAAGGAGACAAGATCTGGGTTGGCCGAGGTGGGAGAGCGGAGGTCGAGTTTGAGAACGGCAGTTTTGTGCGCCTTTCGGAGAACACGATCATCGAGTTTTCCCGTCTCGCTGACATCAACAGCCGGGATGGGGTTGAGGTGCGGTTAGTCCAAGGGCTCTCCAGCTTTGAGGTGCGACCTGAGCCAGCTTTCACGGTCCAAACGCCGCTGTTTTCCAGCCGACTGAATGATGCCGCCTCATTCCGTACTGACGTTGAGACCGACGGCTCGGGTCGGTTGGTCGTATTTGACGGCAATCTGGAGGTTTCGAGCCCTGGCACCCGGCTCTTTGTGCGTAAGGGCGAGGTAGTTCGCTTTCTGAGTCAAGATGCGGATCGCTACTATCTTGAAACAAATTACGTCAAGGACGCATGGGATCGATGGAATGAGGAGCGCCAGGACTACCTGGCCAAGGTTACACAGGAGCGATTTCACTACGGGGACCGTGGCTGGACGACGGCCGATTTGTACAACTACGGATCGTGGTACGACGTCCCGACTTACGGAAGGGTCTGGAGGCCCGCTTCGGTTGACACGGACTGGGTCCCGTTTCGCACGGGACGATGGAACTGGTACCCCTCGTTCGGCTGGACCTGGATATCCTATGAGCCGTGGGGCTGGATTCCCTACCACTATGGACGCTGGGCACATGTGAACGGGTATGGTTGGAGCTGGGTGCCGGGACCTCGATACGTCTCTTGGTGCCCTGGAGCCGTCAACTGGGTCCAAGGAACGCAGTGGGTAGGGTGGGTTCCACTGGCCCCGCACGAACCTTGGTATGGCTACGGTCACGGGGGTGTGAATGTCTTCGTGTCAAGAAATTTTGGGCATCGCGGTGCTGTTACTTATCTTCCCCACGACAGTTTTGTCAACGGTACACCTGCCCGAGGTTTCCGTTCTCCACGTGACCCGTATACTGATGGACGAATCATTGCCGGACAGCCCCGCATCACGCCGACTCCGGCCAGCCGGATGCCGGTGGCTGGGAACCCTACATCCCGTGTCTTCACGAACGAAGATCTCGAAGCGCGGCGTAACATGAGGGAACGAATCATCAATGTCGGAAGGAATTCAAGTTCGCAGGGCTCGTCCGCGGAAATGGAACGAATGCGCCAGGAACGAAGCCGCCGGGACACCGGTGCTGCGTCTGGATTTGCAAATGGCACTTCCGGCACGGCTGGTCCCCGCATCCGGACGATTCCCAGCATCTCCGCACCGGGCCAAACAGCGCCAACGCGGTCGTACGACAACTGGAATAGCGACGGCAGCTCTGCACGATCCGAACAACGCCAGCGCATCTATCGGCTGGATACCCCGAGACCAAGCTCCACCGAACCGTCTGGACAGCGACAGTCCCCTTCGACGTGGGCGCGTCCCACGACACCCGTGCCCCATCCATCCCTCGATTCCACAACCGGTGCTTCCCCGAACTCAAGCGACCGCTCCTCGAGTCGCGAGCGAGTCTATGAAGTGTACCGCGGCCGAACGGACTCAGGCAGGACCGATCGTTACTCGTCACAGCCTATCCAGCGGGAGGCGCCGTCGACCCGGTACAATCCCTACACACCTCCATCCCCTCCGCCGGCCATGAGTCAGCCAGCTGGACCGCCTGCCTCGTACAACGGTCCGGCAGTAAGGCCCGTGGGACCACCACCAAGCTATCACGGACACTCTTCCCGGGAATCGGTTTCAAGATCTGAATCGAGAAACTCGGATTCAGGAGCCAGCAATCAGGAGAGTCGAGGAGCAGCGAGAGGGAGAACGGGAAGATAGTTGAGACGAAAGTGCCTAGGTCCCACCAAAGTCGATCAGTAGTCCGGCAAGACCATTGTCTATTGGTCATTAACTATTTTCTATTGGCGATTTGAAGAAGGGCACGAATAGCAAATAGCCGATGGCCAATAGACAATAGCAAATGCTTCACCGGTCTCTTTAGTAG
>Ga0180085_1000046_pt1 | contig 32857 bp, 27 predicted proteins | sample EasRiv730_16_10D_FD_123013 | JGI IMG/M metagenome (GOLD analysis project Ga0180085, IMG submission 123013) | Soil microbial communities from meander-bound floodplain in the East River, Colorado, USA - East River metaG ERMLT730_16_10D | ecosystem: Environmental > Terrestrial > Soil > Floodplain ... | reverse complement strand
CACCGTAAATTCCGCTCCTGCTCCGATGGTTGCGGGGGATCAGAAGACTCTCGTGATCATGGCAAACCTGACGGATGCGAGTGTGACGTGTTCGGCCGACTCGATTCGAAACGTCATGTTCAATAGCCTAACCAGTTCTGTTGACGCCCTCTATCGGGAAACCTCTCACGGCGCCATCTCATTCAGCGGTGCGGTGGTTGGTCCTTACGCGCTAAACCATTCGAGCGGAACCTGCGATTCGATACGCTGGGCAGACGCGGCGGATGCCGCGGCAAGAGCGGATGGCATCGACATCGATGCCTACAGCCGTAAAGTGTACGTCCTGCCCAACACCTGTTCCGTGGCAGGCCACGGCGAGGTCGGCACCAACCCCAGCCGCTCCTGGGTATATCGCTGCGACGTGCCAGACGTTTTCGCGCATGAATTGGGGCATAACCTGGGGATGTGGCATGCGGGCACTCCAATCGGCGCCTATGGCGACATCTCAGACATCATGGGTGCCAGCGGAAGGCCCTTTCGCCAGATCAACGCCCCCCACAAGGAACAAATGGGGTGGCTTCCTTCGCAGGAACTGATGGCGGTGGGAACCGATGGAACCTATGATGTTGCTCCACTCGAACTCAACCCGCTGGACGTGACCGTTCCAAGTGCTCTTAAGATCTTTAAGCCAGACACGAATGAGCACTATTATGTGTCCTATCGCCAGGGCATCGGCTTTGATGCAAACCTGCAGCTCTTTTCATATCTTGATCGAACCAGCGTGCACCAGTGGAGCGGGGCAGGTAACACCAATCTCGTGGCTGTCCTGGGCGATGGGGAGAGTTTTGTGGATGCGGTGAATGGCATTACGCTCACGCAAACGGGCCACACTTCCGATCACGCTGCGGTACAGATCCGCTTCGACAATGCGTGCCGGCCTTCACTGCCCTTGGTCAGCCTCTCGCCGGTCAGCCAGAACGCGGCGCCGGGAGGTATTCTTACCTACAGTATCTCAGTGACAAATACGGACAGCATCAACTGTGCGCAAACCGTATTCGACCTGCGTCACTCTGTCCCTTATGGGTGGACAGGAAGCGTCTCGCCCTCTTCGCTGGGGTTGCTGCCAGGTGGCAACGGGCAGGCAACTCTTTCGGTCACATCGCCGCTTGCATCTATCGCAGGAAACTACACTGCCGGCGCGGAGGTGTGGGACGTTAGTCAACCCACCCGTACCGCTTCTGCCAGCGGCACCTATAGCGTTGTGTTCCAGACCGACGCTACCCCACCAACAGCGCCCGGTGCCCTCTCGGCCACAGCCCGGCGCAAAGGAGTGAGCCTTTCCTGGAGTCCTTCGCAGGACAATGTCGGAGTCAGCGGTTACCGTGTCTTTCGAAATGGCGTGATGATGGCTACTGTGACCTCGCTGAGTTGGGTTGATGGTTCAACGACCACGGGAGCTGGCTATCAGTACTTTGTTGAGGCCTTCGATGCGGCTCAGAACTTGTCTGCCCCTAGCAACACGGCCACGGTTGGCGGCAGCACGAGTGGTGGTGGTTCCGGTGGGGGTAAAGGTGGGCCGAAATCGTAGCCGGCGAGCGCGGGATCAGCAAGCCCAAAACCAAAAATAGACTGCAGCAGACTTAGGGAAAATGGACGCAGATCAACGCGGATCTGCTGTGGAGCAATCGTTGTCAGGCCTCTATTCATAAAGGTTCCCAGCCACATCAAAATTGTTTCTGAGCGAAAACAAATCAATCGTATTGCTAAGAGCGGGTCTGAAAACCCGACGGGCCGGAGCAGCCAGGAAGCCATAACCGGTCTACTCGCTTCGTCATTCCCGCGAAAGTGGGAATCCAGCCTGGATTCCGGCTCGCGCTGCGCTTGGCCGGAATGACAACGGCTTCTGCCGACCCTCAGCTCGCACCCTCCACGTAGGTTTTGAGACACGCCCTAACAAGGCTCTGACCAATCAAAACACTCCTGTGCCTGGCGAGCCTTCTTAGAAGCACCCAACCCCGCTGAGATGCGCGTGTGACGTGCGAAAGAAAATGGCTCCAAGTCCCCTCTTGAGAGGGGAAAGGGCCGTCAGGCCCTGGGGTGGGTTGCGGAGTAGGGAACGGAACCCGGCGCTTCGCGACCGCTGTCGCTTCGCGCCACCTCTCCCGAGAGGAAATTTTTCTTCGAAAGTGCACCGGCGTCCTGCCGCTTCACAAAATGTTCAATCGCTAGCGGCCGGCTCGAAGGTCTGAAGCCGGGAGGAAATTGACTTGAGCCAACCCCGATCTGCCCCGTCCAGAATCCACCGCTGAGAACGCGTGCGGAGCGCTCGTTCCACTTGGGAGGAGCGGGGCGCTCCTGCACACGCTTGCGTCGGAAGTAATCGATTTTCAATTTTTTCACACCTCTCCTGTCCTCCATTAAACTGGTCGCGGAATCGCAGATCCTCAACTTCGGAACTGCAGTTCTGTTTGTAGTATCGGCTTCAGCCGGCCCGCCTAAAGGCGGTACTACGAGCAGGGACGCAACGCTGTTTTCCTGCTAGGACTCCCATTCATAAACTTGAGAGTGGTCCTTGCTTTCGCGACAGCCTCTAAAAAAGAAGAGGGCGATGAGACCTACCCATCGCCCTCTCAAGTTATGCAGCAACAAACTACTCCTTAGCCGTGGGCTGCTATGGTGCCGGCGGCGACGGCGGACACACTCCAGTTGGGCATAGGGAACAATTGGCTGTGGCCGTCATTGTTGTGACGGGTGCCCCAAAAATGTCTTTGGCATTGGCAGTCACAGTATCCTGGAAGCAGATGCTGCCAGGAACCGTTGAATTGGCCTCATTGGGTTGGTAGGTGAATTGGTAAGCCCTGCACTGCCCTTGATTGCCTGGAGTGGTGGGATCGGTATCGGCCAGCAGCGTTGATCCTGAGAGCGTCACCGAGCCGGTGATGTTATCAACCAATGTCACCTCGGTTAAGTTGGTGCTGTCGGCGTTGCAGACCTGCCCCGTTACATTGACCTTGACGACGAGTGCGCCGCCAGTATCTGCGATCTCAGTTGTGCAATCCTTGGTCACTGAGATTCCTGCTGTAATCGTGGGGGGATTACAAGTTGCCTGCCCCGTATCAGTCACCGTTGTGCCGTTTCCATCGGATTGGGAATTCGACGTCACCGTTACAGTATCTGTGGTCGACTGACTCGTCAGAGGCCCCGTAAGGGTCGCCTTGAAGCAAACCGGAGCGGCCTTGGTCAGGGAAGGGACGGGAAAGTCGCCAAGATCTTGTGTGAAGGTCGCACAGTCGACCACGTCGAAGTGCTCAGTAGGACCAGCAGGATCTGCGTTAGGGTTGTCAGAAAGGCTCACGTTATACAGAGTAGCAGCGCCGGTGTTGGTAACCGTACCGGTGATTGTATAGGTGATTCCGTCTTGGGCTCCGTTCAGCACACCGTTTCCTGGGCAAGATTTGAGGACCTCGATAGAGCAGAGGTGGAAGCCTCCGGTTGGAATAGCGAAGTCCTTCAGAACCGCAGTGATCGAAGTGGAACTGCGGCTTTCAGCGAGGAAGCCGGTGAAGCAGGTGTCCAGCCCAGCAGCTGTAAGGTCGATGGCACCCTCGAAGAATGCGCCCGAGGGAAACGGGGAATCGATGCCAGGAGCGCCCTTAGCCTCGTAGTCCCAAGGAGAATCTTCAGGACCGGCATTGGTGATCCCGCAGAATGACTGGCCTCCCGGGATCGTTCCATTGGTGCACAATACCTGCCCTCCGATGCCTTGTGACACGGGGGCCCCGCCTATCCACTTAAACACCTGAATGGTTGGTACAGTGCCGCCATTAGAGAAGTTGACGAGAATGAGCAGGTCGCCATCCTGATGTTGTGCGTCGGCCCCAGTGGCAAAGTTTTGGAAACCTCCGCCAGCCACCGCCCGCACATCGTCTCCAAGGAACCAGAACCCTAACTGTGCGTCACCGCTCGTGTCGAAGCGGTCCATGCCGAAAGCTAGGATCGTGTGATTTGGCTCACCGGCAACCGGCTTACTGAAAGCGGCAGCAAAAGCATGCGAAAGATCGTCCTTGGATGGAGGTGACTGGCCACGATGCCTCCAGTTGGTGATGTCTTGCTCATCCTTCGATCCGCCCCCGCTAAACTGGTTGAAACCTGGTTCTGGTCGGTCGACGATGAGTCCTGTCCTCGTGATTTCACCATCGCAGGGTACAGTTAGGGCATTGCCGCAATGGAGCGCATCCCAGTCAGTGCCAGTACCTGGGCCTACGCTTTTCTTTGCATTGCCGTCGAGTTGGATCTGGGCAACATGCTGGCTGGCACGGCAGTCAGCACTAGCGCGATCGCAAACATCAATACGAGCCGACGCTTGCCTTGATGCGCATGCAAATCCTCTATGCTACTTCTGTCGTTCATATTCGTTCCTTTCAGTAGGTGAATGCTTTCCTGCTGTTTCGAAATTTCCTCTCTTGCGAAAGAGGTTGTCCTCTCTGGCAGATTTGCGCGCCGCTTTGCACACCACTGCGTGTTGTCAACCGAGTAGTGTCTATGCACCACCGTGTCATACCTGGCCCGAAGAATCGCTCAGAAGGAGCGCTGCCTCGCGCTTAATTTTCTGAAGGTCTCACTCAGAGAGGTTCCACAGGCTGCAAGATCTTGCAATCCCGCGGCCACAAGCCATCTTCGGATGGATGATGAACGCCATTCCCTTAATCGGAAAGGAATTGACCCGCCAAATGTCAGGATCCACTGACACGTCTGATCTACGACAAATGGGAATAACTTTGCTCACTAGTTCCAGCAGTCCCCCTCTTCGCGCTAGGGGAGCCCCTAGTGCCGCTCTCGGTGGGAACCTCGGAACCCCTAGGGACCTAACCCTGTCAGACTAGAGAGATGCTGTGAGACCGATTAAACCCGGTAGGCGGGCACTGAATCTGAGGCAACGGCGGATGACTTACTGTCAAAGGAGGGCTGATGCGTCGAGGCAGGAAGGTCATCGTGGCGACGGAGTGGTGGCTTTCTGGGCCGTCCCGAGCTCCTCGTCGATGACCCGGACGAAGCTCTCGTATGCTTGGGCGCCAGAGACGAGTCTTCCATTGATGAAGAATCCTGGTGTTCCGGTTACTCCAAAGTTGGTTGCTTCCTGGATGTCTCTGTCAATCTCCGACCGGTGTTTGCCGATGGAAAGACACTGCTGGAAAGCAACCACGTCCATATCTATTTCTCTAGCAAGACGCGTCAACGCTTCAGGGTTCGCGTCGGTCCCGCCAGCATACAGTTTGTCGTGGAATTCCCAGAACTTCCCCTGGTCGTTGGCACAGCGTGCCGCCTCAGCTGCCTTGCGTGCGCTTGGGTGGAGCTGGTCGAGAGGGAAGTCCCGATAGGCAAGGCGCACTCGGTCGCCGTAGTCAGAAAGGATTCGCGACAGGGTGGGTTGAACTTGCTTGCAGTAGGGGCAATGGAAATCTGAGAACTCGATGATTGTTACCGGTGCCTTGTCAGAACCGCGAACCGGGGCGCCCTCCGCGCTGACATTGGCCCGATAAACCGGAGGTGGTTTCAAATTGATGACGATGTTCGCCTGAGATCGAAGCCCTTGGATAAAGGCTTGCTGCCGTGCGCCCCGTCTCTGATTTTCGAGTTGCGACTGAATCGTCTGACGATAATTAGCTCCTGGGTATTTGGTTTTGTTGGCTTGGTAGTAGGTTTCGATTTCTTGATCGGTTACGGGACTGATCTTGGCTGTAACTTCGGCATTTAAGAGAGCAGGAACGCTCAGTCCGCGTTTGGAGGCTTCCTTGGCCAGCAATCGCATTTGAATCAGTCCTTCCAGCCTCTGGCGTTTGAGGGCATAGATCTGCTCTTCCAGCTTGCTGATCTGTGCACCCAGTGGCTTTTCGACCTCATCAGAGGAGATAGGTTCGTCATTGATCATCGCCAGAGGATTCTTTGGAGCCTCCTCAGCGAGCATATGGACGCCCAAGAGGCATAGGAAACAAAAGGACTGGGTGACACAAAGGAATCTACTTCGCATGTTTTGCCCTCCGTTAGACATGTGAATTGGCAAGGGAGATCTAAGTTGATGCTCTTTCGTTCGCTCCGCGCCGTCGAGCACACATCCAAGAGACTTCAAACCCACCCAGTCGAATTCGGGCCCCTTCACTCTCGATTGATTGGCATCGTCCCCCAACAACTCTTTCTTGCTGAGCAGTGACTCTCTTATCGTCCAAAACACCAAAACAGTACAGTGCACCCACGGTTCGAATGAAGATCCGGTTCCGGTCAATCGCAGGTGTCGCAAAGATATCTTCGTCCAGGTTATTCGCGCTCAGCAATTCCTGCTCCCCTCCCGGTTTGAGAACCACGACAATCCCGGATTGTGAGGCAATGACGATTTTGCCGTCGGCAGCAACAATCGACGCCAGGTAAGAGCTTGATGCCCCGCGCAGTCGGCTCTGCTTGAACACTTGGCCCGTCGTTGAGTCGAGAGTTGTCAGGATTCCGGAGTGCTAATCATGTAGAGCACGCCTTGGGTAAACCACGATCGAAGGTAGCTGGGGAATTGCGCGCTGGTATTTCCACAAGAGTTTGCCACGGGAAACCCGGATTCCGCCACGCTGTATGCCAGTAGCGCGTTCTCTGAGGTCATTAGTGCACGGTACTTCTCCCACTCCGCACGATCCAGCTTGCCGTCCCTGTTGAGGTCAATGAACTGCCAACCTGGATTCTGGCAGGCTTTGCCGCCTTGCGCGTACTTCTCTTTAAGGGCGAAGAGCAAGCCATGCTGCCGTTGTACGCACTGGGAGTCTTTTTCGTTTACGTTGTCTCAGACCGGGACGGTCGTCCACTGGCTGCGCGAGCGGAAGGTGGAGGAAGCCAGACCAAAGATTGTGGCGGATGAGAAATTGGGTAGTGCGCTAAATCTCAGAGCATTACCAGCAGTTGAGGTCGTATGACGCTTTGTTATTGAGAGGGGCTAACTGGGGGCGCTCCGATTTTCACAGCTCGTTCGGCATAGAGAGGAGAGTGGAGATTGAACAAGGCTGAACGAGATTACTTGATACGCTTCGTCTCCTCAGAGAAACCGGCAAAGGGCAGGCGGAATCAGGAGATACTGTTCTCAACTGTGCGGCCACGAACCAGCTGTTCTAGGACTTTCACGGCCAGGTGAAGCGAGCGCGCCTGACTGCCGAGTTCCTGAGTGGAACTGGCAGTTTCCTCGGCAGTGGCAGCGTTGCTTTGAGTACTCTGGCTCATTGTGTTGACGGCGGCATTGATTTGCCCGATCCCTTGGCTCTGCTGGTCCGATGCGTCCGCGATTTCGGCTACCAGACCTTCGGCCATTTGCACTTTAGCCACAATGTCCTGCAAACGGTCTGCTAACAGGGTCGTCAGCTCAGCTCCGTGCCTGCTGGTGGCAACTGAATCGCCGATTTTCTGGGCTGTTTCTTTGGCCGCCTGAGCACTGCGCTGGGCCAGATTTCGAACTTCATCAGCAACCACGGCAAAGCCCTTCCCAGCCTCGCCCGCGCGCGCCGCCTCAACCGCCGCGTTCAGTGCCAGAATGTTTGTTTGAAAGGCAATCTGATCAATGGTCTTGACGATCTTGGTCACGCCGTCGCCCGAGGCCTTGATCGCGTCCATGGCTTGCTTCAGCTCCTGCATATCTCCAGCGCCAAGTTCTGCCGTAGAACGCGTCTCCGTGGTCAGCCGCTTCGCCTTTTGGGCATTGCCGGCATTGCGCCGGATGATGCCGGAGACTTCTTCCAACGATCCACAGGTTTCCTCCTGAGAGGCGGCCTGTTGGGAGGTACTTTGGGCCAGCATGTTGTTCGCAGCAGACAGTTCATGGACGGCAGCGTTGAGTTGCTCAGCGCTCGCACCCATGGACTGCATTACTTCTCCGAGCGGACCCGTGATGCTGCGGGTAATAAAGAAGACGAAACTGCCTGACACAATCAGGCTAATTCCGGTCAGCAGAATTTCAATGGTGCGCAGTTTCTCGTAATGGACGATTCGTTTTTGCAGCAACACATCTAATTCCTGTACCCCACCCTTCCAGAGGGCATAGCTGGCATCCCGAACCTGCTTACCGGCAACCAAGTAGGCGGCAGGTTCCATGGTGACTGCGCTGGAGGCTCCCAGCCCGGAGGTTAACTTATTAAAAGCCTCGGCTGCTTGAGCATAGTTGGCGGCAAGAGTGGGAACGTTACGCTGGAGCGTTTCGCTCACTCCATAGAAGTTGCTATCCTCATTCAAGACAGTCTCCAGATCAGCGGTTATGCGATCTTTGTCGGCTTCCTTCAGCAGCGCCGCATAGACTGCAAATCGGCTTCGTTCTGCGTCGTTGATGGTCTTGCGCTGCAGGGCGCCGGCACCATAGGTCATGACGGCAGCGAGGCGGTCCTGTGTTTGGGGCAGTGCCAGCAAGGTCGCGTCCATCAAGTAATAGCTGTCGAGATCTGGATCTAGAATGAGGTTCGACATGTCACCCACGTGAGTGATCATGGTTCGAAGATCGGAAATCAAGTGCAGGTGTTTTTCCTGCCAGGCGGCAGGCCCTAACGCTTCAGGCTGGGCCCTCAACTCCTCCCATTCTTTTCTCACATTGTCGAAGGTGACATGCTCGCGTTTCCTTTTGGCCAGACCCTCTACTGTGAACTGCAGCGCCGCTCCACGGGTGTCGTTCACACCTTTCAAAGCCACAAAGGCTTTATCAATTCTCGATTGAAGCTGTGCCAGCTGATCTTTTGGGGACTGATTGCCATCCGATGAGTGCGCGGCTAGTTGATGCTGCGGGACAAGATCGAGGAGGTGCACCAGGGGCCGCAGGTACTCATTGCCATACAGTTCCCACCGGGCAAAGTCGATGTTGCTGTCAATCTGCCGTACCAGCATGCCCAATAGGACCATGATGGGCAGCGAAAAAGAGATGCTGATCAGCAGTAGTTTGCGGGATATTCTCACCCGGCTCAGCAGAGACTTCATGATTTCTTCCCTCCCACTTCTTCCGGACCGAACAAAGTAAGTCCTTGACGGATCACACTACATCTCTCATCGGTCGCACGGCGAGCTTGTCTAGATAGGAAAAACCCTAGTTTGTCAGCTCAGCTTAGCTGTCTTTGCGAGGAAATGATCTCGGGTGTAAATCCTTCGGATAGATTGTCGTGTTAGCAAGAGGGAGAGTAAGCAGTATTCGGAGAACCGAAACGTCGCTCATTTGTCGTGAATATCTTTCCCGAAATCACGTGTCTGTGCTCGTTGGACAATTTGTCTTGATGGCATATAATCCCGATCCATGCCCACCGAATCATCTGCGGAAGTTCACCCCGAGTCGCCTTCGGACCCGTCCGGATCGAACGGGAAGAAGGAGACCGGTTCTCTCCGACAGTGGTTTCTTGAACCGGACACGCCTCCAGAACTGCTGCAGGAATCCTCGCATCACACAGACTCCTGGTGGCGCGTCATGTGTCTTACGGGAGTGGACTACTTTTCGACCTTGGGCTACCAGCCAGGCATTGCCTTTCTCATGGCTGGGGTGATTTCTCCGATTGCCACTTTCGTTTTGGTGCTGGTGACGCTCTTCGTCGCCCTACCGATTTACCGGCAGGTCGCAGCGCGGAGTCCTCACGGGCATGGCAGCATCATTATGCTCGAGGAGTTGCTGCCGCGCTGGCGAGGAAAGGTGTTTATTCTGTTTTTGCTGGGTTTTGCGCTTACTGATTTTGTGATCACTATTACGCTCTCCGCCGCTGATGCTACTGCGCATATCCTCATGAATCCTTTTGTGCCGCAGGCTGTCCGTCATCCCGTGGCAGTCACACTGGTTCTGCTGGCGTTGTTAGGAGCCATTTTCTTGAAGGGTTTCAAAGAAGCCCTCTGGCTTGCGGTGCTTTTTGTGGGCACCTACCTGTTCCTGAATGCCATCCTACTGGCTGTGAGCTTCTACCACGTATGGATTCATCCGGAAGCATGGGGCAACTGGAAGAATGCCCTGCTTGCGGAGCATTCGAATCCGTGGATGATTCTTGGCATCGCCCTTATCTTGTTTCCCAAGCTCGCCCTGGGACTTTCAGGTTTTGAAACGGGCGTCGCCGTCATGACCCATGTCAAGGGAGCGCCAGGAGACACCGCCCGCGATCCGATCGGAAGGATTCGCAACACGCAAAAGTTATTGCTGTCGGCGGCTCTCATCATGAGTTTTGCTTTAATGGCGAGCAGCCTCGTAACCACGTTGCTGATTCCCCCGGCGGCGTTTTCCGAGGGCGGTGAGGCCAACGGACGCGCCCTGGCTTATCTTGCACACAAGTACCTCGGCCACGGTTTCGGAACCCTGTACGACCTCTCCACGATTTGCATCCTCTGGTTTGCCGGAGCGTCGGCCATGGCTGGATTGCTGAATCTGGTTCCAAAGTACCTGCCTCCGTATGGCATGGCTCCCGACTGGGCCAAAGCTCGCCGGCCTCTGGTGTTGGTATTCGCCGCAATCACCTTCACGGTGACGATCCTTTTTGACGCCAATGTGGACGCGCAGAGCGGCGCCTATGCAACGGGCGTATTGTTTCTGATGTCCTCGGCCGCCATTGCAGTGACGATCGCCACATGGCACACACGGCAACGCTGGCTCTATTTGCCAATGGCTGCGATCTTTGTTTACACCACCGTCTTGAACATTTTCGAAAGGCCCGAGGGCATTAAGATCGCTTCGTTCTTCATTGGCGCGATTGTTGCGAGTTCGCTGCTGTCCCGTGTGATTCGTTCCACGGAGTTGCGCATCCAGGGTGTCGCACTCACGCAGAGTGCTCAGGCGATGGTTGATGAGATCAAAGAGAAGGGCGAGGCGATTCGAATCATTGCGCATCGCCCAGACAAGCGAACTGTCGAAGAGTACGACAAGAAGGAAATGCAGGCCCGTGAAGATCACAGCTTGGATAACTCGGAGCCAGTGGTGTTCCTGGAGGTTTCTCAGGGTGATGCTTCCGACTTCAGCGACGAAATCCTGGTTCGGGGAGTCAAGGTCGGCCGGCACAACGTCCTGCGGTGCAAGAGTCCCGCAATTCCAAATGCCATAGCCGCCCTCCTATTGCATTTGCGAGATACGACTGGAATTCTTCCGCACGCCTACTTCGGGTGGACGGAGGGTAATCCTATTGCCTATGTCTTGAAGTATCTGGCATTAGGGGAAGGGGATACCGCTCCCGTCACACGCGAAGTCCTGCGAAAAACGGTCGACAATCCTCTCGATCGGCCGCGAATCCATGTGGGGTAGCGACAGCTTCCGTCTTCTTTACCTTCTGCAGTCAACCATCTGTTCTTTCTGCCACGGAGCAGCTCAATCGTGAGCAACCAAACCGCTAGCGGTGTGGTGTCTCTCAAGCGCACTTGGTGTTGTGCTCGTGATTCCCGCGGAGGCCGGAATCCAGCAAGGCTGCCACATCGCAGGTTCTGGATTCCGGCGTTCGCCGGAATGACGATTCATTGTTCAGTAGGACGGCTTGCCTCCAGACGCATCTTCTAGAAATATGACAAGGCCATGCTGTGTGGTATTGACCTAGACTAGGTTCAAGGTGTGGGAAGTGAAGTGAAGGATTCCGACGGTTTGGATCGGTCTAGAGTCCGAGCTTCTTTAGAGAGAGGGCATCAGGTTTGCCGGTAGTGCGGAAACCGTTGTCTTGCTGGTAGGCACTCATTGCTTTGCTGGTTGAGTCGTCCCATTGTCCGTTTGGTTCTTGCTTGTAGTAGCCCGCAGCGGCCAAGGCATTCTGAATTTCAAGCACACGAGCCGATTCGATGGTACGCTGGCCACGAATCACCTTGCGGCGTGATTTCTTGGATCGGGATGCGGTCTTCTTTCGAGTGGAAGTCTTACTCGAAGACTTGACGCCGGATTTTTTCGCCGTTTTGGAAACGGTTCCAGTCGACTTGGAGCTTGTCGAGGGAGTTTGCTGCGCTCCTTGGAGGGCGGAGGTAAAGGCAAGTTTGAAACTATAGATAACTACCAGACATGCCAATGTGAAATTCAGCTTCTTCAACAGTATTGCTTGTAAGAGGGGCTGTGGTTTCACTCAAAATGCTCCATAAATTCTACATAGACTTCCTTCGACCTAGCGTCAGGCAAAGTTTAAGGAAAACAAATCGTGGCGCCACAGTTGCGCCTCCGTGTCTGGGATACTATTTCGTGGAGTTGACACTTAAAGGCCGCTCCAGGCGAATGACTTGGCGAGTTCCAGCCGGGATTTCAATCTCCTTCCCTTTGCGTCGCATCGAATCAGCAAGTCCGATCAGTCCGCCAACGCCCGCTCCAATGGCTGCGCCTTTTCCACCACCCGCGATCCCGCCAATGCCAGCCCCCGCTGCAGCGCCACCACCGACTTCGGCTGCATCACGCTTTCGGGAAGACTCACCTTTGATAGTGCCCTCTTTGCGGTCGACCTCTTCTTTCTGCGTTTCATCCAGATCAGCCAGAGAGGCGACAATGGTCTCGGAAACACCATTCGGGAAGATGAGCCGCTCATAAGACAGGTTCATCTCTGACCGACCTTTGACACGACCTGCAGTCTTTACCTCGGCGACACGACCCTCGACCGTAGTACCGGCTGGAATGACCTCTTTTCCACCGACCATGATCGCCTCGACAACCTTGGCGGTGAAACGGTCACCCGTGCGGTGAGTCTTTGAATTCAAGGTTGTTTCGAGTCGAACCTGTATTCGCGTTCCGTCGGGTACGGTATAGGTTTCGGTTGCCTGTGCCAGTATCGCAGGCGCGAGTCCGATTGCGAAGAGGACCCACAGCACAGAAGCGAAAGCAGTTTTCTTCATTAGATTTTCCTCGTTTCGGTAAGACAAACTCATCCGGCCAAGTCTGCTGGGACAGAGCATTCGATGAGGCAGCTCATTATAGGGTTGTCTTGTGGACTAGATCAAGCTGAACGCGACCGAAACTACCAGCGGCAGGTGCTCTAAGTAGCGACTCTCTCCGCTATCGAAGTGGTGCACAGTTTGAAAGAAGACACGCCCCGCGGGTGACCCGTTAGGGCCACAGCAACGGGGCGCATCCAAGCATTCAGCGGTTACGGAAGTGTTGCTGCCAGGTACAGAGTACCAATATCTCCCGACTGGCGATCCAATCGCTTGATCAGGAACAGGACTTCAGACCCCGGTTTCAACTTCGACACGATATCGCGCAGTTCTTCAGCATTGCGAACCGGCATCTTGTTGATCTGCAGGATGACGTCGCGTGCTCGCAGGCCGGCATCGTCGGCCACACCGCCTACCTGAACATTCGTCACTAGCACGCCCTCGCCGGGCTGCAGGTCAAAGTCGCGGGCCTGCTGGGCCGTCAGACCCTGAGCCGTCATTCCCAGTTTCGTTCCACCGCGTTCTGGTTCAGTCTCTTCCGTAGGATCATCCCCATCCTCTTTTTTGGTGAAAATCTTAGACCGGTCATCAATTGTCAGAGACGCCGTCTGCTCTTTCCCATCCCTCAGGTACTTCAACGTAACGCTCTTTCCTGGCGTCAACTCCGCCACCACTGAGCTGAGCTCCAGGCTATCGTTGAGCTTTCGACCGTTGATTTCGCGAATGACGTCACCTTGCTTCAGACCCGCCCGAGCCGCTGGACCGTCGGCGGGCTTTAACCTACTGACCACGACGCCTTTCCCATCAGGAGAGCCCAGGGCACGCAACGTGGCACTCGATGCATCGCTCTGCATCTCGATCCCTATCGCCCCACGGGTGACCTTTCCTGTCTTTACCAACTGGTTATAGATATTGGCGGCCGTATTAGACGGCAAGGCAAAACCGACACCCGCATTCTGACCTGTCTGAGTGAGAATAGCCGTATTGACGCCGATTACCTCACCAGCCATATTCACCAATGGACCGCCACTGTTGCCTTGGTTGATTGCCGCATCGGTTTGCAAAAAACGCTGATATGGCGACCCGCTGCGTCCTGTGGCGCTGATGATGCCTGCCGTGACAGTCTGTTCCAGACCAAAGGGACTGCCAATAGCGAGAACCCAGTCACCTTGAGTCATGCCCTCAGAATTGCCCAGCTTGGCCACAGGTAAATCCTTCTTGCTTTCAACCTTCAGCACTGCAACGTCGGTTTTCTCATCTTTGCCAACGACCTTTGCCTTGAACTCATCACCCGAAGCAAGGCTCACATTGATCGTGTCGGCTTTTTCAACCACGTGAAAATTCGTGATGATGTACCCTGCTTTGTCCACCACAAATCCAGAACCTAAGGCACGCGTTTTCATGTCGCGCCTTGGGCCTTCCATTGGTCCGCCAAAAAATCGCTCGAAAAAGTCGAACGGCTCCTCTTGAGGATTCCCAAAGGGAGACTGCCTCCTTTCACGGTTAGGCGCCTTGATGATGGTCTCAGTATTGATATTGACGACGGCCGGTTCTACCTGCTTGGCAATCTTGGAAAACTCCGAAGAGAGCTGGGAAGGAGAAGGAATAGCAATTGCCGTTGCGCCAGGCGCGATTCCAGGCTTGTCCGCATTTACAGAGCGATTGATTACGGTGCCAATCACAACGCCAATGGCGAGCGTGGCGAGAATCAGAGAGAAGAAAAGCAGCTTTCGCCTTCTCATGGTTTCTATCATCCTTTCAATTAGTAAAATCATGGTGCTGCCCTTAAATCTGCAGTTTCGAACTCACTCCTTGCAATAAGGATTCCAAAACGTCCAATCCGCTCGTCTTCAAGAGTGGGCTCAGTTTTTGCTATAGTTCCTCGAATCCTCGCTCGAGGAATCCCTCAGTCACAAGAACTTCAAGTGCTGTTTCGGCAGATCGAGAGGAAAGGAAAGTGCGGAAACTGCAGATGACCGAACGAGTTCGACCGCAGCATTCTTCGGAATTAAAGCGTTTGAGAGCCACTCACACTCGGAAACTCCAGCGACGAGGATGGGCCGGCGCGACTCTCTGGATTTTGCTTTTTGCCTTTGTCATCGGGTCGGCCGGCTTGGCTCAAAATCGCCAGCGGCCCGTGCGCCCGATTCCGAAGCCTGCCGCCGCTCCCAAGCCCCCGGCCTCTCCAGCCGCAGCCTTGCCATCGTTTACTCAAGAAGAACTGCAAGGAATGCAGGCAGTACTGGAGACGTCGCAGGGCCAGATTGTCCTGGAGTTCTACGCCGATCTCGCGCCGTCGCACGTCAAATACTTTGCTGGCCTGGTCAAGACTGGCTTCTATGATGGCACAACGTTTCACCGGGTGATCTTGCGAGGAATTGTACAGGGTGGCGACCCCTTGTCGAAGGATCCAACGAAGAAGTCTCTTTACGGCACCGGAGGCTTGCAGAAGCTCAAGCCGGAGTTCAATAAACAATCGCACGTCCGCGGAACCGTCTCGGCGGTGCTTTTGCCCGGCGACCCCAACAGCGCTGGATCACAATTCTTTATTTGCGTTTCCGACCAACGCCAGCTCGACGGTCAATATACGGCTTGGGGCCACATCGTGGAGGGAATGGAGGTCGTCGACAAGATTTCCGAGTCACCTGCTGGACCGGACCAAATGGCTCAGGAGCGAATTGAAATTACTAAAGCCTACTTGCGACCCATTCCGCCACCGCAGCCGATTCCGTTTGCCGATGCAACCGCCGAAGTGATGAAGCGTCATCGGGTACGGTTGGTAACCACGCTAGGAAATATCGAGATCGAGCTGTTTCCAGAGAAGGCGCCTGAGACAGTGCGGAATTTTCTCAAGCTGAGCAAGTCGGGGCTGTTCGACGACACAGTCTGGCATCGTATTGTGGCTGGCTTCGTGGTTCAGGGTGGCGACGTGGCGACACGCACAATTCCTCTCATAGCTGAACAGGCTGCCAAGTTCGTCAAGAACTTGCAACCGGAGTTCAGCGACCTGAAGCATGAAAAGGGAAGTGTCTCGATGGCCCGGGGCGAAGCGCTGGACAGTGCCAGCACGTCGTTCTTCATCTGCCTCGCGCCCCAGCCGACGCTTGATGGAAAGTACACGGTGTTTGGAAAGGTCGTTGACGGCTTTGACGTGATTGACAAGATGGGAGCAGTCCCGGTGTTCGACAACGAAAAGCCCAAAGAACGACTCGACCTGATCCGAGCCGAAGTCGTGGAACTGAAGTAGTATCGGTCCCTCCAGCGCGGACATTCCCCTGATCCTGCACGATACCTTGCCAAGAATAAATGCGGGCGACGCCGACGGCTTCTGCGGTTGACCAGCCTCTTTGACCAAGCTCTGGCGCAACCTTTTTCCGCAACAGGTGTTAAAACTTGCAGCCCGTCGTCATGGAGGTTTCTAATGCCGAAGCCGAGAACCTTTCGGATGCCTTTGGTGTTGGCGCAGATCTTCTCTCAGGTCTTGCACCCACCCGGCACATTCCAATCAAAAGAAAAGCCGCAAGTCGCTGGCTCGTTGACTGAAGAACAAAAGATAGTGCATGTCTTGAACCGAGCCGGCTTTGGACCACGCCCGGGTGATGTAGAAAGAGTGCGGAGGATGGGACTTCGGAACTACCTTGAGTTGCAGCTTCACCCTTCAAAAATCGAAGATTCCGCAGCCGAATCGAAGCTGTCAGGACTGAAGACCTTGACACTGAGTTCGTCTGAACTCATTGAACAGTATCCGCCACGGATTCAAAGGAAAGGCGCAAACGTCGCGAAGACTCTTGGAGAGGAGCAGAAAGAACGCGGCGACGTGCCGGAGGAAATGGAACGGTCCAAAACGATGGCACTGAACGGGCCCGTACGTATCATCGGAGAGCTGGCACAAGCCAAACTTCTCCGCGCTGTGTACAGCGAACGACAATTGCACGAGGTGATGGTGGATTTCTGGAGCAATCACTTCAACGTGTTCGCCGCCAAGGGCGCAAACAGATGGCTGATCACCGCCTACGACCGAGATGTCATTCGCCCTCATGCTATGGGCAAGTTTAAGGATCTGCTACAAGCAACGGCGAAGAGCCCAGCCATGCTGTTCTATCTGGACAATTGGATGAGCGCCGATCCGAATGCCTCACTTTTTTCCCGGCTTCGGGAATTGCGCTCCAACCGCAATCGATTCCAACTGCAGAGAAGGCTGGGCGTATCGCGAGCCCCTGAAAACACCGATTCAAAGATGGATAACGATTCGGAAGCGCCGCGCCGAACGAATCGGAAACTGGGGCTCAACGAGAACTATGCGCGTGAATTAATGGAGCTCCATACACTTGGCGTCGACGGCGGATACACCCAGCAAGACATCATCGAGGTGGCACGCTGTTTCACCGGTTGGACCATTTCCAGACCGAGGCAGGATGGGGAATTCAAGTTCGCTGGGATGCTGCACGACGATGGCGCGAAGACGGTGCTGGGACACAAGATCGAAGCCGGCGGGGGCATCCGTGACGGCGAACGCGTGCTCGAGATCCTGGCTCGTCATCCGTCAACGGCCAAGTTCATCGCCCTTAAACTTGCGCGCCGTTTCGTATCCGATGACCCTCCAGCCACCCTGGTAGGACGGGTGGCTGATGTTTTCAAAAAGGCGGACGGAGACATCGTAGCGATGCTGCGAGCGATCTTCGATTCACCAGAATTTACCTCTCACTCTGTCTATCGGGCCAAGGTGAAGACTCCGTTTGAACTGGTGGTCAGTTCCATCCGGGCACTTAGCGCCGAAACACAAGGTGGCGTGCCGCTCTTGAAGGCTGTCGCTCAAATGGGAGAGCCTTTGTACCTCTGTCAGCCTCCCACCGGGTATTCCGATGTAGCTGAGGCTTGGGTAAGCACAGGTGCACTGGTCAACCGGCTGAACTTTGGATTGGCCCTCGCTGGGAATCGACTGGCCGGCACTCGCGTCAATCTGGAGTCGTTAGTTGCCGCTGGCACTCAAACCTCTGAAGAGTGGGTTCAAAACCTGTCAGCTGTGATTCTGCAGGGCGCCTTGAGCACAAAGACACTGGAGACCTTGAGGAAGCAGATGCAGGCGCCCGCAACAGATGAGAGCGACGATCAAGACAGCACCGGTTCAATAGGTCCGGCAAAAATCGCGGGGCTGCTGCTAGGCTCACCCGAGTTTCAGCGGCAGTAAGGGATGTAAATGTAGTGCAGACCGCTGCTTTAGCGGCCTGCGGTTTTTCGGTGTAGACACGACGAACAACCGAGACCTGCCCACAAAACGGGGGGGTCTGCGCTACAGGTTGACTACAGTTTGACGGTAAGAAGGAGCAGCCATGAACATCAATCGTCGCGTCTTCCTAAAGAGTAGCGGGCTTTCCCTATTGGGCCTTAGTGCGTTGCCACCTTTCCTTCAGAGACTCACCCTGTCGAACCCTTCGGGCAATAAGAAAATCCTCGTCACAGTCTTTCAGCGCGGAGCGGCAGATGGCCTCAACGCGGTGGCGCCATTCGGTGAGAAGCTCTACTACAGTCTTCGTCCTTCCATCGCGATACCTCGGCCAAGCGCGGCTGACGCACGTTCTCTCATTGACCTGGACGGATTCTTTGGTCTTCATCCCTCACTCGGCTCTTTGAAACCACTGTACGATCAGAAACACTTGGCAGTGGTTCATGCAGTAGGCTCTCCCGACAGCACGCGCTCGCATTTTGATGCGCAAGATTTCATGGAAGCCGGAACGCCAGGCGTCAAGAGCACGCGTGACGGCTGGCTCAACCGCCACCTTCAAAGCCGAAGAGACCTGAGCGAGACCGCGTTCCGCGCGGTTGCTATGACTGCGAATCTACCCAGAACCCTGCGGGGAGAGGCTCCAGCTCTTGCTTTGAGCCGCTTGAATGACTTCGAGCTGAAGACAGGTGGTCAGAGTGCCGCTGTCAAAGCCAGCTTCGAAAACATGTACGAAGAATCTGTGGACTCCGTTCTCGGCGGGACCGGATCCGACGCCTTCGAAGCAATTCGCTTCTTGAAGGCGGCGAATCCTGCGCAGTATCAGCCTGCGAGCGGTGTCCAGTATCCGCGAAGTCCTTTCGGCAACAGCCTTGGACAGGTGGCACAAATGATTAAGGCGAAGGTCGGACTCGAAGTAGCCTTCGTCGAATCGAACGGTTGGGACCACCATGTGGCTGAGGGTGGGGTACAAGGCCAACTGGCAACGCGCTTATCCGATTTGGCTCAGGGGCTGTCGGCCTTCTGCAAAGATTTGGAAGACCGGATGGATGACATCGTCGTGCTCACAATGTCAGAGTTTGGCCGCACTGTCCGTGAGAATGGAAATCGGGGAACAGATCACGGCCACGCCACGAGCTTGTTCGTTCTCGGCGGCCCGGTTCGCGGTGGCAAGGTGTATGGACAATGGCCAGGACTGCAGCCGGAACAGCTGTTTGAAGGACGAGACTTGGCCCTGACAACGGACTTCCGAAGTGTGTTTGGAGAGGTCATCCTGAAGCATCTTGGGAACCCCAACCTTAACACGGTCTTTCCAAACTGCGCCTTCAAGCCTGATCAGTTCATGAACTTGCTCGCGTAAATGATGTCCACGAAGGTCGCGAAGGAAAACAGAGACGGCAAGAATTCTGGATTCCGGCTTTCGCCGGAATGACGGACGGGTCCTTCGTGTTTCTTCGTTACCTTCGTGGATCTGCAATCCAATTTCCCGCTTGATTCTCGATTCCCTTGTGGTAGTATCCCCGCGTTCCGATCCGTAACTTCGCCTTACCCAAACAGTCAGAAGCGTTCCAAAACTGGGAGGTTCCGGCAGCATGCCGATGGTGCTTCAGTTTGCCAATGTTCTGGTGTTCTTGGCAGTGGGCATCTTTTTTCTTTTATTCAGTTTGACCCTTTCCAGTCTCTTCAGGCCCTCCAAGTATAGCGCTGAAAAGTTGACCTCTTACGAATGTGGCGAGAATCCCACCGGCAGCCCGTGGATGCAGTTCAATATTCGCTTCTATGTGTTCGCTTTGATTTTTATCGTCTTCGATGTGGAAGCAGCGTTCCTGGTGCCGTGGGCCGTGGCATTCAAGAAGCTCGGACTGTTCGCATTTGTGGAAGGGCTGATCTTTATCGCGATTCTGGCTGTCGGCTTGGCTTATGTCTGGGCCAAAGGCGATTTGCAATGGGTGCGGCCCGAAGAGCGCGGCAGCGGAGACTGAGTTCTCGAAAGTTTGATCGTTTGATGTGATGATGTAAGGGTGAAGTTCAGCACGGCTATCATTGTTTACGGGATGGATGATGAGCGTACTCGAAAACCGGTTCAGCGATAACATCGTCGTGACAACCGTGGATAATCTTTTCAACTGGGCGAGAGCGTCTGCGCTCTGGCCAATGACCTTTGGGCTGGCGTGCTGTGCCATCGAGATGATGGCAACGGGTGCGTCGCGCTTTGACTGGGAACGATTCGGGCTGATTCCCCGGGCGACTCCACGGCAGGCGGATCTCATGATCGTTGCCGGAACCGTCACATTGAAGATGGCGACTCGCGTGAAACGGCTCTACGAACAAATGGCTGAACCCAAGTACGTCATTTCCATGGGTAGTTGCGCGAACAACGGTGGGCCTTATTGGAAGCACGGCTATCATGTGTTGAACGGTGTCGACCATGTCATTCCGGTCGATGTCTATGTCCCAGGTTGTCCTCCACGCCCCGAGGCACTTCTGTTCGGTATCATGAAGCTCCAGGAAAAAATCATGCGCGAGCGAGTGCTTCGCAAGAAGGGGGCCGCCTAAGTCAATGAAGACGGCGCCGGAAATCCTTCAGCTCCTTCAGGCACAATTCCCTGAAAAAATCGTGAAGTCTGACATGGGCGTTCTGGACCCTTGGGCTGTGGTTGAGTCTGGTTCGATCGTCGAGATCTGTTCCTTTCTGAAGAACCACCAGGACCTGGCGTTCGATACTCTGGCCTGCTTGAGTGGTGTTGATTACAAGGGACTGAAGGGCGAATCAGAGCGGCTGGAGGTTGTCTACCATCTGTTCTCCATGAAAGTGCGCCACAAGTTCGTCCTAAAAGTGGAGCTACCCCGCGAGAACCCGACCATTGGTACGGTCGAAGGCATTTGGGCCATAGCGAACTGGCACGAGCGGGAAGCGTTCGACATGTTCGGCATCCGCTTTGAGGGGCACAGCGACCTGCGGCGCATTCTTTGTCCGGATGATTGGGAAGGATATCCATTGCGGAAGGATTATGAGCAGCCGGAAACCTATCGAGGCATGCCCGTCAGGCCTGTGAAACAGTTTGTGGAGATGGCTAACGAAGGCTTGCCTGTGGGGACGAACCCGTTCAAGGCATAAGGAAGGGCACGGCGGTTCCAATACGCAGGAGAGCCTAGCAAATTGAATGACGAATGACGAAGCACAAATGTCGAAGGTTGGTGCTCAAGGCTTCGTCATTCGTGCTTCGTCATTCGTCATTTAGGCAGCAGGGGGTTTTGTGCAAGTTGAGGCTTACGAAGGCGAGGAGATGATCCTGAACATGGGGCCGCAGCATCCCAGCACGCATGGTGTGCTGAGACTGGAGCTCCAAACGGATGGCGAGGTGGTACAAAAGATCACCCCGCACATCGGATACCTCCATCGCTGCTTCGAAAAGCATGCCGAGAACGTGGACTACCCTGGGGTGATCCCATACACCGATCGCATGGACTACATCGCTTCGATGAACAACAGTCTGGGCTACGCGCTGGCTGTTGAGAAGCTGATGGGTATCGAAGTCAACGATCGGGTCAAGACGCTGCGGATCATCGTCGCCGAGTTGAATCGCATTGCCAGCCATCTGCTTTCGGTAGGCACCTACGCGATGGACATCGGTGCTTACACGCCCTTCCTGCACTGCTTTCGGGAACGTGAAAAGATTCTCGACCTCTTCGAGTGGATCTGCGGCGCGCGGCTGCTTTACAACTACAACTGGGTCGGTGGAGTTTCGCACGACATTCCCGAAGGATTTGTGGAGAAGACTCGACAGTTTCTGACCGAGTTTGAGCCCGTCATTGCGGAAGAAAACGAGCTCCTGTCATTCAACAAGATTTTTATCGAGCGGACCGCTGGTGTTGGGATTCTGGGCGAGGAGCTTGCCCTTTCGTACAATGTGACAGGTCCGAACCTGCGTGGATCGGGCGTTTCATGGGATCTCCGCAAAGCGGAGCCTTACTGCGGCTATGAAACCTATGACTTCTCCGTCCCCGTTGGCCAGGGTAAGTTTGGCCCCCTCGGCTCCTGCTGGGACCGGTACTATGTTCGAGTGCGCGAGATGGAAGAATGCGTCAAGATCATCCGCCAAGCGCTTGACCGGCTTCCTGAAGGTGACGTGAAAGAGAAAGTGCCCAAGAAAGTGAGGCCACCCAAAGGAGACATTTATGGCAAAACTGAAACACCTCGTGGTGAACTGGGTTACTACATTGTCAGCGATGGCAGCCCGAATCCGTTTCGCGTCAAGATCAAGTCGCCTTGCTTTACGGCGTTGGCCGTTTTACCGGTGATCTCAAAGGGAGAGATGATCGCAGATATCATCGCTGTGATCGGCAGCATCGACATCGTGATGGGAGAGTTGGACCGGTAAGGTAAACGCCGATTGGCGATTGCCAATTGCGGGCTAGGCTCGAAGTCTTGATTCAAATCGACAATCGGAAATCGTCAATCGCCAATTCAAAATGGAAGCACTGCTGAAACTGCTGTCTGACAACGTCGCCGGCTACGGAAGCCTTCCATTACCGCTACAGTATTTCTTGCCCATGCTGCTGGCATGCCTGTTGTGCATTGCGCTGGTAGCATTATTTCCAATAGTTGCCGTCTATGCGGAGCGCAAGGTTGCGGCCCATATGCAGGATCGTCTGGGTCCCATGCGCGTCGGCGGATGGCACGGTTGGGCCCAGACGATTGCCGATGGTGTCAAGCTCCTCCTGAAGGAAGACATTGTTCCCACGGAAGCCGACCCGTTCCTGTTCAAGCTCGCACCTTTGGTGGTGTTTGCCGGAGGTTTTGCCTCGCTGGTGGTGCTGCCGTTTAGTGCGAGCATGATTGTCAGCGATCTGAACATTGGCGTCCTTTACATCGTCGCGATTTCCTCACTGGGTGTCATCGGAATCATCATGGCGGGGTGGGCCTCCAACAATAAATATGCACTCTTTGGAGGGATGCGGGCCGCTGCGCAGATTGTCAGCTATGAAATTCCGGCCGTGATGGCAATTCTCACCGTGGTGATCCCAGTCGGAAGTCTGGGCATGCAGGACATTGTTCGCGCCCAGGAAGGCGGGTGGCTGGGAATAGGGAACTGGTTCATCTTCAAACCGGTGACTTTCATTGCATTCTTTGTGTATTACCTGGCGTCCCTTGCCGAAGTGAACCGCACACCCTTCGACATACCAGAAGCCGAGTCTGAGCTGGTGGCGGGCTACCACACTGAGTACAGCGGCATGCGGTTTGCGTTTTTCATGTTGGCCGAATACGTGAATATGTTTGTCGTCAGTGCCATCGCAGCTACGCTTTTCTTGGGAGGCTGGAACAGTCCGGTTCTCGGCGGTCCGGTTGCGTTCATGTTGAAGTCGGTGGGGCTGGTCTTCGTCCAATTCTGGCTGCGCTGGACACTGCCCCGGCTTCGCGTGGATCAGTTGATGTATGTCAGTTGGAAGGTCTTGCTGCCGGCGTCATTTCTACTCGTCATTGCTGCCGGCGCGTTGGCAGTAATGTGACGAAAACCGTGCAGGACTCGCTGATCGATCCCGAAAAGAGGGGCCGACGCGAAGTGAAGGCTTCGCCGTCTTTCACCTTTATTTATTGTGGTTTAGGAGCATTGCATGAAGAAGTACTTTAGAGATATTTTCCAGTCCGTTTGGACAGTATTGCTGGGAATGCGGATCACTTGGAAGCATCTGTTCACCCGGGCTTGCACGATGCAATACCCCGATCAGAAATGGGTGCTGCCCGAACGCTCGCGCATGCGCCTCTTTAATAAGATTGAAGACTGCATCGGTTGCGGCCAGTGTGTGCGGGCTTGCCCGGTGGATTGCATCTATATGACAACGGAAAAGCGGACAAAGGAAGAAGCTCCTGTGTTCGCGTCAGATGGCACACCGATCAAGCTGCGCGTCACGCAGTTCGATATCGACATGTCGCTTTGTTGCTACTGCAATCTTTGCACGTATCCGTGCCCGACCCACTGTCTGGTGATGACGCCGGAGTACGAGTTTGCTGTCTTTTCCAAGCAGGACTTCCTGTATCGCTTCGCCAAGGATAAGTCGGTCGCCCCGCCCAAGCCGGCTCATCACGCGCCGGCACCAGAGCCTGCGAAGTAACCTGCCGCGCGAGTCTAACGCGCAGCGGACAAGGAATTTGCGCATGAGTTTTTTCGACGTGATGTTTTGCATTGTTGCCCTGGTGACGGTGGGTTCGGCTGCGATCGTTGTGCTGTCGCGCAGCTTGATCTACTCCGCCTTTTCGTTGTTGTTTACGTTTTTTGGTGTCGCAATCATCTACGTGTTTTTGGGCGCAGATTTCCTGGCCGCCACCCAAGTCCTGATTTATGTTGGCGGCATCCTGATTCTACTGCTGTTCGGCGTGATGCTGACGCACCGGCTCTATAACCTGAATCTCAAGACCGAAACGTTCCAGTTGATTCCCGGCATGTTGATCGCGCTGGCCGTATTCACTTCTTTGGCACTATCTGCCACGCAGACCCGCTGGAAGTTGGTTACCCAAAAACCAGCCGAGCCGACGACCGAGGCTATTGGGAAGCTTTTTATGGGAGAGTACTTGCTGCCCTTCGAAATTGCCTCGATTCTCTTGCTCGTGGCCTTGATTGGTGCAGCGATGCTGGTACGGCGAAGGAGTGACGCGTGATTACACTACAGCACTACCTGCTGCTGAGCGCGGCGCTGTTCTCATTGGGCATCTTTGGTGTCTTGACTCGCAAGAACGCCGTGAATGTTTTGATGGGCATTGAGCTCATCCTGAATTCGGCGAACATCAACCTAATCGCTTTCTCCCGTTACAGCTCGCATGGCTTGGATGGCCAGATGTTCGCTGTCTTTGTCATCGTGGTTGCAGCTGCTGAAGTCGCTGTGGCACTCGCGATCGTACTTACCATGTACCGGCTTCTGAAGACCGTCAGTCTCGACCAAGCCGACACGTTGAGACGTTAACCACAAGGGACTTTTTCATGATTCTGGACAATCAGCACAGTCTGCTCTTTTTCCTCCCTGAGTTGACCTTAACCATCGGCATGCTGCTGGTGATCCTCTGCGACATTACGCTGAAGCGATTGCGCAATCGTTTGAATCCCATCCTAACGGTCTTCACGCTTGTCCTGGCGGCCTACTATACGTTCCAGTTGGACCAGACCGCGCCCGCAAGCCTCTTTCACGGCATGCTGGCCATTGACGGGTTTGCCCAGTTTTTCAAGCTCTTCTTGCTTCTGGCTGCCCTGCTGGTTGTTCTAGCTTCGCTGCATTCGGCTGAGCTTGCCCCGTTTCATCAGGGCGAATTCTTTGCACTGCTGCTGGCAGTGACTTTAGGAATGCTGTTGCTTGCCAACTCGACCAATCTGGCGATGCTGTATCTCTCGTTGGAACTGGTTTCTCTGACGTCTTACATCATGGTTGGTTACCTGAAGACGGACCGGTTATCCAACGAGGCTTCGTTGAAGTACATCCTCTTTGGTGCGATCTCCACCGGTTCGATGCTCTACGGCCTGTCACTCATCTACGGCATGACGGGCAGCTTGAACCTTTACACCATCCGCGACACATTTCTTAGCCAAGGCGTCGAAGGTGTCGACCAGTTCACCGTTCTCTTGATACTGGTTTTGACGATGGCAGGGTTCGGATTCAAGACCGCGGCCGTTCCATTTCATTTCTGGTGCCCGGATGTTTACGCGGGCGCGCCGACGCCGGTCACAGCCTTTCTATCCGTGGCACCCAAAGCAGCAGGCTTTGCTGTACTGTTGAGGTTCTTTTTCAGCGGAATGAGTCAGACCACCGGGAGCCAATGGTCGATGATTGGTGGAATCAATTGGCCGCTTGTGCTCATCGGAATTTCAGTTTTGACAATGACCTTGGGAAATATCGCTGCGCTGACCCAGAACAATTTGAAGCGCATGCTGGCCTACTCCAGTATTGCCCATGCCGGCTACATTCTCATGGGTGCGGTTGTGCTGACAGGCGACGGGATAAAATCCATCCTGGTGTACCTGTTCGTTTACCTGTTCATGAACCTCGGGGCCTTCCTGGTGGTTACGATCATCTACGACAGTGACAAGACCTTTGAGATCGACGACTACAACGGCATGTTCAAGCGCTCGCCGTTCGTCGCCGTGGCCATGGCGATCTTCATGCTGTCTCTCATCGGCATTCCCCCTTTCTCCGGTTTCTTGGGCAAGCTGTATGTCTTCGGCTCTGTCATCGACAAGGGACTGTACTGGTTCGCTGCCATCGGCGCGCTGAATGCCGCCGTCGCTGCGTTCTATTACATGCGAGTCCTGAAAGCGATGCTCATCGAAGAGGGAAGTGGTTCAACAGCCCCACTTCAGGTTTCGTTCTTCAATCAAGCCCTCCTGGTTGCACTCCTTCTGCCGAACGTCCTCCTTATCGTCTTCTGGAATCCCATCGATCGTTGGACCGCTGCTTCCGTGCAGCTGTTCCGCGGAGTCTAGTTTCCAGGACTGATCTGAAGCTTCAGAAGTTATATCTCTCTCTCAACACTCGTGCCCTATCCCGGCTCAAGGGAACGCACGTGCGGGCCGTGTCATTCAGATAGACATCGTACACACCACTTTGGGCCGGGACGATTTCCTTGATGCGGTTTAGATTGATGATCGTGGACCGGTGTGTTCGAAAGAAGATCTGGGGATCTAGAATTCCCTCCATTTCCGCTAAAGGATAACTTGCCCAGTACTCGCCGCTTTGTGTGACGACAATCGTTACGCCTTGCTCGGATCGCAGGTAGTGGATGTCGGCAGGGTTCATCAGGACAATCCGCCGTCCGCGCCTCAATGGAATGTGTGGCAGGCTGTATTTCGGTTGCTCCATGTGCAGAATAAATTGCCGGATCTTTTCGTACTCCTCGGCGATCACTCGGCCATTGTCGTTGAGTTTGCCGATAGCTTGCTGCAGCCGGGCTTCATCGATGGGCTTGAGGAGGTAGTCGATGGCGTTCACTTCAAAGGCTTTCACAGCGTATTGATCAAAGGCTGTAACAAAGATGACCTGAGGTTTTGGTTTTATGGTGAGCGCACGCAATACTTCGAAACCATTCAACCCAGGCATTTGAATATCGAGAAAGACCAAGTCGGGTTTACGAGCTTCGATTTTCTCGATGGCCTGGAGACCATCTGCAGCCTCATCCACAATTTCAATGTGCTGATAAGGTTTTAGCAACTTCTTCAATGAAACACGGGAGAACTTTTCATCGTCGACAATCAGGGAGCGAATTGTTTGCATCGCTAGATTTCCTCATTAATAGCTGACCTTACGTTATACAGGGACACGCGTCGCCATATTTCAATAGAAACGGCTCAAACACAAACACTGCCAGCAAAGCCCCATCACCGCCGGTCTCAAAACGATGCCGAACCCCAGCCGGAATCTTCACCAGATCACCAGATTGGTAGGCGGTCGATTGATCCTCGATCCCCAGTATGCCACCACCCCGTACACAGAAAGTCAACACGTCGGACGGATGGTCGTGATCGTGGAGTATCCAGCCGGGGCGACAGTCCATGAGGCTCGTAATCCGGGTTCGGGAGGCGTTCGTTGAAAGTTCTGCGATCCTTGCCCCTGCGTCGTTCACTCTGCGAGCTGGAATTTCATTCCAGGCAAGGAGTCCAAAATCCAGAACTTCGATCGGTGGCTTGCCTTGGGCATCGGAACCTTGACAATTGTTAGTTTCCGCACTGCCGAAAAGCATTCGGAACAATGCTGCTCCCGCATTACCGGCGTAAGATGCTGGCAATGACTGTTCTGGCGTGAGACAGAGATAGATATCTCTGTGAACATCGTGGTTGTAGTCCAAGTCACCTTCAATCAAAAGAATCTCTTCCGACTGCTCTGCTGAAAATCTCTCCAGACGCGACCCACGGGGCAGGTGTTCCAGCCAACACTGGATGGGAAATTGAGTTGATTCAAACAAGAGTTTTCGCTCGGACTGTTGCAGAGAGAAACCCCCACTCAACTGGAGATCTGGTTTCGTCATAGCACAATCTTTGCCGTTCGATGCGATCGATGGATTCATCCAGAGTTTGGGAAACTCACGCCACCTGTACGAGACGTGTTCATAACTCTCCAACCGCACCAGCCACCCCAGAAGCCGCGAGTGGTTGCACTACCAATGCATGACCCAGCCACCATCCACGTTAATAGTTTGCCCAGTCACGTGAGCCGAACGGTCTGACGATAGAAAGACAATCATGTCCGCGATAGCCTCGGGCGTTTGCCATCGGCCCAGCGGCACGACCGACCGAATCTTTTGCTGCGCCCACTCGTCGTACGACAGCTGCTCGGCAGGCGGCGTCTGATCATGCCAGGCCTGCCACACAGACTGATTCAGAGGTGTCTGGACCATTCCGGGGCAGACCGTGTTCGCCCGGACTCCCTTGGCTGCGAGGTCTTTGGCCATGCATTGTGCAAAGTTGATGTTCGCGGCCTTTGACGCGCTGTAAGGCGGATCGGTTTGCGAGCCGATCTGCCCGGCAATCGATGCGACAAAGACCATCGTTCCATTTTGCCGGTCCACCATGCGCGGCGCAATCGCGTGTGCAACGTGCACCATGCCCATCACGTTCACCTGCAGCACGCGCAACCAATCCACTGGACGCAGATTCGTGAATGGAAAGCCGAATTTCCCCGATCCAACTCCTGCCGCATGCACCAGGTGATTGATGGGACCGAGGACTTTGGTTGTCTGGTCCGTTGCTGCGAGCACGACCGATTCGTCGGTCACGTCAACGGAAATTCCGATCGAGCGGACAGGAAACGCCTTCTGGATTTCCTCGGCGGCCTTCATGGCGCTGTCACGCAGGTCCCAGATGGCGACGTTTGCACCTTCGGCCGCGAACGTCACTGCGGTTGCTCGGCCAATCCCACTCCCGCCGCCCGTGACTACAACGACATGATTTGTCAGATTCAAGTCCATCGACGCTTGGAGTCAATTCCCTAATCTTGATATCAATGACAAGTTCACGATTGGACTGCTATCTCCAGCCAAAAAGAAAATGAACATGATGAAATTTCCAAATACTGGAAAGGACGGCGATGGCTTCTCACTCATTCGGCACAAATCGGTATCCAACCCAGGGCTCGGTGATGAGATAGCGTGGATGGCTGGCATCAATCTCGATCTTACGACGCAACTGATTGATGAACACCCGCAGATACTCAGTTTGATCCGTGGATTCCCATCCCCACACCGTTTGCAGCAAGGCGCGATGCGTCACAACTTTGCCAGCATTGTTGACCAAGTATTTGAACACGTCAAATTCCTTGGGAGTCAGCCGGATCTCCTTGCCACCAACCACGACACGACGTTCATCGACGTCGATGGTTACGTCACCGACCACGAGTACTCGATCATCTGTGGCGGACAACCTGCGAAGGACCGCTCGCACACGCGCCAGCAGCTCATCCATTCCGAACGGCTTGGTGACGTAGTCATCGGCACCCAAATCCAAAGCTGCAACTTTGTCGCTCTCAGAACCCTTGGCTGAGAGGATGATGATCGGAACCGTCGAAAACTCGCGGACACGACGGCAGACCTCCAGGCCCGACATCTCGGGCATTGCCAAATCCAGAATAACCAGGTCGGGGACCTGCTTGCTCAACTGATCCAGGGCCTCCTTGCCAGAGGACGCCGTGAGAACTTCATAGCCTCGGATGGGCAAGCTGGCACGCATGACGCGCAGGATTTGGGGTTCATCATCGACGACGAGTACAACGGGCTTGGTCATCCTTCATCCCCGATTGGAGCCAGGGTTTTGGAAACCGCTTTGGTTTCCACTGGCAGACTGATGAAGAAAGTCGCTCCGTTCCCCGCTGTGCTTTCTGCCGAGATGTTGCCTCCATGCGCCTCGATAATGCCTCGGGCGATGGCTAGTCCCATTCCTGTGCCATCTCTGCGCTTCACGGGACCACTCTCACCGCGGTAGAACTTGTCGAAAACCCGGGATAACTCGTTGGCTGGAATCCCGGGCCCTTGGTCTTGGACGCCAATGGTGAGAGTATGCCCATCGATGCCTCCTTGCAGCGTAATCGTGCTTTGTGCCGGAGCGTATTTGGCTGCATTTTCCACCAGGTTTGCTACTACGCTAGCTACCAGCCGCGAATCAATTCTCACCATTGGCAGTTCTTCCTCACACTCGATTCTGACTCGGTGGTTGGAAACATCCGCCGCACAGCGATCGAGCACATTGCTGAAGATCTCCGATACGGTTCCCCACTCCTTGACCGGCTGTACTGCTCCGGCCTCAATCCGAGCCATTTCCAGTAAGTTTTGAACCAGACGAGTGAGTCGGTTGACTTCCTCGCTGATGATCAAGTGAAATTCACGAATCGCTTCCTGGTCCCAATTGAGGCTTCTCTCCAGGAGATTGTCAACTGCGGCGCGGATGGAAGTCAGGGGCGTCCGCAGGTCATGAGAAACAGAGGCAAGAAGTGCCGACTTCAATTGATCGCTCTGGCGGAGTGCTTCGGTCCGGCTGAGTTCCTTGAGGAAGCGCGCCCGCTCCAGAGCGAGTGCGACCAATCCGCTAATGGCGTCGATGGTTCCACCTTTGAGTGGGCTGCCCGTCAAGACCATCACCCCGGTAACTCTGACACCCACCTTGAGCGGCGCATAAATGGCGTCGTGTCCCGCGTCAACCCGCATTTCTCCTGATTGGAAAACTTCTTGCAACAGAATTTCCGAAGCATTGACTTGAGCTGCATCTGGTGCAACCGCAGTTCGGTGCAATCTTCCACTCTCGTCCGGAACACAGACCTCGCAGCTACCTAGATTGAAGGTCTCTCTGACTTGTTTGGAAATGGTTGACACTGCCGTCTCAGGATCAGGCGTGATAATGATCGCTCGACTCAGTTGATAGAGCTTCCAAACCTGCTCGTGGCTCTCCTCGGCTTCGCGGGCGCGTCTTCGAGCAGCGGAGGACAACTGGCTGGCAACGATAGCTGTCAGCAGAAAGGCGAACAGCGCGACCCAGTTCTGTGGGTCATGAATCGTGAAGGTTCCAACAGGTTCAAGAAAGAAGAAGTTGAAGCCCAGCATGGAAGCAACCGCGGCCAGGATCGCTGGGCCAATCCCGCGGTAGGCAGCTGTGAGAAGAATCACCAAGAGGAGACTGAGAGCAACTGTAGTGGCATTCACTCCTGTGATCAGTAGCTTGTAGCAAAGGGTGACCGCACCCACCCCTGCCAGGGGACCGAGATAGTCCAACATTTTCTGGAGAGGAAGGCGTTTCATTCATTTCATTATACCGCGTGGTCCTGCCAAGATCTCAGCCACATTGTCCTGACTCTCTGCTTGGGATCGCGTCGGCAACGGATGCGCATGCGGTCGATCTGCAATGACTCCTTGTCAGGCACGCTGTTTCATCTCACCGTAGATTTCTTCAAGGACTAACTCTCGGTCCTTTCCATGCAGTTCGCGTCCCAGTCGAGTGAGAGCCAGGGTCACAATATCACGATGATGGATCGCCTCCGCTCCACTGTCACGGGTCAGCTCCAACCACAACTCGTGAATGAACTCCACCTCTTGTTGGGTCAGCCGGGGCTCATGGGCACCCAAGTAGAAGTCACGCGCTCTGCCGTCCGCGTCAATCACGCGAAAACAAACCTGGTGTTTCGGTCTATTCGCCAGTTTCTCCCAAGCTTGTCCCATGAGCTGGGCTTGCCGCTCGGAGGCCATGACTGACGAGCGCCCGGCAATGATTTCGCTCGAATCAAGCCGGGAGGCAGTCTGGACGATGGCCTGGAAGATGTCGGAGGAAGGCACGACCAGCAAACGCACGTGTTTGCCGGCTTTCTCGGCCAGTGCCACAACTCGGCTGAAAAGCAACTGCTCATAGTCTGTGAAGACGTCTTCCTCACGAAGATCCCTGTAACCCATGTCAGGCCCGTGATGAAGGTGGACGGTCATCACCACCAGATCCTTCTTCCCCGTATGTGTGATTTCCAAAGCCTTGCGGACATGCTCCAGCGTGTTGTAGTCGCGAACCAGACAAAGGGTGTTGCCGGGGCGCACGCTTACGGTTTCAATGTTTACCGAGTCTTCCAGATGAGTCTTAAACTCATCCAATTCCACATGAGCGGCGCTGCCGCGTCGTCTCCGATTGTAGTGCTCTGAAGTCAGGAAGATGACAAAGAAAACCAAAGTGAAGGCCACACCGCTGACTGTAGCCACTTGTTTCGTGATCAGGTTGATCCCGGCCACAGAGAAGAGCAATGCGGTAATGACCCCCAATCCAAGTGGAATTTCGCTTCCATTCAAGGGCAAGTTGAAGGGTACCTTCCAGTCGCGCGGGCTCTTGTCCTTGAATCGAAGGACCAGGACTGCAAGGCCCTTGAAGGCAAAAGACCAGATCACTCCAAAAGCATACGCCTCTCCCAAGACGTAGACGTTTCCGCGCGAACCGATTATTGTCAGCAGCTGCAAAATCACAATCAGATTGATCATCCGGTGCGTGGTTCCGTATCGCCGGTGGGGTTTGCGGAACCAGTCGGTGAGGACACCATCCTCGCTCACACGATTCAGCACGCCGTTGGAACCAATGATGGCCGTATTTACCGCACCTGCCAGCATGAGGAACCCAACGACAACGATGAATCCCTGAAAAATGAGCTTCAGGGGCAAGGGTCCTACCAGATTCATGGCGATGCCGCTGATCAAGTTGTCGAAGTATTGTGGTCTTACGCTGTCGGGAATCAGAGCATAGCCCAGGAACGAAAACAGTGCGGTAAACAGAAGCGAATAGACAAAAATGACCAGACGCACTCTCATCCGCTTCT
>Ga0180085_1000045_pt1 | contig 33720 bp, 28 predicted proteins | sample EasRiv730_16_10D_FD_123013 | JGI IMG/M metagenome (GOLD analysis project Ga0180085, IMG submission 123013) | Soil microbial communities from meander-bound floodplain in the East River, Colorado, USA - East River metaG ERMLT730_16_10D | ecosystem: Environmental > Terrestrial > Soil > Floodplain ... | reverse complement strand
CCGCAGCGCCTGAGTGATATAAGAGTATAGGGAAAGGGCCTTTTGCAGGGGTCGCATCGCTGCCTGCGAGACTCGACTTTGAGAGGATCTCTTCGAGGAAGGCACTCTCGTTCGGATTGAGATCGGCTCGGCGCTTGCGAAACAGATCATTACTCACGGTCTCGAGAAGGAATGCTTCCAGTCTGGGGCTGAACCTTGGATAGCGAGCGAGCAGTGGCGATGTCAAGTATTGGCGATATTGCAGAGCCCGAGCGGTGGCGCCCTCCGCGGGATACCAAAGTGCGACCAATACAGGCCTCGGCCCTCGGTCAGGTCCGTACCGTCGGCCATCGTCCAACACGAAGTAGGATTTATAGCCGATCGTGTACGGACCTGGTCGAATCCCGCCCCAAAGCAGCGCATTCGGTTGTTGCGCCCATCCTGCCGTCGCCAACACGCTCGCGATTAGAAAGCAGTGCATTTGGACTATGGTCACCGGCGGCCGAGGTCAACGACTGCGGTTAGGCCGGTAGAAACTATGCCAGTTTGTTGGCCCTCCCGGATTTGCCTGTCCCCCAAACAGTCCATTGGCTCAACCGAGGCTCGTAGCAAAATCCGGGTAGCTGTGCTAATTCTATGCAATCCAACTCTGGAACGCTGGAGAATCTATGGCTCTGAGTGAAGCTGCACACCGCTGGCTGTTGTGGGCTGGTGTGGTCGCGGCGATTTTGGCCTTGCGAGTGGGTTGTGTGATGTATGACAGAAGCCGGCCTTTCCCCCAGAAGGCAGTTGTTGAGCGACCCGTCGACCGCGATCGTCTCGTGGTTGTTCCCAAGTTTTACATGGAGGACTTCGCTTCGGCACGGCAACTCGTCGGGAAAACCATTTGGGTGAAACTGGGGTATGCGACCACCTATTTTCCAAACAACCCTCGCGTCAAGTCGGCCAATCGAGAGCTGAGGTACTTCCCACCGCTGGAGAGTCTCACGATTGAGAGCGTCATAGAGCGGCCGATTGCGGGAGAAGCCGGGAACAAGGAAGTCCTACTGCGTTTCCAACGCGAGGGCCAGGCATGGCTGACCCTCGCTGGAGTGTACGACGCCCGCGCAGAACGCTACGAAATGCAGCTCGACGAATTGTTCTATCTCAAGAATCCCCGTGATCTGTATGCGCACTGGGACAAGGACGCATGGAGCAAAATTGAGCAGCACGCGCTGGAACCCGGAATGACATTGGCCCAAGCCTTGTTTTCGCTTGGTTACGGCCGCCTGGTGACTATTGATGCTGGGGGATTTCAGCTCTACGAGTTCACACGAAAACCTGGCGGAGAAGTCGGCAAGACGCGTGTCCGATTTCTAGATGGCCGGGTGAAGGAGTTTAAGGTTCTGCAATGAGATGCAGGACCCATGGCGGCAAACCGGAAAAGGTACGCCGCAGACACGCTGAGAGTGAATTGGAGAAAGTAAAAGACCAGAAGAGTAAGCTCAAGTGGAAATCGAAGTAGCCCTCTGCGTCTCCGCGTCTCTGCGGTGAGAAAAACCGTCAATGAAACTTTGGATCTCGAAAAACAGCGAAGTCCCCGTCGCCGAACAGTTGACCACCCAGATCATGCTGGCCATCCACAGCGGCGAGTTGAAGCCGAACCAGAAGCTGCCTAGCACGCGAGAGCTGGCCCGCCGATTCGTGCTTCACTCCAACACAGTGAACGCTGCATATCACGATCTAGCCCGTCGCGGTTGGCTTCACTTCAGAAAGGGAAGTGGAGTGTACGTGCGGGGGTTGGCGCCAGACGTTCCGCTCGACGGTCGGTTGCAACTCGATCAGTTGATATCGGCATTCCTCAAGATGGCGAGAGAGCATGGCTTCACACTTGCCGAGATCCGTTCCAGGGTCAAAGGCTGGCTCGACTTTCAGCCTCCTGATCATTTTCTGATCATCGAACCGGAACCCGAGTTGCGCAGGATTCTCCTGGCTGAGATTCGTGAAGGCACCGGCTTTCCCGTCCAAGGCGTTGGCCTGGACGCTTGTAGGAATCCGGCGGAGCTGGCAGGGGCTGCGCTAGTCGCTATGTATGGCCGGGCAGATGAATTGAAAGAGGCGCTTCCGCTCGATAGGTCTTGCCTCATGCTTCGGTCGCGTTCGGCTGCGGAACTCGAAAAACTCCAAATCGATGCATCCTCCCAGCCCCCGGTCGCGATCGTCTCCCGTTGGCCGGACTTCCTACGTTGGGCACGGGCTGTCTTGCTCGCGAGGGGAATGGAAGCGGCGCAATTGAGTTTTCGGGACGCCCGTGAGAAACACTGGCAGAAAGGTTTGCGATCCAGCGTTGTGGTCACCGACGTAGTGACCGCAGCTCAATTGCCGGCCGGGTGTCACCCGCTGATTCTCAATCTCATCGCTGAGTCTTCTCTGCAGGAATTGCGGCAGTTCGTCGATCAATTCCTTGGAGGTACCTGCGGTGTCTCTCCTAAGAACAAGGCGAGTCGGGCCGTCTCTTCGACGTGACGCAAGCCAGCGCTGGTGTTCAGTCTAATAGCGGCGACGCTCAGGGGCGGGGCTCTATGACACTTAGGAAAGTGTCATACTTCCGGTTGCTACAGTGCCTTTCAGCCTCTATTCTCAAGACATGAAACGAGCGATCTTCAATCCAAAACTTCTGGCCGTGTTGGTTCTGCTTTTCGTTGGAACTGTGGCTACCGCGCTCCCAGCCTACTCCTTCCAGACTCCTGACACTTCTCCATCAACGGCAGACCCAAAGACTCTGCTCGAAAAGGTTGCTGAAACCTACCGAAATCTTAAGGCCTACGAGTTCGATTTCACGTTGGTCACAGAAATACGGGGAGCGGGCGGGCGGAAGTCGGTTGAGACCCACATCGAGTTGACGAATGTCCGTCCCGATAGGTTGCGCATATTGATCAGCGGTGGTTTGGGCGAGGTGCAGGTCTACTCTGACGGTGCGGTCTCGTCCGTGTTTATCCCGGCCTTGAAACAGTACACTCGCAAGACGACAAGCAACGCCAAGGTGGCTGCGGCCGACGGAGTGTCACGCTTCGCGGCCATCGCAATGCAGGTGCTCGAACAGTTTGAACGGATATCCAGCAGCGTGCACACAGCCAAAATCCTACAGACGGAGAAGCTGGAGGTTGGAGACTCTCAGGTGGAATGCCTGGTGATTGAAGTCGAGCTGGAAGAGCAAGACCCAGAGGAGAAGAGACTGCGGACCTACTGGATTGATGCGCAGCGCAACCTCGTCCTAAAGGTAGTGCAGTTCGACAAGCTCTCCGGTGAGGCTACCAATGCTCTGGAGACGGAAATTACGACGACGTTCCGGAAGGCCGAGAGCAATCCGTCGATTCCGGACAGTACCTTTGCCTTCAAGCCGCCCGCGGACGCGAAAGAAGTCGAAGCATTCCGCAAACCTCGCCCGGCTGCCATCGAGATCGGTTCCGAAGCTGCAGACTTCCAGTTGAAAGATCTTGAAGGTCGTGAGGTTCAGCTCAAAAGCCTGAGAGGCAATGTTGTCCTACTGAATTTCTGGGCGACGTGGTGTGGGCCGTGCCGTCTTGAGATGCCGGTGATTGAGAAACTACACCAACAACTTCACGGAAAGGGCCTGCGCGTCTTCGGAGTGAATGATGAGGAGATTGAGACCATTCGCGAATACGTTGCAGAGCACGAGTATAGTTTCCCAACACTTGTCGATATGGACCAGCAGGCCATGAACCTGTATCGGATTCGCGGCATTCCAACCATGGTCGTTATTGACCGGGAAGGCAAGATTGCTCAGTACCGTATGGGCCTCAGCAGGGAAGGTGATTTACGGACGTGGCTGAGAAAGGCAGGAATTGAGTGAGGCCGGGATACGTGATTCGTGATACCCAACACACGAATCACGAATCACTAACCACTAACCACGTACCACGCGCAGTTCATATGACCAAGACAGACTCTCTAAAGGGGTTTTGGGCGCTGATTGCCACTCAATTTCAGGGTGCTTTCAGCGACATGGTTTATAAGACGCTGCTGACGCTGGTTGCCATGAGCACGGCGGCCAATCCGGCTCAGGGGAGCTCGCGTGTCTCTGAGATCAACGCGCTCTTCATCATTCCGTTCTTGCTCTTCTCCATGTATGGCGGCTTTCTGGCCGACCGGTTCAGCAAGCGCACGGTGACCACCGGGACCAAACTTCTGGAAGTTGCCGTCATGCTCCTGGCAACGCTGGCCGCCTGGATGGGCAGCCTGGACCTCGGGATGGCCGCACTCTTTCTGCTGGGTACCCAGGCTGCCTTGTTTGGCCCCGCAAAGTACGGAATCCTGCCGGAGCTGCTTCATGAGAAGCGCCTGTCCTGGGGAAACGGCATCCTGGAGATGACTACGTTTCTGTCAATCATTCTCGGAACTGTGGTGGGCGGACTCTTGGCTGAGGGGTTGCGCGGGCGACTATATGCGGCCGGAATTCTGCTGATAGGACTTGCTCTGGCAGGTGTTGTCTCCAGCCACGGCATCACGGCGGTGCCGCCAGCAAATCCTCGAGCACGTTTCCGTTTGAACTTTGTCAGCGACGTGGTTCGCACCGTGGCCGTTGCCCGAAAGGACCGGGTGTTGTGGCTGGCGGTAGCGGGCTGCGTCTATTTCTGGTTTCTCGGCATATTGATGCAGACCAATATCCTGTTCTTCGGCAAGAACGTCTTGGGAGTGCCGGACGCCAGGATAGGCTATCTGCTGGCAGCTCTCGCAGTCGGCATTGGCTTAGGGAGTTACGTGGCTGGGATCGTGTCGGGCCGCAAGATCGAGTACGGCCTAATTCCCCTAGGCTCCATCGGCATTTCCATCTTTCTGTTCACGCTGGCATTGCCTGGTTGGACATTCTGGAGTGCCGCAGGCCTGCTGGCGGCACTTGGCTTTTCGGCCGGATTCTTCATCGTGCCGCTCAACGCGCTCCTGCAGCATCGCCCCGCGCCCGAAGTGAAAGGCTCCGTCATTGCTATGGCGAACCTGATGACCTTCGTTGGCATGTTGGTCGTCACTGGGTTCTACTGGGTGCTGTCCTCCTTCCTGCATCTGACGCCGCTGCACATCTTTCTGACGTCGTCTCTGTTGACTGTTTTTGCCACCGTGTACGTTTGCTGGTTGCAGCCCGATTCGCTGATGCGTCTCGTACTATGGCTGCTGACCCACAGCGTCTATCGCGTCCGGGTCGTGGGTCGAGACAACATCCCGGAGCGCGGCGGGGCCCTGTTTGTTTCGAACCATATGTCGTTTGTGGATGCGCTGTTGCTCATTGCTTCAACCGACCGGCGCATTCGCTTCCTGATGGAAGAAGAGCTCTATGAACGGCGGTTCATCAAGCCATTTGCCCGGATGATGCGTGTCATTCCGATCTCGACGCGCCAGAGCCCGCGCGCCTTGATCCACGCCTTGCGCGACGCAACGCGCAGCATTCAGGAAGGGCGCGTGGTTTGCATTTTTGCCGAAGGCCAGATCACCCGCATCGGCCAAATGTTGCCATTCCGCAAAGGATTTGAGCGGATCATGAAGAACGTGGACGCGCCCATCATCCCTGTAAACCTCGACCGGGTGTGGGGAAGCATGTTCAGCTACAACAAAGGAAAGATCCTTTGGAAGATGCCGCGGCTTTCCTTTCAACCCATCACAGTGTCGTTCGGCAAGCCCATGCCGGGCCAGTCCACTTCGGAGGCGGTCCGCCAGGCAGTTCAGGAACTGGCGACAGATGCTTATGTGTATCGCAAACCCGACCAGTTGCAACTCGAGCGCACTTTCATCCGCCGGGTGCGGCAGCATCCTTTCCGCTTCGCCGTTGCGGATGGACTGAATCCCAAAGTCCGCTACCTCGGATTGCTGGTCCGCAGCGTCTTTCTGGCGCGGCTCTTGCGTCAACGCTGGAAGAAACAGAAGATGGTGGGCCTTTTGCTTCCGCCTTCGGTTGCTGGAGCAGCTGCGAACATTGCCGTGATGCTGGCCGGGAAGATCCCTGTCAACTTGAACTACACGGTTTCACAGCCGGTGCTGGAATCTTGTGTGTCGCAATGTGAGATCGAGACCATCCTCACCTCGCGTCAGTTTCTGGAAAAGGTGAAAGTTACGGTTCCAGAGTCGTCGGTCTTTCTGGAAGACCTCGCCGTGCACAAGACACGCGGACGCTTGTTGGTAGCGTTGCTGCAGGCCTTGTTTCTTCCAGCCGGCTGGTTGCAGAAGTGGTTGGGTTCCCAAGGCGGCCGAAACGTAGACGATCTCGCGACCATCATTTTCTCCAGTGGCAGCACGGGCGATCCAAAGGGCGTAATGTTGTCGCACCACAATATTCGCTCGAACCTGGACGGGATGACTCAGGTTTTCAGCGTCACGCGCAGAGACCGAATTCTCGGCATCCTGCCCTTCTTCCACTCGTTCGGCTTTACTGGAACTCTTTGGCTGCCGCTGGTCACGGGCATGGGGGCGGTCTATCATCCCAATCCGCTGGACTCCCGTGTCATCGGCGGACTAACGGCAAAATTCCGCGCAACCATTCTTCTCGCCACACCCACTTTCTTGCAGGGCTACGTGCGGCGCTGCAATCCCGAAGACTTTGGTAGCTTGCGCTACGTCATGGTAGGCGCTGAGAAGTTGAGCGACCGGCTGAGCACGGCCTTTGAGGAGCGCTTTGGTATTCGTCCGATGGAGGGCTACGGCTGCACGGAGTGCTCGCCAATCGTGACTGTGAATGTGCGCGACTTTCGCGCTCCTGGATTCTACCAAGTGGGGCAGAAGCGCGGGCGGATTGGTCATCCACTTCCGGGCATCAGTGTTCGCATCGTCGACCCGGAGACAGGGGCTCCGCTGCCGATTGGAAGTGCAGGATTGTTGCTCATCAAAGGACCCAACGTCATGCAGGGGTACTTGAACCGGCCTGAAAAAACAGCCGAGGTGCTCAAAGACGGCTGGTACACCACGGGCGACCTAGCAACCTTGGACGGGGACGGGTTTCTCACGATTACAGACCGGCTGTCGCGCTTCAGCAAGATTGGCGGCGAGATGGTGCCACACGTGAAAGTGGAAGAGGCGCTGCAGAACCTGCTGGGTTCACCCGAAACTCAGTTTGCTGTGACGGGGGTTCCGGATGAGAGAAAAGGCGAGCGGCTCGTGGTATTGCATACGGTGCCAGAAGAGAAGTTAAAAGAACTGCAGGCAGGACTGTCAGGTTCAGGACTGCCGAATCTGTGGGTGCCGCGTCCAAACGCGTTTTTCAAAGTTGAGAAGATTCCAGTCTTAGGTACTGGGAAGCTGGATCTGCGAGCGATCCGGGAACAAGCCGTTGCTCTGGGTACGGTTGCGGTGGGGTAGTCCCCCATAGCGAAGGGGAGCTGCGAATTCCCCCTTAACTAAAGGGGGCGACGGAGTAGCCGTCTGGGGGTTGTCTTGAAAAACTGGAAAACCAACATTCAATGAATCGCTGCTACGAGCGTCTTCGAGATCCCTTCGGAACGTCAGGACAACGCCCGCTCCTTCGGCGCCCCGCCTCTTTTCTAACGGGGAATTTTCGCCCTGCATCTCCGGTTATCGTCCTTCCACTGCTGTTTGCCAATGCCAGGAGCGCGTCCTGTTTCTCGCTGTTCAGAACCGTAGAAAGGACCGATTCATGAAGCAGCCAGTCTTCGATGTCTGTGTGGTTGGCAGTGGGCCCGGCGGTGGCATTGCCACCTACGTTCTGGCCAAGGCAGGGTTGAAGGTGGCACTGGTCGAAGCTGGGCCGGCCTTGCGCGCAGGCATAGATTACGGCACCCATCGCTGGCCCTATGAAGTTCGCAACGAGCGTCTCCGCGCGGGTTTGCCGCCAATACCGAACCTGTTTAGCGACCGGCGCGAGAAGGACCACTTTACGCCGGTGGGCGACCGCCCTGATCACGGTTGGCTGAAGGCCCTAGGAGGACGCTCCCTTTGCTGGGCCGGGCATTCCTTGCGCTTTGGGCCGCTTGACTTCCAACAGTGGCCGATCTCGTATGATGAGGTAGCTCCCTACTACAGCCGGGCAGAGCGATTCATGGGAGTTTATGGCTACAAGGACGGACTCGAAAACCTTCCTGACGGAGAGTTTCTCAAACCAGTCCCAATGCGCTGTCCAGAGATGCTGTTGAAGCGAGGGGTCCAGCGACTGAAAGCCAAAGGACGCCAGATGGAGTTCATTGCCCAGCGCAAGGCGATGCTCACGGAAGGCCATGCCTCGAAACGCGCCCGGTGTCACTTTTGCGGGCAGTGCACAGGTTGCTGTGTGGATGCCAAGTACACCTCCGCCAACACACCCATTCCAATGGCGCTGGCCACCGGGAACTTAACGCTTTTCACCGAAGCCATGATGACACGGATCCTCGTGGACGAGTCCAAGCAGCGAGTCTCAGGCATCGAGTACACCACGTCAAAAGGCTCAGTAGAACGGATTCAGACGAAGGTGTTGGTGCTGGCCTGCAGTGCGGTGGAGACTGCCCGGCACCTCCTCTTGAACCAGACTCGCGAGTTCCCGCAAGGCCTGGCGAACCATAGCGGCCAGGTGGGGCGCAACCTCACCAGCCACTTCGGTCTCACGGTCATGGGTTTCTATCCCGAACTCCGCCATCGCGATGCTTCCAACGACGATGGCACGAACTACTATCACAGTCTTCTGACCGGGCTTTATTGGGACCGGCCGAACCCGAACTTCGAAGGTACGTACCAGGTACAGTGCGGTTCAGGGATGCAGCCCTGGCGGCTGGCAGGGCGCATCGTCGATGGTTTTGGATCGGCCTTCAAACGGCAGATCAAAGAAAAAAGCATAGGCCATGCCGGGATGAACATGCAGGGAACGACGCTGATTTCTCCAAGAAAGTTCGTCGATCTTGACTTGCAGCGAAAGGACCGTTATGGGCTGAATCTGTCTCGGGTTCACCTGCACTTTGAACCGAGCGATATCGCAATGGCTCAGGACATGGTGGAAGTTTGCGAGGAGATCATCCAGGCAGGCGGCGGCGAGATCCTGTCCAGCCCAGGCAAAGTGACTGCAGATTCGTTGCAGATTGATTACAACCACTGGGTTGGAACCACTCGCATGGGCACAGATCCAAAGACCTCGGTCGTGAACACCTCCTGCCAGTGCCACGACATTCCAAACCTGTTTGTGGGCGACGCTTCAGTTTTTCCAGCGAACCCGGAGAAGAATCCAACCCTCACCAACATCGCACTCTCCTGGCGAATGAGCGAACGCCTGATCGAGAAGTTTCGACGGGGAGAATTGGCGTGAGATTCACGAGTGACTCAAAAACGACGGAAGTGGGACGCAGATTTCGCAGATGAACGCAGATGGAAGGGCGGGTCTCATGTTCAGGGAGACTTTGGCTTATCTGTCTCGCAATCCGTTGGTTATCGAGTTTAGAATGCTGTAGCTTGCTACCGCTTGGCACCGGGGCAATTCTCCTCAGGCGCAGCTGCTGCGCCTAGACTCGTCGCCCCGGTTGTGGAGGGGCCAGCTCCCACGGTTTTCAGCGTGGAATCCGCAGCTAGCTGGCGCGAGCCAGCATCCACCGAAAAAGCGGCAGCAAGCTGCCGCAGTCCAAAGCGCAGCACCCCAATATCTAACGCATTATTGTGTGCGGCTTCCGGTGCAATCGAACAGTTCCAGCGATATGTTATGATGCCGCGTTAAACGTTCTTGTTGATGGCCCAGGAGGCGCACCATGCTTGAAGAACTGAACCGGGAATTTCAGTCACTGAAAACCCGAATCCTGGACATTCGGAGTTATCTTTGACTCGGAAACCAAGGGCAGGGAACTGAGCCAGATCGAGGAGAAGATCGTCGACCCTGGCTTCTGGAATGATCAAACCCAGTCGCAAACCATTCTGCAGCGCCGCAAGCAGCTTGAAAACGATGTGGAGTTGGATCGAAAGCTGAAACGAGCGGTGGAAGATCTGGAGGCCTTTTTCGAACTTGCCGGCGAAGGCGAGGACGTCACGAAAGACATCCAGCAGGAGCTCAAGCGGCTGGATAGCGAGCTGGGCAGCATCGAAACGGCCACCTTATTGAGCGGCGAGAACGCTCAATGTAACGCTTTCCTCACAATTCATCCGGGTGCCGGCGGAACCGAATCGCAGGACTGGGCTGAAATGCTGCTACGCATGTACCTGCGCTGGGCGGAGCAGCATGGCTATGGCACGGAGTTGATTGACTACCAGGCCGGCGAGGAAGCTGGGGTGAAGTCGGTCACGGTCGGAATCAAAGGGCTCAATGCCTACGGTTTGCTGATGGCCGAGATCGGCGTTCATCGGCTGGTGCGGATCTCGCCGTTCGACGCGAACAAACGCAGGCACACGTCGTTCGCATCAGTATTTGTTTATCCGGAGATTGACGATCAAATTGAGATCGTTATCGAGGACAAGGACCTTCGCGTCGATACTTACCGCGCCACCGGTGCCGGAGGCCAGCATATCAATACGACCGATTCGGCCGTGCGCATCACCCACATTCCTTCCGGCATCATAGTGCAATGCCAGAACGAGCGGTCGCAGCACAAGAACCGCTCCACGGCCATGAAGATGTTGCGTTCCCGATTGTACGAAATGGAGCTGGAGAAAAAACGGGCCGAGAGCAGGGCCATCGAAGACGCCAAGATGGATATCGCCTGGGGAAGTCAGATTCGCTCCTACGTGCTGCATCCCTACCGGCTCGCCAAGGACCATCGCACTAAGCTTGAAGTTGGTGATGTTGATCGGGTTCTCAATGGTGATCTCGACCCCTTCATCAAGGTCTTCCTTGTGTCGCGACGCGACGCGAGCAAGGCGACGCCAGTGAAACCTGCCTGAAGATTTTCGATTGGCGATTGCCGATTCTCGATTTGTCGTGGAGGGGCGTGTGATTGAATTGAAGCAGGCTTCGGGTCGTGGGTTGAATTAGTCAGAGACCGCCTTTCAAAATCGGCAATTGGCATTCGAAAATCGGCAATTCCTATCCTCCATGGAGCTGCAAACGCCGGTCCAGTACATCAAGGGCATCGGACCCAAGCGGGCTGAAGACCTCTCCTCCCGAAACATTTTCACTGTCGAAGATCTCCTCTACAACCTGCCCTATCGCTACGAGGACCGCTCGCGCTTCAAGCAAGTCAGAGAGCTGCAGCCGGGAGAACGGACCTCTATCCTGGTTGAAGTCCTCGCTTCCGGACTAGTCATTACTCGAAAATCCCGCCTCCGCATTTTCGATCTGGCCGCACGCGACGCCAGTGGGGTGGTGCGCTGCAAATGGTTTCATTCCGAGTACCTGGACAAGAAGAAGATCTTCCATCCGGGACAAAAGGCCATTTTCTACGGCAAGTTCGAAGTGGACCCTTACGGAACCGGAAATCTACAGGTTATCAATCCGGAGTTTGAAATCCTGGATGATGAAAGTCTGGCGCGCGGCTCTCTGGAAATGGGTCGGATTGTTCCGGTGTACGAAGCCATCAAGGGTTGCAGCTCGCGCGTGCTCCGCCGCATCCTGCACAGCCTTCTACAGCAACTTCCACCGATACCCGAAGCGTTGCCCGAAGAAACGGTTCTCCGGCTGAGCTTGCTGGATCTGCGTTCGGCCCTCCAGGAGGCTCATTTCCCTCCGGCCTCAGTCACGATGGAGGAACTGGCCAGTGCGCGATCGTCAGCGCTAAGGCGGCTGATTTTCGAGGAACTGTTCTTTCTCGAAGTAGGAATGGCGCTGAAGCGGCGCAAGCTGCGTTCAGCACCAGGCATTCCATTTCAAACGAGCCCAAACGTTCGAGAAGCGCTGAAGAAGATTCTGCCGTTTCATCCGACGACAGCACAAAAGCGGGCGTTGAAAGAAATTGTGGACGACCTATGCCGCCCGGCTCCGATGAACCGGTTGCTGCAAGGGGACGTTGGTTGCGGCAAGACCATCGTCGCTTTGGAGGCTGCAGCCGTAGCGATCGAAAATGGCTGCCAGGCTGGGTTCCTGGCGCCCACGGAGATTCTGGCCGAGCAGCATTTCTTCAATACTCAGCGAATTTACAGTTCCATTGGCTACAAGGTTGGCTTGCTCAAGAGTGGATTGAAGAAGGCCGAGCGGCAAGCGTTGCTGGAACAGCTTGGCGACGGCAGCATCCATTTGCTCATCGGAACCCATGCTGTGCTGGAATCGGATGTCGAGTTCCGAAAGCTGGGGCTGGTGGTGATTGACGAACAGCACCGCTTTGGTGTGATGCAGCGCCTAAACATGATGAGGAAGGGCACCTGGCCACACACGCTAGTGATGACGGCCACGCCCATTCCGCGAACCCTGGCCATGACGCTCTACGGCGATCTGGACGTGTCGGTCATCGACGAACTGCCACCCAACCGTCTCCCGATCACAACCCGCAGAGTAGCTGAAACGGAACGAGCCTCGGCCTACCAGTTCATTCGCGACCAGTTGAAGCAGGGCCGGCAGGCCTACGTGGTGTGTCCTCTGGTGGAAGAGTCGGAGAAGATGGACCTGAGGGCAGCGCAAGAAACCTACGAACATTTGTCGCAAAAGGTTTTTGCGGGCCTTCGTGTGGGCTTGCTGCATGGGCGTCTGAAGACCGCAGAAAAGGAAGAGGTAATGACGCGGTTCGCGGCCAACGAGACGCGCATCCTGGTGGCCACAACGGTCATTGAAGTGGGCGTTGACGTGCCCAACGCCAGCGTGATGATGGTGGAGCACGCGGAACGATTTGGGTTGGCCCAACTCCATCAATTGCGTGGGCGGATTGGCCGGGGTAGCAGCCGATCGACCTGTCTGCTGATGCACGGCAGGAGGCTGACCGAAGAGGCTGAAGCAAGGCTGCAATGCATGCTGGAGACGACAAACGGGTTTAAGATCGCCGAGAAGGATCTGGAGATTCGCGGTCCCGGCGAGTTCTTCGGAACCAAGCAAGCGGGCCTGCCTGCGCTGCGCGCAGCCAATCTCATTCGCGATCGCGAGCTTCTGGAACTGGCACGCGGGGAGGCATTGAGCTATGTGGAGCATCCACCTTCCGAGGCAAAGTTCCAGCGACTGGTGGAGTATTTGAAGTCAAACTGGCAGCGCCGCTACGGCCTGGCTGCGGTCGGGTGAACCGAGCTCACTCGCTGATCGCGAAAGATTCCCCCTGAGCAAAGGGGGAGGCGCCGAAGGCGCGGGGGTTGTCTTGCGAGCCCAAGAACCCCAGGTGAGGATTGGGAGCACGATTCCGAATAGGTCCACCGAGTCGATGCTTTCCTAATTTGTAACACAACCCCCAGGCGGCTACGCGACCACCGTCGCTTCGCCCTTTGTTAAGGGGGACTTTCACCATGGTTCGCGTCATTGCTGGAGAATTCAAAAGTCGGAAACTGAAGACGCTTGACGGCCAAGTCACGCGGCCGACTTCAGACCGGCTGAAAGAAACACTGTTTAACCTGGTTCAGAGCCGCATCTTAGGCTCCACTTTCCTGGACTGCTTTGCCGGTAGCGGGAGCATTGGCATCGAGGCGCTCAGTCGGGGTGCTGGGTTTGTAGTCTTTGTCGAGGAGTCGCCCCGCGCCTCAAAGGTAATTCGTCAAAACCTGGCGTTGCTGGACGAAGACGGGACGCTTCGATGCCAGATCCTTGCCCAGAAAGCCCAGGCTGCGCTGAAGAGCCTGGAGCGGACGGGAAGGAAGTTTGATATAGTTTTTCTCGATCCCCCGTATGCAGATGAAGACCAGTATCCCAGGGTATTCGAGCAGCTTCAAAACTGTGAGTTGTTGAGCGATGAGGCGCTGGTGGTTGCCGAGCACTCGAAGTTTTTGGCTTTGCCTGCGCAGGTGATGCATCTGGAACGCCAGCGTGAAGTCCGGCAGGGCGACTCTGTGTTGAGCCTGTACCATTTTCAAGCCTGAGAACCTATGCGAAAAACCGTGGCGATTTATCCGGGGTCATTTGATCCCATGACGAATGGACATCTGGACATCATCCAGCGCGGCGCAAAACTGTTTGATGAAGTGATCGTGGCTGTCCTGGTGAACTCCGAGAAGGCGCCATTGTTCACTGCCGAGGAACGCGTGGAGATGATGCGCACGATTTTGAAGGAGAATGGCGTCACGGTGCGGGTCGACACCTTCGGCGGATTGCTCGTGACCTACGCGCAGAAGCAGAAGGCGCAAGTGATTGTGCGCGGCATCCGGGCCGTCTCAGACTATGAGTATGAATTGCAGATGGCCCTGATGAATCGCCGCCTGGAACCGCGGATTGAAACGGTCTTCATGATGCCCTCGGAAGCCTACAGCTATTTGAGCTCGAGACTGGTGCGTGAGGTGTTTAAGCTCGGCGGGTCTGTTGAAGGTCTGGTGCCGCCGCTGGTGGAGAAGATGTTGAGGTCCAAGATCAAGGCATAAGACTTCCTATCATTGGTCGAGGATAAGGCGGGGTGTGAGAGGCTGTTTGAAAATCCCCGCGGTTTGGCAACGTGACAACCCATGAGGATTCGGCGTCATTCCGGCCAAGCGTAGCGTGAGCCGGAATCCAGACTGGGTTCCCGCTTTCGCGGGAATGACAGGCAAGAGGGAGTTGGTCTTCGACACAAGTGGAACCTGCGAAACTCGTCTCAAGGGCTGACTTTAGACGAATCTAGCTTGTTCAATGAGAGTTAAACTGCGGGTAAGCCAGGTGACGCAGTGGCGGCCACTTGCTAATTCCTCCAGTAGTAGGCACGAACGACTGGCAAGATAGAGAATTGAGTTATGAATACCAAATTGTGGACAGGCTTGTTACTCGCTTTTGCTTTGCTGATCGCCGGAACAGTGATGGTCTTTCTCGTCCTTGATAGCCACTCCCACTCCGCGAGCGACACTCTCCGTCCGTTCGTGATCACCATGCTGCCCGTATGGGCAATTGCGCTTGCCGGCGCCAAGGCATTGCTTGGGCGGCAGGGCGGCAGATAGCGTGGAAGACCGCGTCGCGCTCATTGATTCTTCTTTGACGGCCCCACCTTTTTCATCTGGTACGTTAGCTGCCCCAGAGACCGATTCACAATGTGGTCTCGCGACAGGAATGAAATGGCTGGTTTCCGTCGCACTCCAAGGCGTTTCATCTCCATCCGAAGCAGGGCATTGGTTCTGTCGAAGTTCATTCCCTCAACCAACGCCTCCAAGGCCTTTTTGCGCTGTCCTGCCTTCGTGTAGACCTTGCTCAGATTTACATAAAACTCGGGCTCGTAGGCGGCGCGAACGATGGCGCCCCGACAAAAATTGATGGCGTCTTGGACGTTCTCGTCTCCCAGAGCCAGGATGAGGCCATAGTAGGAGAGGTGTCTGGGATTCTCTGAGTCCATCTTAAAAGCGCGGCGAAAGGCGTTTGCCGCCTCGGGAATCCGATTCTTGTGAAGATAATCCAGTCCTTGCGAGAAAACTTCCTTTGCGAGATCGGCGTTCATCCCCGTGCCTCCAAATGCCAATAGGTGAGTGAATTGGTGGGGCCGAAATTAGCACGATCCGGAGTGAGAAGACAAGGGAGCCTTTTCATGCCAGGAAAACTGCGTAGCCGCCGAGGTGACGAGGCGGCAGTTGGCCAATTCACTCGGGTGCTCGGCGTGTCCACTCCGTCGCGCAGCGACCGCTGTCGCTGCGCGCCACCCCTCCAAGAAGGGGATTTCTTAGAAGCATGCAGGCTACGACTGCCGTTCCATCACATGATCGGCGAGTTCGGAAAGGAACCACGCGGGTTCGCCCATTGGAGACAGGGCTTGCTTGGCTTCCTCCACTTGCCGATGGGCGTGGCTACGGGCTTGATCGAGGCCCAGAAGTTCGGGGAACGTTACCTTGTGGTGTGACGCGTCGGAATGGACTGCTTTGCCCATGGTTGTGGCGTCTCCCGTGACATTCAAAATGTCGTCGGTGATTTGAAACGCCAGGCCCAAGGCACGGCCATAACGCGAGAAAGCGCTGACGATCGAATCATCCGCTCCTGCAACAATGGCGCCGCTTTCGAGGGAGACTTCAATCAGCCGCCCAGTTTTGAGCCGGCAAGTAGATTCCAGCGTTTCCAGCCGCCGATCTTGCGAGAATCCGCCAACGTCCATCACCTGTCCTCCCACCAAGCCCAGCGATCCCGCTGCGCTCGCAATCCGGCCAGCCAGGCGGCCAAGTCTCTCGTGGGAAACGGATCCGTCCATTCCTCGGCCCAGGAAGCACTCGAAAGCTAACGTGAGCAGAGCATCCCCTGCGAGGACCGCCATCCCCTCTCCGTAAACCTTGTGGTTGGTCGGCTGGCCGCGGCGCAAGTCATCGTCGTCCATGCAGGGCAGATCGTCGTGAATCAGCGAGTAGGTGTGGATCAACTCCAGACCACACGCCACAGGCAAAATCACCTCCTCGTGGCCACCACAAATCTCATAGGCAGAGAGCGCCAGAATGGGGCGCAAGCGCTTGCCACCGGCGAAAACGCTGTAGCGCATGGATTCGTGGAGGACGGCCGGCGGCACATCCGGCTTCGGCAGCAGGCGTTCGAGCGATTCGTCGATGCGCTTCTTCTTGTCCAGCAGGCAGGCTTCGAAATCAGACGAGGACATGGGATGGGTGCGAGGCTGGAGGATGTACAATGCAACCGCGCCAGCTCGCGGCCCGACTCAGCGCGAAAAAGTATACTTGAACGTCCTGGCAAGCCAAGGAGGAAAATCGTGAACGCCGCTGCCATTCAGATCCGATCCGCTACCGCGTCTGACGCAGACGCATGGCTGTCTCTCATAGACGCTCTGGCTGACTATGAAAAACTCGAACGCCCCGACGCGGCCGCGCGACAGCGGTTGCTCCTCGATGCCTTTGGTGAGAAGCCTCGTACTGAGGTGTACCTAGCTGAATCGGAGGGCCGCGTCATCGGTTATGCCATTACCTTGTTTACTTACTCGTCATTTCTGGCCTTGCCGACGTTGTACCTGGAAGACCTTTTTGTTTTGGAAAGCCATCGAGGTCAGGGAGCCGGCTACCGGCTGTTTGCACACTGTGTGGAAGAGGCTCACCGGCGCGGCTGCGGGCGCATGGAATGGCAGGTGCTGGATTGGAACCGCCTGGCGATCGACTTCTACGAGAGGCTTGGAGCTCGGCAAATGAAAGAGTGGCTGCCTTACCGAATGGTTCGTGAGGACATGGAGGCATTGTTGAGCAAAAAGAGGGCAGGCCAGGCTTCGTGATACTTATGATCCTCCACCGAACGTCTGGAAACTGAAGTGCCTTGCCCAACGCTGGCGCTTGCGACGATGGGCTATCCATAGGCTATCTGCCTACCTCCGAGAACGGTTTTTGCCTGTCAGTTGCATTTGTGATGATCCCGCAAAGGCAGACTCAACCGGTATGGACATCTTGTAAACAAGGAAATTTCTTATGGTGATGAAGCTTTTGCCCGATTCGTTCAAAAAAGACAGCCTAAAGAACACAAAACCTTCGAAACGGATTCCCTTGCGGATTCGATTTAAAGTCACGGGCAAAGATGAGAACGGATTTGTCTTCGAAGAGTACGCTGAAAGTGTGGATGTCAGTACCGGGGGCGGCTGCCTTATCTTCATGAAAGACATCAAGAAGGGTGAGAGCCTCAAACTCTACAGTCCCAAGGGAGGGCTCTTTCTGGTCAGTGTTCGCTGGTTTCGCTACGACATGCGAAAGAACGTTCGATATTTTGGCTTCCAGTTGGCAAAGCCGGGAAATCCGTGGGTACTGACGAACGGAGAAACGAGGTCGAGTCGGTCGAATCTAGGCACGTGACGCAGATTTATGACGATACCCGAGGGTTCTTCCCGCTACGCTGAAACTTCTTGGCCTGTTGAATGAAGTCCATCCAGATGTTGTCCGCAACCCACTAGTCTCAAGACCGCCACCATAAACCCAAGGACACTCCAACGAGGGGCTGTTCGTTGGCTTCCCCGTCCCTAGGCTCCTCCTTTTTCATTCCACCCCGAACCTCAAAACCAGGGGATTCTCCCAAGCAGGGTCTAACGAATGAAGCAGTCTGGATGCCTCCGAACATCCTTATATCTAAAAGACAATATATGAATCATTTCGCTATATTTAATAACGGAATGAATTCATAAGACGATAAACAAATCGGAGACTAGAGCAGCTCGGGAAATTCATAGGGGAGAGTTGCTAGGAACATAGGCAGAGAAGGGGTGTGGCGTCATGGACGAAATCATCCGCGATTTTCTCGTTGAGAGCCACGAGGGTCTGGACGAGTTAGACAAGGACTTACTCTCTCTGGAACAAGACCCCACAGACTCCGAGACTCTTAAGCGAGTTTTCCGGACTACACACACTATTAAGGGGACCTGTGGCTTCTTTGGACTCTCCAAACTGGAGTCCATTGCTCATGTTGGCGAAAGTCTTCTTGTGCTGCTGCGCGACAAAAAGCTGTTGCTCAATCCGGAAATCGCCACCGGCTTGCTTGCCATGGTGGACGCCTTCAGGGAGATCCTCTCCAAGATTGAAGCCGACCAAACCGAAGGTGACACGGACTACACCGCGCTGATTAGTCAGTTGAACTGCCTGCAGCTCAAAGAGGAATCTGGGGCTGGACTTAAGCTCGCAGAACCTTCTGGAACCGAACCGGTGAACCCTCCCGCAGACCTTCCTCTGGACACTCTGGGTGGCATCTTCATTCGCAAAGGACAAGCGACGGTAGCGGAGGTAGAAGCAGCGGCGCGGCAGCAGCATACGGGGGATCCGCGCCGATTGGGAGAGATTCTGGTGGAACAAGGAGTGGTGAGGCCGCAGGAAGTGGTGGAAGCGCTCAAAGAGCAGGCCGAGACCAGGTCTGCCGTGGCAGAGTCCAACATCCGGGTGGACGTGAGGCTGTTGGACCAGTTGATGAACTTGGTGGGGGAGCTGGTACTGGCCCGCAACCAGGTGTTGCAGTACACCGTAACGCAGCAGGACAGCGCTTTGGCCGCAACGTCGCAGCGGCTAAACCTGATCACGACGGAACTGCAGGAAAGCGTGATGAAGACGCGGATGCAGCCAATCGGCAACGTCTGGTCGAAGTTTCCTCGCGTGGTGCGTGATCTGGCTTCGGTCTGCGGCAAACAGATTCGGATTGAGATGGAAGGCACGGAGACCGAGCTGGACAAGGTTATCATCGAATCGATCAAAGACCCCTTAACCCACATCGTACGCAACTCGGCTGACCACGGGATCGAGACCCCGGAAGCGCGGCTGGCCAAAGGCAAGCCAGCCGAAGGCTGTTTGCGGCTGCGGGCTTTTCACGAGGGTGGGCAGGTCAACATCGAGATCTCCGACGACGGCAACGGAGTGGACGGGAAGAAGGTGAGGGCCAAGGCGTTGCAGAACGGGCTGATTACGGCCGAGCAGGCCGAGCGGATGAGTGAGCTGGAGATGGTGAAACTGATCTTCCTGCCGGGATTCTCCACCGCCGAGAAGATCACCAACGTCAGTGGTCGGGGCGTTGGGATGGATGTAGTCAAGACCAACATCGAGAAGATCGGCGGGACTGTGGATGTGGAGAGCAAGCTGGGACAGGGGACGACGCTGAAGATCAAGATTCCGCTGAGGGAGATGAGGTGCTAAAGGTTCAAGCCGTCCCCTCAGTCAACGACGCCCAGAACGCCGTTGAGATTACCAACATGATCGGTGGAAACATCAAGGCCTCCTGCCTGAACCCTTCTCGCTGTCTCTGCCGACCACGGCCGTTCGCCGTGACACTAGAGCAGCCGGAGTGTGACGTGAATTCGTAGATTCTGGCTGTGGAATCGAAAACCGTTGAGACATTGAATCACTAGTCAACCAGTTGCTGATCCAATGAACTCAGGTCCACCTAGTTGACCACGAAGAGTGAGCATCGCTCGTCGATGCAATCTGCACCGCCCTTTCAAGAGTCCTTCAAGTCAACTGTTCCCACGTTTACTCATTTTGATTCCAAACTCGTTCCGTTTTCTTGTAAGTTTTGCCGTGGGTTGCTGAGTCCATTTAAGTGCCTCTACGTCGATCGTCGAGCTGCCGGTTTCTTGGGTCGAAAGGTTTGCACTTGCTCCAGATTAGGTTTGAAGTGAAACCGGTCAGAGTTCAAGAAGGAGAGAGTGTCATGAGTGTGAAAGGTTGTTTGCGTTTCATCATCTGCCTGACTGCTTTGGCTTTGAATTCATTGGCGGACCAGGTGAATCTGAACAATGGCGACCGGGTGACGGGGAAGTTGGTCAAGAAGGATGGAGACAATCTGACTGTCAAGACTGACCTCATGGGTGAGGTAACCATTCCTTGGAAGTCGGTTGCCTCGGTGAGTTCCCTGGAACCAGTGACCGTCGTTCTGACGACCGGACAGTCGCTAGTGGGCCCCGTGACTGTCGATGCGAAGGAGGAAAAGGTGGAGGTCGCGACTGCGACTTCCAGGGAATCGGCGCGCTTGAGCGAGCTGGTTGCGATTCGAAACGTGGAGACACAAAAACAGTATGAACGAATGGAAAAGCCCGGGCTTTTGGATCTTTGGGCAAGCTCCATCGATGTGGGCCTGAGCGGAGCCAAGGGCAATGCGCGGACCAACACGTTTACGATTGCAGTTGCTTCGAGTCGGGAGACACGGACTGACAAGACAGCTGCCTATTTCAAACAGATCTATTCTTCGGCCCTTGTCGACGGAGTTTCTGCTGCAACCGCCGAGGCCATACGCGGTGGCTGGTCGTACCACCGGAACATCAAGCCACGACTGCTCTGGGATCTTTTCAACGACTACGAATACGACCGCTTTCAGGACCTGGATTTACGAGTCGTCCTTGGCAGCGGTCTGGGGTACGCGATGATCAAGCAAGAGCGCAAGCGCTTGGACCTGTTGGGTGGAGCGGCCTACAATCATGAAGAATTCAGTACTCCACTGATCCGGAACTCGGCCGAGGCCTATTGGGGGGATGATTTCACTTATAAGCCTTCACGCATCGCAGAGCTCCAGCAGCGGCTTCGAGTGTTTCACAACCTCAGCGATCCGGGCTCCTATCGTATCAACTTCGATATGAGTGTCGCGATGAACCTGAATAGCTGGCTTGCCTGGCATTTGACACTCAGCGATCGGTTGCTCAGCGAGCCCGTGGCGGGCCGCCAGCGCAACGATGTGCTTTACACTACGGGGCTGCGATTGCGCTTTGCGCGATAGATCCAAATACGGTGAGCTGTGCACAGGCCACTTTGAAAGTGTAGGATATCCATCACTCAGCGGCGAACGGCCGCACCTATGATCAGGAGAGTAAGCAATGACGACATCTGAAGTCACTGCCTTGGACTTAGAGCAAGAACCAGGCCCGCTGGAGCGCCTGCTTGGCATCTTTGGCGATGTGCGTAGCGGGGAGGCCGGCACAGTGTTGCTGCTTCTGCTGAATATCTTTCTGATTTTGGGCGGCTACCAGGTTTGCAAAGTAGCCCGGGAGCCGCTCATCCTTGCCACCGGCGGAGCTGAAGTTAAGTCCTACGCCGCAGCGGGTCAGGCAGTCGTTTTGATGTTCTTTATCCCGCTCTACAGTTGGTTTGCCTCCAAGGTGGACCGGGCACGTCTGATTTTTGGGGTGACGTTGTTTTTCATCGTGAACATCGAACTGTTCTGGCTGGGGGCTCGGCTCGGCATTCCCTATTTGGGAGTGGCGTTCTTCATCTGGGTGGGGATCTTCAACAATGCGATCATCGCGCAGTTCTGGTCCTATGGAAACGATCTTTACACACGCCAGGTGGGCGATCGGTTGTTTCCAGTCATTGGCATTGGCGCCACGCTTGGCAGCCCGTTTGGAACCGCAGCTGCGGCGTGGCTCTTTCATAACAAAGTAGGTGCATACACCATCTTGCAGATCACGGCCGTGGTGCTCTTGTTGTCGATGGGCATTTACTGGATGGTTGAACGCCGCGAAGGGCAGCGCCGACGTCGGCCCGGCGACGGTGAGAAGCTGAAGGCTGGCGCAGGCGGATTCGCCCTTCTGGCCGGTAGCCCTTATCTTCGGCTGGTTTGCCTACTCATCTTTCTGTTGAATTTGGTTAATACAACGGGCAACTATGTGCTCGACAAATTCATTCTTGCTGAAGCTGCGAGCCGGGCGGTTACAGATCCTTCCTTCAATAAGGAGGCCTTCATTGGCAGCTTCTCGGGCAATTTTCAATTTTGGGTGAACGTTGCCGCGGCTCTCATTCAAGGTCTGCTGGTATCCCGAATCGTGAAGTACCTTGGGTTGGCGGGCGCGCTTCTGGCGTTGCCGATCATAGCGTTGGGCTCGTATGCGACTGTCGCTGCGGGAGCGACGCTGGCGCTGGTTCGCTTCGCCAAGACGGCTGAGAACGCAACCGACTACTCCGTGATGAACACAGCCCGTCAGATGATATGGCTGCCTACGAGCCGCGAGGAGAAATACAAAGCCAAGCAGGCTACGGATACCTTCATTGTGAGGACCGGAGATCTGGCTTCGGCGGGATTGGTGTTTGTGGGGACTGCGCTTCTTGAATTCGGTCCGCAGCAGTTTGCTTCTGCCAACGTCGTCCTGTGCCTGGTGTGGCTAGGAGTGGCCGTACTTCTGCTGAAGGAGTACCGACGATTGGCGGCACAGCAATAGTTCAGTTTCGCAACGCTTTCAGCACAACAAGAGTGAAATCATCCTGCGGCGTCTTGTCGGCCGCGAAGTCTAGAATCTCATCCTTCACAAGCAGAGTAATCTCTTTTGCACTGCGGTGGCGATTGAGTGTGGCGAGAGACTGGAGCCGATCGACTCCGTACTCTTCTTCGTTGTCGTCGTAGATTTCCGTCACACCATCCGTGTACAGAAGCAACAGATCGTCCGGCAGAATCTGCACGAAGTTCTCCCAATAAACCGAGTCTGCAAAAGCGCCTAGAATCAGCCCGCCCGTTTCCAGCCGCAAGGCCGTGCCGTCGGCTCGGATCAGGATGACGGGGTTGTGGCCGGCGTTGCAGTAGGTCAGGATGCGCCGCTGTTCGTCGAGTACACCGTAAAACGCGGTGACGAACTGATGATCGTCGGTGCTCTCCCAAAGCAGCTGGTTCACTTTCGCCATGATGGTGCGAATGGCATAGTTATTGCGAATCTCAGCCAGCAGGCTCGCTCTGAAACTGGCCATGATCAAGGACGATGGAATCCCTTTTCCAGAAACATCGCCGACGACCAGTCCCCACTGGCCCTCCACAATTCGTATGAAGTCATAGTAGTCGCCGCTGACCAACCGCGATGGGATGTTCAACCCCGCCACTTCGAAGCCGTTTAGCTGAGGAGGCTTGGCCGGCAGAAAACTCAACTGGATCTCTCGCGCGATCGACAGCTCCTGCTCCAAACGCTTCTTGTCGAGCAGTGCTCGATAAAGCTGGGCTTTCTCGATCGATAGAGCCACCTGGTGGGTGAATTTCTCAAACAGAGCCAGATCACTCCTCGTGTAGACGTCTTGCTCATCGCTTTCCAAGGTAAAGACCCCAATCATTCTCTTGTTACTAAGAATGGGAGCAGCCATAGCGGAACGTGCCGCGCTGCGCGCATTCAGGAATGCGGGTTGTGCTTGAAGATCGTTCAGAATGACCGCATTGGCTTGTTGGTTGACGATCTCGCGAGCGGCACGCCCCAGGTTGAGAATCTCATCTTGATCGACACTGATCTCGTAGCCGTAGACCACCATGCGCTGGATTTCTTGTGAGCTCTTGTCCAGCAAATAAATGCCAGCCGCATCGTACGGAATCAGCGAACGTAAAGCATCGATGATGACATCGAGGAGCTCATCCAGATCCAGGGAAGCACTGACGCGCTTACTGACTTCAGCGAGCTTCTCCTCTTCCAGGCTCAGCCGTTCGGCCTGTTCCGACAGCTTGAAGTAATTAAGTCCCACGCCTATCTGGTAGGAAAGTGCCGTCAGAAAGAGTAATTCCGTATCCGTAAATTTTTTTGAACTCTCACGGAAGAAAACCTCAATCACACCCAGCAGAGAACCACGACGGACGAGTGGAGAGGCCATAACCCGTTGGGCGCTGATACCGAGCGCTTGATGAATCAAGGCAGACTCAGGGAAGTCGCTGATGTTCTCAGTGCGCTGCGGCGACTGCGCAGCACCAACCTTACCGGCCAGTCCTTGTCCGAGCCTCAGCACATAGCTCGTGGGTTCGGTGGCATCGCCCCGCGAGTAGTACACCAGTTCCTCACGATAACTGTCGAAGATCGAAACGAGTACGCCCACAGAATCAAACTCTTCCCGAATCATGCGGTAGACATTTTGCAGCAGAGTCTGCAGCGTCGGCGCTGACTGGAGTTCCTGCAGAATCTTGGCGAGAACTACCGTCTTGACGTCTTTAGAGATTCTCTTGTAACGAGGAATTTCGGTTGATCTTGTAGGTGCGTCGGCCATGAGATAGGGTAACGCCTGAGAATTCCTGGGAGTGCGGGTGTCTCGCCCGTACCCAGCCGCAAGCCACCAACGCGGCCTTGAGATGAGAGCAGAATCGGCCGGACGCCCACGCTCCCAGGAATCTGAAGTTAGGTTGAATGAAACGCTGGACCATCAAGAGGAGGCGAGCTCTCGTACTGGGTCTTGTCTTCGACATGCGCCTCCCGAAACGATCTGCGCCGTTCCGCACACTTATTGCAGGCACCGCAATGGTTCAAACCTGCGGGTCGAATACAGGAAAAACTCAACTCTAGTGGTAGATTCTGGCCAAGCCGAATGACATCTGCTTTTGTCAGCTTTGCAAAAGGGGTCTCCACCGTGAATGAAAACCCCAGGGCCAGACTGGCCATCTCCCCAAACCTGGAGAAAAACTCCGGTGTGCTATCTGCGAACGGATTTCCTGCCAAGGGTCCCAACGCCGCTGAAGGAATCTTATTGAGAGCACAATACAAAGACGTCTTGGCCAGCAGCAACAGATTTCTCCCCGGCAGATATACTTCGCGATCATCCGACAAATGATCTGGTGTGGATTCTCCGGTCGTGCTCCAGTGCGAGTTATAAAGATCGGCTACTGGCAAAGCAATCTCCTGCAGTGGTTCAATGTTGGGTTCACCCACTGCCGCCAAGAATCTCTTGATCCAGTGCTGTTCAACAGTTTCCCAGATTAGACCCTGCCGGACATATACTGGGTAAACGGGTCGTGATTGGGCCGCGAGATGGGCTGCCAAAACACAGCTATCCAGGCCTCCACTCACCAGCACGGCCACTTTGTTGCCATTCGAAGCGTTCATGAATCAGATCTATACTCGCAAGCCAGCTGGGGGGCTTCGTAAGCGGGAGGTTGGATTCTATAGGCAATGCATTCAAGGCCAAAGAGAAAAGCCGGAAGATTGAGCGCTGAGGGTTGCTTGCATGCGGATTGTGTCGGGCACGGGATGGACTAGCAGGAATGACAAATGAAGCACCAATGACGAATGAAACCCGAAACCCTAATGACGAAGCCTCGAGTTAAACATTCGGACTTCGTCCGTCATTAGGGCTTCGTCATTAGTCATTCTCCATGGGAGCGGTTTTGACCACTCTGGCTAAGTTTAGCCGGCAAATGGAGAATGCTTCAAAGCGTAGTCGATCACTTCCTTGGGCACCTCGTACTTGCTGATTGAGCCATTGCCGCGGAAGTCCACATCCTTGATGCCGATCTCGCTGGTGTAGAAAGCATCCACGGTCATCTTCCGCGCCCAGTCGAAGAACACGACTCCGGGCCCCAAGTCTGAAGGCGCGTAGATGCCGTAGGCTTGAAAGTCCTTGTAGTGTTCGGATGATTCATAAGTCATCCCCTTCAATGCACGCTCACGATCTGTCTTTTCCGCATCCACCAACAAGTCCAGCATCGCCGTTTGTTGTTCGGCCTTGGCATCGAGAAAGGGGACCGAGTGTCTATGTCGCATTTCCGCATCCAGCCAGGAGATCCCGCCAGTAAAGATGGCACCCAGGTCTTCATTCTGGCTCGCCAGCAGGTCGATGAACTCAGGCGCCCCTGCATCACGGGCGCTGCCTGACACGCTGTCTGCGGGCACGATCAGCTCGGCGAGTCTTCCGAGCGTGTTGAACTCATGCTCGGTGAACAGCTTCCTCTTGTACGAGCCAGTGCTCTTTTTCTCCTCCCGGGCATGGGCATGAACCTGCTGGGCGGCCTCCAGCTTCATCTGTCCACCCGCGACAACCGTCACCGCCAGTGCGATACTCCGTAACGCATCCCGCCGGGAAACTTCTCCAATCTGGATCAAGGGTTCGTTCGTATTAGACATTTCCTTTTCTCATCTCCTCTGCCAGATAGTCGCAACTTCTCCAAGTGAGAGCGTTAATGGTAAGGGTCGGATTCTTGTCCGGGTTGCTGACGAAGGGGCCGCCGTCGCACACAAAGAGGTTTTTAGCTTCGTGCGCCTGGCAGAAGCCGTTGACCGCCGAGGTGCGAGGATCGCTGCCCATGCGCACCGTACCGACTTCGTGGATGATCGTGCCCGGCACCGAGATGCCGTCGCGCTCCCGCTCGGCAGCGCTCAAGCCAATCACCTTGCCACCCATCGTCTCGATGATCTCTGCAAAAGTTCGCTCCATGTGGCGCGCTTGTTTCCACTCGTAGTCGGTCCACTTGAAGTGAAAACGCAGCACGGGAATTCCCCACTTGTCAACGACCTTGGGATCGATCTCACAGTAGCTGTGATTGTTTGGAATCATCTCGCCGCGACCGGCAAAACCCACATGGGTGCCGTATTCCTTGCGAACGCCTTCCTTGAGACTCTTGCCGTAGCCAAACTTTCGAGCCTGCCGGTTGAACGAGCCAATACCGGGCATTCCATAACCACCGCCGATCTCAATGTGGTAACCGCGCGGGAAACCGATTTGGTTGTGTTTCTCCCAGAGCCACCAGGGCATATAAAGATGCGCACCACCAAATCCGTCGGTATCGTAGTGTGGGAGACCTTCCAACGCGGGCACATGGCCGCTCAAGCCGAAGCCCACCGTATCCATGAGAAAGCGGCCCACCACGCCGGAGCCGTTGGCGACGCCATTCGGAAACGATTTTGACTTGGAGTTTAGGAGAATGCGGGCCGACTCGCAGGCGCTTGCCGAGAGAATGACAGCACGGCAGCGAATGTGCTTTTCTTCTCGTGTGCGTTTGTCGATGTAAGAGACACCCACAACCTTTCCATTGCGATCCGTCAGGACCTCACGCGCCATCGCCATGTCGACGATCTTCAGTTTGCCGGTCTTCATAGCAGGGAAAATCTGGACCTGGCTGGAGGAATAGTTTGATGCGGTCAGACAGCCACGTCCACATTGGCCGCAATAATGGCAGGGCGGCCGTCCATTCAGCTCGCGCGTGATAACAGCGCGCCGGTTGGGAATGCAGGGAATCCCCATCCGCTCGCAAGCTTTCTTGATCAGAATCTCGTGGGCTTTTGGAGGTGGAGGCTCGTGAAAGACGCCATCGGGCGCACTGCGAATGCCTTCCTTGCTGCCTGTAACTCCGATGAACGCTTCTGCCTTGGCGTAGTAAGGAGCAATGTCCTGGTAGGAGATGGGCCAATTGGTTCCGAGTCCGTCACGGTCATAGGGCTTGAAGTCATAATCTGAGAAGCGGAAGGACATTCTTCCGTAGTGGTTAGTTCGTCCCCCAATAATGCGCGATCGAAACCACTGAAACTCACTGCCCTCACCCACTGTGTAAGGCTCGCCATCCAATTGCCATCCGCCGCTAGTAGTCGTGAAGTAGCCGAAGGACTTGCCCTTGCCGAAATAGGCGGCGCCACCCTCCTCGGCTCCGCGGTGATCTACCTCGTAGGGCCACATGTGCTCCTTGAACTCTTTGGCAGGATCGAGCATTGGGCCCGCTTCCAAGAGCGTGACTCTGATGCCTTTCTCTGTAAGTACTTGAACTGCAGACCCGCCGCCGGCACCGGAGCCGACAACAACAACTTCATGCTCTTCCGGACTTCGTCTAACTTGTGCCATGAGATTTTCTTTTCCAGGTTGAATTCGATGGATGTGAGCGTTCGAGCGAACGCTCACGAATCTTGCGTGGCTCGGCGCGCCGGGCTCTTTAGGGCGCTAACAATTCTTCGGCTAACCGTTCGAGTCTAGCACCCGGTGAAAATCTGCGTCAACAAGTTGTAACTTAGGCCATTTTGGAATTGCTGACATCGAAGAGGGCGAATAGAATGCCCTTCACTGAACCGAGCGGCTTCGCGATGGTGATTCACAAACGCGGCTTTGCTGTGTCTGGGGTCTCCGAGGGGCTGCTGTTCGTTCGTGTCGCTTTCATCACTGTCTGACGTTCCTAAGGAGAACTTGATTCCGTGCGTTCTGTTGTCCCCGTTCGTGAAGGTCATATTCCATTTCGCAATTTCAAGATTTGGTACCGGGTAGTCGGAGAGCAAGAGAGCCCGGATCGACTACCACTGCTTTGTCTGCACGGCGGTCCAGGTGGAACGCATGACTACCTGGAGCCCCTTGAAGAGGCTGCTCGGGAGGGTCGCTCCGTGGTGTTTTACGACCAACTGGGTTCCGGCAACTCGGACCACCCCAACGACCCGGGGCTCTGGACCGTGCCGCTGTTTGTTGAAGAATTGGGAGTGGTTCGACGTGAGCTTGGACTCGAACGGGTCCACCTGTTCGGACAATCTTGGGGTGGAATGTTGGGAATGGAGTATGCCCTGACAAGGCCGCGAGGTCTGGCAAGCTTGATTGTGGCCGATTCTCCAGCCAGCATGCCGCAATGGGTGGAGGAGGCGAACCGCCTTCGGGCTGCCCTGCCTTCCGAAGTGCAACAAACGCTTTTGCGACACGAGGCAGCCGGCACCACGAGCGATGCCGAGTACCAGGAAGCCGTGATGGTGTTTTACCGAAGACATCTCTGCAGGCTTGACGTATGGCCTGACTGCGTCAATCGCAGCTTCGAGAAAATGAACCAGTATCCTCAGGTCTATCACACGATGAACGGGCCCAGCGAATTTCATTGTATTGGCTCGATCAAGAACTGGAGCATCGTGGATCGGCTTGGTGAGATACGACAGCAGGTATTGCTCTTGTCAGGACGCTACGATGAGGCTACCCCAGCCATCGTGGAAACCATTCAACGTGGCATTCCTGGATCGGAATGGGTCGTCTTTGAGAACAGCTCCCACATGCCGCACGTTGAAGAGCCGGAGCGGTTCCTGAACGTACTCAACGATTTCCTGAAACGCGCCGAACAGCGACTCTTGCAGCCGGCTCACTCCAGCGGTTGAACCGCTGGCCATTCATCCTTATTCCTGCGACGCCGGGAATCTTGTGCCCTCCAGGAATCGCGATCGAACCGGCACTCCGCTGATCATTCATCGTCATCGTAGAATCTCCCCTTGACCACAGAGACGTAGGTGGGCGATGAGTAAGACCTTCAAAGAGGAACCTCCATGCCAACATTGATCAAAGCACCATCCGTCATTCAAGCGGCTGGCAACAAGCCGAAAATCATTGAGGAATTCATTGGACGTGTAAATTCAAAGACGGAACCGCTCAGCGTGGCGCGAATGAGGAGCCCTACCGGTTGGGTGGAGCCTGGGCAGACACCGGATTTTGACGAGTATACCCTGGTGCTAAGGGGCATGCTTCTCGTGACTTCAAAGAGCCAGGCAATCGAGGTTCATGCGGGTCAGGCAATTGTCGCTCATCGAGGCGAGTGGGTACAGTACAGCACGCCCGGACCTGAAGGGGCGGAGTATGTGGCCATCTGCCTCCCGGCTTTCTCTCCAGATAGCGTGCACAGGGACGAATCATGACAGTTCAGTGGCATGAATTCTGTGGATCTTAAGTATCGCTTGAGCATAAAGGTTCGATTCCCTTCCGCCGAAGAGGCAGTGGAAGCGTAGGCCAACGTATGGAACCCTCTCGAATCTATGATCAGTGCCTTTGAGGAGAATGAATTGTTAGATTTGATGAGTGATGTCGAGTTGCTTCTGAAGTATCGAAACTATGCGGCCGCTTCAGCGCGCTTGCAAGAAATCATGGAGGAGCATCCGGACTATCTGCCTGCGAAGGAAGCCCTTCAAGAAGTCTATCGAATGACGGGCCAGGGGAAGCGAGCCCAGGACCTAGAAAAGGAGGTTCGCGCTCTTTCAGACGAGCGGGCCAAGACCCAGCTTTCACCAGTAGCCAAGGAAGAGTACGCCAAGATTGAGCGTCGCCAGTTTGCCGAAAAAGTGGACGGACTGATCCGCATTATCTATCACGGACAAACCCTGGAAGACACGTTCGAGGCGACTGCGGCGGAGATACTGAATCTACTGAAAGCCGACCGCTGTTTGCTCATTTTTGCAGACAATGCCCGGCAAGGACTGAACGATCTGGAGTTTTGTGCCAAGGATGTTGATTCTTGCCTGAATGAAGGAACGTCGGAGATGTTGCAGCACTGGTTCAGGGAGAATCCTAGCTTCGATAGCCCGGTCGTGAGCTGCTCGTCACAGCGCGATCCTGGCTTGGCACAGTTCCGTGAACTTTTAGTGAGTAGCCAGGTTCACACGATGATGGGCTATCCGCTCATTTACAAATCCAGATCGGTTGGATGGCTGGTAATCCAGCAGTGTGTTCCTTATTACTCTTGGAGTGAAAGTGATCTGACTCTCTTCTCTGTGGCCTGCGGGCACTTGGCCACTGCGTTTGAGAATCTTCGTTCCTTCACCGAACTGCAGGATCTGGCGTTCAAAGACAGTCTGACCGGCCTCAACAATCGTCACTTCCTCAAGGAACGCTTGGGGGTTGAGCTTTCGAATGCCCAGCGGTTGCACTATCCACTGAGCCTGGCGATTCTTGATGTGGATCATTTCAAGCGCATCAATGATACCTATGGTCATCCCGCCGGAGACATCGTCCTGCGGAAGCTCGGTTTGCTGTTGAAAAACAACGTGCGCAAAGGGACCGTTGTGGCTCGTTGGGGAGGTGAAGAGTTTCTGGCTGTGTTCCCTAACATGGAGTTGAGCATTGCGGCGTTGATCGTGGAACGCTTTCGGGACAAGGTGGCCAGTGCAATCCGAGTTGAAGAACGGGTCGTGACCATTAGCGCTGGCCTGGCTCAGGTTCGCTGGGACCACAGTTCGAGTTTGGAAGATATTCAAGCCCGGCTCATCGAAGAAGCCGATCAGAATCTCTACACAGCCAAACGAGACGGACGGAACCGAGTTCATTGGCAACCTGTGACACCTGAGAACGAAGCCCTGAATGTGCCACCGGTACCCGCAGCCCAGCCTTCGCCATCATTGAGCTTGCCGTTCTAGATTCGCCTCGCAACATCTCCACCGGCCTTAAGCTTTACCGACATCACCCTCCCAAGCTTGGAAATGATGCAGGGTGGCATACGTGAGCCTCGCGAAAATTTGAGCGACGTGAACCAAGAAATTCGCTAGCCTAGGCGCCGCTGGGCAAATCTTTCGAAGGGCGATTCCATTTTCCTATGAGTCTCATGACCTTTGCGTTGCGGCCGGCCGTGCTGATACTCATGGTTAGTTTGCTCGGGGCCAGCCCGGGTAGTGCCAAAAGACAACCCACTGTCGATTGGCAAAGACACGGAGGTGATCCCGCCGGCAATCAGTACTCGTCCCTTTCTCAGATCAACACGAAGAATGTTCGGAAACTCAGTGCTGCATGGACCTATAACTCCGGAGGCAAGCGTGCCGACAACCGGTCTCAAATCCAGTGCAACCCGATTGTCGTAAACGGTGTGCTCTATGGAACCTCTGCGCAGTTGGAAGTATTTGCGCTGGATGCGGCCACCGGCAGAAAGATTTGGGCGTTCGATGCCTTTTCTGCACTTCCAGGCAAGAACTCTCAAAGCGTGAATCGAGGAGTTGTCTACTGGGCAAGTTCAAGTGATGAACGCATTCTGTTTACGATAGGACCCAAACTCTACGCTTTGAATGCACGAACCGGAAAGACGATTGCTGAATTCGGTCAAGAAGGCACGGTCGATCTGCGCGAGGACTTGGGAAGAGCGGCTGGGCATCTCTTCGTGCACTCTCGCACTCCGGGCGCAATTTATCGCGACCTGCTGATTCTGGGGACCACGGTTTCCGAAGGTCCTGGGCCATCGGCACCGGGTCACATTCGAGCCTACGACGTTCGTACAGGCAAAATGCGCTGGATCTTCCACACCATCCCGCACCCCGGCGAATACGGCTACGACACGTGGCCTCCCGACGCCTGGAAGAGAGCTGGTGGCGCGAATGCCTGGAGCGGTATCACGGTGGACGAGAAAAGAGGTCTGGTGTTTCTGCCGACTGGCTCGGCAGCATTCGATTTTTGGGGCGGCAATCGACAGGGAGCCAATCTCTTTGCCAATTGCGTCCTGGCGCTGAACGCTGCGACGGGAGAAAGGGTTTGGCACTTTCAGACGGTTCATCACGACATCTGGGACCGCGACTTGCCCGCGGCTCCCAATCTTGTCACGGTTCGGCACAAGGGCCGTCGACTGGATGGCGTTGCGCAAATCACCAAGTCGGGTCACGTGTTCCTCTTGGACCGGGAAACCGGTAAGCCACTTTTCCCAGTTGAAGAGCGACCCGTGCCACCGTCGGACCTGAAGGACGAAGTCGCGTCGCCGACGCAGCCTGTGCCGCTCAAGCCGCCTCCTTTCGCACGGCAGACGTTCACCGAGGCCGACGTCACCAACATTTCACCGGAGTCGCACGCACAGGTGCTCGAGCGTCTTAAGAAAACGCGGACAGGCCGGTCCTTCATTCCTCCCAGCGCTGCGGGAACTGTCATCTTTCCTGGCTACGATGGAGGCGGCGAATGGGGCGGCTCTGCCTTTGACCCGAAGACGGGCATCCTTTACGTCAACTCGAACGAGATGCCCTGGATCTTGAACATGGTGGACATTTCTGAAGCGGGACACACGCAACGAGGACAGAGGATCTACAACCAGTATTGCGCAACATGCCATGGCCTCAACCGGGAGGGAGATCCGCAACAGACCTTTCCGGGCTTGGTCAACGTTTCAAAGAAGATGTCCAGGATGGACGCGACCCGGCTTGTCGAAGAGGGTAAGGGTTTCATGCCGTCGTTTCGGTTTCTTTCCGACTCTGAGAAGCAGGCCCTCGTTGGCTTTCTCTTCGGTGCGGGATCAGAGCCTGACGATGAAAAGGTGGAGGCTGGAATTCCTTACACTCACACCGGCTACAACCGCTTTCTCGATCCTGACGGATATCCTGCAGTCAAGCCGCCGTGGGGTACGCTCAATGCGATCGATCTGAATTCCGGGTCCATCACTTGGACCGTGCCGCTCGGGGAGCTTTCTGAACTCACCAAGCGCGGCATTCCGCCGACCGGAACGGAAAACTACGGCGGGCCCGTGGTGACTGCAGGCGGATTGCTCTTCATCGCTGCTACGAGGGATGAGAAGTTTCGCGCCTTCGATAAGAAAACCGGCAAGGTCTTGTGGGAAACCAAGCTTCCTGCTGGCGGCTATGCGACGCCCTGTACCTATATGGTCAACGGAAAACAGTATGTCGTCGTCGCCGCAGGCGGAGGAAAGATGGGTACTCCGTCCGGCGACGCCTACATCGCCTTTGCATTGCCTGATTAGCGGCAATCAAAACCGCAGACCACTCACGAGGTCTGGGCTGGAGAGTCGTCACGGAAATCGTCCCGCATGTCTGCGCACCCGTTCCCCATGTTGAAATAAGGCTTCACGCTCCTGCTGTGTCGGTGGTCGCCAGTCGTCGAGCAGGGTGAGGTTGTGCTGTAATTCTTTCCGATTGTTCGGCGCCATTAGCGCGACGGACACTCCGGGATGGGAGAGAACCAAGCGATACCAGTCGGAAGCACTTGGCGGTTTGAAGT
>Ga0180085_1000044_pt1 | contig 34128 bp, 27 predicted proteins | sample EasRiv730_16_10D_FD_123013 | JGI IMG/M metagenome (GOLD analysis project Ga0180085, IMG submission 123013) | Soil microbial communities from meander-bound floodplain in the East River, Colorado, USA - East River metaG ERMLT730_16_10D | ecosystem: Environmental > Terrestrial > Soil > Floodplain ... | reverse complement strand
TCTTCTACCCGCCCACGGTGCTGCTCGAGCCGCCGCACGACTGCGCGCTGCTCCAGGAGGAGACGCTCGGCCCCGTGATCCCGATCGTCGTGGTCGAGAGCCTGGAGCGGGCGCTGCTCCTGGCCAACGACTCGAAGTACGCGCTGTGCGCGAGCGGCTGGACCAAGTCGGTCGAGCACGCGGGACGCATGATGCAGGGGCTCCAGGCCGGCGTCGTGACGATCAACGACGTGCTGTACTCGTTCGGCGAGCCCGCGGCCACCTGGTCGGGCTATCGCCGCAGCGGCATCGGTCAGAACCACGGCACGCCCGGCCTGCGCGAGATGTCGCGCCAGCGCTTCGTGTCGTTCGATCCGCAGCCCGGCGAGGCGCCGATCTTTGCCTACCCCTACGACGGCGAGATGTCGACGATGGTCAAGAGCTCGGTCGAGTTCCTGCACGCCGACGGCTGGTTCCCCCGCCTGGCCGCGATCGCGCGCATCTTCCGCTCGAAGCGGTTCCGCTCGCGCCTTTCGCCGCGCCGCGTCGTGATGGCCAAGAAGCACCAGGTCAAGTAGTCACTGCGGACCGCCGCACGGCACGAACGGCCGAAGGTCTCCCGCGCTGTCGGTGCCCAGATCACCGTCCCCGCAGGTGTTCGAACCCGAGATCAGGTAGTAGCGCAGCTCGCCCGGACCGGGCAGCGTCGGATCGTCCGTCTCCGGCACGGACGTGGCCAGGCCCTCGTCACAGACGTGCACGTACGAGAACGGCTCGCCCGCGGCGAGCGAGCCGAGGTACACCACGTAGCGTGTGGCGTCGGGGTTGGCGTCCCACGTCAGATGCGTCTTGGAAGCGAAGCGGTCGCCCGTCACCGGAAGAGGGATGCGCACGAGTGAGGGGTCCGTGGGCGAGCAATCGCAGGCGTCGCCCGCGCCGTCTCCGTCGGCGTTGGCCTGGCTTGCGTTGGAGAGCGTAGGGCAGTTGTCGCACGCATCGCCGCGCGTGTCCCCATCGGGATTCGACTGATCCTGGTTCGACGTGGCGACGCAGTTGTCGCAGGCGTCGCCGACTGTGTCGGCGTCCTGGTCGGCCTGGCCGTGGTTGTCCGTGCCCGGGCAGTTGTCCAGGGCCTCGCAGATCCCGTCGCCATCGACGTCGTTGGGCACGCTCCAGTACACCTTGGCCATCTCGCCCGTGCCGTCGGACAGCTGCAGCTCGAACGTCGTGCTGCCGAGACAGTCCGGCGCCGGAGGCGAGGAGACGAGGAAGCCATCGCCGATCGAGGTGCCGCTCGCGCCCGAGGCGATGCTCGGGAAGCTCGCGTGCGCGTCGAGCACCGCCGCGCCGATCGAGCGCGGCGCGAGGAATCCCGTGGGGCTCGCCGCGGATGCGGCCCCGTCGTTGAGCAGCCGTACCGCAACACGCGCGGTCTCGCCCGGCTCGAGCTGGCCGTCGCCGTCGCCGAGCCCCGGCGCAGCATCGTCGATCGTCATCGCGGCGAGCTTGAGGTTCGAGCGTGCGCAGACGGTCGCGCGATCGAGGCGCACGTTGTCGATCCCGAATTCGTCCGCCACATCGCAACGGAAGCCGAAGAAATCTACGCGCATCGTTGCCGACGGTGCGATCAGTCGAGCGAGGTCGATTTGGCCCCGCTGCCATCCGAACCGGCCGGGGCCCAGGAAGCGCTGCGTCGTGAGCATTCCCATGTCCCAGGTCACCACGTCGGTCGAGCCGCGGTTCACGCGGATGCCGAGTCCGGTGTACAGCTCGCCGTCGCCCTTTGCGTTCGCCCAGTAGTCGAAGGACAGCAAGGTTGCGCCGCTCGTTCCGTCGAACGTCGGAGACAACAAGAAGTTGAGCTGTGCGCAACCGTGGGATCGGATGGTCGACGGCCCCCCGCCGGCGTCTCCCGTGACCCACGACAGCCCCGTGCCGCCCGCGGGCTCGTCGGGAGCGCGCAGGGTCCCTCCCTCGTACGTCGGGCTCGGGTCGACGAGCGTCCACAGGGTGTTCGGAGGATTGGCATTCGTCTGCTGCGTCCAACCCTGGGGACCGCTGTCGAAGTCCCATGCGTGTACCGGAGTTCGACCGAGCGTGGGGATGGCGGGGGCCCATTGCAGCACCTGTGACGAGCCGCGGTCGCGGTGGTCCGGTGCATCGGCGAGGGTCCCGTGCTGGGCCAGGACGAGGTAGTACGCAGCGCTGTCGAAGAAGAACTGACCCACCCCGAGGTCCCCACCCGGCGGCACGTCCACGAGCTGTGTGCCGGTCGTTCGCGCGATGAGCAGCAGGTTCGACGGCTCGAAGCCCGGCGTGCCGGAATCGCCGCCCCAGGGATTGTTCGGGAACCCGACGGGAGCGTCCTCGAGGGGCGAGTTCGCCAGGCTCCGGTAGACGTTGTAGACGATCGGCTCGCTCGAGCCCGGACACGCGGGCTGCGCGGGTTGCCAGCTCAACGTCACGCCACAGCTCGGGTTGCCCGTATCGGCTGCCACGAGATTGGGTACGAAGATCGGGAACGGTGCGTCACATTCCCCCGTGGCCAGCGCGTCGTCGGTCGCCGATGCAGCGCTCCGGCACGGAATGCCCCCGGCGCCCAAGGCGACGAGGTGATAGCGATAGCTCTTGTTGCCCTGCACCGTCGTGTCGAGGAACGTCGTCGCGCTGTGGCTGATGGCGATCCGCACTGCTGCGTCGGCCGGGTTGTCGAGGTCGTCGCGCCACACCTCGACGGCGGCCGCACCCGGGGCGGTGTAGGTCAAGGTGACCGCATTGGGTCCGCTCGGGGTCGCGGCGAGCCCGACCGGCGCCGCTGGCGTCGCGCACGTGAAGGACCCCGGGACGGTGAAATCGGCGACGGGCGACGTGTCGTCCGGGCCCGTCGTCGAGGCTCCTTGCCCCATGCCCCGTCCCGCGAACACGTTCCAGATCGTCGCATGATGGGTCGAGCCGAAGAGCAGCGTGTCCGCCGCGAGCAGCGCGTCGCGCCCATCCAGGAGCGTCGGTCCGCAGGGTGTGACCGCCAGCGCCTCGACGACCAGGCGATGGAACCGCTCGAGGCCGGATGCCGGATCGAGAGCGATCAGCGACTCGCGCAGGTCCCACAGCGTCCCCTGCCAGACCCATATCGGATTCGGCCCGAACCGCAGGTCGTGACGTGGATCGCGCAGCCACCCCGGCCCCTCCATGAAATACTCGCCGAAGCGCGGCTCATCGAAGAACGATGCGGCGAGGACGTCGCTCCAGTCCTCGGCCATCCAACGCGACTGGGGTCCCGTCAGGCACGCGCCGCCGGCCGGCCCGCCGACCCTGCGCTCGGCGACCCCGTGCGCGTACTCGTGAACGATCACCTCCCGCATCAGACCGAGCGCGCGATCGCCACCGTTGGCCAGGATCCCGTCGTGGTCCGCACAGTAACGGCAGCCGATCTTCCAGGTGAACGTGAGCGTCGGCGCCTGACCGTCGGGGGTCGTCGAGAACGAGGCGATCGGCACCGAGCGTTGGCCCCCGTTGGTGGCCACGACGCGTACGGCGTCGCTGCCGAGGCCCCCCTGGCCGAAGTTGTCGTGCTGGAAGTTCCCGGCTTGCTCGTCGAAGCCCAGCTCGTAGAACCGGTCATGGGCCCAGTTGACCCAGTACCAGGCGTTCACGAGCGCCGACTTGGGCGTGTTGAACGGATAGTCGTACACGCCGCCCGGGGAGGACGGGCTCGGCTCGGTCGCATCGTAGAGATGCGACGACGCGTTGTTGCCCGCGAGGGTCGTTCCTCCTCCTCCGTCGAGCCAGCCCGCCGGGATCGACAGGAGCTCGTACTCGACCGGTGCCCACTCCTCGCCCTCGGGGTTGGGTTTCGTCGCGTTCAGCACGCGCGCGCTCGCGTGGAACGTCAAGCTCGCCCGGTCGAGCACGGCGCCGTCTTGGGCATCGACGAGGACGAGGGTTCGGTCGCCGGTTGTCGACTGGTGCTCGACTCTCCACGCGAGACGGGCGCCGTCCGCTCGCGGGACGACGACGAGCTGCACGGGAGCAAGCGGATCGCCGGTCGCGCCGACCGCGTCCGCAGCGCGGCGCTGGGCTGCGCCGGGGGACAGCCCGGGCACTCCCGGCGTGGCGAGCCCGCCGTACACGCGCGAGCCGACCCACAGCACGGCACCGTCCGCCCGGACCGTCACGTTGATCCGACCGCCGTGCACCTCGATCCCGCGGACCGTCTGCCGGAAGTAGACGTGCGTCGCGCCCGCGGGGCCACGCACGCTGCTCGTCCGCTCGAGGTCCACGACGTCCCGCTCGCGCAGCCCGAACAGCTCGCGATGCTCGTGCAGGAACGCGAGTGCCGCGTTCTCGGGGGTCCCGGGCCGCGGCGCGGAGAGCGCGGCGCCTGGGGCTGCCATGATCGTGCGCGGCGAGCCCGCCTCCCAGCGCACGGCCGCGCCGGGCGCCTCGGCCGGGGGCGTCGAATCCGCGATCGACTGCGAGAGAACGAGAAGCACCGCGCCTAGGACGAAGACACCCTTCATGACCACCCCTCCGACCTTCGCCCGCGTTGCGTGGAGTATACGGCGACGGACGAGCTCGGTCGGGGACCCGGGAGAGCGCGGCGGACAGGTTTCTGGACCAAAAGAGGGCCGCTCTCCTCCTTTCGCGGCGTGTTGGTATCCTGCCCCCGGAGGCAGGACGTGGCGGTTCCCTCGGTCGCGGCGGTGCTCGAGGACATGCGGGCGCACCTCTCGCGCGTCGTGCCCGACTTCGAGCTGCGGCTCAAGGCCGAGCTGGCCCACGAGATCCTCGAGCTGAAGGCCCGGCGCAATGCCGTGATCCTGGGCCACAACTACATGGAGCCGGCGCTGTTCCACAGCGTGCCCGACTTCAAGGGCGACTCGCTCGAGCTGTGCCGCCGGGCAGCGACGACCGACAAGGACCCGCTCGTGTTCTGCGGCGTGCGCTTCATGGCCGAGACGGCGAAGATCCTCAACCCCGGCAAGCTCGTGCTGCTGCCGGCCAAGGAAGCCGGCTGCTCGCTCGCGGCCAGCATCACGGCCGCGGACGTGCGGGCGCTCAAGGCGCGCTTTCCGGGCGTTCCGGTCGTCGTGTACGTCAACACCTACGCCGACGTGAAGGCCGAGGCCGACTACTGCTGCACGTCGAGCAACGCCGCGGCGGTGATCGAGTCCCTGCACGCGGACACCGTGATCTTCCTGCCCGACGAGTACCTGGCGCGCAACGTCGCGCGCGAGACGGGGAAGCACATCCTGTTCCCCAGCCGCCTGCCGGCCGATGCCGCAGCGGCGGACGTCGACGTGCAGCTCGTCGGCTGGCACGGCCGCTGCGAGGTGCACGAGAAGTTCACCGTCGAGGACATCGAGAACGTGCGCCGGCAGTTCCCCGACGCCGTGATCCTGGCGCATCCCGAGTGCAGCCCGGAGGTCGTGGCCGCGGCCGACTTCTCGGCCAGCACGTCGCAGATGATTCGCTACGTGCGCGACACGCAGGCCCCGCGCTACCTGCTCTTGACCGAGTGCGCGATGGGCGACAACGTCGCCGCGGCGAACCCCGGGAAGGAGATGCTCCGCCTGTGCAGCGTGCGCTGCCCGCACATGAACCAGATCACGCTCGCCGACACGCGCGACGCGCTGCGCTACGACCGCTACCCGATCGAGGTGCCGGAAGAGATCCGCGTGCGGGCCGCGCGCTCGATCGAGCGCATGCTGGCGATCGGCTGAGCGCGTGCGCACCGACGTCCTGATCCTGGGCTGCGGCATCTCGGGGGCCACGGCGGCGCTCCGGCTCTCGCAGGACTCCCAGCGCGAGATCGTCATCGTGACGCGCGAGCGCGAGCCGCTCGAGTCGAACTCGGCCTGGGCCCAGGGCGGAATCGTCGGCCGCGGCGACGACGACTCGTCCGAGCTCCTGGTCGAGGACGTGCTCCGCGCGGGGGCGGGCCTGAGCTGGCCCAAGGCGGTCGAGATCCTGGCCCAGGAGGGCCCGCGCCTGCTCCAGGAGATGCTGGTCGACCCCGGCCGCCCGGCGTTCGACCGCGATCCCGCGGGGGCGCTGGTCTACGGCCTCGAAGGCGCGCACTCGCGCCGCCGGATCCTCCATGTCGGCGACCACACGGGCGCGGCGATCATGGAGGCGCTCCTCGGACGGCTCGCCGCCCGGCCCAACGTGCGCCTGTTGACCGGTCGCACGGCGGTCGACCTGATCACGTTCCCGCACCACGCGACCGATCCGCTCCGCGCCTACGGCCCGCTGGCCTGCCACGGCGCCTACGCGCTCGAGCATGTCTCGGGCGAGGTGCGGCCGATCCTCGCCGCGCGGACGATCCTGGCCACCGGTGGCCTGGGCCAGATCTACCTGAACACGAGCAATCCGCCCGGAGCGCGGGGCGACGGCCTGGCCATGGCCTACCGCGCGGGCGCGCGGATCACGAACGTCGAGTACATCCAGTTCCATCCGACCACGCTGCACCTGCCCGGGACGACGAAGTTCCTGATCAGCGAGGCGGTGCGCGGCGAGGGCGCCGTGCTGCTGAACCTGCGCGGCGAGCGGTTCATGGAACGCCACGCTCCCGAATGGAAGGAGCTGGCGCCGCGCGACGTGGTGGCTCGCGCCATCTACTGGGAGATGCTGGCAAACGACGATACGCACGTGCTGCTCGATGTGGCCTCGCACAACGCGCCGGAGTTCCTGCGCGAGCGCTTCCCGCACATCTACGCGCACTGCCTCGAGCACGGGATCGACATCACGCGCCAGCCGATCCCGGTCGTTCCCGCCGCGCACTACGCCTGCGGCGGCGTGCTCGTCGACGCCCACGGCCAGAGCACGATCCCCGGCCTCTACTCGGTCGGTGAGGTCTCGTGCACGGGCGTGCACGGGGCGAACCGCCTGGCCAGCACCTCGCTGCTCGAGGGGCTCGTCTGGGGCGCGCGCGCGGCCGAGCACATCCGCGGCCTGGGCCCGCAGCAGGCTCCGGCCGAGGACACGGCTCCGCCCTGGGACGTCTCGGACCTGCGCTTCGACGCCGATCCCGCGCTGGTCCAGGGCGACCTGCAGACGATCCGCAACGTGATGTGGCACTACGTCGGGCTCGTGCGCGGCGCCCACCGGCTGAATCGCGCGATCCGCGAGCTGTCGCAGCTCTCCCTCACGATCGAGGATTTCTACCGCCTGGCCCGACTGAACGACGGGCTCGTGGGCCTGCGCAACGCGGTCCAGGCCGCGTTCCTCGTGGCCCGCGCGGCGCGCCGCAACCGCACCAGCCGTGGCTGCCATTTCCGCGACGACGCGCACGGCGGGATGCCGCCGCTCGACGGCGGCCAGCTCGAGCCGGCCGGGGGGCCGCGCTGACTTGCGGGGCCTTCTCCGCGCAGGGGGTTGCGACGGGCCGAAAGTGTCCTACAATTCGGCCGGTTCGCGCACGGAGGTGAGGCTCGGCACGCGGCCCTCCGCGGCGGGCCGTCGAGGAGACCGACCCTTGCGAAACTACGCGGTCGTTCCTTTGCTCCTGCTCTCCATCGCCACACTGTCCGGCTGCGACGCCGTGCGCACGCGCGTGCTGTTGCGGGAAGGCAACGAGCTGTACCGCGGGGAGAAGTACGAGGAGGCGATCGGCAAGTACCGTCAGGTCCTGGCGCTGGACAAGGACCACTGGGACGCGAACTACCTGACCGCGGTCTCCTACCTGGCCATGTACCATCCGGGATCGACTCATCCCAAGGATGTCGAGGCCGCCGAGCACGCGGCCCAGGGGCTGCGGCGCTGCCTCGAGCTGGCCGCCGCAGGCAGAGCCCCGAGCCCCGAGGCCGCGGACAAGGTGCACGGCTTCTACCTCAGCATCCTCACGTCCGCCAATCGCATCGACGAGGCGGTGGCCTATCTGGAGGCGCTGCAGGCCAAGGCGCCGACCGATACCAACCGGATGGCTGAGCTGGCGAGCCTGTACGGCAAGAAGGGCGACTTCTCGAACGCGCTGCGCTACTACAAGGCGCGGGCCGAGCAGCTCAAGACCGACAAGGAGGCCTGGTACACGATCGGCGTCGCCTGCTGGGACCGCTCGTACCACGGCGGATTCCTGGTCTCGAACGAAGAGCGGGAGACGGACATCGAGGAGGGCCTCGCCGCGCTCGAGCGGGCGCTGGCCATCGATCCCCAGTATTTCGAGGCGCTGTCGTACACGAACCTGCTGTACCGCGAGCGGGCCAAGGTGCTGGGAATGGCCGGAAAGTCGACCGAAGCGGGTCTGGCCTACCTCAAGGCGGACGAGTACATGAAGAAAGCCCTAGAGATCAAGAATCAGAAAGGCGTCTGACCGTGTTCGACCAGCTGCTCGAGAGCAAGCGCGATCAGGGCGAGGATCGATCGCGCTGGTCCATGGTGATCGCGGCCGGGGTGCACGTGGTTCTGATCGGCGGGATCGTCGGTGCGGGCTACCTCATCGTCGGCGCGGTCACGGACCCCGAGATGATGATCTCGTTCATCAGCGCCGCCGCGCCGCCGCCCCCGCCGCCGCCCCCGCCGCCGCCTCCGGCCGGCCCGAGCAAGCCGCAGGCGAAAGTCGAGGTGAAGCCGCTTCAGCCCGAGGAGATCGTCCAGCCGGAAGAGATCCCGGAAGTCGTGCCCGACCTTCCGATGAGCGGCGGCGACGACTCGGGTGAGCTCGACGCCGGGGAAGGAGTTCCGGGCGGCGTCGAGGGCGGGGTTCCGGGCGGCGTCCCGGGCGGCGTGCCGGGTGGCATCGTCGGCGGCACGGGCACCGGTCCGATCCTGGTCACGGGGGACGTCCGGCCGCCCGAGCTGATCCAGAAGGTCACGCCCGACTACCCCGAGATCGCGCGACGCGCGCGGATGGAAGGCCGGGTCATCGTCCAGGCCATCATCAGCGTCGACGGGCACGTCGACGAGGTCACGGTCCTCCGCTCGCCGAACGAGCTGTTCAACGATGCCGCGGTCGAGGCGGTCAAGAAGTGGAAGTACAAGCCGGCGCTGCAGAACGGCCAGCCGGTCGCGGTGTTCTTCACGGTCATCGTCGAATTCAAGCTGCACTAGGCTGCATCCTCGAACGCGCAAGGAGTCGTCACATGGACATGTCCCTGACCGAGATGTTCGCCCAGGCCGGGTTGGTGGCCAAGGGCGTGATCGTGGTGCTGCTGGTGCTGTCGATCTACTCGATCGCGGTGATGATCGACAAGTTCCGGACCTACAAGGCGGCGCGCACCGAGTCGATGGCCTTCCTGCCCGCGTTCGTCAAGGCGCTCAAGGTGAGCGACCTCAACACCGCGGTCGAGGTGTGCCGCAAGCACAACAAATCCCACCTGGCCAAGGTCGTGTCCGCCGGTCTGATGGAGTACTTGAACGACGAGGGCGAGATCGCGTCGTCCGAGAACCTGGTCGGCGCCTGCGGCCGGGCGCTCGAGCGCTCGACCGCCCTGACCAACGCCGAGATGAAGAAGGGCCTGGGCGCCCTCGCGACCATCGGCTCGACTTCTCCGTTCATCGGCCTGTTCGGCACGGTGGTCGGCATCATCAATGCGTTCACCGGGATGGCGATCAGCGGCTCGGGCGGATTGGCCGCGATCTCGGCCGGCATCGCCGAGGCGCTGATCACGACCGCCTTCGGACTGCTCGTGGCGATTCCGGCCGTGATGGCGTTCAACCACTTCACCGGCAAGCTCGAGCGGTTCCAGATCGAGATGTCCAACTCGTCGGCGGAGCTGATGGACTTCTTGCTCAAGAAGCACGAGGCCTCGCATGCACATTCCTGAGTCGGCGCCGGTCCGCTCGGACATCAACGTGACGCCGCTCGTGGACGTGGTGCTGGTGCTGCTGATCATCTTCATGGTCGTCACGCCGATGTTGCAGAAAGGGCCGGCGGTGAAGCTGCCCGTGACCATGAACCCGCCCAAGAAGCCGGACGAGAAGAACCAGATCCTGGTCGCGATCGAGGACGACCGGGAGATCTGGATCGACAAGGAGAAGGTGCCGGAGTCCGCGTTCCCCCCGAAGATCCGCGAGGCCTACGAGCGTAGCTCGTCGAGCACGGTCGTGATCAAGGGAGACGCGCGCCTGAACTACGGCGACGTGAAGAAGGCGATGCTGGCGGTCAAGGAAGCCGGCTTCACCTCGGTCGGCCTGATCGTGGAGAAGCGCCAGACCCAGTAGGGTCGGGCGCGGAGGGATCGACGATGGGCATGGCGGTCGGCGGCAAGGGAGGGCTCAACTCGGAGATCAACGTCACGCCGCTCGTGGACGTGGTGCTGGTGCTGCTGATCATCTTCATGGTGATCGTCCCGCTGTCGCAGATGGGCTACGACATCGAGATCCCGCGCGAGTCGATCAGCGCGGTCCCGCCCGAGCAGACCGAGAAGCAGGTGATCATGGCCGTGTCCGAGGCGGACTGCGCGATCGCACAGCCGCTCGGTGGGGCCGGGCTCCCGCCGGGCTGCCGGGTTCGCATCAACAAGGAAGAATGCCTGGCCGCGGACCTCACGACGCGCATGGGCGAGATCTTCGGCAACCGCAAGAAGTCGGACAAGATCCTGTTCCTCGCGGCCGAGGAGAAGCTGAACTACGAAGGCATCGTCCAGCTCCTCGACATGGCCAAATCCGGAGCGGGCGAGGATCTCAAGGTCGGCATCGTGACCGACGAGCGCCTGGCCACGGCCCGTTAGTCGTCGAAGAACTCGAGCCGCGAGATCATGCGACGCAGGTCGGCTTCGTCGCTCGACGGCGCACGAGGCGGGACCGCCGCGCGAAACGTGTACAGCCGGCCGCCGCGCTGGATCACCCAGTACAGGACCTTGCCCGCGGCGTCTCGCGGTCGCACGCGGACGGGGTAGGACAGCTCCAGCGCATCGATGCCATCCACCACCGTGGGCCGTCGCTCGGGGCTCCCGACGTCGGCGAAGTAGTACCTGGCCCAGGCTTCGAGCTGGGGCACGAGAGATTCGGGTAGGCCGGCGACGAACGCCGGCTCCGCGCCGTCGAGCGAATGCACCTGCACCGTCAGGTTGCTGCGGTTCCTCGAGCCCACCTCGTCGGCCAGCACGAACCACCCCGGCTCCACGGGAAACCGGTAGCCGCGAGCGCGGTCCTCGAACACCGGGGGCGCGTCGGGTGCGTCGGACGAGCCACAGCCGACGAGGACGGCGGCCGCAACCAGAGCGTGGCCCACGATCGTGCTGGAGCGGAGCACGGCCGGATGCTACCACCCGCTGCCGCGTACCGACCCTCAGGGTCCACTGGAGACTCGTCGTACGGGCGTATACTCACGGCAGGCGAGCCGCGGCTGGGGGAGGCGCGGACGATTCCCCGGATGCGGCGGGGAGGCCACGACGATGCCCAAGACCACCAGGGTCTCGATCGACACGCCCGAGGAAGTGCTCGTACACGACATCGAGAGCCTCGAAAGGCCGAGGCTCCGGTCGTGGGGGATCTGGACCGCATCGGTCGTCTTCGCGGCGATCCTGGGAGGCCTGGGCACGCTCGCGCTCGTCGTGTGGGACCGGACCGCACTGCCCATCGTGCTCACCGAGCCGCTCATCACGCTCGATCAGCCCCCGCGCGTCTTCCGCTGGAACCCGGTTCGCGGTGCCGTGAGCTACATCGTCGCGGTGGCCGAGATCGGCAGCGGCGACGTGGTCCTGCTCCGCCCGGCGCGTGACGTGCTGATCGCCCCCTCGGACGTCGAGGGCGCGAATCTCGTGCCCGGCCGGTACACCTGGTCCGTCGAAGCGCTGGGGCGTGACGGGACCACACTCGCGGAAGGGAAAGCGACCTTCGAGATCCGCGAGCCTGGGGCCCGCTGAACTCAGCGCGCTCGTCAGAGCTGCAGCCAGGCGTAGCGGGTGATCAGGCCGGCCATGATCACCGAGACCGTGATCATGGCCTTGATGAACGGGTTGATCGCCGGACCGGCCGTGTCCTTCAGCGGGTCGCCCAGCGTATCGCCCACCACCGCCGCCTTGTGGGCATCCGACCCCTTGCCCCCGTGCGCCCCTTCTTCGATGTACTTCTTGGCGTTGTCCCAGGCGCCGCCGGCGTTGGCCATGAACAGGGCCATCACCAATCCCGAGACCATCCCGCCGACCAGAAACCCGCCCAGCGCCTCGGCGCCCATCACCAGCCCGACCAGCACCGGGGCGCCGATGGCGATGCACGTCGGCATCACCATCTCGCGCAGCGCACGGCGTGTGACGATGCTCACGCAGTGGGCGTAGTCTGGACGCTGCGTTCCGGCCATGATCCCGGGTTTCTCGCGGAACTGGCGGCGCACCTCGCGAATGATCTCCTGCGCGGCGTGCCCGACGGCCCGCATCGCCAGCGCGCCGAACACGAACACCGCCGCGGCACACAGGAACATACCGGCCAGCACGCCCGGGTTCTGCAGGCTGAACACCAGCGGCTCGGCCCGGCTGGCGTTGACGTGGCCCACGTAGTCCCCGAACAGCACCAGCGCGGCCAGCCCCGCCGAGCCGATGGCGTAGCCCTTCGTCGTGGCCTTCGTCGTGTTGCCCACGGCGTCGAGCGTGTCGGTGACCTGCCGGACTTCCCGGGGCATCCCACTCATCTCGGCGATGCCGCCGGCGTTGTCCGTCACGGGCCCGAACGTATCGAGGGCCACGACCAGTCCGGTCACGCTGAGCATCCCGACGGCGGCGATGCCGATCCCGTAGATCCCCAGCCCCCCACCGGCCGACTGCGCCAGCAGGTAGGCCGCGACCATTCCGACCGCGATCGTGCCGATCGGGATGGCCACCGACTCGAGGCCCACGGCCATGCCCTCGATGATCGCCGTCGCCGTCCCCGTCACCGAGCCTCCGGCGATGCGGCGCACGGGCCGGAAGTGCTGGGAGGTGTAGTAGTCCGTGGCGAAGATGAGCACGATCGTGATCCCGAGACCGATGAGACCACACAGGAACAGCTGGACCGGCAGGCCGAGCAGCGGGACGGTCACGACGTAGAAGCCACAGGCGGCCAGCACGCACGTCGCCAGCATGCCGGTGTGGAGCGCGGCCATGACGCTGCCGCTCCGCGGCAGTCGGATGAACGACAACCCCAGCGCCGAGGCCAGGATCGCCACCGCGCCGAGCAGCAGCGGGTAGACGATGACCGTCGCCCCCGGAGCCGGCGGGATGGTCGGTAGCGCGGCGACGACCATGGTCGCGATGACGGTCACGGCATACGTCTCGAACAGATCCGCCCCCATGCCCGCGCAATCGCCCACGTTGTCTCCGACGAGGTCCGCGATCACGGCCGGGTTGCGCGGGTCGTCTTCGGGGATTCCGGCTTCGACCTTGCCGACCAGATCGGCGCCCACGTCGGCGGCCTTGGTATAGATGCCGCCGCCGACGCGCGCGAACAGACTCACCAGCGATCCGCCGAACGCGAAGCCGACCAAGAGCAGCGGTATCTCCTCGGCCGGAACCCCCATCGCGCGCCACACCGCATAGAACGCGGAGATTCCGAGGAGACTCAGGCCGACCACCGCGAACCCGTTGACGGCGCCGGCCCACACGGCGATGCGCAGCGCGGCGGCCACGCCTGATGTCGCGGCCTGCGCCACACGCACGTTGGCGCTCGTGCTCACGGCCATGCCGATGAAGCCGGCGAGGGCCGAGAGGGCCGCGCCGCCGAGGAACCCGGTGCCCGTGGCATGCCAGAAACGCGCGTTGTCCGGCTCGAGGAACGCGCCGAGGAAGAAGAACAGGCCGCCGACGATGGCGGCGAAGATGGCCACGCTGCGATACTCGACGCGCAGGAAGGCCATCGAGCCCTCGCGGATGGCACCGCTGATCTCGCGCATCCGCTCGTTGCCCGTGTCCGCACGGAGCACCCGGCGCGCCAGCCAGACGGCGACGCCCAGCGCGAAGAGCGCAGCCACGATCCCCAGACGATCCGCCCATTCGACGACGTTAGCCACGGTGGACCTCGGCTCCGAACGCTACGGGCCATTTTGGCGAACCGCGAATCATACTAGACTCGCGCCGCAGAATCCCTGGCTGGCCGGTCCCGAGAGTGTGGCGGTCCCACGAGCGCCCCCACGGGGGCATCGTCTAAGATGCGTCCCCCATGTTGGAAGCCGTGGTTTCCCAGCCCATGGCGAAGCCCGTCGGGGCTTCCAGCGGACCTCCACTCAAGGTCGGCATCCCCCGGGAGGTCTACCCGGGCGAGCGCCGCGTTGCCGCCGTGCCGGCGACCGTGTCGAAGATGGTCAAGCTCGGCTTCGAGGTCCACGTCGAGACCGGCGCCGGCGACGCGGCGAGCTTCCCGGACCAGGCCTACGAGGAGGCGGGCGCGCGTATCGTCGCCGACACCTCGAAGCTGTGGGCCGAGTCGGACCTGATCCTCAAGGTCCGGGCGCCCGGCCCGAACACGATCCTCGAGAAGCACGAAGCCGACCTGGTCAAGGAGGGCGGGTATCTCATCTCGTTCCTCTGGCCGGGACAGAACGAGGAGCTCGTCGCGCGCCTGGCCAAGCGGAAGGCGACGGTCCTGGCGATGGACGCCGTTCCCCGCATCACGCGGGCGCAGAAGCTCGACGCCCTGTCGGCCATGGCGAACATCGCGGGATACAAGGCCGTGATCGAGGCGGCCAACCTCTACGGCCGCTTCCTCGGCGGCCAGATCACGGCTGCTGGCCGCGTGCGGCCGGCGACGGTGCTGGTGATCGGCGCGGGCGTCGCCGGCCTGGCGGCCATCGCCACCGCCCGCGGCCTCGGTGCGATCGTCAAGGCGTTCGACACCCGCGCGGCGGTGCGCGAACAAGTCGAGAGCCTGGGGGCGCAGTTCGTCACGTTCGCGATGGAGGAGCAGGGGGAGGGCGAGGGGGGATACGCCAAGCAGATGAGCGATCGCTTCCTCGTGGCCGAGCAGGCGTTCCTGGCCAGCCAGGCCAAGGACGTGGACATCGTGATCACGACCGCGCTCATCCCGGGCAAGCCCGCGCCCCTGCTCTTGACCTCGGGCGCGGTTGTGGGCATGCGGCACGGCTCGGTGATCGTGGACCTGGCGGGCGAGCAGGGCGGCAACTGCGCGCTCACCGAGCGCGATCGTATCGTGGAGCGTTACGGCGTCGCGATCGTCGGCCTCACCGATTTGACGAGCCGACTGGCGACACAGGCCAGCGAGCTCTACTCGACGAATGTCCTCAACGTCTTCACGGAGATCGTGAAGGAGGGCCAGCTGCACCTGGATCTCGACGACGAGGTGCACCGCGGCATGCTCGTCTTGCATCGAGGCCAGCTCATGTGGCCGCCGCCCAAGCCCGAGATCCGGGCCGCCGCGCCGCAGCCGCCGAAGGCGGCCCAGGTGCCGTCGCACGAGAAGCCGAAACGCTCGCCGTGGCCCGGCCGGATCTCCGCCGGCACGGCAGCCGTTCTACTGGGCCTGCTGGGCCTCTACGCTCCGCCGGAGCTGATCCCGCACATGACGGTGTTCTTGCTCGCGGTCGTCGTCGGCTGGCACGTGATCTGGAACGTCACGCCGGCTCTGCATACGCCGCTGATGAGCGTCACGAACGCGATCTCCGGGATCATCGTGATCGGCGGCATGCTGCTCGTCGTCGGAGAGCGGCTGGGCCTGGGCAACGGCCTGGCGGCGATCGCCGTCTTGGTGGCCTCGATCAACGTCGCGGGCGGCTTCCTCGTGACCTCCCGCATGCTGAAGATGTTCCGGAAGTAAGAGGGCGCGATGACCGCAACGCTGCCCAATGTCGCCTACCTCGTCGCCAGCGTGCTGTTCATCTTGAGCCTCAAGGGACTCTCGCAGCCCGAGACCTCCCGTCGCGGGAACCAGCTCGGCACGATCGGGATGATCCTGGCGATCCTCGTGACGGCGCTCGCGATCGTCAGGCCCCCGCACGGAATGGCGTTGCCCGCGCCGTCAACCCTGGGGCTGATCGCGGGCTCGATCGCGCTCGGCTGCGTGATCGGCGCGATCCTCGCGGCCCGGGTCGCGATGACCCAGATGCCGGAGCTGGTCGCAATGCTCCACAGCTTCGTCGGGCTCGCGGCGGTGCTCGTCGGGGTCGTCAGCAAGATGAGAGCGAACCGGCTCGGCGAGCACGCAGGGGTGGCCCACGAGCTCGAGGTCGTCATCGGCGTGTTCGTCGGCGCGATCACGTTCACGGGCTCCGTCGTCGCGTTCTTGAAGCTCCGCGGCAGCATCGGCGGGAAACCGTTGCTCCTGCCCGGCCGACACCTGCTGAACCTCGCGCTCGTCAGCGGATGCGTCGTCCTGGCCGCCGTCGAGGTCGCCGCGCTCGGGGCGGGCGGGCCGGCCGCGCTCTCGACGGGCGTGCTGTGCCTGCTCGGCGTGACGCTGCTGTCCTCGATCCTCGGCGTACACCTCGTGGCGGCGATAGGCGGCGGCGACATGCCGGTCGTGATCTCGATGCTGAACAGCTACTCGGGCTGGGCGGCGTCGGCGGCCGGGTTCATGCTCTCCAACGACCTGCTGATCATCACGGGCGCGCTGGTCGGCGCTTCCGGGGCGATCCTCAGCTACATCATGTGCGTGGCGATGAACCGGTCGATCTGGAACGTCATCTTCGGCGGGTTCGGAGCGGAGGCCCAGACGACCGGAGCGGCGAGCGCTGGCGGCACGGTGCGCGAGACGAGCGTGTCGGAGGTCGGCGAGCTCCTGACCGCATCGAGAAACGTGATCATCGTGCCGGGGTACGGCATGGCGGTGGCCCAGGCCCAGCACGCGGTGCGGGAGATCACCGAGGCGCTGCTGGCGAGGGGCGTCAAGGTCCGCTACGCGATTCACCCGGTCGCAGGTCGGCTTCCCGGCCACATGAACGTCTTGCTCGCCGAGGCCGGCGTGTCCTACGAGATCGTGAAGGAGATGGACGAGATCAAGGACTTCCCCGAAACCGATGTGGTTCTGGTGATCGGTGCCAACGACATCGTGAATCCGAGCGCCCTCGACGATCCGCACAGCCCGATCTACGGCATGCCCGTGCTGCAGGTCTGGAAAGCCGGCAAGGTCGTGATGCTGAAGCGCAGCCTGGCCGCCGGTTACGCCGGGATCGACAATCCCCTGTGCTACCGCGAGAACACGATGATGCTCTTCGGCGATGCGAAGCGCAGCGTATCGGCGCTTCTCGCCGCCGTGCAACAGCCGGCATGACCCGACCGCGCAGCCTGCCGCGCATCCTGCGCAACAAGTTCATCGCCGGTCTGATCATCCTGATCCCGATCGTGATCACGGCCAAGAGCCTGTGGTGGCTCTTCACGTATGTGGACGGGCTGGCCCGCCCGCTGACCAAGACGCTCCTGGGCCACGAGCTACGCGGTACGGGTTTCGCGCTGACGCTGGCCGTGGTGCTGCTGACCGGCCTGCTCTTCTCGGCCGGGCCCCTGCGCCGGCTGCTCGACGGCTTGGTCGATGTACTGGAGAGCGTGCCCGTCGTGGGCACGGTCTACGCCACGATCCGCAAGGTTCTCGCGGGTTTCGGCAGCCCCGAGTCTCGGCGCGCGTTCCAGCGCTTCGTGCTGGTCCGGTTTCCGGGCTGGATGAGCCCGGGCTTCCTCACCGGCTCGTTCACGCTGGACCACGAGGATGGGACGAGCGAGCGCTACGTGACCGTGTTCGTCCCCACCAACCACCTGTACCTGGGCAACATCGTGGTTGTCCCGGCCACGGACGTGATCGAGACCGACGTCAGCGTGGAGAACGGGATCGGCCTGATCCTCTCCGGCGGCTCCTCGAGCCCATCGCGTGTGCGGGGGACGGCGCCGGCGGTCGATGCCGTGCGATCCCGCCCTTAGACCGAGGTATACTCCGCGCGCTTCGTTCGCCCCTCTTTCCATTCGGGGAGGCCGTGGAGGAAACGCCGACGCCGGAGCGTGGCGCGGGAGCCGACGAGCGGTCCGGCTTCCTGCGCGAGCTGGGGCTGCTCGACTCCACCATGATCGTGGCGGGGTCGATGATCGGCTCGGGCATCTTCATCGTTTCGGCCGACATCGCCCGCCTGACCGGCTCGAGCGGGGGCCTGCTCGCCACGTGGATCGTCACCGGCCTGCTCACCCTCGCCGCGGCGCTGTCCTACGGCGAGCTCGCCGGGATGATGCCCAAAGCTGGGGGGCAATACGTCTACCTGCGCGAGTCCTTCGGGCCGCTGATCGGGTTCCTCTACGGGTGGACCCTGTTTCTGATCATCCAGACCGGCACGATCGCGGCGGTGGCCGTGGGGTTCTCCCGATTCCTGGGTGTCCTCGTCCCGGGCGTGAGCCCGACCGGCTGGATCGTGCGCCCGATCGACCTGTCGGACGGATACGCGGTCAGTCTGTCCAGCCAGCAGCTGGTCGCGATCCTGCTGATCGTCCTGCTCACTGCGCTGAATACCCGCGGCATCCGCGTCGGCAAGTGGATCCAGAACAGCTTCACCACGGCCAAGACCGCGGCGCTCGTCGGCCTGATCGTGCTCGGCGTGGTCGTGGGCCGGAACGCTTCGGTGGTGGCCGAGAACTTGTCCGAGCTCTGGCGCGGCCACGACCCGGCCACGCTCACGCCCGACTTCGGCTTCCTTCCCGCGGTGTCGGTGGGCGGCGGCCTGCTGGCGCTGATTGCCGTGTTCTGCGTGGCCCAGGTCGGGTCGCTCTTCTCGGCCGACGCCTGGAACAACATCACGTTCACGGCCGGCGAGGTGAAGCATCCTCGCCGGAACATCCCGCTCTCGCTGGCCTTCGGCACGCTCCTCGTGACCGTGCTGTACGTGCTGGCGAACGTGGCCTATCTCTGCACGCTCCCGATCGAGGCGATCCAGAGCGCGCCCGACGACCGGGTGGCGACGGCGGCGCTGGGCGTGATGTTCGGCCCCGCCGGCGCGACGATCATGGCCGTGCTGATCATCGTCTCGACCTTCGGCTGCAACAACGGGTTGATCCTCGCAGGCGCAAGGGTGTACTACGCAATGGCGCGGGATCGGCTGTTCTTTCGCGGGATGGGCCGGCTCAACCCACGGCATGTCCCGGCCGCCGGGCTGTGGTGGCAAGGCCTGTGGGCCTGCCTGCTGGTGCTCCCGCGCACCCGCGCGAGGGACGCCGCAGGCGCGCTGCAGCTCGACGCCGCCGGTGCGCCGACCTACGGCAACCTCTACGGCATGCTGCTCGACTACGTGGTGTTCGCGGTCCTGATCTTCTACGTCCTGACGATCGTCGGACTGTTCATCCTGCGCTGGCGCCGCCCGGAGGCCGAGCGGCCGTACCGCGCGTTCGGTTATCCGATCGTCCCCGCGCTCTACGTCCTGGGAGCGACGACGATCCTTGTCGTGCTGTTCCTGTACAAGTTCGAGACCAGCTGGCCGGGCTTGCTGCTCGTCCTGACCGGCGTGCCGTTCTATTGGCTGTGGCGGCGTGGCCCCGCCGTGGGCGACGTCAGCTAGCCGACCGCATTCCGCCACGAGGGGGGTGAGACGATGTCCCTGTTCGCGACCAAGCCGATCGACTCGATCAAGGCCGAGGCGGCCGGGGGAGGGGAGCACGGCCTGAAGCGTGTGCTCTCCGCCACCGACCTCGTCACGCTCGGCATCGGCGCCATCATCGGCACGGGCATCTTCGTCCTGACCGGGCAGGCCGCGGCGGCGCACGCCGGACCCGCGATCGTGCTGTCGATGGTCCTCGCCGGCGTCGCCAGCACCCTCGCCGCCCTGTGCTATGCCGAGTTCGCCTCGACCGTCCCGATTGCCGGCTCGGCCTACACCTACGGCTACGCGACGCTCGGCGAGTTCTTCGCCTGGATCATCGGCTGGGACCTGATCCTCGAGTATGCGCTGGGCGCCGCCACGGTGGCGGTCGGCTGGTCGGGCTACATCGTGTCGTTCCTCCACGACCTGGGAATCCAGTTCCCGGCCAAGCTGTCGGCAGCGCCCGGCACGCTGGTGACGCTGGCCGACAGCTCGACCGTGACCGCCATCTTCAACCTCCCGGCGTTCACGATCGCGGGCCTGGTCACGCTGCTGCTGGTGATCGGCATCAAGGAGTCGGCACGCTTCAACACCGCGATCGTGATCATCAAGGTGACGGTCGTCGTGCTGGTGATCGCGGGCGGCATCGTGTTCATCGACCCCGCCAACTGGCGGCCGTTCATCCCGGCCAACACCGGAACGTTCGGCGAGTTCGGCTGGAGCGGCATCTTGCGCGGGGCCGGGGTGATCTTCTTCGCCTACATCGGCTTCGACGCGGTCTCGACCGCCGCGCAGGAGGCCAAGAACCCGCAGCGGGACATGCCCAGGGGCATCCTCGGCTCGCTCGTCGTCTGCACGGTGCTGTACGTCCTGGTCTCGGGGGTCATGGTCGGCCTCGTCCCGTACCAGCAGCTCGGCGTCCCTGCGCCGATGGCGGTGGCGATCGACGCGGCCCGCGTCCACGCCACGGGCGGCCCGCTCGAGGGCCTGATCCGGATCATGCCCTTCCTGGTCAAGCTGGGCGCCATCGCCGGGCTCACGTCGGTGATGGTCGTGATGATGCTCAGCCAGCCGCGCATCTTCATGTCGATGGCCCAGGACGGTCTCCTGCCGGCATGGGCGCGCAAGATCCACCCGCGCTTCCGCACGCCGTACATCTCGACCATCGTCACCGGCGTCGCGGTGGCGATCGCCGCGGGCTTCACGCGCATCAACGTGCTGGGCGAGCTGGTGTCGATCGGCACGCTGCTCGCGTTCGTGATCGTCTCGCTCGGCGTGATCGTGCTGCGGCGTCGGCGGCCGGACCTCGAGCGGCCGTTCAAGACGCCGTGGGTGCCGTTCGTGCCGGCGCTCTCGGCGCTCGTCGCGCTGGGCCTGATGGCGGGTCTCCCGGGCCAGACCTGGATCCGGCTCGTGGTCTGGATGGCGATCGGCGTGGTCGTGTATTTCGCCTACAGCGCTCGCCACAGCGTGTTGCGCACGGCAGCAAAGCGCGGCTGACGCACCATTGGACGCCGACGAACGAGACAGCTTCCAAACCCGTCACGAAAAAGGACTCAGGTTGTGCCCTGCAGCGAGGAACCGAGGCTCGCGAGTTGGTATCTTGCTCGCGAACCGTCCGGACATCGAGGGGGCCCTTCATGCGCACCAATCGCGTCGTTCTCGGGTTCTTCATCGTCAGCCTCGTCCTCGTCGGCCTCGCCGGCTGCAGCAACGACTCGAAGACGCCCGACGCGACGTCGGCTCTGCGCAGCGGAAGCCTCGAGAGCCTCGAAGACGGATTCACGCTCGCCGCGGATCCCGCGGCCGTCGTGATCGACCTCGACGATCCGGCCACGCCCGTCGACTCGTCGAACGACAAGCACTACGCCGAGACCGCGCTCACGGCGCTCGCGCTCGACGAGCTGGGCATGCCGCAGGAGGGCCTCGCGGTCACGTTCCAGACGACCGCCGGCGCGCTCGCCTCGCTGGGCCAGCCCGTCAACACGGAAGGGACGGGTGCGGCGCACGACACGCTGCGCGTGTTCGAGGACGATCCGGCAGAGATCACGGTCACGGCGACCGCGGGCGAGCGCAGCGAGACGATCGTCGTGCAGCTCAGCGTGCTCCAGCCGAACGATCCGCCGGTCGCCGACGCGGGCGACGACGTCACGATCGAGTGCACGTCGAGCGAGGGCACCGCGGTGCGGCTCGACGGCTCGGGCTCGACCGACCCCAATTCGGACATCGTGCTCTACGAGTGGTTCCTCGACTTCGGCCTGACGACCGAGACCAAGCTCGGCGAGGGCACGCCGTTCGACACGACGCTCGACGTGGGCGTCCACACGATCACGCTGCGCGTGACCGACTCGCGTGGCGAGACCTCGACCGACGAGGTCGTGGTGACGATCGAAGACACGACGCCGCCCGAGATCGAGGTCGTGCTCGACCCGTCGACGCTGTGGCCGCCGAACCACAAGCTGGTCCACGTCACGGCGCACGTCACGGTGATCGACTGCAGCCCGACGACGGTCGTGCTGACCTCGCTCGAGAGCTCGGAGCCGGCGAACGCGAATGGCGACGGCAACACCGAGCCCGACATCCTGGGCGCGGCGGTCGGCACCGCGGACTACGAGTTCGACCTGCGCTCCGAGCGCGCGGGCGGGGGCCACGGCCGGACCTATTCCGTCGTGTACACGGCCACCGACGAGTTCGGGAACGCGGCCGAAGGTGCGGCCGAGGTCCGCGCTCCGCACGACCAGGGGCACTGACGGGCCGGACGAGCTGACCCTCTCGGGTTGACTCTCCCGCGGCGGCACCCCAGATTCGCGCCGCAGGGGAGACGGGTTTGGACCAGGGGATCCAATCGGCCAGCGGCTGTCTCGAGTCGTCGTTCGACGTCATGGCGCTGCCCGACCTGCTGCAGTGGCTGAGTGTCGCGCGCAAGACCGGTGAGTGCCGTGTGCGACGCGAGGCCGCCTGCCGGCGGGTCTACTTCGAGGACGGCCGGATCGTCGCCGCCTCGAGCAACGAGCCCCACCTGCTCCTGGGGCAGTTCCTCATCGCGCACGGGCGGATCGACGAGCGCGAGCTACGGCGGTGCATGAAGCTCCAGGAAGGCGCAGGGCGCACGCTGGGGGATCTGCTGCTCGAGGGGGGCCGGATCTCGCGCGTGGAGCTGGAGCGTGCCGTGCTGGCCAAGACCGAAGAAAGCGTCTTCGGTCTGTTCGATTGGCCGCACGCCCGGTTCACCGTCGAGCTGGGACGGAAGCCGCCGGCGGAGACGCTGCGCATCGACCTGGCGGTCGATTCGGTGCTGCTCGAGGGGGTCCGGCGCCTCGACGAGCTGAACCGGATCCGGCAGGCCTTGCCCTCGATGGACGTCGTGCTCCATCGCACGAAGCGGAAGCCGGACGCTCCGACGGTGGCGAGCCACGTCGGTCGCAATCTCTACGAATCGATCGACGGAGCACGGACGCTGCGCGAGATCGTGCTCGCGTCTCGCGTCTCCGAGTACGAGGCCTGCTCGTACGTGCTGCGGCTGGTCGAGCGTGGGCTGGTCCGCTGGGGCGAGGTGCACCCGGCTCGTGCAGTCCTCGATCCCCCGGTGCGCGCGGAGGATCGCGTGTGGGAGTTCATCGCGGCGGGCGAGTTCGCGGACGCCCTGGAGCTGATCGACCGCTGCGCGTTGCGCGGCGCGCCCGATCGCGAGAGGGATCTGCTGATCGCCAAGGCCGAGGCGGGCTTTCTGGCCCAGGCCTTCCGCAACGAGGTCCCGCCCGAGGCGATCCCGACGCGCGTCGGCATTCCGCGCACGGGCCGCGAGTCGTTGAGCAGCCAGGAGCTGTTCCTGCTCGAGCTTCTCGACGGCAAGTCGGACGTGCGCGCGCTGACGTGGATCGCGCCGCTGCGCAAGCTCGAGACGATCCGTGCCTTGATGCGCTTGCGACGCGGCGGCTACATCGAGCTGCGCCCAGGTGGCGAGCCGCAAGTCGACGTGCCCCACGACGCGGTGTGCGAGGCGCCGGCAGGCTGACCGTCAACCGGCAGGGAGGGAGCGGCCGGACGCGGCCAGATGGGCGTCCCGCTCGCGTCCGTACACGCGCTCGAACACCGGCACGGCCATCAGCGTGGTCACGATGGTCATGACCACGAGGATCGAGAACAGCGTCTGCGAGATGATCCCGCGCTCGTAGCCGATGTTCAGGATGATCAGCTCCATCATGCCGCGAGCGTTCATCAGGGCGCCGATCGCTGCGGCCTCGCGCGGCGGCTCGCCGTTGAGCCGGGCCGCGGCGAAGCAGGCCACGCCCTTGCCGGCGATGGCGGCGGCGAGCACGATCAGCGCCAGGCCCCACAGGGCCGGCGTGTTCACCAGGCCGATCTTCGTGTTGAGCCCGGAATAGACGAAGTACATCGGGAGCAGCAGCGTCACCGTCAGCGGATAGACCAGGCGGTGCAGCTCCTCGGCGAGCTTGCCGCGCGGCATCGCCGTGCCGAGGACGAACGCGCCGAACACGGAGTAGATGCCGACCCGATCGGTGAACCACGAGCCGAGCATCACGAGCGCGAGCAGTCCGCCGAGCATGGCCAGGCTCATCGAGCCCCGAGCCTCGACGCGCCGGCCGAAGGGCTGCAGCGCGGGGCGAACGCCGAGCCACACGACCGCGGCATACCCGATCCCGCCGCCGATGGCCCAGGCGGCGATCGCCGGGTCGCTGCCGAAGCTCGCCAGCACGACCGCCAGCACGCACCAAGCCGCCGCGTCGTCGATCGAGCCCGCGGCGAGGGCCAGCGTGCCGAGCGACGTCCCCGAGAGGCCGCGCTCGTAGACGATGCGGGCCAGCATCGGGAACGCGGTGATCGACAGCGCCGCGCCCAGGAACAGGGCGGCCTCCGCGCGGCTGACGGACGCGCCGAAGAGGCCGGCCTGCCCGTGGATCGCCCAAGCGATCGCGACGCCCAGGGCGAAGGGCGCGACGATTCCGGCGATCGACACCGACATGGCGCTGCGGATCCGGGTGCCGAACAGGTCGGCGCGGAACTCGACACCGATCAGGAACATGTAGACCGCCAGGCCGAGCTGGGCCAAAGCGTAGAGGATCGTCATCGAGGCCTTGGGGAACGGGTCGAACCCGAGCCAGGGCCAGGCCAGACCGAGCAGCGACGGCCCGAGCACGACGCCGGCGATCATCTCGGCAACGACGGGGGGCTGACCCAGCCAGCGACAGATCCGGCCGACGACTCGGCACGCGGCCAGGATCACCGCCAGCTGCAGGAACAGCAGGACCGACAGGTCGAAGTTGCTCATGCGACGGATCAGGCTACCAGGTCGGCGCTATGATCGGCAGCCGATGCTGGATCGAAGGGGAGGATGGGGATGAGCCGTATCGTGCGCCTCACGCTGACGCTCTGGACCGCTGCGGCGCTCGGCGGATCCGCATCCGCCGATGTACCGGGCCTGCGGGCCGAGGACGTGTTCCAGCTCGAGGTGGCCTCGGACCCGCAGATCGCGCCCGACGGCGCCCACATCGCCTACGTCCGGGGCTGGGCCGATGCCCAGACCGATCGGCGCTACGCCAGCCTGTGGCTCGTCGGGTCGGACGGCGCGGGCCACCGCGCTCTGACCTCGGGCAACGCGCGCGATACCTCGCCGCGCTGGTCACCCGACGGTGGCCGGATCGCGTTCGTGTCCGATCGGGACGGCTCGTCCCAGATCCACGTGCTGTGGCTCGACAACGGCCACTCGGCGCGCATCACGAATCTGCCCACGGCCCCCAGCGGGATCAGCTGGTCTCCCGACGGCAAGTGGATCTCGTTCCTGGCGCTCGAGCGCGCCAAGGGACCGAAGATCGCCGAGATGCCCGCGCCGCCCGAGGGGGCCACCTGGGCCGAGCCCGCGCGCGTCGTCGATCGGCTGGTGTACCGCTTCGATCAGGCCGGCTACCTGCCCGACGGCTACATGCAGATCTTCGTCGTGCCGGCCGACGGCGGCACGCCGCGCCGGATCTCGAGCGGGGAGTTCCATCACCAGCCGCTGTTCGGCGGCGCGGCGCCGGTCTGGACGCCGGACGGCAAGTACCTGCTCGTCTCGGCCAACCGCCGCCCGGACTGGGATCTCGAGCCGCTCGATACCGAGGTGTACGAGTTCGCGGTCGCCGACGGCGCCGTGCGCGGGCTGACCAACCGCCGCGGACCGGACGGCGACGTGGCCGTATCCCCGGACGGCAAGTGGCTGGCCTATGTCGGCTTCGACGACCGCTACCAGGGCTACCAGGTCGCACGCCTCTACGTCGCGCCGCGCGCGGGCGGCGCGCCGACGTTCGTGTCGAACGAGCTCGACCGCGGCGCCGAGGATCCGCACTGGGCCCCCGACGGGAGCGGCGTGTACTTCGTGTACGACGACCAGGGCCGCTCGAAGCTCGGGTTCTATTCGACCGGCGCCAAGCTGCGCATGGTGGCGGAGGACCTGGGGAGCGGCACGAGCTCCTACACCGGCGGCTCCGCGTTCTCGCTGGCCAAGGACGGGCGGATCGCCTTCGCCTACAAGCGCGCCGACGTGCCGGGCGACATCGCCGTGACGACCTCGCGCGGCGGCAAGCCCAAGATCGTCACCGCGGTCAACGCCGATCTGTTCGCGCAGCGCCGCCTGGGCGCGGTCGAGGAGATTTCCTACGAATCGTCGCTCGACGGCCGCAAGATCCAGGGCTGGATCGTGAAGCCGCCGGGGTTCGATCCCACGAAGAAGTACCCGCTGATCCTCGAGATCCACGGGGGACCGTTCGCGTCCTACGGCCCGCTGTTCGACCTGGAGAAGCAGGTGTGGGCGGCCCTGGGGTACGTGGTCCTGTACGTCAACCCGCGCGGCAGCACGAGCTACGGCGAGGAGTTCGGCAACCTGATCCACCACGCCTATCCGGGGGACGATTTCTTCGATCTGAACTCGGGCGTCGACGCCGCGATCGCTCAGGGCTACGTCGATCCGGAGAACGTGTTCGTGACCGGCGGCAGCGGCGGCGGCGTGCTGACCTGCTGGATGATCGGGCGCAGCGAGCGGTTTCGCGCCGCGGCCTCGGCCTACCCGGTGATCAACTGGACCAGCTGGGTGCTGACCGCGGACATCCCGGCCTTCGGCGTCAAGTACTGGTTCCCGGGGCCGCCGTGGGAGCACGAGGAGCACTACGCCGCACGCTCGCTCTTGTCAGTCGTGCGCAACGTGAAGACGCCGACGATGGTGATCACGGGCGAGGAGGACTGGCGCACGCCGATCTCGGAGTCCGAGCAGTACTACACGGCGCTCAAGCTCCTCGGCGTCGAGTCGGTGCTGGTGCGCGTGCCCGGCGAGCCACACGGGATCCGCACGCGGCCGAGCCACCACATCTCGAAGATGCTGCACATCGCCGGATGGTTCGACCGGCACCGCCGACAGGGTTGACCGCGTGCGGTGGGCAGCGTAGGCTCACCCCGTAATTCGTCATGGACGTCCTGCTGATCCGGCCCGATCCCGGCAACGAGCGCTTCGGGCTCGGCCCTTTTTTCCGGGTCGAACCGCTCGGCCTCGAGTACGTTGCCGCGGCGATCCGCTCCCAGGGTGGGGCCCGCCCCATCCTCGTCGACGAGCGCTGCACGGGGTCGAGCGGCTCGTGGCTCAGGCGGAGTCGCCCGCGGATCGTCGGTCTGTCGTGCATGCACGCGCTCGAGTACGATCGCGTGCTCGACGCGGCCCGCAGGGTACGCCGGCTCGCTCCCGACGCTCTGATCGTGGTCGGCGGGCACGCCGCGGCGGCCTGGCGAGCGCCCCTCGAGACAGACGACGTCGACGCCATCTGCACCGCAGACGGCGAGCGGGTGATGCCGCTCCTCGCGGCCGCGCTCGAAGGCGGCCGCGCGCTCGGGAGCGTCCCCGGTCTACGCCTGCGCACGCCCGAGGGCTGGGTCGACACCCCTGGTTTCGAAGGCACGGGCGACCTGGACAGCGTTCCGCTCCCCGCCCGCGATCTCGTGGCGTCCTATCGGAGCCGGTACTATTGCCTCTTGTTCAAGCCGGTGTGGCTCGTCGAGACGGCCCGCGGCTGTCCCTTCCGGTGCAGCTTTTGCTCCGTCTGGCCGCTGCACGACCGCTCCTTCCGCGAGCGTTCGGTGGGCGCGGTCGTCGAGGATCTGGCGTCGGTGGGCCAGCACGTGTTTCTCGTGGACGATCTGTTCTGGAACCACCCGGACCGCAGCTTGGCGCTGGCGGCTGCGCTCCGTGCGCGTGGCGTGCGCAAGCGCTGGTTCCTGGCGCAGACCCGCACCGACCTCGTCGTCCGGCACCCCGAGCTGCTCGAGGCCTGGAGACCCATCGCGCAGGACTTCGACATCTTCTTCGGCTTCGAGTCGCCCTCCGATCGAGGCTTGGATCGGCTGTCCAAGGACACGACGCTCCAGCACACCGTGGAGGCCGCGCGCATCGCGCGTTCGTTGGGCTACGGGGTCACGGGTAACTTCGTGGTTGATCCGGACTGGGACGAGCAGGATTTCGAGGCGTTATGGGATTTCGTGGCCACGCATCGGTTGGATCGTGCCGGCTACACGATCCTGACCCCGCTACCCGGCACGCAGCTGTATCGGGATCGGGCGGCGTCGCTGCGCGAGCAGCCGTGGTTCAAGTTCGACATGCACCACGCGTTGTGGGAGCCCCGGCTCGGTCCCGAGCGCTTCTTCGCGCTCTACGCGGAAACGTGGCGTCGCTCGATCCTGAACCTCGGCGGGCGCAAGCGCTGGCGCGATTGGGCGGTCCAGGTTCGTCCGACCCAGCTGCTCTACTTGACCCGCGTCCTGCGACGAACGCAGAAGATGATGAGCCCGAGCGCTTACCTTGCCGAGCACGGCGCGGCCCCGGCGGAAAGTCGCCAGGAGGCGATCGGATGACCGAGCCGAGTGACGGGCAGCGGATCCGCGATGAGCTGAAGGTGCTGCTGGTCAAGAAACTGCGCCTCCAGGGAATCGCGCCCGAGTCGATCCAGGACGACGACCCGCTGCTCAAGGGTCCCTTGGGGTTGGATTCGATCGACCTGCTCGAGCTCGCGCTGGCCGTCGAGCAGTTCTACGGGTTCAAGGTCGTCGACGAAAAGCAAGAGGTGGAGTCGCTCCGCTCCATCCGCGCGCTGGCCAAGTTCGTGCAGCGATCGAGGACGTGACGCGCCGGGCGTCCCCACTCTTCGAGGCGTTCGCCGAGCTGGCGACCCGCCGGCCGGCGCTGCCGGCGCTCCGCGGACCCGTCGGAGAGCCGGATTGCACTCGCGGCGCCCTGCTCGAGCGGGCCCTCGACACCGCCCGCTTGCTGCAGCTCCGCGGGCTGGCTCGCGGAGACGTGGTGCTCGTTGCCGGAGCGACGGGTGAGTCCTGGGTGGTCGCCATGCTGGCCGTGTGGGCTTGCGATGCCGTGGCGCTGCCGGGCGATCCGCAGTTGACGGGCCCCGAGCTGGACGCGCTCGAGACGAGATTCGCGACGCGCGCGCGGGTCGTCGCCGAGCCTACCGGTCGACTTCAGGTCGTCGTGGCTGGAGAGACCCGCGCCGATCCGGACGCACGGCTGCCGGCCGGCACCGCGGTCCTCAAGCTGACCTCCGGGAGCATGGCTCGGCCACGCGGTGTTGCCACGACCGCAGACCAGCTGCTGGCCGACTCGCGCCAGATCCTGGTCGGGATGGGGATCGGCCCCGAAGATTGGAATGTCGGCGTCGTGCCCATGTCGCACTCGTACGGCCTGTCGAGCCTGCTGCTTCCCCTGATCGTGCAAGGATCGCCGCTGCTTCTCGTGCCTTCGCCCCTTCCGGATGCCTTGGCCAAGGTCCTGTCCACCGAGGAGCCCGCGGTCTTCCCGGGCGTGCCGTACCTGTTCGATCTCCTGGCGCGGCCGGACGGTCCGACCTTCACGACGCGCGGGTTGAGGCTCTGTGTTTCGGCGGGGGCGATGCTGCGAGCCCGGACGGCCGCGGCGTTCCGCGAGAAATACGGCTTGCCCGTACGGTCCTTCTACGGGACCTCGGAAACCGGCGGGCTGACGTTCGACGCCTCGGCGGACGGCGATGCGGCAGCGCGGTTCGAAGGCTGCGTCGGGACGCCGCTACCCGGTGTGGCGATCTCGCTGCGCGAGGAGGATGGGCGCGTGGTGGCTCGTGGTGCGAGTGTCGCCAGCGGCTACCTCGGGCCGTGCGACGACGCCGCCACGGGCGAATTCCGCGACGGCGCGTTCCTGGCAGGGGACACGGCGCGGTTCGACGAGCAGGGGAGACTGCATCTGACGGGGCGGCTGGGCTCGCGGGCCAACGTGTCCGGACGCAAAATCGATCCCCACGAGATCGAGAAGGCGCTCGACGATCTCGCCGGGGTCCGCGAAGCGGCGGTGTCCAGCCTCCCCGATGATCAGCGCGGCGAATCGCTGGTCGCGTATGTCGTGGCGGAGCGCGACCTGACCGCCGCGGACGTCCTGGCGCACCTGAGGGCACGCTTGGCCGCCTGGAAGCTACCTCGGCAGGTGGTCTTTCTGAAGGCCCTGCCGCGCAACGCCCGCGGAAAGCTGGACACCGCGGCGCTCGTGGCCGAGGCACGGCGGGGCGAGCGTGAGCGATGACGGAGTCACGCGCAGCCGCGCGTAGCGCGATCGAGAACAAGCTTCCGCCCCAGGACGAGGCCAGCACCAGCACGGCGTCGCCGGAGCTCGCGTGGCCGGCTTCGAGAGCGGCAAACGTCAGCGCGAGTCCTGAGGCGGCGGTCAAGCTGCCCACGACGCGCGACGGTCGACGGATCGCGGCGTGCGGGAAGAGCGAGGCGGCCGCGCGGCTCTCCGCCTCCTCGGCGGCCGGCGCTCCGTTCGCGTGGAGGAGGATCGTGCCGATCCCCGTCCCGCCCGACTGCTCCGCCGCGCGCTCGAGGACCGCGGCCAGGCACGTGGAATCGCTACTCCACGCGGTGGGAGCACAAGCAGGATCGGAGGCCGAGGCTGTCACGCGCGCGCCGACTCGGCCGACTCCATCACGAAGCTCGCGCAGCCTTCCCCGAGAAAGCGTGGGGCCCCCAGCGCCGCGATGACCCGGAGCAGCTCGGGCGTGAGCAGCTCCACGCCTCCGCAATACGCCACCCCGACGCGCCCGTCCTCGATGGCGCGCGTCGAGCTCGATCGCGCTGTGGCCGCCCGGCGCGTTGGCCACCGACTCGGAGAAGTAGAACGGATTGGCCACGCCCGCATGCAGAACAGATCCGTGCGCGTGGCGCCGCGCGCTCCACGCGGGTCCTCCTGGACTTGGCCGACCGGTCGGTCGACGAGACCCGATACGTCGAACAGCCGCAGGGCGCCGATCCCGCTCCGTCCTTCGATCGCGTTGCGCCAGTACTCGCGCTGGTCCCGCCCGAGCGCGCAGATCACGCCCACCCCGGTCACCGCGATCCGCACGGTGCTCACCGGGGCGCGCCCTCGCCCGAATCCTGCGGCCAGACGTCGTAGAAGTTGAACCACTGGTCGGGGTAGCGCGAGATCACGTGCTCCATGGCTTGAACCAGGCCGCTCATCGCGTCGTGCAGCGCCGACTCCCGCTCGTTGCGCTCGAATCGCAGCGGCGGCAAGGACAGCAACCGGTAGCGCGTTCCGCGATCCAGCAGCACGAACGTCGGGAGCACCGGCGCGCCCGTGGCCATGGCCAGATGCGCCGCGCCCGTGGGAAGCTCGGTCGTGGCGCCGAACAGCGTCATCGGCATCACGTTGGCGCCCACCGCGCGATCGATCTGCACGGCGACGATCTCGCCGCGCCGGAGCGCGGCCATCAGCTCGAGCGCCAGGAGCGGTGAGGCACCCATCTGATGCACGCGCAGTTGGGTCCAGGCCCGAGCTTCGTCGGCATAGCGCGTGATCTCGCGCGGGTCCTCGCTCAGCATCACGACGTGGACCGGCACGCCGAACCCCGACAGGAGCTTGAGGCCGATGTCCCACTGGCCGATGTGCAGCGTCGCCAGCACCACGCCGCGACCCTCGGCGAGCAGCTGGCGCAGCGCTGTGTCCGTGTGCTCCAAGTCCAGGAGCCGTTCACGAAGCTCCTCGGGCTTCAGTCGCCGTAGCTCTCCGTACGCCACGAGGAATCGACCGAAGTTGAAGAACAGCCGGTAACACAGCCACGCTGCGGCAAGACCGGTGGTACCCGTGACGCGGTGCAGGTTGCGGCGTGCTGCGGCTCGCTCCGTCGGCATGCAGGCCAGGCACAGCAACGTGGTGAGATGGTGCAACGGAACGAGGACGAATCGCGGCAGCCAGGGGGTGATACGCAGGATCAGTTCCCACGACAGCGGGCGATTCCAGCCGTGCCGGTACCAGCGGCGTGCGGTCGCGCCGTCGTCACCGGTGCTCACGCGGGTCGCCGGCAGCGGATCAACACGTTCGCGAACGGGGTGCGCCGCCAGGACTCCCGGGTGTCCACCACCAGTCCCTGCGCTTCGAGCAGTGCGCACCACGCCGCCGCGCTCCGGTAATGCAGATGCCTGAAGCCCTCTCTGCGCAGCACCGAGCAGAGCCTCTCGCCGAACCGGGTCACGAAGAAACGCACGGGGCGAGCCGCATCCGGCTCGCGGACGAGCATAACACCGCCCGGCTCGAGCGCCGCGCTGGCGCGACGGAGGAGGCGCTCTTGCTCCGCGGCCGAGAGGTAGTGCAGCACGTCGAGCAGCAGGATCGCCCGGGCCGGCTCGACGTCGACTCGCTCCAGGTCCGCCACGACGATCCGCGCATCCTCGCCGGTCGCCTGGCGGGCGATCGACGCGAGCCCGCCGCGGCGCTCGACGCCCTCGAGCGCGAGGTTACGTGGCGGCGGGCTCCACTCGCTCGGCCACTCGCCGCGCGCATGCGACGCGGCGGATGCCTGGATCAACGCGAGCAGGATCCCGCGCCCGCAGCCCAGGTCGCGCAGGATTCCGTCGCCCGGTAGAGCGCCCGAAGCGAGCACGTCCCGGTACAGCGGGTCGTGGCGCAACTTGCCGCGCACGAACTCCCAGTGCCAGATGCCGGCAGCGAGATACCGGTGCGCAGTCTCGGCGCACACTCTCTCCCAAGCGGGCACGCTGCGCCGACGCCCCCGGATCACGAGGCTGCACGAGGCCACGAGCAACCCGGCCGCGAGTCCGACCAGCAGGCTCCCGACGAGCAACTCCCACCCGACCTCCACGACGGTCGTGTCACGGAACGCGTCCCGCAGCGGCACCGGCCAGCGACCCGTGAACAGCCAGCGGCCCGCGCCGAGCTCGAGCGGGAGCAGCAACGGGGCGGTCAGCGGGTTGTTGATGTGAGCCGCGAGGTAGGTCTTGATACGGCTCAGGCCCAGCAACTTGGCCAGTCCGGTGCACAGCGCCAGGTGCAATCCGTAGACGGGAATGCAACCAACGAGAGTCCCCAGGAACACCGCCGCTGCGGAGCGCGGTGCGGTGTCGCCCTCGGTTCGGAGCTGGTAGTGCAGCTCGGCGAGCGCCCGGCCGAAGCCCCGTCGCCGCTTCATGCGAGCGGCACGCAGCGGTATCCCCTGTCCCGCAGCACGTCGAGGACGAGCGGCAGGGCCAGCACGACGCCGGGCCGGCCCTCGGGCCTGCGGTCGTGCCCGTCGTGCAGCAGCAGGATGCTCCCGGGCGCGACTCGGCGCAGGCGCCGTTCCATTCGTGCTCGGTCGTGGGGCCCGCGCTCGAGAAACCGCACGCCCCAGCTGACGAGCTCGAGCTGCTGGCGCCGCAGCACGGGGTGCAGGAAGCAGCTCTTGATTCCCACGGGTGCGCGGAACCACCGGCACCGCGTGCCGCCGACGGTCTCGATGCTCTGCTGCGCCTGGTGCACGTCCTGCCAGAGCTTCCGGGGCGGCAAGGCCCAGAACCCATAGGAATGCTCGTCCGTGTGATTGCCCAGCTCGTGTCCGTCTCGCACGATCTGGCGCACGATCTCCGGATACCGCCGCACCGCGCTGCCGATCACGAAGAACGTGGCGCGCACGCCGCGCGCGCGGAGGATCTCGAGGACACGCGGCGTCAGGTCGGGATGGGGTCCGTCGTCGAACGTCAGCGCCACGACGCGCTCGGACGTGCTCAGGCGCGAGCGATTCGGCCCGAAGAGGCGGCTCCGCGGATGGAGCACCCCCCAAGCGGTCAGCCCGTGATAGGCGCCGTACGCGCAGAGCAGCGTCGCGGACAGCGCGGGGACGCGCAGGAAGAGCAGGAGCAGCAGGAGATGCGCGACGATGGTGAGCCTCAGGAACAACGCCGCCTCCAGCTGCTCGCCACGACCGCCACGCAGGTCCGCGCGGTGTCGCGCCACGGGCGAAAGTGGCTCGTCGCGGTGCCGTCGGCGATCGCCAGGCGGATGTCGATGCTGGCGATGGGGAAGCCGCTGCGCGCGGCCTCCACGATGATCTCGCTCTCCATCTCGTATCGAACCCCGCGCAGCACGATTCGGCGCAGCACGGACGCGTCGTACAGACGGAACCCGCTCTGCGGATCGTCCACCGGGACGCCGGCGTAGTACGAGACGGCGAAGCGCGAGAAGCGGTTGCCGAACCGCCGCAGCGCGGTCATGTCCTGGTACGAGCGCGTTCGCGAGCCGATGACGATCCCGGCCGCGGTCTCTTGCCAGCAGGCCAGGAATCGCGGGATCTCGCTCGGGTCGTGCTGGCCGTCCGCGTCCAGCGTGATCACGGCGGAGCCGCCGGCCTCGAGCAGTCGCGCGAACCCGGCGCGCAGGGCCGCGCCCTTGCCGC
>Ga0180085_1000043_pt1 | contig 34301 bp, 24 predicted proteins | sample EasRiv730_16_10D_FD_123013 | JGI IMG/M metagenome (GOLD analysis project Ga0180085, IMG submission 123013) | Soil microbial communities from meander-bound floodplain in the East River, Colorado, USA - East River metaG ERMLT730_16_10D | ecosystem: Environmental > Terrestrial > Soil > Floodplain ... | reverse complement strand
TGCGAGTTGTCGACGCGATTCTTTCAGGTACTCACGAACCAGGCACGAGCCACCATGATTTGTTGCGGGCCTTCACCGACCGTACAACGCTGTCCCTGATAGATCAGGAACTGGATGTACACGGCTATCGTACCCACGAGTTTGGGGATTCCGTTTTCTTCGAGCAGAATGGGGACAGGAATTGCAGGGAGGAGGCCACCTTGGCGAGCCACGACGCGCGGCCGGACATGATCGCGGGAAGGGTAATGCAATGATCACAGTTCACGATTCTGAGAACACTGAATTTCGAGAAAGGGCAACACAGATCGTTTTGGAAACACTGGCGCGCTTGCCGGAAACTCTCAGGAACATTTTTGTCTGGAGTCACTACCGCGGTTGCTCAGTGAATCAAATCGCTGAAATGCTGGATTGGAGATCTCCCGAAATCGAAGCTGCGCTCGATGCAATCAGTTCGACTCTCTACCGGCGAACACGCAGATTACTCGTCCAGGATTCTGTGGTACCTGACACTTTTCAGGGGGTGGGATCAGACAGCGGGGGGACCAGGGAGTCGCGGCCCTGCGCTCCGGAGGCCCAACGCTGTTGGACCGCAGGGACCGCGTACCCATGAAGGTGGCGAGTCTATTACCTTCTGGCCTTAAAGGATAGTGGCCGATCCAGAACGACGTCGAGCCGGGTGCCTTTCGTCAGCTCCAGGTCGCGCCCGCCGGTGGATTCCATGAATGCGACGGCCACTGCAGTAAATCGACTCGGCTTCGGCTATCAATGTTGTTAGAGCTAGAGTTTTGCTAGGCTGTGGCGGCCAAACCCACTCCAGACCAAGCATGAAACAGGCTCCGATAGGTTATACAAATAGGCTCCCTTGTTTTCTCCCCGCTCCTGGGAATCGTTTTGCAGTTATCAGATTCCCTCCTCTAGGGACACAGACTCAACCGGTTCAATTTCGCTATTCCGTTGACGCGCACCTTCCTTCATCAGCCTGGACTGCTCTTCGCTGAACAATAGATTTTGTCGGGCCATCTTCTCGAAATCTTTCAGGTTCCACTCTGCGCGCATCAGTCCGCGAGGAGCATGAGCCCCTGTCCGAAGCATCAGGTGGCCGATTTCGTGAGCCATCGTGTGGGCTAGGACTTGGGCCTTGGTTATACGGCAACCCGGCGAGAAGCGGTCGATTCGATCGGAGAAGATATAAGCCACGGAGCCTGCCGGGCCGTTAGCGGCTAAGACTGCCAAGCCGGCGGCATTCTTGATTGTGGTTAGCTCGGCGCTGACGCCAGGCACAATGTTCAGTATGAGATACCCGGGCCGAAAACCACGATCCAGCCAAACCAGTTCAAGTCCTGCCTCTCGAAATATCGCGCCGGCCACTTTTTTGGCGTCATCCAAGATTTTTGCGGGAGTTGCGGCGTAGTCACGGATGAAGATACGGACTGTCACGTGCGGAGTCTCGTCCTTCTTCAGAGCCTTTGCAACAGGAGTCGGGTCGTCTAACGCAACAATGAGACAAAGTGCGAAAGCGTGGCTCGCCTTCCTTCCTTTTGCTCTGTACCACTTCTTGGATGGAACGTCGCCGGGCTGGACGTCATCTGACTTCTCTGAAAAAACACCGATGAATTTCCTCATAGCCTCGCCTCCGTTTTCACCGTCGTATAGGCCACCTGATTGGCCTCACGCTCTTAAGGCGAAAACGGCTGCGAAGAACTGCCAAGGCAACCCTAAGGATTTTTGCCTTCAAGGAAATTTGGGGGCAGGCAAGACTGGGCACGGCGAGCGGTAGCCTTGGCCGTTGGCTCGCGAAGGGGGAGGAACGGCGTTTCAGCAATCGGGTGTTACGCTCGGGGATTTGCCTCACATGGCCAGCGATAGGAAGGGTTGCGCTGGTATAGCAACGCATCACGCTGGACTGTCCGCAAAAAGGCTCGCCCATCCGGCCGGGTCCTTGATGCGTTGGCAGAGTCACTAACGCATCCTACTCGTTGCCCTCTGACTTTGACGCAGCCGTGGTTAGCAGGCGGTTTCCCGGGAAGTCGTTATTCACTTGTGGTAATCTGCGCTCATTTCTCGGAAAGACTCAAGCGAGCAGGAGGTTGCATGACTTCACCTCCTTCCCAAGAAGTAACCCGGCTACTCCTCGCCTGGAGAGATGGAGATCAAGGCGCGCTGAAGAGGTTGGCGCCCCTGGTTTACAGAGAACTCCACCGGCTATCCCGGCGTTACATGGCGGGAGAGCGGCCGCACCACACCCTCCAAGTTTCGGCTCTGGTGAATGAAGTCTATCTTCGACTCATCGATTCCAGTCACGTGCACTGGCAAAACCGGGCCCATTTCTTTGCTGTTTCAGCCCAACTGATGCGTCGTATCTTGGTTGACTTCGGGCGCTCGCGACAGTCTCAGAAGCGGGGAGGAGAAGTTAGCCAGGTCTCCTTGGACGAAGCGTTGGTCGTCACGGAAGACAAGGCGTCAGAGTTGGTGGCACTGGACGACGCTTTAAACGGTTTGGCTGTGATCGACCCTCGGAGAAGCCAGCTTGTGGAATTGCGTTTTTTCGGTGGCCTGAGCGTGGAGGAAACGGCCGAAGTGTTGAAAGTGTCCCCCAGGACCGTATTGCGTGATGGAGCCTGGCCCGAGCCTGGCTCTATCGCGAGCTGAACAAAGCGGGGACAACAGTGACCGAGTGATGTGCGAGCGAACTCTGAACCTGATCGCCGCCTGCTGGAATCAATTGCAAAGCTCCCCGACTACAGATCCATGAAGCCAGACCGTTGGCAGCAAATCGACAAGCTTTTCGACGCTTCGCTGGAGCGCGATCCGGGACAACGAGCAGCCTTTCTCGACCAGGCCTGTGCGGGCGACGAAGAGCTGCGCCGGGAACTGGAGGCCTTGATCGCAGCACACGAGCAAGCCAACAGCTTCTTAGCCTCGCCTGCCCTGGAAGTAGCCGCTCAGGGGATTGAGCAGCACCAGGCCCAGTCACTCGTGGGACGAAGCCTTGGTCCTTACCGGATTTTGGCTCTACTGGGAGCCGGTGGGATGGGAGAAGTCTACAAGGCCAGTGACACTCGCCTCAATCGCACGGTTGCGATCAAAGTTCTACCTCAGCACGTCTCCGGCGATCAGGAGTTTCGGCAGCGGTTTGAACGCGAAGCACGGACGGTCGCCAGTCTAAGTCATCCCCACATTTGTTCTGTGTTCGACGTTGGCCGCCAGGATGGAACCGATTACCTGGTGATGGAGTACCTCGACGGTGAAACACTCAGCACTCGGCTGCAGAGGGGTCCGTTACCGCTTGATCAGGCACTGCACATTTCGATCGAGGTTGCCGAGGCGCTCGACGTGGCGCATCGCCTCGGGATCGTGCATCGTGATCTGAAACCCGGGAATATCATGCTGACGAAGTCCGGGGCGAAGCTGCTTGACTTCGGTCTGGCTCGAAGTGAACCACGGACGATAAGCACCCCCTTGTCGCAAGACTCGACAAGGGAGACCACACTCACACAAGAGGGCAGGATTTTCGGCACTTTGCAGTATATGGCGCCGGAGCAACTGGAGGGCGGGAAGGCGGACGCACGCACGGACCTCTTTGCGTTTGGGTCCGTCGTCTATGAGACAGTCACCGGGAAGAAGGCTTTTCAAGCGGAAAGCCATGCAAGCGTGATCGCAGCCATCCTCGAACATGACCCGCCGCCCCTTTCGACGCTGGAACCGTTGGCGACCCCGACCCTCAATCGGGTGGTGCAGAAATGCCTGGCGAAGGATCCAGACCGGCGGTGGCAGTCTGCCAGAGATCTCGCCGACGAGCTGAAATGGATTCGTGAAGGAACGCCCAGTGCGGGCTTATCGACATACGGGGCCAGGCATCTCGTCAAGCGCGAGCGGCTCGCATGGACCGTCATGGGTCTCGCAGTGGGTGCGCTTTTGACGGTTGCTCTGCTTCGGAGTTGGCCGTGGGCGCCCCTAACCGCACCTCCGAGCCGGCCCACCAGGCGAGAAACTATCATCTTGCCTGCAGCTGGACGATTGGCGTTGGGGAATGTTCTTCCCGGAGTAGTCGGCCATCCCACAGTGGCGTTCTCTCCAGACGGGAGCCACCTGGTTTATGTCGTAGAAAACGGCAGGAACACACGGCTTTTTCTGCGCTCAATGGATGAGTTCGAGGCAGCGCCAATTGCTGGTACCGAGGGAGCATTCCAGCCCTTCTTTTCGCCTGACGGTCAGTGGATCGGCTTCTTCACGCATGGCAAGCTGAAAAAGGTGTCTCTCCGGGGAGGTGAGCCCGTCATCGTCTGCGATGCCACACGCGTCTGGGGTGCGTCGTGGTCAACTGATGGGATGATATTCTTCTCTCCCGATGAGGGCTCCAACCTTATGCGTGTTTCCGCTGAGGGTGGCATTCCTCAAGTCGTTGCAGGACGACATAGGGGATTCTTGTGGCCAGACGTGTTGCCCGGGGGGCAAGCAGTCATCTTTACGAGACGCGCCATCGGGCGACAGGTTGAGCTGCTCGTACTCGCTACGGGTGAGCGAAGAGTCCTGATTCAGGCAGGGGCCGGCGCACGGTACGTTCCGACAGGTCATCTCGTTTACGTCAGAGAGGGGGACCTACTGGCGGTTCCATTCGATCTGGCCCGACTCGAAGTCACAGGTCCCACCGTACCAATTCTTTTGGGCGTTAGGACGGAATTGTGGGGCGCCGGCCAGTTTACGTTTGCCGGTGACGGGACACTTGCCTACATTGCAGGTACATTCGCGGGGAAAGGAACGCTGGTGTGGGTGGATCGAAGAGGTGTCATCGAACCTTTGCCCGTAAACGTCCAACAGTACGGGTACTTTAGTCTCTCGCCAGATTGCCGCCGCGTTGCTGTCCAAATTTCCTCCACGAACACGGATGTCTGGCTTTTCGATCTGGCTCGGGCTAACTGGAGCCGTTTGACCACGGAGGGAAACAATATTGATCCGATCTGGACACCTGACGGGAAGAGGGTCGTGTTCGCATCGGACCGGGCGGGACCGGTGAGTTTCTTCTGGCAGTTTGCGGAGGTAAACTCTTCAGCAGAATTGTTGCTCGCGAACAAAAACGCCCAATATCCGTTCTCATGGTCTCCAGACGGCAAACTTCTGGCCTTCGTGGAATTCGATCCTATCACTGGCTATGACATTGGGGTGCTTCCGATCGACGGATTGCGCAAGCCGCAGCCGCTGCTGCGGACGCGATTCGGCGAAGCCTTCCCCGCCTTTTCGCCCGATGGACGTTGGATAGCATTCAGCTCCGATGAGTCGGGCCGCTTTGAGACCTACGTCCAGCGATACCCCCCTACTGGCGAGCGGTGGCAGATCTCGACCGAAGGTGGTGCAAAACCGTTGTGGTCGCCGAGAGGTGACGAGTTGTTTTATAGGAGCGGATCGAAGTACATGGTGGCCAGCATCGTACTCCAGCCCACGTTCGCTGCCGGCAAGCCACAAGTTTTCGCGGAAGGCCCCTACGTCAACGTCCCTGGCCGGTCTTACGACGTCGACTGCGACGGCCGCAGGCTGCTGGTCATTCGTGAGGTCGAGCAGCCGAGTACCACCGAGATTCGCGTCGTTTCCAATTGGTTCGACGAGCTGAAGCGGAAGGTGCCAAAACGATAGGCGCGCATCTGACGGGCCGCCAATCGGATCGTGCCGGCGTCTAGTTCTGGCGCGCCGTCTAGCAAAAGAAGAATTCTTGCGACGCGATCGCATCGAAGGGCTGGATTGGCAAGCGGTGAGCGTCACCACCTGCCGTGACTCCAGCTTCGTTCGACCTGGAGGCTGCGGCCGTCCCCACGAAGCGTTGGGCAGATAACACCAAGGTCGTTCGACAGATCAGAGACCGATGCGAATGCAAGGCGGAGTCCTGCTCACTGGAGTCGCTGCTAGTGGCGGCGAGCGGCGTGGCAAGGAAGCCTAGTGTCTGCGCTCAAGGCATGAGCAGCCCCCAGCCCGTTACCTTCTGGCCTTAAAGGATAGTGGCCGATCCAGAACGACGTCGAGCCGGGTGCCTTTCGTCAGCTCCAGGTCGCGGCCGCCGGCTGCGGCTCCAACACCTGCTCCGGCCCCGGCGCCGATTCCGGCGCCAATGGCAGTATTGGCTGCCCCGCCTTTGGCTGCGCCTACCCCGGCGCCAATGGCGGCGCCTACTGCACTTCCGATTGCTGCCGACTTGCCTCGACCGCCGGAGCTGCTGATTTCACCCTCTCTGCCAACTTTCGCCTTCACGTCTTTCTCCCCGGCAACGCCGGCAACAGAAGCGATGATTGGACTCTTGCCGCGTCCAGTATCGATTTCTTCAAATCGAAGAACCATTTCATTGTTGTGGACGGAGGTCACGCGGCCCTTGACCTTAGCGCCCGCAGGTATCTGGCTCCCGTCGTTGGCGGTGAGTGCTTCCAGTGTTCGAACTTCAAACTTCTTGCCTTTTTTGATCTTCCTGGCTTCGAGCTTGTCGCGAAGCTCCACCATGAATCGGGTTCCAGCGGGTATTTCAGAATTTTGCAGGGCCAGAGCAGATCCGCTTCCGAGGGCGATGAGGCTCAGAATCAGAAGCAGAACCGCTGGCGTTTGACGAGGTCTCATGGTTTGGTCTCCTTCCTTGTCGTTTTTTACTGATGGCCGTGTAAGAACTGCGCCCGTGTCATCTGTACGTTATACACGCAGAGTGTTCACGCTAAAGGCCTAACAATCTATATCTACTCAATCATCTCTACCAGTCGCAGTTTGCTTGCCAAAGGTCGGCGGCCGAGCGGTGCGACGAAGTGTTCGCAACCGATTGACTTGATGGGCCGAGCAAATCGTCGCACGTCAATATTGACTTCATAATACCTCTCCCGGGACCGAGCTTCAAATAGGCTGGATGAAGGCCGCGCGCCCCGGGGTTGTCCGGAGAGGATGTACAAACGAGAGGCAACCCAACCCCTGTGTCTTGTGCGAAACCACTTTCACCCTGTCTTGGAGACCGATGGCGTGTCCCTTGAGGGCCGCGACACCACTGGGCTGCTCGATGTGGGAAAGAAAATGGCATCCGAATCCCCTCCTGGAAGGGAAAGGGCCGTCAGGCCCTGTCGTGGGTGGCTGCTTGGAAGCGACACCCCACCCATCTGGCTGCGCGTCCGCCGTCGCGGGTGACCGCTGTCGCCGCGCCAGCCACCCCTCCGACAGGGGATGTTTCTTAGGTGCCTCATTTGAAAATGACAGGGATTCATAATAAGATCCGGCACTGTTTTCATCACCGTTCTCTCCTACAGCGCACGAACTTAGTGAGGGTTTCATGAGCAATGATCTGATTGGGCTGCTGGCAGACAAAGCCACGCGGCTGCGCATCCATTCTATCAACGCGACAGCCGAAGCGGGCTCCGGACACCCGACTTCCTGCATGTCCGCTGCTGACATTGTTGCCACTCTGTTTTTTCACGTGATGCGTTATGACCCGCAGAATGCGAAACACCCGAACAACGACCGGTTCATTCTTTCAAAGGGGCACGCGGCGCCGCTGTTGTATGCAGCCTGGGCCGAAGCCGGCATCATTGCACCCGAGCAGTTGCTTTCCTTGCGGCGCATCGACAGCGATCTCGAGGGCCATCCGACGCCGCGCCTGAAGTGGGTGGATGTGGCTACAGGATCCCTGGGCCAGGGGCTTTCGGCCGGTGTAGGCATGGCGCTCAATGCTCAGAGATTGGACAAGCTGGATTATCGCACCTACGTCCTGATGGGCGATGGCGAAACGGCTGAGGGAGGCGTGTGGGAGGCGGCGGCGCTCGCTGCTCACTACAAGCTCGACAATTTGGTTGCAATTGTGGACGTGAATCGCCTGGGACAGAGCCAGGCCACCATGCATGGCGCAGATGGTCAAGCCTACGCAAAGAAGTTCGGCGGCTTTGGCTGGCACACAGTCGTGATCGACGGTCACAACCTGGAACAGATTGTGGCGACGTTTGCAGAGGCGCAGAACACGAAAGGCCAGCCAACGGCAATCATTGCGCTGACCAAGAAAGGGAAGGGAGTTTCCTTCATCGAAGACAAAGAGGGCTGGCACGGCAAACCTTTGAAAAAAGGAGAAGAGGTTGAGAAGGCTCTGCGCGAACTGCCGCTAAGTGGCCCGGCTCGACCCGTTGCGATTGCGAAACCGTCACCCGCAGCCGAGGTCAAGCCCCTGCGGAAACCGATGGCAGCGCCTGAATACAAGCTGGGCGATCCCGTGGCTACGCGGGAGGCTTATGGTGCAGCTCTGACAAAGCTGGGCGCCGCGAATCCCTCGGTCGTGGCTATGGATGGCGACACTAAAAATTCAACTTTCGCAGAAAAGTTCATGAAGGCGTATCCGGATCGGTTCTTTGAAGGGTTCATCGCGGAGCAGAATCTCGTAGGCTTTTCTGTCGGCCTTTCCAAGTGTGGCAAAGTGCCCTTTGCCTCGACGTTTGGTGCGTTCTTCGGTAGGGCGATGGATCACTTGCGGATGGGCGCTATTTCGATGGCGAACGTCAAGTGCGTGGGGTCACACTGCGGCGTTTCCATTGGCGAGGATGGCCCATCGCAAATGGCGTTGGAAGATCTGGCCATATTCCGCTCGATTCCCAATGCTGTCGTGTTTTATCCATCGGATGCGGTCTCCACAGAAAAATTGGTGGCACTGGCCGCCGACCACGAAGGCATGGTTTACATTCGAACCAGCCGGCCTAAGAACCCGGTGTTCTATCCAAATGAGGAAACCTTTGAAATTGGCGGCAGCAAGACGTTGCGCTCGAGCGGAAACGATCGTCTCGCGGTTGTTGCGGCTGGCGTCACTCTGGCCGAGGCTATGAACGCCTGCGATCTCCTCGGCAAAGAGGGAATCGCAATTCGAGTTTTGGACGCCTATTCTGTGAAGCCTGTTGACGCCAAAGGACTGCTGAAGGCAGCTGCTCAGACTAACAACACTCTGGTTGTGGTTGAGGAGCACTACTCCGAGGGCGGGTTGGGAGATGCCGTCTTGAATGCCGTGGCAAATAATGGCGTGCGAGTTTTCAAGATGGCGGTCCAGGAGATTCCCCGCTCAGGCAAGCCGGAAGAGCTCTTGGAGCGCTACGGACTGAGTGCAAACTGCATCGTGAAGAAGGTAAAGGAACTCATCTAAGACTCCCCTTATCAAAGGGAAGGTGTGAAAGCATTCGGTTGGTCGTATGAACGTGATCCGGTAGGGACGCGGTGCTCCGCGTCCGTGTTGGGCTTACCGTCGCGGACGCGCCGCAGCGCGTCTCTACCCACACCTTGAGGGCAAAAGAAGGCGAAACGACAGCGGTCGTGAAGCCTTCAGGGGGTGTCTGGATGAGTTCCCGAGACCTAGACACAGAAGTTCTTGTCATTCCCGCGAAAGCGGGAATCCAGTTTCGCCTTCGGGCCGGATTCCTTTCGCGGGAATTGCAGCCCAAGAAGAGGATCTGGTCGCCCCGTCGCGTTTCCCCCACAGCCTTCCTTAATCTTGGAACCCAACGAAGCTAGCGCACCCTCAATCTTCTGCTCCTCCATTTCTCTACAGGACGTTCGAAATGTCCAGGCGGAGAGTGCTTCCAGCCGATTTGAATTCCCAAATGGAATCTTGAAAACACTGCCATGTCCAGAATCCAATCCCTAGTCGCGCGGCAGGTTTTCGACTCGCGTGGTTATCCCACGGTGGAAGTGGAGATGCACTTGGAATCCGGTGTTGTTGGAATGGCCATCGTGCCCTCTGGCGCATCCACGGGGAAGTTCGAAGCACTGGAGCTTCGCGATGGCGATCCCTCCAGCTTCTCAGGAAAAGGTGTTTCCCGAGCGGTGGAGAACGTTAACGACCGCATTGCTCCTGAACTCCTGGGTTTCGACGCCCTTAACCAGGCGGGCCTCGATCATCGTTTGGTGAAACTGGACGGTACACCTAACAAGAGTGTTTTGGGTGCCAATGCCATTCTTGGTGTGTCTCTGGCCGCAGCCCGTGCTGGGGCCAGGTTTGTGGGCGTGCCGCTTTACGCCTACCTGGGCGGCGTCAATGCCCGCCGCCTCCCCTTGCCGATGGTGAACATTCTGAGCGGTGGATTGCATGCTGGCGGACAAATTGAGTTTCAGGACTTCTTGATGATTCCAGTCGGGGCGCAGTCTTATTCGCAGGCGCTCGAGATGACTTTCGCTGTGTACAACACAACGCGCCGCCTGATTAAGGAGAAAGAATACGAGCTTCCAGGTTTGGCAGACGAAGGTGGGTTTGGTCCGAAGTTTCAATCAAACCAGGAGGCTTTGGAGATTCTTTTGGAGGCCATCGAGCGGGCCGGATACGTACCAGGCAAAGAAGTGTCCATCGGTTTGGATGTGGCTTCGTCGCATTTCTATGCAGACGGCAAGTACGAGTTGGCTGCGGAACAGCGAAAGCTGAGTTCGCAGCAGATGGCTGACATGTTGGAAGAATGGGTTGCCAGGTATCCTTTGATTTCCGTCGAAGATGGAATGGCCGAAGAAGATTGGGAAGGTTGGGAAGTTCTTTCGAAGAAGCTTCGAGGTAAGGTCCAACTCATCGGTGACGACCTGTTCACGACCAGTGTGACACGATTGCAGCAGGGCATTGATCGCGGCATCGCGAACGCGGTGCTGGTGAAGGTGAACCAGATTGGAACGCTGACTGAAACACTGGAAACGGTTGAGATAGCTCGCCGGCACGGTTATCTTCCAGTGATCTCGGCGCGTTCGGGCGAAACCGAGGATGCGTTTATTGCCGATCTTGCTGTGGCCACTGGTGCCGGGCAGATCAAGATCGGCTCCATTGCCCGTTCCTCAAGACTGGCCAAGTACAACCGGCTTCTGCGGATCGAAGAAGAGCTTGGGGCAGCCGGAGTCTATGATGGAGCCAAGGTCTTCAGGGGTCTCCAGCACATCGGTACCTGACCAGGGCAGGCTGGTCTCAAGCACACTGGTCGCGAACTCCAACTGCCTGTAAGTGTCTCCGGTACGGTCTTGAGAGTTTTGCTTTGTCCCAGTCAACGAGATACTATGACGGCGTCAGAATCGGTAACGCTCGAGCCCGTCATGGAGTCCCTTCCAACCACCGTTCCGGCCCGTATCCTCGTCATCGATGATGAGGAAGCGGCCCGCTTCGGAATCCGCAAGGCCCTCGAAAAGGAACAATATCTGGTTGAGCTGGCCACCAATGGCCAGGAAGCTCTCCAAAAGATTCGCGAGTTTTCCCCTCAGGTTGTCATCTCCGATATCAACATGCCACAGATGGACGGCATTACACTGCTCAAGGAAATGGGTCGTCTCGAGGTTCCGGCTCCAGTCATCTTGATCACCGCTCACGGTTCAGAGTCAGTGGCGGCGCAGGGCCTGCGGGCCGGCGCCTATGATTACCTCGCCAAGCCCTTTGAAGTGGAGGATCTGCGTAAGGCTGTCAGAAATGCGGCTGAGAAACAGCGACTGCTCGAATCGAACCGCCGTTACCTTGCGGATCTGGAAAGGACTCTCATCGAGTTGAAGAACTCGCAAACTGAGAGAATTCAGGCTGAGAAAATGGCCGCTTTGGGCCGTTTGGTGGCGGGAGTCGCGCATGAAGTGAACTCGCCGCTGGGGGCGCTTTCCAGTGCCATCGATACCTTTGGCCGTGCCTACTTTCGTATCACCGATTTGCTTGGCTCGGACGGTCCGGCTGCGCCTGCCGTTGCGGAGAAGACGGCGAGTTTGAGGTCGACGCTGGAAGAAACCCTTCAGGTTGCCCAATCGGCTTGCCAGCGCATGGATTCGCTGGTCAGAACGATGCGGCGTTTTGCCAATCTGGATCACGCCCCTTTGCGCCGAGCCGACATCCGAGACTGCATTGAGAGCACGCTGGCTTTGTTGAATCACGAACTTCGGGGTGAGATTCGGATTGCCAAGGATTTTGGCAGCGCAGCTAACATTGAATGCTACCCGCTGGAGCTTAACCAGCTGTTTACCTGTCTGTTGATGAACAGCATCGAAGCGATTGAAGGAGCAGGCGAGATCCGCATCCGTACCTGGGAAACGGCCGATCGCCTGATGGTTTGCATCGCAGATTCGGGCCGCGGCATCGCGAGTGAACACATTGAAAAGATTTTTGACCCGGGATTCACAACCAAGGGTGTTGGCGTCGGAACTGGACTGGGATTGCCGACCTGCCAGAAGATCGTTGAGAAGCACCGTGGAACGATTGAAATCGAAAGCCAACCAGGCGCCGGGACCGTGGTCACTTTGAGCCTTCCCCTAACTGGCTTGAACGAATCCGCGTGAAGGTGACCCACGTGTGTGGACCTCTCCAACAGCGATCTTCCTGGCAATACTTGGTTCGTTAGTCTTCGTTGGAACAAATCTTCTGGTCATCATTGGGTTTTGCTCCTAAACTAACGCGGTGAAATTCTGAGGCCGGGTGTCCGGGAGGGCTTATGAGAGATTTGCAGAACGTTGAGCAATCCCCTTTGAAGGGGCTGGATGAGTGGGAAGACTTTGTGAAGACCCGCTATCCGGAGGAACCAGCGGCAACGTCAAAGAAGTCTTTTCAATCGACCGACCCGAACAAGAAACAGGAACAGTTCCGAGACTACAAAGCGGAAGCGCGCGACAGCGTTAAAGAGTTTTACCGGCTCAATCACACGCACCAGACCATGGAATTCGTGTTGGGTAAAAAGGAGGAGTATCTATCCAACCGAACGCGGATGATGAGCGTTTGGGAGGCAATGGAGTTCCTGAATACGCTGGTCGATGATAGCGACCCTGACACGGACCTGACACAGATTCAGCATTTGCTGCAGACCTCCGAAGCTATCCGCAGAGACGGACACCCGGGCTGGTTCATTTTGGCCGGTTTGGTTCACGATGTTGGCAAAGTGCTCTGCCTGCACGGCGAACCGCAGTGGGCCGTGGTGGGTGACACTTTTCCGGTAGGCTGCGCGTATTCCGATAAGATTGTGTTCCACGAGTTCTTTGAGGCCAATCCCGACAGCAAGAATCCGCAGTATCAGACTCCCAATGGCGTTTACTCCGAAGGTTGTGGACTCGAAAAAGTGCAGCTCTCCTGGGGACATGACGAATACCTTTACCATGTGGTGAAGGACTACCTGCCCGAAGAAGCGCTTTACATGATTCGCTACCACTCCTGCTATCCCATCCATCGTGAAGGAGCCTACCAGCACCTGATGAATGATCACGATCGGGAAATGTTCCAATGGGTGCGGGCCTTCAACCCTTACGATCTTTATTCCAAGAGCCATGAGCCTCCCAATGTCAAGGCGCTGAAGCCTTATTACGACGATCTTATTGCCGAGTATTTTCCAAAGCAGATCGCCTGGTAGGAATGGTCGCATGAGACTGGGAATTGATTTCGGAACGACACGGACCCGAGTTGCGGCCGCGCTGGGAGGAAACCATCCGCTGATCAGCTTTCATTCAGATGAAGGTGACAGCCAGGACTGGTATCCTTCCCTCATTGCGACGCAAGGCGAGCAGGCAGTGTTCGGTCTGGACGCTTTGCGTGTGCAATACGACACGAGCTGGGAGCTTTACCGGTCGTTGAAACGTCTCCTGGAAAATCAGGACGCGCAGGCTGTGCTTGTGATTGGCGGCCTGGAATTGCCGCTCATGGAGTGGCTCACGCGTTTTTTCTCGGCGTTGCGCCAGGACTTGCTGCATCGAAGCAATTTGGGAGCGACGCCTGGAAGCGCGCTGGAGGTAACGGCAGGCGTGCCGGCCAATGCCAACAGCAACCAGCGTTTCTTGACACTGGAGGCCATGCGCTCCGCCGGATTCGAAGTGCTCGGCATGGTGAATGAGCCGGCCGCAGCGGGCATCGAATACGCACAACGCTACCGTCAGTCAGATGTTACAAAACGCCGCGAGCATGTGGCTGTCTACGACTTTGGCGGCGGCACGTTCGATGTCTCGGTGATCCGCATGACCGGCTCCGTTCACGAAATCGCGGCCAGCGAAGGCATCTCAAGGCTGGGCGGAGATGACCTGGACGAAATCTTGCTGGAGCTCACGCTGGCCCAGTCTTCGGTCGCCAAGGGCACATCAAAGTTTGTTCACCGCACCCGCCTGCTGAACCTTTGCCGCGACGCCAAAGAGAGCATCAACCCTAATACGCGGAGGATTACGGTCGATCTCGGTCAGATCAGTCTCGTCGGCGGAGAAGTGTCTGTGCCCCTTGCGGCTTTCTATGAAAGGTGCGAGCCGCTTATCGCGCAGACAGTCGTGGCGACAGAGTCTGCTCTCGCGGCTGTGATGGGCGAGGACTTCGACGACCTGACTTCCCTCGCTTGCGTTTACCTTGTTGGAGGCTCGTGCGAGTTGCCCGTGCTGGCGCGCGCGTTACGCGAACGATTCGGCAAGCGCGTCCGTCGCTCTCCGTATCCGAGTGCAGCAACGGCGATTGGCCTCGCGATCGTCTCGGATCAGGACACGGGTTATCAGTTGCAGGATCGATTTCATCGTCATTTTGGCGTTTGGCGCGAGAGCGACGCGGGCACCCGGGTTGTCTTTGACCCGATCTTTTCGAAAGGTACGCTGCTGCCGGCGAGGGGTAAGTCTCTTACGGTGACACGGCGGTATGAGCCTGCACACAATATTGGCCATTTTCGCTTTCTGGAGTGCAGTCATCTCGATGGTTCGCGGGAGCCCAGAGGTGACATCGTTGCCTGGGACCAGGTGTTCTTTCCGTTCGATCCGCAACTCGCTGAGCGGGAGTTAGACGAGATTGCGGTGCAAAACTGGAGTGCTCCGCAGGGTGCAATAATTGAGGAACAGTATCGCTGCGATGCCCGTGGCATGATTGAAGTACTCATTTCAAACGAAGCAACCGGTATGAGCCGCCGCTTTGCCATTCGCAAGGGCAACTCAGCCAGAGCCGCCAAAGGATAACCGGCCTGCGATGCGCCGGCTCCACCCACCCAACAAGCAGCTAGTTTCCGACAGGAGAGATTCATGAACCGGCGTCATTTTCTTCGTGCAACTGGACTGGCGTCTGCGGGGCTCTTGGGAAGCCTGGCCGATCCATTGCGAACGCGCACTCTCGGTGCACCTCGGAAGGGCAGCTGGAGTTTCATTCACTATACCGATGTGCATGTCCAGCCTGAGCTGCGGGCGGAGGAAGGATACCGGCAAGCCGTGAAGGCGATGAATGCGGTGAAACCGAAGCCAGTGTTAGCCGTTGCCGGAGGCGATTTGGTGTTTGACGTATTTGAAACCGGCTATCAGCGCGCTGACGAGCTTTTCAAAATGTACACCCGTGTCACCGCTGGTTTCGACATGCCCGTCCACGCCGCGATCGGCAATCATGACGTTTTTGGAGTCAGCCCGAAAGCGGGCATTCCGAACACCCACCCGGAGTACGGAAAGAAGATGTTTGCCAATCGTGTCGGGCAGGGAAAGACCTACCGCTCGTTCGATTTCCGTGACTGGCACTTTGTTCTTCTCGACTCGATTTCTGTTACCCCGTCGGCCAGTTACGAAGGTCGCATTGACGATGAGCAGTTTGCCTGGCTGCAACAAGATCTTCGAGCGGCAGGGAGCAAGCGTCCGGTAGTGCTGGTGACCCACATTCCTTTTGTTTCCATTTTCCCAGCGTTGCAGAACGGAGCCACGCAAGCGGTCTCATCGTCGGTAGTCGTAGTGAATTCCAAAGAAGTGCTCGACTTTTGTGCCGACTACAACATCAAACTGCTTCTGCAAGGACATCTTCACGTGGTGGAGGACCACCGTTATAAAGGAAGCCAGTACATCACCTCAGGTGCGGTGTGTGGCAACTGGTGGAAGGGTGTGCGCATGGGTCACCCTGAGGGCTTCGCGGTGTACACAATCCAAGGGGATCGGATTGAGTGGAGCTATCGTACCTATGGTTGGCAGGCAACAGCTGTCTAAAGGAGTCTTGTGCCGCCAGTTCGGGTGTTGTCAAGAGAATCGTTCCGCATTGTAGAGAACCTGGATATTTCGAGCCGTCGAAGCGATGAGAATCCCAACCATCAGAAGTGCTGCAATGGCCCCACCGATGTCGAAGAGCAGGTACTTCCCACCCAGAATGTGAACGGTCGGCTTGTACAACAACGCCAGATTACCGATCGCCAGAAGCAGGCGGAGCTCGGTCGGGCTGAATTTTCCAAATGAGATCCTGAAAGTTCCCAAAGTGTAGGTTGCCAGGTACACGTTGATACACAACATGAAGTAGGCAATCAGCACAAAGGCGACGACCTTGGGACTCATGTAGCCTGAAAGGGCCAAGCCACCAAAGAGGAACGACATGCTGAAGGTGTCGAGGATGTGGTCCACGTAGAAGCCATAGCGCGGGCGCAACCGGTTTCGGTAGCGCGCCAAGGTTCCATCCAAACTGTCACCCACCCAATTGAGCAGCAGACACAGATTCACTGCGTGAAGAAACAGGCTGTTGGACAGGCTGCAAGCGTAGGCAACCCCGGCAGCCAACATCGCCAGAAACCCCAAGGAGGTTAGATGGTCTGAGTGGATGAAGGCTGGCAAACGTGCAGCCATCCATAGCAGGGCCTGACGTTCGGTCGAGGCCAGCATTCCATTCTGTTCCCGCTTTGCATCCTGGAAACCGGGTTGGCTCATGAGGTCTCTTCTCCTTGCACACAGGGTTATCTGCACACGCCCATACGCCTCTCTCGAAGCAAGGCTCTTGCCATCAAGCAAATGCTTGAGCCCAAGTGGTTTCGCCTCGGATGAAGTTCATGTCACTACGTCCGTGGACGGTTGACGCGGCAGCGACCGCAGTCATTTGCTGGCGTCGCAGGCAATCGGACACAACCGTCGTCCGTTCGCTTGGTTAAGAGGGCCCGTCACTCGGAATACATCTAAGGACGCGAGCGTTTTCTGACGACAAGGAAGGATGGACAGCATTTTCTTCGAGCCAAACTGACTTTAGAGCGACAAAGCCTGATTTGGCACATTCAGCTTCCCAGAATCGAACTCAGCGCGGTAACTCTTTGAACAGGCCTATTTCTCCACTTGGACTGTGATTTCGAGACTGCCGTCCCAGCAAGGTTGGCGTCCTGTGCTGCAAGTTGTCAGATCGTCTCTTGTCCTTGCAGCCTGCCACGCAATGAATTTTGAATTGCTGAAGAGAGTTTGTGTTACCTTACGCGATCAATGAAAACCCGAACGGATAGACTTGCCGGGCAGGATAGGCACCTTCAGGAAGCCTTTCGCGTCCACATCAAGGGTCTTTGCAGCGAGCGAGTCGTCGTCCTTTACTATCTCGGCATCGCGCTGTTGCCGCTGTTTGGAATCCTCGACTACTTCATCGCGCCGACAAACCTGGTGCATTCTTTTCTGATCCTGCGGTTGGTAGCTGCGGTCATTCTTTTGGCGATTCTCCTGGTCGTCTATCCTGCAATCGGCAAGCAATATCCTGCAATACTGGGGATCATTGGGCCCCCCATTGTTGGCGGATCAGTGTCTTTGATGACGGTCCGTATGGGCGGCTATGAGAGCCCCTACTACGCAGGCTTGAACCTGGTAATTCTGGGTGTCACCCTCGTCATGCCGTTTAGCCTGCGCGAGTCGGCTCTGACCTGTTGCCTGGTTTATGCCACGTACTTCGTTCCAAACCTTTTCGTCAACACGATCACCCGTCCCGAACTGTTTCTAAACAACAACTTCTTCATTCTCGGAACCATCGTCATTGCCCTGACCGGTTCGCACTACTCGCAAAGGTTGCGCTTTCACGAATTTCGGTCGCGGCTCGAGTTGTCTCAAACAAATGACAAGCTGACTTCCTTGGATGAGGAAAAGACGCTGCTGTTCTCCAATCTTGGGAACCTGATCATCTCCAGTCTCGATTCCCAGAATACCTTGCTGTCGGTGCTGAAGCTCATTAAGGAGAATTTCGGCTTCGAACGGGCCGCCTGCTTCCGATGCGATGCGCAGGGCCGCACGACGGGAAAACCGGTGGTGCTTGAGGATGACGAAGTGTTCTGCAGTCAGTTACGAGGCCTGCGAACAACTCTCCCTGCGTTGCCCGCTTTTGTCAGAGCGGCTCGAACGGCAGAGCCCGTGGTTCTCACTGGCGCAGGTTCGGCAGCCCGCGAGGCAGACGAACAGCGCTTGTTCGAAGAACTGCAAACCAAAGCGCTGGCTGTCGTGCCGCTGCGGGAGAATGGGACCACTGCCTGGGTGTTGCTCGCCGACTATGGCCACAGCCAGGCGGGGATTCCTCATGAAAAGTTCCGGTTGCTGCTTGACCTGGCCCATCCGATCTCTGCAGCACTGGACAAAGCCCGGCTGTTCGAAAGTGAGAAGAGACGGACGGCCCAGCTCATCGTGATTCACAACATCAGCCGCAGGATCTCGTCCATCCTGGACTTCAACTCAGTTTTCTCGGAGTTTGCGAGCCTGCTTCAGAGCCATTTTCACTTCAGCCACATCAGTATTTACAGTCTGGACGACCGCGACCGCCTGGTACTTGGCGCGCAAGTCGAGGAGCAGAGCGAAAAAGCAAGCATTCCATCGGAACTCTCACTGACAGACGACTCGGCGATTGTCCGCGCCTTCAAACGAGTTCAAACGGTGCAACGGAACGCCGCTGACGACGAACTATCCCTTGAAGGGACATTGTTGCCTGGGATTAAGTCGCAAGCCTGTGTTCCGTTTCAGCATGCCTCCAAGACGATAGGCGTCATCAACATTGAAAGCGACAAAGACTCCGCGTTCGATAGTCAGGATGTCACGGTGATCGAAACCTTGGGTGATTACCTCGCCACCTGGGTGAACAACGCGAATCTCTACACCGACATCGGCCGCAAAGCGAACGCGCTGCAAACGCTCAACAGCATCGGAAAGGCAATCAGCTCTGAACTGAACATCAACAACCTGTTTGAGCTGATCTACAGCCAGGTGCGCCAGGTGCTCAACAGTGAAGATTTCTTTATTGCTCTTTTGGAAAAAGGTCACAACCGGATCGAAGTAAAGTTCGAGGTATCCAACGGTCGGCGGCGCACCTACATCCGATCGCTCTCGCAGGACAGCCTCGTTGGTTACGTCATGCAAACCCGGACGCCCTTTCTGGTGAAGGATCATTTTGAGAAGGTTTACGAAGCCATCACCGGGCGAAAGCCACACTTGATTGCCCAGTCCTGGCTGGGGGTTCCCTTGATTCTGAGCGACGAGGCGCTGGGTGTGATCGTCCTGCAGAATATCCGGACGCGTCGAGCTTACGATCGCGATGACCTCAACTTCCTTTCCACCATTGCCGACCAGGCTGCGGTGGCCATTTCGAATGCGCGACTATTCCGCGAAGCGCAGGAACGCGCGACGCGCCTGGCGGTGGTCAACGAGATTACGCGTGAAGCCAGTTTGAATCTTGATGTGGACAAGCTGTTTGAAAAGATTACCACCCAGCTGAAGCGCGTTATTTCATTCGAAAAGAGCAGCATCGCCATCTACCAGCACGAAACAGATACCTTCTCGCTCGTCAACGTCTATGGAGAAAACATCACCGCCGGCTTCTACAAGGGAATGCAGATTCCCGGGCGCGAGACGGTGATGAAGGTTGCGCATGATGCCAAGAAGCCTTACTACACCCGCAGCCTGAATCAGAACGTTGCCAATAGTTCACCCTATCTCATTACCCAAGGCATTCAGTCGGCAGTCTCGATTCCCATCATTTCCGAAGACGTCTGCCTGGGCACGCTGAATCTAGGTAGCCAGAAGGAAGACGGATTTTCCTCCGACCAGATCGATCTGATGCAAACCATCGCCAACGGTCTTGGGAACGCGTTAAAGAATGCCCGGCTGTACACCGCCTTGGAGCAGTCGTATTCCGAACTGCAAACAGCTCAAGAACAGTTGATCAAATCCGAGAAGTTGAGGGCTCTGGGAGAAATGTCCGCTGGCGTGGCGCACGACTTCAACAACATGCTGGGCGCTATTCTGGGCCGGGCGCAGCTTATGAAGAGCCAGGTTTTCGATCCTGCTATTTTGCGAGGACTTGACATTATCGAGAAAGCGGCGATCGACGGGGCCACGACCATCCGGCGGTTGCAGGACTTCACGCGCAAACGGACTGACCAGGTCTTCAAGCACGTCGATCTGGTTCAGGTCATCGAAGACACGTTATCCATGACGCGAACTCGCTGGGAAACCAGCGCTCATGTCAACGGCATTCAGTACACAGTAACCACGCAATTCGACAAGGTTCTGCCCATCGCGGGCGAGAGCTCCGAACTTATCGAGGTGCTGACCAACATCATCTTCAACGCCTTGGATGCCATGCCTTCCGGAGGCAGTCTGCATGTTCAGGCCGGCACGGAGGGCGACAGGGTAGTTGCTTCAGTGAAGGATACCGGGCGTGGCATGACCGAGGAAATCCGCCGCCGGGTATTCGACCCATTTTTCACAACGAAAGGTGTGAAGGGTAATGGACTTGGAATGAGCGTCGCCTACGGAATCGTGAACCGGCACAAGGGGGACATCGAAATCGAGAGCGAAGTGGGGAAGGGAACAACCGTTCGGATTTTCCTCCCCGTGAATATGAATGTGGCGCGCCAGATCGCCGAGGTGGCTGTGAAGCCTCAGAAAAGGACAGGGCGCTTTCTCATTGTGGATGACGAAGATCCTATTCGCGACCTGTTGGCCGAGATGCTCGTCGAACAGGGTCATGAGGTTCACACGGCCTCAGGCGGAAAGGAAGGACTGGAGATTTTCAGGGCACGAATGCCCGACCTGGTTATTACCGACCTGGGAATGCCCGAGGTGAGCGGGTGGGACGTCGCGATGGGTGTGAAGGCCTTGAGCCCGAAAACCAGTGTCATCTTGATGACCGGATGGGGAATCACGTTGGACAAAGATCGCGCTCGCGAACGAGGGGTGGATGTCATCCTGTCGAAACCGTTCCAGATTAGCGAGATTCAGAAAGTATTGAATGAGATGCTGGACCAGCGGTATACCGTCGCCAGCATCTGAGCACTCGATTGCCTGGAAGCCGGAGGACATCAAGCCGAGGACGACGACGAGCACGAGGAATCATTGGATTGAAATGCCGTTTAGCCTCCTAAGAAAATCCTCTCTCGGGAGGGGGTGGCGGCCGAAGGCAGCCGGGGTGGGCCGTTCCCGACTTCACAACCCACCCCAGGGCCTGACGGCTGTCCCCAGCGGCGGCTGGCCGCTCGCATACCCCCATCGCCGCTCGGGCGGCTCCCGCCTTTACGACTGCGCGCCTCTTCCTCGTTGGCTGGTCTCCTCGAAAAATTGTCTTACTTCCCTGAAGACATGCCCGCGTTTCCCCTGCGCCAACCGGCAATCTGGCAGCGAACTCAGAAAAATCTTACCGTAAGTCTTGTCCACGACACGCCGGTCGAAGATCATGATCGAGCCGCGGTCGCTTTTGCTGCGAATCAGCCGCCCGAAACCCTGCTTGAACTTGATCACTGCCTGCGGGACACTGTACTCGAGGAAGGCATTGCCTCCAGCCTGCTCAATCGCCTCAATGCGCGCCTCGACCACCGGCTCTTTGGGAACGCTGAAAGGCAGTTTGGTCAGGATCACGTTCTCTAAGGCCTCGCCAGCCACATCCACTCCCTCCCAAAAACTGTCGGTGGCAAAAAGCACGCTTGTTGTGTCCTGCTTGAATACTTCGGTAAGCCGGTGCCGCGGACCTTCCCCCTGCATGAGCGCTCGGATGCCGGCGGATTCCAGGGCGGGCGACAGCTCCTGGTGAATGCGCCGCAGCAGCGAGTACGAGGTGAAGAGAACCAGGGCCCGGCCTCGGGAAATCTGAATGGACTCCAGCACCAACCGTCCCAGTTCGGCGGCGAAGTTCTGGTGATCGGGTGAGGGGATGTCCTGAGGAATGCCAAGAATCACCTGGCGGGTGTAGTCAAACGACGACGGCAGGAGCTTCTCCAGCACCCGCGAGGGTCGCATCTGATCCAGTCCCAGGCGGCCCTTCACATAGTCGAAGCGCTTCTCGGTTGTGAGCGTGGCACTCGTCAGAATGACGGTTTCCATCCTTTCAAACAGCCGCTCCCGCAACAGAGTAGCGACGTTCACCGGAGCTTGCTTCAGAGTGATTCGCTGTCCCGTTCGGCTGGGTATGATCTCAATCCAACGGACCCGGCTGCCATCCGCTTCGCCGAAAATCTCGCCCAACGTTGCGGCTGCCAGTTCCAGTCGGTCGATCAAGGCGTTCAGTTCCACCGTGAGCGACAACAGGCTCTCAACGATGGGTTCATCAAGGGACTCCAGCCATTTCTCCAAGAGCAGCAGTTGCTGGTGAAACTCTCCCATCTCGCGGATGAGGTTTTGGACTGCCGGGAGAATAGAAGACTTCCATTCCGGGCGCTCCCGCACCTGTGGTGTGAAGCGAACCTTTTGCTCACCACCGGGCTCTGCTGCCGCTCCGAACCAAAGCGCGAGCTCGTCGAAGGTGTGCGACACCGTGTGAATCAGGTCCTCGCGAAGGGTGATGAGCCGGCCTTGCACATGTGCGTAGATGCGGGTGTAGAGCCCGGGATCGATCTTCCTTTCCACGCTTTGCAGCCGGACCAGCAGATGGGGTAACAGTCCCTTTTCTCGCACTTTCTCCCGTTCACGCAGGGTGTAGAAGCGTCCCAGCAGGCGGAGCAGTCCGAGCTTCGCGATCTGCGTGCCGAAATAATCCGTAGCTACATCTTCCACGTTGTGGGCTTCGTCAAGGATAACGTGCCCGTAGGCGGGCAGAATAGCTGCTTCGTTGTAACGGCCCGTATCGCCGCGCACGGCGAGGTCGGCGAAGAGGAGATGGTGATTGACGATGAGAAGATCAGCCGAGGTGGCTTCGCGCCGGGCGTTGTAGAAGAAGCATTCGTTGTAGTGGCTGCAGCGAATACGGCTGCAGTTGTCGCTTTCGCAGGCCACTTTCTCCCAGACCGAGAAGCGCGGCAGGATACTCAGGTCAGAGCGGCTGCCCTCCGAGGTGCGATGCGACCACTCGAGAATGGCTTTCAGTTCAGTACGCTCGTCAGTTTCGATCAGGTAGTCTCCTTCCTTCTCGATCGTCTCCACCTTGCTCAAGCAGACATAGTTTTGCCTCCCTTTGACCAACACCGGTTTGAACTTCAGATCCAAGGCCTGCTGCAGCAATGGCAAGTCTTTGTGCATGAGCTGTTCCTGCAAGTTGATGGTGTTGGTCGAGACCACCACCCGCTGCTTGTTTTGCACGGCCCAGTGGATGGCGGGCAGTAAATACGCCAGGCTCTTGCCCGTGCCCGTTCCCGCCTCGATGAGCGCCGCTTTCGATTCGTTGAAGGCTGTGGCAACGGCCCGCAGCATGCGCTGCTGTTCGGGGCGGGACTCAAACCCGGTCAGGCGTTGCGCCACTCTACCCTTGGCTGAAATCTGTGCTGCCAGTTGGTTCAAGTCCAGCGGTTGCCGCTGCTGCCGCTTGAAAGCCTCGACAACGACGTAGAGGTCGTCCGCTTCATTGTTGATGATGTAAAAGCCCACTCCCTGGTTCCCATACTCGGAAGCCAGGCTGACATCCGCAGAAGATGGGGTGAGATATCCGGACGGATGGTTATGAATGACGACATCCCCTGGGCTGGTGACCTGAAGCAGGGCAGGAACGGCCGAATCGTTGCCCCGCGCCAGCGGTGTGACTTCGATGACCACACCGTGCTCGTCGGGTTTGGCGAGGAAGAAGACTTCATTGCCCCGCGCCTCCCGAATGGTATCGCGCAGAAGCTGTGCGGCCGAGGCGGAAACGAGTTTGTGAAAATCGGATGGCATTGCCGACGAAACCCTCGGCGAGTATACCACCTGCGTCGGAATCGTCCGCGTGGTCGTGCTGGATGAAGTTCGGCTTGGGAGTTCATGAGCACCTCACTGGGAGCGCGGGCGTCTTGCCCGCAACCGGTTGCCGCAGGCAGCCAGAGTGCGCTTGACAAGGAGCGCACCTCGGAGTTTCGACATTTGCAACGTGCGAAGGTCTGCCGAACAGCCGCGTTCACGCGGCTTGTCTTAAGATTAGGCCAGCCGTTTTACGGCTGGTTTGGCGATGAGAGTAGCAACAAGACTCAAGCCCGTTTCTAGCGGGCTTTCCTTCAGGCTTTTTACTCGCACTGGAAAATGACTCCAGAGGAAACGGATTGGGGTCGAGTACGCAGCCTAAAGCCCGCTGAAACGGGCTGCCCAGAGATTGTGGACTTGGCTAGCCAGCCGTATAACAGCTGGCCTGAGACCAGCCGCGTGAACGCGGTTGGTAGCCCGAGCCAGAGTTGTAGCCCTCACCCCGGATGGAACATCTTCAACCGGCGGAGCGGCCGCTTGCTTCCAACCGGAACTGTTAGAAAATACAGAAACTACCCAGGTGCGTCTTGACGACCACTGCACCCTACGTCCTCGTTCCCTGCTATGAACGCAACCTTCGATGCCTTATCGACACGCCTGGATTCAGCTTGGCCAAGGTAGAGTGCGCTACTTTTCAAGCGCAGGCTCCGCGCAATCTTCCGTTGCGGTGACCATAGCTGCCGAGCAATCACATGCCATTGACTTTGCCTTGGCACTGGGCCAAGCTTGGCTTGGATTCAGGCGACTCCGGTCTTGAGGTGAGCCCATGAAAGCGAAGCAGATGGCTTTGGCAGCAGCAGTAGTGATGTTCGGCGGCCTTCCGCTGCACGGCGATGTGATTTATCTGAAGAGCGGGAACGTCCTCGTGGTAGAGAAGGCGTGGGAGGAGGGGGACCAGGTGAAGTATCAGAGTGCTTCCGGGATTCAAACGATTCCGCTGGCCGCTGTGAAGCGACTGCAAGGACAGAAGCCTGTGCCGGCCGATCCTTCCCGTAGTCAACCGATACAGGCTGTTGTCATTCGAGGGCAGGGGACGCCTGCGCCACCACCCGCTGTAGTCAAGACTGCTCCAAAGCCTCTCGCAGACAATTCCCGAGCCAGCGCCCGGTCTACTCGATATCAGGATTCTGCCGGTTACGCGGAGGCCTTGCGTGAACATGAAAAGACCGGCAAGCCGGTGGCGCTCTATTTCTATGCCGATTGGTGTAAATACTGTGCCCAGTTGGAACGGGGAATCCTCAGCCGGTCCGAGGTCAAGCAGTATCTGGAAACGATTCTTTACGTCTGCGTCAATCCGGAGCACGGAAAGGCTGAGGCAGCCTTGTTCGAAAAGTTCGGCGGGCGTGGCTACCCCACATTCCTGATCCTCGCCAAAAACCACGCTGTACAAGAGATGCCAACCTTTGTGCCGCCCCAGGTCTTTCTCCAGGAATGCCGCGAGGCGGCTCGCGGTGGTAATCAATAGTTGATGGCCAATCCTCACTTTCGATGGCCGGCAATTGGGGAACCAACATGAGAGCAAAAAAACTTGTCATCGTTGCTGGTGTCGTTGTGTTTGTGGTTATCGCTGCTCTAGCCGTGATCCCTTTCTTCATTGATGCGCAGAGCCTGAAAACCAAGCTGGTGACTGAAGCTGAAAGCATCCTGCGCCGCCGGATGTCGGTTCAAACAGTGGAGGTCACCGTTTTTACCGGACTCGGTATTCGGCTGAACCGTGCTGTCATCTTCGATGACCTGCGATTCGCCAACGCACCGTTTGTCTCGCTGAATTCAGTCACCGTGCGACCCCGGCTGTTGCCACTGTTGCACGGAAGCGTGGAAGTGGCGAGCATCGAGCTGGAACAACCAGAGATTCGACTGATCCAGAATCAGGACCGCACCTGGAACTTTGAGTCCATCGGGGTGCCGTCGGCAGGTAGTGCGGGTAAAACTGGATCGGCGGGTGCCCCACCGGCAAGCTCGACCGGAAAGTCGTCACAATCATTCGCAGTATCGCAGCTGAACCTCAGCGATGGCGCTGTGGTGATTTCGAAACGGAGCAGTTCCAATGCGGTTGAGGAATCTCGCTACGACCATATCAACCTCAAACTACGAAACTTCTCCACAGACAAGGTGGGCTCTTTCGACCTTAGCTTGCAGCTTCCTCCGGGCGCCCATGCGCTTCAGTTAAAAGGCCAATTGGGGCCAGTGCAATTGTCCCCGTTTTCAAAAACGCCCGTCGACGGCGAGATTCAGTTCTCCGAATTGCCCATTGCCCGGCTGACTTCTCTCGCCTCCCCGCCGACGGAAGCCATTGAATGGCAGGGATTCCTGACGACTGCCACGGGCTTGAAAGGTAGTCTCGATCAAGGCTTCTCCCTCGAAGGCAAGACGGCCTATTCCAAACTGGGAGCCAAGCGAGGCGGTGTTCAGTCTCCACAAGTGGATGGGGAAGTCCACTTGAAGGCCGACTACAAGGCTGGAGCGTTGCAACTGCGCCAGGGCGAACTTCACATGCCCGCTTCCACGCTCACTATGACCGGCAGTGTCACGGGGCTGGATGCAGACCCCGCGTTGGACCTGCGCATCAATTCCCCCCGGCTGGCCTTCGACGACCTCATCAAGCTCGCGGCAGTGCTAGGACAGGGCGCGCCAGACGGAGTGCAGGCCTCTGGCAACGGCCAGCTCAACCTTCAGGTGAGCGGCTCCTCCAAGAAACCGCAGGTGGCAGGTGAGGCCAAACTCGCCGATGTCTGGATTCGCTATCCGGGATTGGCAGACAAGATTACCCTGTCGCCGGTTGTGCTGGCTTTCAAGGACAACACCGTCGCCTCGAATGAGATTCAAATCAGTACCGGCGAACGCACCCGGCTGCAGGCTCAGTGGAAGGCTGCTTTGGGAGACCCAGTTTCTGTCGATGCACAGATTCGAAGCACCAAGCCGGTGCCGGTTTCGGATCTGCTTGCGATTGCTTCTTCGTTTGGTATCACTCTACCGGAAGGCATGAAGGTGCAGGATGGATCCATCGATCTTCAGCTCACTGCCAGGCAAACTTTGGGGGAGAAGCCTGTTCTGTCGCTCCAGGGCCAAGCGGCGTTGAGCGGCAGCAAAGTGCAAACGGCCCTTTTGAAGGCACCGATGGAAGTGCACCAGGTTCAGCTTCAGTTCACCGGCCAATCCGCTTCGATTCCTTCGCTCTCAGCTTCATTTGCGGGGTCGAAGCTGGGCGGAAAACTCCAGATCAACAACTTTGAGGTTCCCACCTTGCAGTTTGCCCTGAATGCGGATCGGCTCGACCTGAGCAAGCTGGAGCAAATGATCAATACCGCGGAGAGTGCAGCGCCCGCAAAGCCAGCCACTGCACCAGCTGCCAAGATACCCGACGGGAGCTCTCCCGCTGCGAAGACCTCACCTGCCAAGCCAAAACCAGGCTCAGCAAACCAGGATCCTTTGGGGCGCTTGACTGTGCGCGACAGCTCGGTAGCTGTGGACACGGTGAGTTATGACAGTCTACGGCTGACCAAGGTTTCGTCGAAGATCCAGATGAAGAACCGCGTTTTGCAGCTTCAGGATTTGAAGTTCAACATGAACCAGGGGACGCATGTGGGAACAGCGTCCTTTGACCTCAATGGCGCCCAGCCTCGGTACACGTTTAACTCGAAACTCCGTGACGTGGACGCCAACGAATTCCTGACGCAAAATTCCTCTCTGAAGAACCTGTTTTACGGAAAACTCTCATCCGACATCGATCTACAAGGCAGTGGCAGCGGCTTCGACGAGATTTCCAAACAGCTCAAGGGGGGCGGTAAGGTGACCATCGCCAAAGGAAAGATCACCTCGTTCAACCTCTCGGAGCAAGTCGCGCTGCTTGGAAAGCTCACGGGCCTCAACGTCGGCCAGGGGGGAACCGAGTTTGAAGACATGGTGAGCGAGATGACGATTGCCGATGGCCGGGTGACGACCAATGCCATGCACTTCAGGGCTTCGGGAATGGCGCTGAAGGTGCGCGGCAGCCTAGGCTTGGACCGGTCTGCGGACTACCAGATTTCTGCCGAGTTACCGGCTTCTTTAAGTAAAAAGAACCCCAACCAATTTTTGAATCTGGCGAATGCCACCTTCTTCCAGAATGAAAGTGGCAACGCGGTGATCCCGTTGCGAATGACGGGGGACATTGCTCGACCGCGACTGTCGTTGGACACCCAGATGGTGAAAGACAATCTGAAGAACAGCCTGCGTCAGGGCGGAGTAACCAAGGCGCTGGATACTTTTCAGGGTTTGCTGAAGGGCAAAGACCAAAAAGCTGCGGCGCAGCCGGCGGCTAATGACCCGGCAAACTCTGCCCAACCTGCCGGTGAGAAGCCTGCTGAGCCGAAGCCGGCCGCCAAGCCTGGGCTGGGAGGGCTGTTCCAGGGCATCATGGATCAAGTGAAGGAGAAGAAGAAGGAACCCAAGCAGGAACCAAAACAAGAGCCGAAGCAGTGAGGAAGACCCGGTCGAAACGCCCCAAACCAGATTTCCAGCAGTAGTACCAGAGCTGTCGGAATCAAATCCCCTCCTGGGAGGGCAGAAGCCGAAGGCTTCGGGGTGGGTGTTGGCCACGGGCAACCCATCCCGGCGCTTCGCGACCGCTGTTGCGTAGCGACCGCCGTCGCTGCGCGCCACCTCCTCCCTGGAGGGGATTCTCATGGAGGCTTCGAGTTCCAGCTGTCTTTAACAAACACTCCATTGAAAACTTCAGCGGAAGGCTATTTGTAAGGGGCATCATTCAGGTAGTTGGGTGTCGTGTCGAAAAACACATCATTTTTCATCTTGATCCTTAGGAGGATTGTATGAATTCAAAGCGGTCGATTGGGTCAGTCATTCTGCTTGGCATGCTGATGTTTGGAAAGGTGGCGCTCGCTCAGAAAGACAAGGGCTATCTGAAAGTGGATGCCAACCCTGGGCGAACCGGAGTCTTTGTGGACGACAAGTACCTGGGACCGTCTGCAAACTTCCGGGTTGATCGGACGTATCCGCTGGCACCGGGCCAGCACGCCGTGCGCCTGTCCGAACCCCGTTATAAGGACTTCACCACCACGGTAAACATCGAAGCTGGCAAGACCACGAAGATCAAGCAAGCAATGGAGAAACTGCCCCTGCCAGAGCCGCCTTACGGCATGCTGAAGATCGTGAAAGGGAATCACTCAAAGTTTACCGGCGTGTTCTTGAATGATCACTTCATGGGGCACGTGGGTGAATACGACAATTCTCTTCAGGGGCAATTGTTGAAGGCTGGAGACTATCAGTTGAAGGTGGTCTCTCCCGAAGGACAAACCATTCTCGAAGAGAAAATCAGCATCAAGGACAACCAGAACACAGTTGTGAAGCTTAAGTAGTCCGGCCGATGGTCTGCGGCTTATCTGCATTGCCCTAGCCGCAGACCTCCCGAAGTGCAGTAAGCCTTCCTCTAACCTTCACACTCGTCCGAATATCTGATATTTAAGGCGTGTGTCCCTAACTCCCCTCAACTGTCTGGCCTCAACTGGCCCACTTGCGACGGCGACCAGGTTGACGTATAGCAGGCGAGCACAAAGGTCTGGGGGCCATACATACCCCGGAGGGCGACAATGAGGCTTAAGTCAATCAATTACGTCCAGTTCCACGGAACCCCGCGCGAGTGGTCACTGTGCGACCTCACGCTGAAACCGATAAATCTCGTCGTCGGGAAAAACGCTACCGGCAAGACTCGGACGCTGAACGTGATTCATGGTCTGGGAAAACTCGTTTCAGGACGACAGTCGCCTTCCGCACTCGCCACCGGAACGTACCGCACGAGCTTTGAGCACGAGGGAGGCATTCTCTATTACTCCCTCGACATTCAGGACCGGAAGGTAGTTTCGGAAGAATTCCGTGTCGGGGACCTAACTCTGCTGACGCGCGGCGCCGGAGGTGTCGGGACAATTTTTCACAAGAAGGAAAATAAGCATATCGAGTTCCAGACCCCGGAAGCGCAAGCCGCGGTGGTCGCTCGCAGGGATACGATTCAGCACGGTTTTCTCGAGTCGCTCAATCACTGGGGAGCCGGCGTTCGTCACTACGCCTTCGGCGAAACAATGGGCCGGACTACGATTGCGGTCCTCGTACCTGACGGCCCGGCACCCGACCCTGCTGATGTCAATGCAGTTATTGGCCTCTTCCGAAAGGCTGAGAACGACTTCCCTGTAGCTTTTGCTCAAGCTGTCCAAGACGACATGAACAAGATTGGCTACAACATAGTCAAAATTGGGGTGATGTTACCGACTGACATAACCATCGAAGTGTCGTCTCCAGTCCCTGTAAGCCCTTCGGTTCTCTTCGTTAGGGAACGCGATCTCCCGGACGTAACTCAGCAAACCGATATGTCACAAGGAATGTTTAGGGCCCTTTCCGTTATCATCCTCTTGAACTACGCCGTCTTTGCAACTCGACCGAGTTGCATAATCATCGATGACATTGGTGAAGGCTTGGACTATGACCGTTCCTGCAGACTCATTGACCTAGTGAGACAGAAGGCTCAAGCGTCCTCCGTTCAGCTTATTATGGGAACAAATGACCGGTTTGTCATGAACAGCGTTCCACTCGAAGAATGGTCGGTGCTTCAACGCGAGAGCGGTACCGTCAAGGTTCGCAACTACGAGAATTCAAAACCAATCTTCGATCAATTCAAGTTCACTGGACTGAATAATTTTGATTTCCTTGCGACGGACTTCCTGAATGAGGGAGCCAAGGACCTTCCCAGAGAAGTCGACGAGCCGGGCGGACGCAGTCCCGATCGAGCACAGTGAAAAAACTCACCATATTCGTCGAAGGAGCAACCGAGGTCTCATTTGTCGACCAACTCCTACGCCAGCTGATTAGCGCCCGGAAGCTATGCATTGACCATCTTCAAGCCACTGGTGGAAGCAAGACTCCCAGGCGATTGACTATAGTCAGCGTCACAGCACAGAGTCCGGACCAGACCTACTACATTCAAATTGTAGATTCCGGAACTGATAACCGTGTCGCCTCGGATATCCGAGAGAATTATGACAGCCTTGTGCGAAGTGGCTTCGAGGCAATCATCGGCATCCGCGACGTACACCCACTCTCGCGGGCAGATCTCACAAAGCTCAGGGCAGGCCTTCGCTACAACGTTCGAACCAAGCCAATTACCGTCGTGTTCGTCCTGGGCGTGATGGAGACCGAGGCTTGGTTTCTCGCAGAACACACGCATTTTCCGAAGATCCACCCTAACCTGACGATCAACCGCATCCAAGCGACACTTCACTTCGACCCGAGCACCGACGACATGCAGTCCCGGGATTGCCCCCACGAGGACCTCCACAACGTCTACGCGCTGGAGGGGCTGGCCTATCGAAAGAAAAGGAGCCAGATCGAGAGAACAGTGCACGTGCTCGACTACGAGAGAGTCTACTTCGATCTCGTCACTAAGTTCCCCGACGTACAAACGCTCATAGCCTCCCTAGACAATTTCCTCAGCTGACGGCGAACTGTCGCGACAGGTTGGGCGGGCAAGTTTGGGGGCAGCCCTCAAATATTGAGTATTGGAACTGTATGACGACTTGGGATGCGGAGAGACCCCATAGGACGCGGTCTGCGCTACAGGAGTTTTCTGCGGGTGCACGCAGAGGATGCACGTGTCATCCTGTCTTTCACCAATCAATCCAGCTTCTTTCTAAATCGCAGGGCGCTGCCGCTGAAAATTGCGACGCCAAAGACGGCCAGCGCTGCCATTTGAGGCCACAGGATCGAAGGTCCTGTGCCGCGGAGAAAGATGCCGCGGATGATCTCCATGAAGTAACGAAGCGGATTCAAATACGTGAGCCACTGCACGGATGTTGGCATGCTATTGATCGGGAAAGAAAAACCACTGAGAAGAAACATCGGCATGAACATGAAGAAGAAAGTCATCAGGGCTTGCTGCTGTGTGTTAGAAATCGTGGAGATAAACAGGCCGGCCCCAAGCGTCGTCATCAGGAACAACGTGGTGCAGACCAGCATCGTCAGAAAGCTGCCGCGAAACGGCATGTGGAAAATACCAAGAGCGAGGGCTGTCATGACGGCCACCTGCAGCATACCGATGAGTGCAAAGGTAACGGCTTGCCCAGCATGACTTCCAGCGGTCGAATCGGTGAGACCATGAGCTGCTCCACTGTCCCGATTTCCTTTTCCCGAACGATGCTCATCGCCGTCAGCATTACCGTCACCAGAGCCACAATGTTCACCAGAACTCCCGGAACAAAATAGTTGCGGCTTTTGAGGTCCGGGTTGAACCAAACACGCCGGCGAACATCCAGGGTAGGCATTCTGAGCTCAGCAGGGTAGCCGTAAAGCCTGAGTCAGCGCTACCAGCCGCTTGCGCTGCTGCTCCTGAAGCGCCTCAGCGGCGAAGTGTCCGACAATCTGACCGGCGTAAGTACCCACCAGAGACGCAGTATTCGAGTTGGTTCCCTCGACCAGCACCTGCACGGCAGTTGTCTGTGAGGCCCGGGATTCGCGGTTGAGACGTCCCGCCTTCAGATACCTGTGTACCACGACCACCCGTTCTGTATGCTCCCATTTTTACCGCCGTCGTCGAACTCGTCCCTAACCACAATGCGTTCGATATACTTCATGTTCTTGTAGCCCAATTGCCTTTCCACCCTCAGCCGCACCGGGGCCCCATGAGGGACGGACAGATCCTGTCCGTTCATGCCGTAGGCAAGAAGGGTCTGAGGGTGCAGTGCGTCCAGCATGTCGATGCAGTCAGCCCAGCCATCGTAGGAGTAGAAGCTCACGAAACGGGCTACGCGGAGCATACCAGCCGCGTCCAGCACCCGACTTAGTGGCACGCCCGTCCATTCGGCAATGGCGGACCAGCCTTCCTCACAAGTATGCCGGGTGACTTGCGTCCGGGAGGGGAACCGCTTGAGGTCGGCGAGCGAGTAAAACCCGGGCCGGGCAACCAGGCCCTCCACCGCCAGACGCCACTCAGCAAACGCGCCGCTCTGCAAGCGACGGTAGGTCTCGCTAGACCTGGGTTTGCTGGGGTCGCCGGGATCTGTCGTGCCGATGGCGGGAAACGAAGTGATATCCTTGTGACTGTATTCCCTGGCCAGCGACTGTTCTGCTAACAGAGCACGATGGGCGGCATAGGTAAGAGTGTCGCCCATGCGCAGAATATTGCCGTAGGTGGGTGGGAGCTTCCTGGAACATCCAGATATAAGCAGGCCACTCACGGAGGTCAGTCCTGTGATGAGCGCGTGGCGGCGGTTGATGAGTCGGCTGGTCTTCATCTTATTCTCCCGAAGGTCATGGCGCGCATCTGGCGCTTGAACCCTGACTTAACGATCATCATCACATGTACGAAGAGAAACAGCACGAGAACGACAGCGGTAAAGAAGTGGATAGTGCGGGCGGACTGGAAGCCACCGAACATGCCTGACAGGAATGGGTACGAGGCCGTAATCGCGGGTGACATGGCCAAGCCGGTGACCACCGCCAGGGGCAGCGCGAGGAAGACGACCCCGCAGTAGGCGTACTTTTGCAGCAGGCCGTATTGGGGACCGCCCGTAGCGGGTTGGATCTGCAGGCGAAGATGACCGATCAGATCCTGCCAGACCAGACGCGGAGCGAACTCGCCAACCCGGAGCCAGAGATGACGGCGGAAATGACCGGTGACGATTCCGGCCAGCAGATAGACTGCGCCGGGCACGGTGAGGAACCACGCCGCCAGAAAGTGTAGACTCCGTCCCCAGCTATTCTTGTTGAATATGTCATAGGTCCGATTCGCGCTGACTGCCGAAGGCGCATCCTGGAAGAAAGGGGCGCTTTTTTCCCACCCGCCATGTCGGTGGTTGCGGCTGATGGGCAGTTCAATGAGCGCCGGGGTCAGATCGTTTCCCACCTCGCCCCAATAGAGCCGCGGGTGGGCCATAAGAATGACGAAGCCGGTGAAGGCCAACGTCATGAAGCTGAAAGCCACGATCCAGTGAGAGATCTTGACCCAGCGCGTATGCCCGATCGTGCCCGTCTGCACGGGCAGAACAGCAGCAACTTCACGTGGTTTAAGGACGGGATATTTTCCCATAGTCAACCCACGATGGCGGTCTGCGTGCCTCCAAATTCCGCCGTCAAACCAGGTTCCCCTTCTTCGAGCAACATCCCAATCACTTCTCGAAGGTTGGTATTCAATTCGTCCAAGCTCCGTGCTTGAGTGTGGGCTCCGGGAAAACCTGGCACATGCCCCACGTACATTGCTGTGTCGGGACAACGCTCGACCACAGCCGTGTGCGTCTTCATTAATGTTCGCCTCCAAAGGTTATCTCTGTACCAGTCATAAATGCTGTAGGGACCGTTGGAGACTCCACCGGCACGAGTACCTTGGCAAGTGATAGTTTCTTTCCAACAGTCTGGATGGATTGTAACGCGTCCGCTTCTGGGGAAGCCCAGGATATTCCCATTCCTGGCTTGGATTCGGTACTTGGTCCCTCGGCTAGCGGAATTCCTCCTCATTTCGGGTCTCCCTG
>Ga0180085_1000042_pt1 | contig 34609 bp, 31 predicted proteins | sample EasRiv730_16_10D_FD_123013 | JGI IMG/M metagenome (GOLD analysis project Ga0180085, IMG submission 123013) | Soil microbial communities from meander-bound floodplain in the East River, Colorado, USA - East River metaG ERMLT730_16_10D | ecosystem: Environmental > Terrestrial > Soil > Floodplain ... | reverse complement strand
TCTTGCGTTTGCCCGGTCCTGTGGGCGCTGATGTCGCACCGAAGCTGAAACAGGTGCATGCCGTGTGCGCCAATGGAGACGCTCTAGTCCGTGTCCGTCAGTTTTTGGGCGACCACGTCACGGAGCTTCCTGTAGGACTCAACACCGAGCTTTTCAAGCCAGGCCCCAGTTCCGTCCGAACACGTCTCAAATGGGCAGACGAACACCTGGTGATCGGTTATGTTGGCCGGCTGGCGCGGCTCAAGGGTGTGGACATTCTGGCTGATGGGTTTCGAAAAGCTTGTCAGCGCTTCCCGCATGCCCGGCTTCTCATGGTGGGAGCTGGTGAAGAAGAGAGCAACCTTCGAGCTGCCTTGGCTCCCGAGTTGAAGCGCGGGCTGGTTCATTTTGAGCCGGGTGTCGAGCACGAGGAGCTGCCCAACTGGTATCGAGCCATGGACCTGCTGGTGATGGCGAGCCGGTACGAGAACTTTTCCAATGCAGTTCTGGAGGGGATGGCCTGTGGGATTCCTCTGCTAGCCTCAGACGTGGGTGGAAATCGGATGCTCGCCTCAGTGAGTGCTGGATTGCTGTTTGACTCCGGTTCTTCTGCCTCCCTGGCTGCGCGTCTTGGGGAGATTGTCAGGGATCAAGGCAGCCTGAAGCACCGTGGAGCGGTCGCTTCCGAATATGTTCGACGACAATCCAGTTGGAGCCAGACTGCGCGGCGCCTGGAGGACATCATCCGAATGAAACTGGGAATCACAGCGTGAGAGCGCAATCCATCTCTAACTCTAGCGTAGCACCCACGGCCCTGGGAACTCCTCCTGGAGCGGTGGAGTATATCTACAGCGCACTTCTGTTTTATAACAATCTGGGTCCAGTCGTCGGCTTGCCTGCCGGAGAAGGTTCAGGACCCATGCTGCTGTTGCTGGGAATCTACTGCAGTCTATCTCTGGGCCAGGCGAGAAAAGCTGTCTTTCAGTCTCTCCGGCTTCCAATCCTTTGCGCAGTCTTCGAGATCCTGGTACAAGTCTTAGTCCATGGGGTATCGCCTTTTGATTCCCATGTTCGGTACTTTGTGAACTGGATCGTGGGTTTGGTTGTCATTCATTCACTGTTTCTGCGGCCTGGGTTTCTTCATCGGTTTGCCCTGACTCTGCTCTGTCTCAGCTTGACAGCCCTGCCGTTCCTGTCGTCTGGCGGAGATTTCTCGGTCGAACGAGCGAGCGCAACGGGTGACATCTCGGGGGACTTCAGGAACGCAAACGGAGTCGGCATCTGGTTCGGCTTTTGCTGCACGTATCTAGGAGTGTTAGGGCTGGAGACAAGGCGCAATCTCGTGCGAATTGCCTCCTGGCTCGGCGCTGCGGGTTGCCTCTATGTTGTCGGATTGAGTGTCAGCCGTACTGCTCTGCTTGCCACTGCGCTGGCCTTGGTTGTAGCATTCCGGAGACTTCTGAAAAGAGGGTTTACACCGCTTTTGGCAGTGGTCATGCTGGCATGGGTGGTCTTTGTGCTTGGGATCTTTGATGCTGCCACCGCCCGGTACCTGGAGCGGGGGGACGAGGAGACCGGCCGTTTAGCAGTATGGCCGGCGGCCCTAGAACGCTATTTTGAATCCCCAATCACAGGGGTGGGGATCTCCAATATTGGTACGTATATTCCCGAGAAAGGGAAAGCGTACACTCCTCACAACACTTTTATCAGTTTTGCATTGGGCTCTGGAACGATTCCGTTGCTGCTTTTTCTGGGGTACTTGATCCGTACCTTCAGGCAAGCTTCCTCTGCTGGGGCACCTGCGGATTATGGACCTTTCAGGCTTCCATTTTTGACCTATGCCTTTCTCATTTGTGTGGCTGGCGATTACAGCTTTATGGCTCCCTGGGCTTTGCTGGCCCTGTCGATTCCTTCAGCTTCAACGGCTGGGTTGCCTGTCCCCAGAGCGCGAGCGCGCCGAGTCCCCCTCCTGAATTCGCTGCCTGTCGCCGGCCACCAGGGGGTTCGGCCGCTCATCAGACGCTATCCACGGTAGAGTCCGCTTGGATTCAGGTTCGGCACCAGGCTTCGCCCGTCCAGCTGTTCAGTTCTGATGGCGACCGGTTCCACGAGAAGGTGTTCCGTGTTTTCTTCAAGCAAAATCCACATCGCTCTTCTGACTATGTTTGGCGCTGCCTTCTTGGGGTATGTCTACTGGTGGCGAGACGTCCCCATTCTCATGTCGGATTCCTGGGGCTACATGAGGGTCGCCGCCGATCTTGCGGATGGCAGCATTGACCAACTGCAGAATCGCACTCCAGGCTACCCTTTAATTCTCTTGCTGACGCGATCCCAAGAGGCACCCAGCCGGTGGTTGCTCTTTCTCTCTTTGATTCTTCACTTCTCGTCGATATGGATCGTCGGCAGCGTCATGAGTCAACTGGGATTTTCCTGGAGAGCCGTCTACACTTTCTCCGCCTTCTTGCTTCTCCCTCCATTTGTTGAACCGGCGGCCTACGTGCTGGCCGAGAACCTGACTGAATTCATGCTGGCGGTTTCCTTCTCCAGCCTCGTCTTTTGGCTTTCTCTGGGACGCAGCGTGTGGCTTCTGCTGGCAGTGTTCGCCCTAGCTTTTTCAGCTCTTACCCGGCCGACCTATCAATTGTTGCCTCTCGTCCTGTCAGCCTTTGTCGTCATCGCTCCCAAATTCTTTCGGTGGCCTCGAAGAACTTCAGTAATCGCCATTGCAATCCTGTTGATTGCACCCATGCTGTTTGTATTCGGATATGCGCTGACGAACTACGAGAAGTTCGGGTTCTTCGGGATCAGCCCCATGGTGGGTGTCCATCTCAGTACCAGGACTTCAAGAGTGGTTGAGCGTCTTCCAGATGAATATGCACAGGTTCGGGAAATCTTGATCAAGGCACGCGACGCTGACCTGGTAGAAAAGGGAGGGTTGCATGACGGCTACGGATACCTGCAAAAGTCGGGCGTGCTGGCTGAGGTGGCTCAGGCAACCGGACTTAAAGGCGCAGAATTGGCCCGCTACCTGGTAGGGATTAACTTGATGCTGATTCGAAGCGCTCCCCAGGAATACCTGAGCGAAGTGGCCCAGGCGTTTTCCACGTTCTGGTTTCCCGCTTCCACAAACCTGGCCAACATGTCGTCGCGAAGCATTCAACTCCTATGGAGCGTCCTTCATTTCGTCCTCATGTTTGTCTTTGGCGCCACGCTGATCATACTCACGGGCAGCGCCGTTTTCTTGGCAAAGACCGGTGAGTCCTTCAAAAAAAGTGATTCGGCTGTCGAATCCGAAGTGCGCCTGATCCGACAGCAGGGTGCCGTTTATGCGTTGGCTGGATCAATTGTGATGTATGGCGCGGTGGTTACATGCCTCTTCGAGTCGGGGAACCCGCGGTATCGCGTTCCCACCGACATTCTCATCGTCTTCATGTCTTTCCTGGGAGTTGCCATTCTCGGACGTTTGGCCAGAATCACGACGGTTGCTTTCAAGAGCCCAAAAGCCTTCCGGATAGCGTGTTAATCTCTCGAGCATTTCCAGCAACAAGAGCGCGGGAGAGTGGGCGAAGTGTTCAGGGAATCTGTCGCTTGCTTTACCTTGTCGGACAGCTCCGCCCCGGCGGGTTGGAACGTCAACTTTATTACCTGCTCAGATCGATGGATCGGGAGCGCTATCGGCCCGCGGTGGTCGTGTGGAATTTTTCTGAAAAGGATATGTACGTGCCTGAGATCAGGGCACTCGGGGTTCCGCTTTATTCGTTGCCTGACGCCTCGTCACGAACGGCCAAGTTGTATAGGTTGATTGAAATCGTCCGAAGGCTGGATCCCGAGGTTGTGCATTCCTACACCTTCTTCACTAACTTTGCTGCCTACTGGAGCACGAGGAGAACACGCGCAGTTTCGGTTGGATCGATTCGCAGCAGCTTTCTGCATGCCAAAAAAGACACTGGGTCGTTGCTGGGCAGTTTGAGCGCCCGCTTCCCGAGAACGCAGATCTGCAACAGTTTTTCTGCCGAACGAGAAATTTGCCAGACAATTAACCTCCTGATTCCAGCACAGGTATCTGTGGTCAGCAACGGTCTGGACCTGTATCAGTTTCGTTATACGCCGCCGAGGGCGGAAACGACTGCCAGGATTATTGGCGTCGGTTCGCTGTTTCCTGTCAAACGGTGGGACCGACTGATCGAAGCGGCCCAAGCTCTAAAGGCTCAGGGTCTGGCATTCAAGATCCAGATCGTCGGCGACGGTCCTCTCATGGGCGAGTTGCGAGAGCAGGTACGGCGTTTGGAACTATTTGAATCTGTCGAACTGCTCGGCCACAGAGCTGAGATTCCAGAGCTCCTGACCGACGCCAGCTTCCTTGTCCACACTTCAGACAGCGAAGGTTGTCCGAACGCCGTCATGGAAGCCATGGCTTGCGGTCGGGCCGTGGTGGCTCACGACGCCGGAGATATTCCCTGGTTGATAGAGGACGGGAAGACTGGGTTTGTGGTTCGTCGCGGGGATCAAACTGCGCTCGTTCAACGCATGGCAAGTTTGCTGGAAAACCCGGACTTGAGCCTCGAGATGGGAAAACGGGGCAGGGCCAGGGCTGAAGGGCAGTTCGGCCTAGGCCGGCTCGTTTCTGAGACTTTGGATGTATATCGGCGCGCGGGCTGGAAAGAAGGATAACACCGCCGAGTCCCCGGGTATGACAGCGGCGGTATGTGCTGAATTGCTGCATGGGTGGCTGGCCCGCGAAAGCCAGACGATCGCTGAGAGACGTTCATGCACTGAGGGATCACCGGGCCTAACGGTCAAGTCTCAGAGCCAACTCTCTTGAGGGTCCGCGTGGTCGGAAAGGATGGAAGGATTGTGTTGAGGTTTGGCATATGGAACCTAGCGAGCTTACAAAGAATCAAAGGCAAATCTCAGCCAAGAAGGCATATAGCTGTGAGCCTGTACGAGTCTCTGAATGGCTTGCCTGACGAAACACGTCTGGAACTCGAAGAAAAGATCTTATTTCGTTTCGCGACATCAACCCGAATCAGCAAGCGGACGCACGCGGATCGATTTCCAGAATTCGACAATTTGGCGATTAACTATATTGGAGAGATGGCTAAACACAGAGACCAAGTCTCAATTCACGACGTCGCGGTGTCCAATGGGCACACAGCAGTCGAATTTTACTGCAAGGTAAAAAGGGCGATCAGACCGTCAGGTTTTCTTTATTTGGCCTCTGATGCGTACACAATTTTTAACTCGATAACTCAAGATTGCGGATCTCTGTCCGTCGTTACCGACTCCCAAGGCCATATTGTGCAAGTCGTATTTCCACCATTCGTCTTTAACACGAAGGAGAAGGAGAGCTTTTTGTACTATCCGTTAAACAGATTGATTTTGTTCTGTCTATTGCAGACACGGGTAAAGAACCTGTTGAGTGAATACAATTCTGGATCATCTCGTTTTCAGGTTAAGCGAATAGAATTGCTTGACCGAGAATGTGCTTCCTTGGCCAGGGAAGCGAAGGATTTTCAGTTTGTGAGTTACAACATCTTCGAGCCCATGGATCGGCAATTTGACGTCGTCAGGGCAATGAATGTTCTGAATCCAACCTATTTCTCGCCAAAACAGGTTTCCACTATTGCCACGAATTTCCTAAAATGCCTGACCGAGGGAGGCCTCCTCATATCAGGATCTAATCAAAACTCGGGCACTACCGTTGATGGTTCGGTTTTCCAAAAAAAAGGCGATAGTCTGGTTGAAATCGCCAGGAGCGGGCTCGGCTCTCCAGTGTGCGCGACCATTGAGAAAACTCGAATCCCCCCTGATTGAGAGTTCTTCCCCGCGATGGAACCGTGTTTTGGCCGACCGCGGCAAGAAGGGCGTTCCTTGGTGCGATTGGTTTCGGAAGACTACGGTCACCGCAGTGCCTGCGTCAATCGCCGGGGCAGATCGGGCGAGGAGGACTCTCGTATCCCTCTCTGGAGGCACATGGTTGGGACGGCGTACGCGTCCAATGCGACCCGACCATAACTTTTCTCATCAAAGTCGAAAGAGCGACGGCCGAGAATCATCATAATTGAGGAGGTAGAATGATCCAAACTTGGAAAATACCCCACGCTCTGAAAGGGATGTTAACCTGGTTACCTCTACTCAATGCTTGGCGCCAGAGTCGCGCAAAAACCCAGGGCTCTAACTCTCCAAGGTACTGCTATGCGGTTTGGCTTCGGCATCTAGTAACACTCGAACGCTATGGCTTCACTATCAGGAGAGCTGAGATTGGTGAACTGGGACCGGGTGACAGTATCGGGACTGGGCTGGCAGCTTTGCTCTCGGGAGCCGAACGATACGTGGGACTCGATCTCGTCCCTTTTTCAACTGAAGCTGATTTAGACAAGATTTTCGAAGAACTGGTTCAGATGTATGTTCGGCGGGAACCGATCCCTGACCATGATGAGTTTCCTCGTGTTCGACCTAGACTTGATTCCTATGAGTTTCCAAATCATGTCATCGACTGGGCTGATTTTGCCGACAAGATCAAGAAGGTTCGTTGCGACCTTGAGACTGGTTTGAACAATGGTCGAACTGTGAGTTATCGGGCCCCATGGAATTTGCTGGACGATACGGCTGTGGGTTCTCTCGATTTGATTATCTCGCAAGCTGTCTTGGAGCATGTCGATGCATTGGAGGAAACTTACCGGGCTACGATCGCCTTGTTAAAACCCGGTGGTTATGCATCCCACAATATCGACTTTAGCGCTCACTATCTGTCGCCTTCATGGAACGGCCATTGGGCTTATACAGATTGGGAATGGAAGTTGGTACGCGGGCGTCGAGAGTTTCTTCTAAATCGTAAGCCGTTAAGCGAACATCTCCTTCATGCGAGGAGGGCTGGCTTCCAGGTCCTGCTTTGTGAGCCAGAATACGATGACGGGGGATTGAAAAGAGAAGCATTGCAAAGGCGTTTCCGATCGTTGGAGGACCAAGATGCGCGAACGCGTGGAACAACATTGATTCTACGCAAGCCTTAGTTCCTCTGCGCCCTTTATGAAGATTGCTTATGTCGTTCCTACTCCCTCTCTGTATACCTTCGTTGCAAATGAAATTATCGAGGTTGTCAAAGCAGGCCATACGGTAGTTATTGTTCCGCTCCACTCTGGAGAACCGGCCCGAGTGCGTCATAAGACTTTTGAGCGTCTTCTCAGGGTAGAGACATGGCCGGCCGCTCTCATTAATCTCGAGGTTCTCCTGCTTGCAATGGCCATGCTCATGAAACATCCGGTGCGTGCGCTATTAAGTTTGTTCGGTCTCCATCTCTCTGCCGGATTCAACGTGTGGGCTCACGCAAGCCTTCTAATGATTGCACCAAAAGCATTGGCAACTGGCTGGCGCCTGAGCGGTAGTAATGTGGATCGCATTCACGCCCATTTTGCTAGCCACACGGCCACTTGTGCGGCAATTGGGGGCTACTTAAGTGGCATTCCGTTTTCGTTTACTGCCCATGCTTACGACATCTACCATAGGTCTTACCGGCACCGCAATGACACTCTAGACTGGAAGCTCCGCCACGCCGCCCAGATCTTCACAGTCAGCAGGTACGCTGCAAGCCGTCTGCTTGCGAGGTGGCCTTCGATCGCGGATCGCGTTCATACGGTTTACGTCGGGATTCCGCTCGGCCTTTTTGAGGAGGCAGCAGTATTGCCGCTCGACGGACGGTTGCGTCTTCTCTGCGTAGCCAATTTCCAAGAGAAGAAGGGATTAGAGACACTGATCCAGGCTTGTGCCATCCTGCGCGAGCGATGTTTCCCGTTTCGTCTGAAGATCCGCGGAGAAGGACCGTTACGCAGGAAACTGGCTGACCGGATCTCTCAACTCCGATTGAGTGCATACGTAGACTTGGGGAGACCTGTCCCTCAAGAGGAGGTGGCAAGGCTGATGAGGGAATGCCATATCTTCGTCATGCCCAGTCAAGCGGATCGGCACGGCGACATGGACGGGGTTCCCACCGTGTTTATGGAAGCCATGGCCACGGGCCGACCCGTAATTAGCTGCCCGATTTCAGGCATTCCCGAGTTGGTGCGCGATGGTGAGACGGGGCTGCTCGTTCCCCCGGAGAATCCGACGGCACTCGCGGAGGCCATAATTCGACTGGCATCTGACGAAGCCCTTCGAGGAAAACTCGGAAGACAAGCGCGGGCTCTTGTTGAGGAACAGCATGATCAAGAGTTCACGACCCGACGTCTGGTTCATCTCATGAGTGGGTTGGGATTCTGACGTGCGTAGTCCTCAAGCGGACTACAAGTGAGGAAAAGATCCTGCGTGAGTTGCCTTATGTGTTTCCTTTCGCTGTACCTTTTCTCGCGGGTGCCGACTGTCGGGCAACCCCCCGCTTTATTTTGCAAGTTGAAAAGTCGGATCTTCGCGCGATCCGGCCCGGACGAGCATAATTGGCCTGCCCGACGCCGACCCAAGTAATTCTACTCGGAGAGTGCTCATGGAACTTCAAGGGGCGATAATCTGGAGGTTTGTAGGTGGTGTGACCTGGGCAGTGCCAGACTGAAACTCGTAAGCGCCAATGTCTATTCTGGTTCCCTGAGGTCGAACGGTACCGTCAAGGTCCACGGTGACCTCGCTGAGAGTAGTTCCAGCATCAATGGCCGGACTTGTGGATTGTAGTCGAAAATCACTGGCTGATAAGTTAGCGAATTTGGGGTCCGTGATCAAGTTGTTTGACAATATTGTATTGGACCCCAGATTGGTAATTGCTGTCCCGCTCTGATAGACAATGTTGTTGGCGACCGTAATGTTCGAGCTTTGTGAGCTGATATAAATACCGGCGCCGTTTGCATAAACGGTGTTGTTGAGGATTTTGGTGCCTGATGGATTTCCCCAGGTAATGTCTATGGCAGTTTGAGCGTGCCCCCATATGACGTTGTTGTAGACAAGATTGTTCTCTCCATGAGAGGCAACGATTCCACCACCGGTGCCGAGTCGGGAGTTATTGTAGACCAGATTTCCCCTGACTACGTTTCCAGTCGCACGTTCGCCGTAGCCGTTGTAAATGTGAACTCCATACGTAGCATTATCATGAATTCTGCAGTTCTCAAGAAGGTTATAGCTACCGGCTATGTACAGCCCGTGATCGTAACTAACTGTGGTTCCATTGCTGTGAATGTTGCACCCGATAAACTCATTGTGGTGAGTATCTGGATGTGGAATCAATACCCCTTGGCGGCGGGAGTTTCTAATCTCGCAGTTTTTGAACCGAATGTGATTGGCCCCTCCGGCAAGATAAACTGCTTCGTCAAGCGTCCTTTGATTATCAATGATCAGACCGTCGAATATCATGTATTTCACATAAGAATGCCAGAGTCCAACGGATGTGGTCATCACTGATTCCCCAGGGTAGGCAGCGATCTTCGGGGCGTCAGTCCAAGAGGTTCCAGTGGGCATTGTCTGATTGCCGCTATTGATGGATTCGCCATAACTACCAGCTCTGATGTACAAAGTGTCACCAGCCTTGAGAACGCTGATACCCTTGCGAATGGTTCTAAAGGGTTGGGACTCAGTTCCTACACTGGAATCACTGCCCTGAGTGGAAGCATAGTATGTAGCGGCCAGGGTCGAACTGCCCGAGAAGGCGAGCACGACCCAGCCGAAGAGGAAAAGTTTCTGTGTTATTCGTCGCATTTCTCTTTTCAAACCTCTTAGGAAAGGAAGATTCATTCTACCTGCATTGTCAATAGGCCTTGGAAGTAGGCTCCAGCCTATTTCACAACAACATTCGTTGGTGCCGGCAGCTGAGACGTGGTGGGGCCTGATACAGTCCCGTAGATCTCTAACTCACGCGCCTGGGTAGCAACCGTGTTGCCCGTCACCTCTATCCGGACATATCGAGCCGCGACCGTCAGAGACTGGGGTGACCAGCCGGTGAGAAATGCATTGACGCTGGAGAAAACAGATTGCCAAGTCTCAGCAAGGCTATTCCGGTAATGCAAATTCCAGCTTGTGCTTGTCCAACTGCCATCAGCATCGCCAAAGAGTCGAGCGGATGTCAAGCTGTATTGCTGCCCGAAATCGAACTCGACCCAGAATGAAGATATGCCCGTATTTCCGGTCGAGCAAGCTGGGGTTGCGTCAGTGCAGCCATCCCACAGGTGCGCGATCTGATGGTCTGGAGCGAAGTTCTGCGAGTTGGCGGTCATCGTCCCACTGTGGGCGAGCGAGCCAGAGGCAGGTGTAGCGGACCCCAAGGTCTTCGCTACTTGGTTGGAAAAGGCACTCTGTGCCCCTGTACTGTTATATGCAGTTACGGCGAAATAGAACGTACCTGAACCGAGGCCAGTGACGGTGTAGCTGGTTAGATTGCCGACGCTAATCGAAGTTTGGTAGCTCCCTGACACGGAGCCATAATGGATTTTGTAGCCCGTCACCGTCGTGTCAGTGCTGGGATCCCATCTGAGGGCCACGTCATAAGCAAGTGCTGATCGGCTGCAGAAGAAGACGAGGCTTAGAAGAATGAAGAGTCTTTTGGTTATAATGCAGGAATGTTGCATTAGGCCTTCCTTACTAGTCCAAAGGTACGACCGCTACTTCTAACGGTCAGTTCCCACCGAAAGCAAGCCATGTGCCATTCGCTCAGAGCGAGTGAAGAGACACAACCTATGTAGTCAGAAGGTGTTAATCCTTCACGCCCCGATTCTCGAGAGGGTGGCGGTTACAGTTTTGACGCGATGTGACGATTTTCTGTCAACTTCGTACACCCTGGCGCCTCCATGACCTAGCTTGGCTAACAATCTTGAACTCGGAAGGTGAATCTTGTGATTACTCGAAGGATGATCTGGCGATACACCGAATACAACCGGGTCACAAGCTTGGAGACTGTCACTTAATCCGGGGCCGAACTGAGATCAGCCAACCTCGCCAACTGACTGCTCCGACTTCGGGGTCCCGACCTTATCAATGGCAAACAGATTTCACGCTCTGCTGAAACCTCATTCGATATTCAGTCCGCCCAGGCAACTCGCCATCATTTTGTACAGTCTGTTGCTCGCAATTGTGACAACCACGTGGGGCTCCCGGCTATGGCTGCTGACGATACGAGAGTTTGACCAGGACGAATTCGTTCATTTTCACGATGCTTGGTGCATTTCCAAGGGCCTTCGCCCGTATTGCGACTTCTGGGAGCATCATGTCCCGCTGCTTCACCTGTTGTTTGCTCCCTGCGTGCGGTTCTTCAATGTTACGGAGTCCTTGTCGGAGGCGATCGAGCTCTTTTTTCTTGGGCGAGGGATCATGTGGGTGTTTCTGGCTGGGATTCTTGTCGCCACGGCTTGGTTAGGCAGCTTGTGGCGGAACCGATTGGTCGGCGCCGTCGGTACGGTCTTCCTGGTTAATACGGAGATCTTTTTGGACGAGACACTCGAGTTTCGTCCCGATGTCCCCTCAACCTTCTTTTGGCTAAGTTGCCTGGTGGCCGTGGTCCGGGGTCTCCAACTGGAGGACGAAAGAAATCCAAGAAGCCGAGTATACTTTCTTGTTAGTGGTTTGCTTCTGGGGGCGGGCGTGATGACGACCCAGAAGTTGCTGGTGGGATTGCCCGGTTTTGCTGTTGCTGCGTTGCTCTACTTTCTTCGAGCCCCAGACAGAGCCTCGCTGCGGACGAAACTTATGAATACAGGCTTTCTGCTCGCCGGTGTGCTCCTGCCCGTACTGTCGATGATGATGTACTTCTACTTCCAGAATTGTCTCTGGAATTTCATTCACTCGAATTTCCTTTTTGCGCTGAAGTTCAAAGCAAAGAGGCTCCCCCACCGTGACCTGGTAGCACTGCTCATTCAGAATCCCTACCTGATGTTGTTCGGTGGAATCGGATTATTTGGCTTTCTGTTGGCGTTGGTGCGAAGGCTGCCTTTGCAGACGGAGGATTGCCTATTGTTCCCTTGCGGTATCGGCTTCATTGCCGGGATGTGGCTCATACCTGCTCCGTTCGCCCATTATTACCTCACCTTTCTGCCACTGCTGAGCTTGTTTGCAGCAGACTCATTGATACGTATCTTTGAGAAGCTGTCATCAATGAGGGCAACTGCGGCGTTGAAGAAGTGGACACTTTCCGTGGCGCAGGTGTCGGTTCCCGCTTTGGTCCTTGTGGGCGTTGTCTGCCGCCCTCACGTAGCTGCATTCTGGTTTGGAGCTTTGATGATTGCGGTGTTGGTTCTGTATTTCAGGGCTCCGGCTCTCGCGCTGGCCGTCTTCTTGTTGGTAATAACAGTCCCCCCACAATTTCGCACCAAGGCCAGTCTGAAACTTCGAAACTCCCAGCAATTTGAACAGATTCGTTATGTCCTGGAACACACAAAGCCGAACGAGACGGTAATGGACGGATTTTCCGGGGTTGGGGTTTTCCGTCCTCATGCTTACTTCTACTATATGTTGGATTGGAGTGTGGCTCTGATGCTGCCAGACGCTGAATGGAATGCGCTTCTACGGCAGTTACAGACTCGGGAGATCTCTCCGAAGCTGGTGATCCTCGACCGGGAACTCCAGCAGATCCCCCGGCCGATTGTGGATTTCTTCCGGGAAAACTACGAGCCAGCAGGTGTTGGGGCAATTTGGAAGCGGAAGGAGTATGGACCGGCTCAGCCAAGATGAGACGGTTCGAAGCCGCCAAAGGGAGCGAAGGCGCCATCCATGGACCCTAGGGAATCACCGCACGAACGCACGGCCTGGGCCTGTTAGTACTTGGTATCCTATGACTCTTTCACGAATTGGCCGTCTAGCCAGAAGTCTTCTGACCCTGAACCGGGATCGCGAGTATGCTGTCTTGAAGCGGTTCCTGTCCCTAAAGGCGAATGATTGGCTGCTCGATATAGGAAGTGGCGACGGATTTTGGAGTGCCCGCTTTGCTACACATTGCGGCCAGATCATAGGTCTTGATCCAGATGATCAGTTACAGGAACTTGCTCTGAGATTCCACGTCCGCCCGAATGTCCGATATGTGAGGGGGGTGGCAGAGTCCTTGCCGTTTCCGGACCGGAGTTTTGACAAGGTCACGAGTGTCAGTTGCCTGGAGCATTTTGCTGACCCCATGCAGGGACTACGGGAAATGGCGCGGGTTTTGAAGCCGGGCGGCCGCCTGGCGATTTCGGTGGACTCTTTGCTGCCGGAAAACTCTCGAGCGTCATTTCGGGAGTGGCATAAGAGTCGTTACTTCGTTACAGAATACTTCAGTGAGACAAAATTAATCGAGATGATGAAAAACGCAGGGCTGCATTGTGAGCCAGAACGAACGGTACATCTCTTCCGGTCAGGAGCTGCCAGAGCGTCAAGGCAGACCTTTGTGCGGCAAGCCCGATTGATGTTGCCTCTCTTTCCGGTCTTCTACTGTTTGGCTCGATTAGGAGACCGGTTCGGCGGGAATGAACATGGTCAGATCATCATCGTCACGGCGACACGTTGATCGGCGTGGAGGGAGACTACGGTGCGGATTCTCGTTTGGGGGCTAGGCTATGTGGGCACAGTGTCGGCCGCTTGTCTGGCCAAGGCCGGACATGAGGTCGTAGGAGTCGAGCCCAATCCGACTAAGGTGGAGAGCCTGAATTCGGGAGCTGGTTTTATTAAGGAACCCGGCCTGGACGCACTGCTGGCTGAGATGGTGGGGAAGAAAAGACTACGGGCTACCCAATCGGGCTCCGAGTGGGTGGCCTGGGGCGACGTTTCATTGATCTGTGTGGGCACTCCTTCTGCCGCCGATGGGAGCTTGCTGCTCGATCATATTCGCAATGCCGCGGCTGATATTGGACGCGGTTTGCGTTCCGCCAAGGGCTACCATGTTGTTGTGTTGCGAAGCACCGTGTTTCCAGGAACCATGCGCCAGCAAGTGGTCCCCACTTTGGAGGAACACTCCGGCCGCCGGGCCGGGTCTGATTTTGGCGTGGTCGTTAATCCTGAGTTCATGAGAGAGGCAAGCGCGATCAACGATTTCTATGCGCCGCCCTACACCGTCATTGGACAGCTGGACAGCCGCTCTGGTGACGCGGCGGCTGCGCTTTATGAAGGCGTCACAGCCCCGCTCCGCCGCCTATCTCTGGAGGAAGCTGAAATCATCAAGCTGTGCAACAATGCTTTCCATGCAATCAAGATCGGATTTGCCAACGAGATTGGCCGTCTGTGCGATCAGGTTGGTATCGACAGCCATGCCGTCATGGGGATGGTGTGCGCCGATAAGAAGCTGAATGTCTCGACCGCCTACTTGAAGCCCGGGTTTGCTTTCGGTGGGTCGTGCTTGCCGAAGGATCTGCGCTCCCTGGTGTTTCATGGCCGTCGGGCCGGCGTGGCCCTTCCTATTCTGGAATCGATTCTGCCCAGCAACCGTTTGCAGATTGAGGCTGCCCGCATCAAGCTGCACGAATTCAGGGCGGGTAAAATTGGCATCCTGGGTCTGAGTTTCAAACCAGGGACAGACGATCTCAGAGAGAGCCCGGTGATTGCACTGATCCGCGACCTCTGGCAAGACGGAGCAGACTTGACAGTCTTCGACCCGGACGTGGAACTGGACAAGATGCTGGGAAGCAATCGCGAATATTTGGAACGGCAGCTGCCCCAGATCCAGCAGATCCTTCGCACCTCAATTGAGGACGCGATGAGTGAGCGGGAAATCATTGTCGTCAACCAGAAACGGCCGGAATTCGTCGACGCCTTGGGGAGACTGAACAGCAGCACCGCAGTCCTCGATCTAGTCCGGCTCCAGGAAGAACGGACTGCCTCAGGATCCTTCAGATACAGGGGGATTTCCTGGTGAACCGCTGGCTGATACTGACTCAGTATTATCCCCCCGAAATCGGGGCACCCCAGATTCGTTTGCGGACGTTGGCGCGCAAGCTGAAGTATCACGGTATCGACGTTGAAGTCTTGACTGCGATGCCCAACTATCCGGCGGGAAAGATCTTCGAAGGGTACGCGGGAAGGTTGCGGATGTCTGAATTCATCGATGGCATTCGGATACGGCGGACCTGGGTTTACGCCGGAACTGGAAGGTCGGCCTTTGTCCGTCTGGCCAACTACTTCAGCTTTACGTTCAGTGCGTTGCTTTCGGCGCTGACTGGTCCTCGTCCAGACGTGCTCTTTTTGGAATCGCAACCCTTGTCGCTGGGTGTGGTGGGCCTTCTCATGAAGTACCTCCGGGGTGTGCCTTACGTGTACAACGTTCCCGATCTGCAGGTTCAAGTCGCCAAACAGCTCGGCTTCATGAGGAACCGCTTGTTCTTGCGCCTAGCGCTCGGGTTGGAGAATTTGTTTCTCCGGCAGTCGTGGAAGGTCTCTACGGTGACTCACAACTTTATCGACCATTTTGAAAGTCGCGGTTTGCCACGCGAACAGATCACCTTCCTTCCCAACGGGGCCGATAGCGAGTTCCTGTCGCCACGACTCCCAAATCTGGAATTGCTGAAGCGTTGGGGACTGGATGGCCGCAAGGTCTTTGCCTACGTGGGGACCCATGCGTATTATCACGGTTTGGGAGTGTTAATCGAGGCAGCCGAGCAGCTTAGGGACCACGACGAGATCTGTTTTTTGATGATCGGAGATGGGCCGGAACGACCGCGGCTTCAGCAGCTTTGTCGAGATCTGAAGCTGGAGAACATCGTGTTTGGCGAGTCCGGTTACGAAGAGATGGACCAATTGTATTCGATCGTCTATTCCTCAATAGCAACCTTGCGCAACATGGACGTTGCCAAAGGAATGCGCCTTTCCAAGGTGTTTCCCTCTCTTAGTTGTGGTGTGCCCGTCATTTACTCAGGGGTCGGCGAAGCCGCTGAGCTCATCGAGCTCAACCGATGCGGTCTGGTTGTTGAACCCGAGAACGCTGCCAAACTCGCCGAGGCCATCTTCGACCTGGCCTCTCATCCGGAGAAACGAAACCAGATGGGCCGCGCCGGGCGCGCTTTGGTAACGAGCGAATATGATTGGTCGAAGATCGTCCAGCGGTGGTTGGGGGAGATGGGAGTGGGATGTCGCCCAGCAGAGGTCCGGACCTGAACCACTCGAGATCGCTTCTGACGTTCGCCGCTGGTCGAACAAAGAAAACAGCGAACTTATCCTCAGTTACTGCCCCGGTCTTGAGGACACCCGAGAGAACAAGGTGGTTGAGCGGCTGGCCTGAAAGCAGGTGAGATGATCGAATCACTAATGAGGGCGCCAAGCAAGGCAACCACCGAGGATTCCATTCTTGGGAACGAGGCGGAGTTACTCCTTTGCTGCGGCCACTATTCAATGGACCCGGATCAGATCGGCCGAGCCCAAGAGTTGCTGGGCGGTCAACTGGACTGGAAACGTTTGTTCCAAATCGCGAGACTCCACAAAGTTCTGCCTCTCTTGTATCGCAATCTGAATCAGATTGGGGCTGGTCTAGTCCCGCAGGCGTTTCTAACCGAGTTACGTCAGCATCACTTGGGAAACGCGAGTCGCAATCTCTTCCTGACCAAGGAGCTGTTGAGCCTTCTGAACTTGTTTGAAAAGGCCACGATCCCGCTTGTTCCGTTTAAAGGCCCGATGCTGGCGAGTTTGGCGTATGGGGATATCTCATGGCGGGAGTTCGACGACCTGGACATTCTCGTTCCTCGTGAACATGCACTCAAAGGAGTTGAGCTGCTGACATCTCAGGGTTACCTCAAAACCTATACAATGTCTGAAACGGAAGAAGTCGACTATCTTGACTCGGGTTGCGAGTTCACTCTGGTTCACGAAGGGAGTGGCGTCATTGTCGATCTGCACTGGAGGTTTTTCCGTGACGTCTATGCCTTTCCATTCGACCCGTGGAAGCTCTGGCGGCAACTTGAAGTTCTATCCGTCGCAGGACGACCGATTCCTGCAATGCCACTTGAAGAGACACTCCTGTTACATTGTGTTCACGGGTCGAAGCATCAATGGGAACGGCTGGAGTGGATCAGCATTCTCGCCCAGGTAATTCGAGTCCACGAAAAAACGATCGACTCGAAGAGGCTACTGAGTCTAGCCAAGAGCCTCGGAAGCGAGCGAATGTTGCTGCTGGGGTTCGCGTTGGCTCGACGTCTCTTTGGCGCGCCGATCCCCGAATTGCTCCTGCATCGAATCTCGAACCATCCAGGCCTTGAGCCTCTGACCCGATGGGTCCTCGCCCGGCTGTTTTTCGAAGGGGACGAACACTTCCTTGGGACTCAGAAGCACATCTTTCACATGAAGATGCGCGAGCGCTGGCGCGACCGGATTCCTTATCTTCTGTTGCTGCTAAGCCTCATGAGAGAAAGACTCACCCCCAACCAGAGAGATCGGGACTTGCTCCCGCTTCCTCCTGTGCTCAGTTTCCTGCATTACTTGACCCGACCGATTCGTCTCTGTTGGGAATATGGCGCGGAAAGTCTAGCCTCACTTCAGCGTCTGCTACGAAGATTTCATTCCTCGTGACTTGGGCAGGTTCTCCGGGAGATCTCGGCCCTTGGATGTCAGTCGATTTGAAAAAGACTTTGGGCTTGTGGCCGCCAACGTGCGAATTTTAACGGGTCGAGTGAGATAGGATTGCCTGTGCGTTGTTTGCTCATTTGAAGTTAGCTGAGCTTTTCTGAAGTCGCTTGTGGCGATTTTGGGCAATAAGTTGAAAACAAGTGCTACTTAGTAGAGATTGATTTGCCTTTCTGGATGACCGTTGTTCTAAAAAGCTTCCGCTTCTGGAGTATGAAATGCTGATCCTGGGTGTCTCTGCCTACTATCACGACAGTGCCGCTTGCTTGGTGCGGGACGGGGAGATTGTTGCCGCGGCTCAGGAGGAGCGTTTCACCCGGAAGAAGCACGATTCCGGGTTTCCTCGGCACGCGGTTCAGTACTGTCTGCGTCAGGGTGGACTTGAGCTGACGGACCTGACCCATATCGTCTTCTACGACAAGCCGTTGCTCAAGTACGAGCGTTTGCTTGAGACGTATCTGGCGTTTGCCCCGAGAGGGATTGGTTCCTTCATCGCCGCCATGCCGGTGTGGATCAAGGAGAAGATGTTTCTCAAGGACCTGCTTCGGAAGGAGTTGGTGGCACTAACGGGAGGCGTTGAAAAGACATCCTTGCCGCGTATCCTTTTCACAGAACATCATGAATCGCATGCTGCCTCCGCCTTTTATCCCTCACCGTTCGACCGGGCGGCTATTCTTTGTATGGACGGGGTCGGGGAGTGGGCGACAACGTCGGCCTGGATTGGAGAAGGCAATCAGATCACTCCGCTTTGGGAGATTCCTTTCCCGCATTCTCTCGGGCTGTTGTATTCAGCGTTCACCTATTACACCGGCTTCAAGGTCAACTCTGGTGAGTACAAAGTGATGGGACTGGCTCCCTATGGCGAGCCAAAGTATGTAAGAGCAATTTACGATCATCTGATCGACGTCAAACCCGATGGCACTTTTCGGCTGAATATCGAGTATTTCAACTACTGTACCGGCCTGACGATGACGAATGGGAGGTTCGACTCGCTGTTTGATGGTCCTCCGCGAAAGCCGGAATCCCCTCTGACCCAGCGGGAAATGGATTTGGCTCGTTCAGTTCAAGACGTCACCGAAGAGGTGATGCTGCGCCTCGCCCAGAGCTTGCATCGCGAAACGGGACTTCAGAACCTCTGCTTGGCAGGGGGCGTGGCACTGAATTGTGTCGGCAACGGCAGGCTTCTGCGGGAAGGTCCATTTGCGGGCTTGTGGATCCAGCCGGCTGCCGGAGACGCAGGAGGAGCCGTAGGTGCGGCATTGGCTGCCTGGTACGGTTACGAAAAGCAGGCTAGAACCGCCAATGGCGCAACCGACACGATGCATGGGGCCTTTCTCGGGCCTAGGTTCACGAACGACGAGATTGAAAAGTTTCTCCAGGAAACAGGCGCTCGTTACGAACGGTTAACCGAGGACGCGCTGTTGAGCCAAGTCGCCGATGAGCTGGCAGCAGAGAAAGTCGTTGGCTGGCTGCAGGGCCGGATGGAGTTTGGCCCGCGCGCCCTGGGAGGACGCAGCATCATCGGGGATGCCCGCAGCCCTAAAATGCAATCGGTGATGAACTTGAAGATCAAGTACCGGGAGTCGTTCCGGCCCTTCGCTCCCTCGGTGCTCAGGGAACGCTTGTCGGACTACTTCGAGATGAACGTAGATAGCCCTTACATGCTCCTGGTAGCCGGAGTTCTGAAGAAACGCCGCACTCCCATGACCTCCGAGCAAGAGGCTCTGTGGGGTATCGATCTCCTGAACGTGCCCCGCTCCGACATTCCGGCGATTACTCACGTGGACTATTCCGCCCGCATCCAGACCGTTCACGAGCAGACGAACCCCCGGTACCATCGGCTGCTGAGGGCTTTTGAAGCAAGGACGGGCTATGGGGTCATTGTTAACACGTCATTCAACGTGCGCGGTGAACCGATTGTCTGTACCCCAGAGGACGCCTATCGCTGCTTTATGAGAACGGAGATGGATGTTTTGGTCCTGGAAAACTGTCTCCTGCACAAATCGGCTCAAAAGCCGCTTACGGGGGACACGAATTGGAAGAAGGAATTCGAGCTGGATTAAATTAGTTCGAGGAGAGCATTGATGGTAGCTCGGGCAAGTCGCAGCGAACTGCGTAAGTTCGGTTTCATTGTGGGGGGCATATTCGGCCTGATCGGATTGTGGCCAGCGGTGTTTCACGGCGGATCGGTGCGACTTTGGGCCCTGGTCCTGGCCTGTCTGCTTGTAGCGCCTGCGGCTTTGTTTCCCAGCCTCCTGGCTCCAGTTCATCGGGGCTGGATGAAGCTGGGGCATATTCTGGGGTGGATTAACACCAGAATCATTATGGCAGTCATCTTCTTTTTGGTGGTCACCCCAATGGCTTGGATCATGCGGCTCATGGGAAAGGATCCCATGCACCGCCGATTTGAGCCGAATACGGAAAGCTATCGGATGAGAAAGGAATCTCGTCCAGCCACCCATTTGACTAAGCAGTATTGAGAGAACCTTTGTTGAGGAGTGACTGAAATGACTGAATTCGTCGCAGAACTTTGGGGATTCATGAAGGAACGAAAGAAATTCTGGCTTTTGCCGATCATTGTCTGTCTTCTTTTGCTGGGTAGTCTGATCGTGTTCACTTCCGGTTCTGCCGTCGCGCCGTTCATCTACACGTTGTTCTAGCGTGCTCGAAGGGAACCGCAGAAGGTGTGCTAACGGCCTCTTTCGCCAGTCTTGTTACGAGGGACGGTCGTCTTCGTCCTCACCAAGGGATGGGAACAATGTGGCCCTCTTTTCCAAGAGGGGTTACCTGCAGCGCTTTCAACGACAGCGTGGAATTCTAGCGGGTTACAAACCGCAATTTGCGCTGCGGGGCAGTTACCGGACCAGTATCGAGAGCTCCGTTGGTAATTTGCAGCGCATTTGGCGGCGGGGGAGGGTGGCGTGAAAGCTTGGACGATTCGCCGGAGTGCATGGTTGTGGTCCGTGGGTATTTTGACGTCCTGTCTAGCGCTTGGGTGGTCCTTGTACTGGCTTTTCGGCCATCGGCTGATTGAATGGGCCTACCGCAGTGAGTCGAATGCCCTGTTTAACCGACTGATGCCTGGACGAGCCTCCACCGCTGTGGAGAGCTATCTTGCGCAGGCGGACCGGACAATGTGGTTTGCCACAGTCTCGCTCTTGTTGCTCTACTTTGTGACGGTCGTCCTCATCAAGACTCGTCTCTTGGGAAATGCGATTTTGGTGATCGGATCTTTCTTCGTGACGTCCTTCCTACTGTTCTGCATGTTCGAGTGGTTTCCGTCGCTCATTATTCCCCTCCACCTGGACAATATTGGCTACTACAGCTACAAAGCCTATTTCACGGCCGATGACCAGCTCATTTACAAGCAAAAGCCGCTCACCAAGACAAAGGCATACAGTTTTCGAGGGGACCATTACTCGCCAGCTTTTGGGATCGAGGTCCGTCCAGTCGACACTGATTGGGAATATGATGAGGACGGCTTCAGAAACAGCGGTAACTCCAGCTCTGGTGACATCGTGGTTATCGGCGATTCCTACATAGACTACGGAAACGATGAGTCCGATACCTTCGGAAAGCGACTTGAGCGGCAGGCCCATCTGCACGAGAGGAACCTGGGAACACCGGGCTATGGTCCGTTCCAGTACCTGGAAGTGCTCAAGAGATACGGAACTAAATCGAAACCGAAAGTCGCGCTCTTCTGTTTCTTTGAAGGCAACGACCTTGGGGACATTCGAGCTTACAAAAACTGGAAAGAGTCCGGGGTCATCGACAACGGAACGATTGCCATGGATTTTTCGCGGTCTTTTCTTGGGCGCTATCCGATGGCGCTGTTGGCCGTGACACGCTACTTTCGAGATGCCATCAGCCAGACTGTCCAGGGCACCTACGCAAGACTTTTTGAGCGCGCTAAGGCGCCATTACATCCCGATGTTGCTATTCTGAACTTAGGGGAGCATCTCAGGGTCAAGAAGATTCTTTTTGGCAGGGCCTGGGCAAAGCCTGTTGAGGAACTGGAAGGCTCCAGTGAATGGAGCGAACTACGCCGGATTTTGGATGAGTTCAAGCGGCTTTGTATCCAGCATCAAATTACTCCATTAGTTCTGTTTATCCCGACAGACACCCATGTTTACGCGCAGTACTCGACGCCTGAGAGTGGCCAAAATTGGCTGAGGATCCGTGATGAGCAGATTGCGCAACAAGAGATTATCGAACAGGCAACGATCAAATTAGCCTGCGAATTGAATGTCGCGCTGATAGATTTATGTCCGGTATTCAAGGCTGCGGTCAACGAGGGAAAGCTCCTCTATGATCCCCTCGATACGCATTGGAACTCGGAAGGTCGAGAGGTAGCTGGCCGGCATGTAGCGGAATTTCTGCTAAAGGCCGGGTCAATGGGCAGTAGGGCAGGCAGCTAGACTGATTGGCGCTGAAGCAATTCACAGATGAGTTGATTTTCGACCGTCGAAGATCTTCTCGCGCAAACTGCCGCGTGACGTTCTTTCGCCGGAATGACGGGATTCAGGCTCGGTTCGCTGTGCGACATATCCACTGTACTTGAGCGTTGGCAGTCTGAGGTCATGGTGGGCTCCGGATTCGAAGATGATGAATATTCAATCGACGGCTAACCGGCTGGTTCTGCAGGACGGAGTGGTGTTTGAAGGGCAGGCTTTCGGTTTTCCAGGGCCCGTGGCGGGAGAAGTGGTTTTCAACACGGGTATGGTAGGTTATCCCGAAACCTTCACCGACCCCTCCTACAAGGGCCAGATCTTGGTTCTTACTTACCCGTTGGTAGGCAATTACGGAGTTTCCGCCAGCCAGGCTGATTTCAGTTCGAACGGCTCGTTTGAGTCGGGCCGAATACAAATTGCCGGACTGATCGTTTCAGAGATATCCGGTGCCTTTCATCACTGGAACGCGAGCAAGAGTTTGGCAGACTGGCTGAAGGATCAAGAAGTGCCTGCTTTGGCCGGAATTGACACTCGGGCCCTCACTAAACATCTGCGCCAGTCCGGAAGTAAGCTCGGCATGATCACAGCAGACAACGGGGACGAAAAGTTCTATGACCCGAATTGCGAAAATCTTGTGGCACAAGTCAGTGTCGTCAGTCCCATCAGCCATCGTAGAGGTAAGAAAAGGGTGATGGTGGTTGATTGTGGCTGCAAGAGCAGCATCATCCGAAAGCTACTGGATCGCGACATTACGGTCATTCAGGTTCCGTGGGATTATGACTTCCTTGGAGAGGATTTTGACGGTGTCGTCATTTCGAACGGCCCTGGAGATCCCAAGATGTGCACTCAGACGATCGCGCATGTCAGACGGTCTATGGAACGGGAATATCCCGTCTTCGGCATCTGCCTTGGGAACCAGATTCTGGCTTTAGCTGCCGGCGCCGACACCTACAAACTCAAATATGGCCATCGGGGTCAAAACCAGCCTTGCATTGAGATTGGGACCAAGCGCTGCTACATCACGTCGCAGAACCATGGGTACGCTGTGGACATCCGGACTCTCCCGCCGGACTGGCACCCCTGGTTTAGCAACGCCAATGATGACACCAACGAGGGCATCCGGCATTCGTCCAAGCCGTTCAGAGGCGTGCAGTTTCATCCGGAAGCGGCCCCAGGGCCGACCGACACGGACTTTCTGTTTGACGAGTTCCAACGGAGTTTGTGATTTCGCTGGACCCTAGATTTTGACTGGTGGCGAAGAGTTCAGAGTTCACGATTTAGCCTGTTGCTGCCTAAAGGCGGAACTCTAAACCGACTTGTCTCGCCGATCTGCTTGGCCCAGGTGGTTATGAATCAAAAACCCAAGAAGGTCTTGTTGCTGGGTAGCGGCGCGCTCAAGATTGGGGAGGCGGGTGAGTTTGACTATTCCGGCAGTCAAGCGATCAAGGCGCTCAAGGAGGAAGAGATCGCGACGGTGCTGGTCAATCCGAACATCGCCACGATTCAGACTTCGGATTATCTTGCCGATCAGGTTTATTTTCTTCCCGTCACAGCCGACTTCGTTGAGAGGGTGATCCAAAAAGAAAAACCCGATGCCATCCTGCTTGGCTTCGGCGGGCAAACCGCTCTTAACTGTGGTTTGGAGTTAGACCGAAGATGTGTGCTGAGGAGTCATGGCGTCTCGGTGCTCGGCACGACGGTTCAAACGATCCGGGAAACTGAGGACCGGGATCTGTTTGTGCGGAAGCTGACCGAAATCGGAGTAAAGACACCCAAGAGTGCGGCGGCCAACTCGGTGGAAGATGCCGTTGCGACTGCTCGGGACATCGGTTATCCCGTGATGCTCCGTGTGGCCTATGCCTTGGGCGGCCTGGGTTCCGGCCTGTGCGTCGACGCAGAGGCTGTGCGCGAACGCGCGATGAAGGCACTGGTGCATAGTCCTCAAGTGCTCATCGAGGAATTTCTGACGGGATGGAAGGAGGTGGAATACGAGGTCGTCCGCGACCGCTTTGATAACTGTGTCACTGTCTGCAATATGGAGAACGTCGATCCCATGGGGATCCACACGGGTGAGAGCATTGTCGTTGCCCCCAGCCAGACTCTCACGAACCGGGAGTATCACCTCCTCCGCCAGATTGCCATCAGGGTGGTCCGACATCTGGGAATCGTCGGTGAATGCAACATCCAATACGCGCTGGATCCGCAGTCGGAGGACTATCGGGTTATTGAGGTTAATGCCCGACTGTCGCGCAGCTCCGCTCTGGCTTCCAAAGCCACCGGTTATCCTCTGGCTCTGGTGGCCGCCAAGCTTGCCTTGGGTTACAGTCTTGCGGATCTGCGAAATTCGATCACAGGTGTCACCACCGCCTGCTTCGAGCCCGCGCTGGATTATGTCGTCGTCAAGATCCCACGCTGGGACCTGCAAAAGTTTCGCCATGTATCAACACGACTCGGTTCGGGCATGAAGTCGGTCGGGGAAGTGATGGCCATCGGCCGGAAGTTTGAGGAGGCCCTGCAAAAGGCGCTCCGTATGCTCGACATCGGCGTTATGGGGCTCGTCGGCAATGCCCACCTGTGCTTCTCAGACTTAGACCGAGAGCTGAGTGAGCCAACCCACCAACGCATCTTCGCGATACCCCAAGCGCTTAGAGAGGGGTATTCGGTCGATCGGATTTATCAGCTTTCAAAGATCGACAAATGGTTTCTGTATAAGATCTCCAATATCGTCCGGATTGAAGAAGATCTGAAACTCAGTGACAGCGAGGTGGGCCGAGATCTGCTCCTGGAGGCCAAGCGCGCCGGATTCTCTGACCAGCAGATTGCCCGTCTGACAGAGCAACCGGAGTCGGAGGTGCGGCGACAGCGGGAGGCCCAGGCAATTGTTCCCGTGGTCAAGCAGATCGATACCCTGGCCGCTGAGTACCCAGCTCAGACGAATTATCTCTACCTGACCTACAACGGACAGGACGACGATGTCGGGGCCTGCGAAGAACGGCCAGTCCTAGTTCTTGGTTCCGGAGCGTACCGCATCGGCAGCTCGGTGGAGTTTGACTGGTGTGGAGTGAACGCCGTGCAAACCTTGCGGCGCCTGGGTTATCGAACTGTGGTCATCAACTACAATCCCGAAACGGTAAGTACTGACTACAACGAAAGCGACAGGCTGTACTTCGATGAGCTTAGTGTCGAAACCATTTGGGAAATCTACAAAAAAGAAAAGCCCCAAGGTATTCTCATTTCCATGAGCGGGCAGACTCCCAATAACCTTGCCTTGGCCCTTCATCAGTTGGGGATGAGAATTCTCGGAACCTCTCCTGAAAGCATCGATACCGCCGAGGACCGGCACAAGTTCTCTCAGCTCCTGGACCGGTTTGGAGTTGAACAACCAGACTGGAAAGAGTTAAGCAGTGTCGAAGAAGCCACGGCGTTTGCCAGGCGGGTCGGCTATCCAGTACTGGTGCGCCCGTCTTACGTGTTAAGCGGAGCAGCGATGAGCGTGGCCACTGGCGATGCCGAGTTGGTCAAATTCCTAAGGAAGGCGGCAGAGGTGTCGCAGCAATATCCTGTGGTTGTGAGCAAGTTTCTCGAACACGCCAAAGAACTGGAAATGGACGCGGTCGCATGCAACGGCGAACTGATCGCCTCTGCCATCTCCGAGCACGTTGAGAACGCCGGTGTGCACTCGGGAGATGCCACCTTAGTGCTGCCTCCTCAGCGTACCTATATTGAGACAATGCGGCGGATCAAGCGAGTCACAGCAAGAATTGCTGCGGCGCTCAAAATCAATGGTCCTTTCAACATTCAGTTCATTGCCAAGGATAACAAGGTCAAGGTAATCGAGTGTAACCTGCGAGCGTCGCGAAGCTTTCCCTTCGTCTCGAAGATCCTCAAGGTGAATTTCGTTGATCTGGCCACGCGGGTCATCATGGGGAAGCCCGTATCCCGCTTCAATGGCTCCCTTCTCGATGTCGATTATGTTGGTGTAAAAGCGCCGCAATTCTCGTTCATGCGCTTGGATGGGGCTGATCCCACTTTGGGAGTCGAGATGGCCTCGACCGGTGAAGTCGGATGTCTAGGCGATGATTTTGAGGAAGCTTTTCTTAAAGCATTACTGTCTGTGGGGTATCGATTTCCTGCTCGAAGTATCTTGCTGTCGACAGGCCCCATCGAGGACAAAGCTTCGTTTCTGGAGAGCGCCCGGATTCTGGAAAGACTAGGAACTTGTCTTTTCGCGACTCAAGGGACTGCAGACTTTTTGCTGGCTCATGATGTGAAGACAACCGTCCTGCACTGGCCTTTGGAACAAAAGACGCCAAACACGCTGGAATTTATCAACCAGCGAAAGGTTGATCTTGTCATTAACATCCCTAAGAACTTCCAGGAAGATGAGCTTACCAACGACTACCTCATTCGCCGCAGGGCCGTCGACTTTGGCGTTCCACTGATCACAAACATTCAACTCGCTCAACGTTTTGTCGAAGCTTTGGACAGAAAACAAGGCTTGGAAAGCCTGGAAATCAAGAGCTGGGGCGAGTACCAGCGGCCACTCCCCTGAAAATCCCCAAAAAAAGCGAAAGAAGGCGAAGCTTTTTGGGGGGCTGTCTTGATCATCCTCGGACAAGGACTCGCTCCTGCCGAAGTCGCAGTTTCCCCAAGGTACCAGGTTTGCACTCCAAATACCGCAAATTCAAGCTGACTTACTTCATCGGCTCCGTGATGGTTTGCATCGGCCTCTTCGCCAACGAATGGGTGATGAAGAGGCTCTTCTCCTCCGACGGGTTCCTGGAATTCGAGACTCGGATCCAGATCTGGTTCTTCGATGCCGTCTTAGTTCTTCTGGGCTTGTTTCTGATTTGGTATTTCCGCTCTGCTCCCGCTGCCGACGTTCTGCGCCACTCGCTTAAGAACTATCCGAAGACTACAGCCTTGGTCTTTGGCTTCGTGCTAACTATGGCCTTATGGTTCTCCACGGAAGTGCTGTTCTATTTTTTGAATCACCGCAGAACAGGCGACCGAGTGGTCTTTGAAAATCAGATCGAAGGGATCACAGTTGGTGAAGGCGCTGGGGAAGGCTATCAGAAGGACAGGTTACTCGGGTACAAGCCTTTGCCCAACATGCGCATGATTTCTAAGATGACTTTCGCCGGACGGCAGATCTATAACGTCACCTATTCCACCGATGAGCGCAGTCGGAGAATCACTCCGGTCCGCGGTGTTGAGAAGCCTGGCAAGTTCATTCTCTTTTTTGGTTGCTCCTTCACCTTCGGTGAAGGAGTCCAAGACGATGAAACGTTACCGTTCTTCGTCGGCCAGCTCGCATCAAGGTACAGACCCTACAACTATGGCGTGAATGGCTATGGCCCTCAGCAGATGGTCGCCAAGCTTCAGCAAGGGGACATAAGAGGGGAGATCAACGAGCCAGAAGGGGTTCTTGTTTACACCTTTATCGATGATCACATTCATCGGGTGATTGGGTCTCAACACGTCGCCCAGAACTGGGGAAAATACTTGCCATACTATGTGCTGGATTCTAATGGCAATCTTGAGAGAAGAGGTGATTTTGAAAGCGGTAGACCCGGTTTGGCCCTATTGTTTTGGCTCTTGGGAAAAAGTGAGATCGCCAAGTACTTTCAAATTGGCGTTCCTCATAGGATCGGGGACGATGATTTCATTCTCACAGCCAAGATGTTTGCGGAATCGCGCAATGCATTCTCTCGATTGTTCAATAGTAAGGAATTCTTTGTGGTGATTTTTCCCGGATCAACCTGGGGGAAGTGGCTCATTCCTCACTTGCAGAACAACCGAGTGCGGTACTTCGATTATTCCGACCTGTTCGATCCAACGCAGATAGATCTGAAGATCGAAAGAGATCCCCACCCAACTCCCAAAGCCCATCACATGGTGGCGGAGCGGCTGACCCAGGACCTCGGGATTCTCGACACGAGAAAGCAATGAACAGACTCGTAAACATTAAATTTAGCTCCCTCGCCCTCATCCGGGGCTGCCCGGGCGTAGGCTTCTTGCTGGAACTATGAGAGAGACCGGATCCTATGCACTTTGGCTTATGCCCAGCGGTGAGTTGTATGACCGGCTGACACGAGTTATTTTCGAGTTGAGCCGAAAACATGGGGCGCCAGTGTTTGAGCCTCACGTCACTCTGTTAGCAAACATCCCCGGCGCTGAAGACACCACTGTGGCTTTGTGTCAACGCCTCGCTGCGATGGTTGAACCCTTTTCCATCCAGCTGACGAAGTTGGACCACCTGAATGAGTACTATCGATGTCTTTTTGCGCGGGTCCTCGAAACGCGGTCCGTCGTCGAGACCCACTCGAAGGCACGCAACGTGTTTGGGTTGCAGCAGGAGCTGTTGTACATGCCACACCTGAGCCTGTTGTATGGACATTTCGATGAGGCGACGAAGCAGGAAATCATTGAAGGCTTGCGAGGTTCATGGGACCTCGAGTTCCCTGTGGATCGCTTCGATTTAATCGACGGTCGGGGCGGACCGGCAAACTGGCGAAAGCTCGGGGAATTCGCTTTCCAATCAGTCTCCCACCGAAGGACCGCAACCCAGTAACTTGCGGAGCGCGCCAGGGATATCAACGGCACCACCTTGCTATGCATGCTGGAAAATCGACTCGACCAAGTTAGTGCTATCCTCGAAGTAGTCCGGTTGCTCCAACAGCTACGCCAATCACGCACAGGGCTTGGCAGAAGGTGCAATGAGCGCAAGTCCCGGGGCACCACTGTACGCGTGTCAACATTGCCACCATCCTGGTGGTCATCACTAAGATTAACGCGGCACCGGTCGTTTATGGCTGGAAAAAATTCGAGGCACTGTCTGCATAAAGGATATGTTTCAGTGAAACTAGTTGGTAGTGTGTTGTAAGACCGTGCACAACTGATTGTTCCCCTTCAGGATTGAATAGTGAAACATTCGCCGTTGCGGTGGGCCAAGGATTTAGCTCTCGCGAATGAAGGATTAAACCTGGGCATCGCGATTGCCGTGATCGTGGTGTTGCAGGCAGCCGTTCTCTCGCTCGGTTTTACATCCCTGACAACCGACGAGTACACTCGCACTCTATTTGCAGCCGCTTGGACAAAGACGTACCGTCTCTCCACAGACGAATGGTTGCCTGGACATATGTGGCTTCTGGGGCCGGCACTGAAAATTCACTACGATCTCTTTCTCACGCCACGCATTTTCACTTATGTGTTTTCCTTATTGTGCCTGGGCGCGCTCTACTTGTTGGCCCGATCCCTATTCAATCGCTGGGTAGCCCTGATCTCCGTCTGCATTCTCGGGTCCCTTCAACTCTATGTCTACCTGAGCCTGACTCCACTGGTGGACATGGTCTACTACAGCTTTCTTCTCTGGTTCCTTTACTTTCTCGTCCGCTGGTTAGACCAGCGCCAGCCACGCCCATTGTTTGGCGCTGCCCTCATGCTGGGCTTGGCGACCACCTTGCGCTACGAAGCGTGGTTCATTGCAGCGCTGTTTAGCATCTACCTAGTAGTGCGCTCGATGACCGAGCTTAAACGCTCGCGCCCGTCTGGCTTTCTGATCGCGATCGCTGCGGTCTGTCTCGTTCCGTGCCTGTGGCTCGCCGGACATTACCTCTCACACAGCGATCCGCTTCACATTATGGGTGCTTATGGCGGGTGGATCCGTTTCCGGCTGGAAGCCGAGTCCGTCTCGAACTGGGCAGACCTGCTTTTTCGGACTGGCGGGCTCATCTGTTTGTTGGGGATAGCCGGTATCTGGCTTTCCACATCGCTCCTTGGACGCGAGAAACTGAGCCTGTATTTCGGGCTGACCTTTGCCCCGCTGGCGCTGCTCAGCCTCTTTACCACCGGACCTGGCACTGTTTATCCGGAGCGCTATATCGGACAGTACCTGCTTCCACTGATTCCGTTTTGCTCCTATGCGATTTATTGGGCGCTGACAGCCGGCCGGGAGCCATCCCCCATTGCACGGCAACTGCAGGGCTGGCCGGTGCTTGCCACTTTCTCGCTGTACAACCTATGGCTGATTTATCTCCGGATGTCTCGGCACAGCGGCCTGCTTATCTCTCTGCTGGCGCTTGCAGGAATGTCACTGTCGTGGCGGTTTCTGGACCTCCGGCGCTGGATGCTGCTTGCAGCCACCTTGAGTCCGCTGGCGCTCTTCATCGTCCTGCCCAGAACTCGATTTGCGCTGGCCCTCTCAGATGCGCATCTCCGGCGATACTTCCTTGTTCTGATCCTCTTCTATGGGTTTTGGCTCCTACGAGCGAGACATTCAGGGTCGCGTAACGTTGCACGACAGTTCCCCGCTCAGCAGTGGCGGTCTCTGGGCACGGGATTCCTCTCGATCCTACTCTTGTGCGGCTTGTGGGGAATCTTCGTCGACCACCCGAACTTTTCCAACGAGGCTGCCCGAGCCGGACGCCACGTGCGCAGGCTCTTCGACGAGAGGGTGTTGCGGGAACACAGCAAGGTTCTGCTGGAAGTGTCCGGTTGGGATTTTATTGTAATCGCGTCGATGTCCAACCATCCTGAAAGTTTTATGTTTGACCGCTATCCATATAAGAAGACAGTTACTCCTGTCGCGGCGTCCGACAACGAAGATAGTAAAGCGCGCAGACACAGGAGACGCCTAGAGCTCGAGCCGTCCTTTCTTCTCGACAAGGGCGTCTCGCCGCATGAATGGGACCTCAGTTTCAATTCATACCAGAAGGACGTTAGCCCTCTGGCTGGCGGCTCGCCTGCGCACCTCCAGTCCTATCTGGAGAGTAAAGGCATTGGTCTCGTGATGCTCAAAGACCCCTCCCTAGAAACGTTGCTGGTTGATCACACTGATTTCAGGAAACTTGACGAAGTCGCAGAGTATCGCTTTTACACGCTCGGTTTGAACAAGCCTTAATTGGTCGGCACTAGTTGGTTTGGCAGCTGTGTTTTTGACGATAACCGAAGGCCAGTGAAGCACTGCCAGGTTTATGCTGCCTCACGGAAGACCAAGCAGGAATCGCTTGCGAGTTGGATAGCTGGGTTCTTTGCGGAATGAGTACGACCTTGGGAATCGATGACCGCGGCTTATTGGAGCAGGTCACTACCTCGGCAGTCTTGGTTGGGAGGGAAGCTTTGATACTTCCATGCGAGTCTTAGTAACCGGGGGCGCCGGCTTTATCGGCCGCCATCTGGTGGCGCGGCTTGTTCGCGACTCGTCACGATCGGTCATCGTGCTCGATAATCTGTACCGTGGCCGACTCGCTGACCTGCGGGATTCGTGGGAGAGGATTGCCTTCGTGGAGGGCGATGTCAGAGACCGGAGCACTCTAGCCGGGGTTATGCAAGGATGCGACCTGGTTTATCATCTCGCCGCTCAGTCGAACGTTCTAGGTGCAAGTCAGGACCTGGAATACTCGTTCTCTTCAAATGTTACTGGCACTTTTAATGTCCTACAGGCTGCCCGCAAGGAAGGTATTCGACGGCTGGTATTCACCTCGTCGCGGGAGGTATACGGCGACCCTCAGCGGTTGCCTGTTTCTGAGTCTGACCCGCTAAATCCGAAAAATGCTTATGGCGCCAGCAAAGTATCTGGAGAAATATACTGCAGGCTTTTTTCCGCTCCAGACTTCGAGACAGTGGTCCTGCGGCTCGCGAATGTCTACGGGCCAGGAGATAGAGACAGGGTGATTCCGATCTTCATCGACAATGCCCTGCGAGGGTTGCCGCTGACTCTTTATGGTGGGCAACAGATTTTGGACTTCGTATGGATCGATGCAGTCGTCGACTCGCTGGTGACCGTTGGCTTCGGCGACCTCATCAAGGACCCACTCAATATCGGCAGCAACAAAGGAACCCTCTTACGGGACTTAGCCCGGCGAGTGTTGAAAGACACAGGTTCTGACTCTCCTATCGCATTGGCCGAGAGTCGTGAGGTAGAAGTGGCTCGCTTTGTCGCCGACACGGCGCAGGCAAGGCAACTGTTCAAAGTCGACATCCCGGAAGATCCATTATTCGGCCTGGTTGATGTTGTACGCCACGCCCGGGAGCACCAGAGAGGGTGAAACCCTAGCCCGAAGTTCATAAAGGATCGAGGTTTCCTGTCATCTCCAGTGATATGAACGAGTCCAAGAACGCTAGTGTCCTCGACGACTCTACGCAAAAAGCGGTCCCGGGCGCGCCGGCAGAGATCGAGCTGCTGCTTTGTTGTGCGCGAACGTCGATCGACTCCAAAACCATCGATCGCCTCAGGACTCTGCTTCGCCAGGAGCTCGACTGGCAGCGTCTGATCAAGACGGCCGATACTCATGGAGTGCTACTCCCCTCTCTATCGCAGCCTTTCCAGGAACGCTCCAGAGCTGGTCTCCAAAGCCAACTTGGAGCGATTAAGAGGAGACTTCCGGTCGAATGTGCAGCGAAACCTTTTGCTGACCGCGGAATTGCTGAGGCTCTTAGACCTCTTTGCTGTTCACGGGATTGCTGCGGCACCCTTCAAGGGACCTGTGCTGGCGGCGTCCGCTTATGAAGATCTTTCATTGCGTCAGTTCAGCGACCTGGACGTTCTTGTCAACCGGCGGGACATCCTCAAGGCGGAGGGCTTGCTCGCGTCACAGGGTTACGAACCCGACGGTGGCAATCGCGTTGGGAGTGAACCGAGGCCTGATCCTGCTGGCGCCGTTTAGGGCCTCCTCCGGAAGGGACGCCTTAAGGCGAGCCACTGGGAACGTCGCTTACTTCGGACCGAAGTTCTATATCTTCGTCCACCAAAACCATGGGACGAGAGTTGACCTTCAGTGGCGAGTAGCGGAAAGATATTTTTCGTTCTCGCTTGAGGACAACCATGAAACGGGAAAACTCGTTCCAGTGACGGTTGCAGGCCAGTGCTCACTTTTGCCCCAGCGGATTTGCTGCTCATCCTTTGCGTGCATGGCACCAAGCACCAATGACAAGAGCTGAGATGGATCTGCGATGTGGCGGAGCTGGTTCGTGCCGAGAAGGAAAAGCTGGATTGGGGGACGCTCCAGACGGAGGCTTCGAGACAAGGTGCGGGACGGGTGCTGAGGCTGGGACTCTTCCTGGCCCGCGATCTTCTAGGAGCAGAGCTTCCCGTGGAAGTCTCAAAAGCAATTGAGAGGGAGTTTGGAGGGGGATCGGTTGGCTCTCAAATTGTGTCGAAGCTTCTCACCGAATCCATTGAACCGTACAGCGATTTTGAGAAGGTTGTTTTCTATCTCAAGATGATGGATGGGTGGCAGGATCGAGTGCAATTCTGTTTTCGCTATCTTTCACAATGCCTGCGCGCTATAGCATGAAACGAGCTTTTGATTTTACGGTGTCTAGTTTGGCCCTTCTGATTCTGGCACCGCTTTTCGGGTTGGTCGCTATCCTCATCAAGCTGGATTCGGCAGGACCGGTGTTTTTCAGGCAGGAAAGAATCGGCCAGGGATTTCACCCGTTCCGTATCTTCAAGCTGCGCACAATGATTGAGAGCGCCCAGGGACCGCTGGTCACTGCTGGTAAAGATTCCCGCGTCACGCGGGTGGGCGCCGTTCTGAGAAGGACGAAAGTCGACGAACTTCCTCAGCTGATCAATGTCTTGAAGGGGGAAATGAGCCTTGTAGGACCTCGGCCCGAGGTGCGGAAGTACGTCGAAATGTTTCGGCAGGACTATGAAGAAATTTTGCGAATCAAACCAGGAATCACCGACCTCGCTTCTCTAAAGTATCGTCACGAGACTGACGTGCTGGGCCAGTCGGCAAATCCAGAGGAGCAGTATGTGACTGAAATACTCCCCGACAAGATCAAACTGGCGAAGGAATATTTGAGAAGGTCTTCATTCTTGGTTGACGTGCGGGTCATCACCAAGACAATATTCAAGCTGGTCGAATGAACCCGGGTTGCGGAAATGCCATCGCTGGAAAAGGGCTTGCAGCATCGAGCCCTTTTTCTATTGGAAGGCTGATTCAAAAAGACACGCCAAAAGCGCCAGGAAACTAAGCCAGTTTGGCCTGTCATCGTCGCTGGATGAGACGACGCCATTCCTTGGGCTGGGTTCCTCGAGTCCAGCATGGATGACTCGGGTCATGACAAGGGATAGTAAAACCCGCAAGATGCGAGTTCAGCCATATGCTGAGCTTGCTTAGGAAACAGAGGGTTCGGAAATTCCAAGAAGTTCCCATCTCCACGAGATCCCAGATAGTATTTTCCCCTTTGTGGGAATTGATTTCCCTCTTTTTGTTCCAGTCCGATGCCTCTGAGTGAGTCCATTGACTCTCTTTTTGAATTAGCCTATTTATTCTTCAACGGGTTACGGCAGAGGTAGAAGAATTGCTTTAGTATTGTTCCGTAAAAGACGATCACTTTAACGGAGCCAGCCAAGCCGTCTAGCGAGAAATCAAGTGGAATCGAACGCTTATATCCCCTTCAATGTGCCCAGCATCGGTGATGAAGAGATCGGCGAAGTGATCTCTACTCTACGCTCAGGCTGGCTCACGACGGGTCCACGGACTGCTCAGTTTGAAACAGAGCTCAAGAACTACGTCCAAGCACCTTGGGCGCTGGGCGTCAATTCTTGTACTGCTGGTCTGCACTTGGCACTGGCTGCTTTGGGAATTGGCCCAGGGGACGAGGTCATCACAACGCCGCTGACCTTCTGTGCAACGGTTAACACCATTATGCACGTGGGAGCAACGCCTATCTTGGCCGATGTGGCCGAGGAC
>Ga0180085_1000040_pt1 | contig 35224 bp, 30 predicted proteins | sample EasRiv730_16_10D_FD_123013 | JGI IMG/M metagenome (GOLD analysis project Ga0180085, IMG submission 123013) | Soil microbial communities from meander-bound floodplain in the East River, Colorado, USA - East River metaG ERMLT730_16_10D | ecosystem: Environmental > Terrestrial > Soil > Floodplain ... | reverse complement strand
TGCTCCGTGCGTTCACCGTGCCGCCGTATCGTCGGGCGCGCCTGCCGGCGCGGGTGGGGTGGGTCGGCCAGGCCACGGCGCTCGACCTGGCGTTGCGGCTCGTGCGCCCGCTCGAAGGCTTCGACGTCGCGAGCGTGTCGGCCGAGCTGAGCCTCGCCGCGGGGCCCGCGGAGGTCGAGCGCGCGGCCGCCCTGCTCGACGCCGTGCTGATCGCGGGCACGGCCCGGCGCTACCTCGACGCGCCCGACGCGAGCCTGTTCGTCGGCGACGTCGAGAGCGGCTACGTGATCCTCCCCGCCGACGGCCGCGTACGCCGCGTGCTGGCGGCCGACACTCGCCCGCGACCGGCCCAGCTGTTCCCGCGCGCGTCGATCCAGGAGCGCCTGGGGCCCGAGGTCCGTGTGCAGCCCGTCGACCTGCTGCCGATCCCGGGCCGACCGCAGCCGTTCGAGGCCACGTTCCCGCACGAGCCGCAGTACGAGTTCGACAACGTGGACGAGATGGTGTGGTGGAAGCACTGCCGGCACCTGGGCGGCCCGCTGCTGCCGACCGAGGGACTGCGCGAGCTGGCGGTGCGCCTGGCACATGCCGACGCCGCCGGCACGCTGCGCTTGCTGCGCAGCCGCCATCGCACGCCCTCCTTCCGCTTCGACCCGCCCAAGGCCTGGCGCCAGCTCGTCCCGACACGCGACGGCAGGACCTACGTGTTCCGCGTGGTCCGCGCGGTGTTCGACACGCTCGGCGGGAAGGACTGAGCGCCGTGCGGAACGGCTGGACCGGCGGACAGTACAGCCTCTTCCGCGCCGTGTTCGGCGGCTACCTGACGCTCGTGTTCCTCGCGGCCGCGCTCCGCGTGCCCGGCGCAGCGTGGGTCGCCGCCCTCGCCGGCGCCGCGGCGAGCGTGGCCTTCGCCGCGGGATGGCACGACCGCGCGGCCACGGCCGCGATCCTCTTCGCCGGCGGCACGCTCGGCGCGCTCGTTCCGGGCACGCTCGGCCCGGGCGCGGTGCTCTGCGCCTGGATCCTCGTGCAGCACTGGTTCCTGCCCGCGGCACCCTACGGCTCGGTCGACGCCTTCGCGCGCATCGACCCGGGGAACGGCTGGCGCATGCACGACGTCGTCCACACCGCGCACTGGATCGCGCTCGCGATCGCGCTGGCCGCGCTCGGCGTCGTCGTGTGGCGCCCCGACTGGGGCCAGGAATGGGCGCTCCTGCCCGAGATCGTGGCCCGCGGCCCGCGTGCGACGGGGCTCGCCGTGCTGACGCTCGCCGTCGCGCCGCTGGCGCTCCTGCCGCGCCTGCGCCGCTTCGCCTGGATCGCCGCGGCCCTGTCGGCGGTGCTCGGCGTCGCGCTCGCCGTCGACGAGCGCCCGTTCCTCGGCCTCGCGGCGCTGCTGCTCGTGGCCTTCGAACCTTCGTGGATCGCGCCCTACGAGCCCGCAACCTGCGACCTGGTCTATTTCGACGGCACGTGCGGCCTGTGCCACCGCGCCGTGCGCTTCGTGCTGGCCGAGGACGAGCGGCAAGATCGATTCCACTTCGCGCAGCTCGACGGCGACGCGTTCCGCGAGCGCGTCGAGCCAAGCCTGCGGGCAACGCTCCCGGACAGCCTCGTGGTCCAAGCGACCGACGGCTCGTTGTTCACGCGCTCGCACGCGGTGCTGCGCATCGGCCGGCGCCTCGGCGGCATCTGGCGGCTCCTCGCCGAGGCCGCCGCGGTCGTCCCCGCGCCGCTGCGCGATCGGGCCTACGACGCCGTGGCCCGCACGCGCCGGCGCCTCTTCGCACGCCCCGAAACGGCCTGCCCGGTGCTGCCGCCGAATCTCCGCCGGCGGTTCGTGTGACCTGGAGCGACGTGGATCTGGGGTCAGACCCCGGTAGGAGGCACTGAGCGACGCATGGTGAAGCTCGGCTTCGTTCTCTCGGGACTGCTGATCGCTCTCGCGATCGGCTTCGCCGTGGTCCTGGTGTTCCTGCCGCTCGCGCCGTTCGAACACGCGATCGCCACCGCGCTCGACGGAACGCCCGCCCCGCGTGGCGACGCACAGTACCGCGTCGTCTGCGCGGGCTTCGAGTGCGCGGACGTCCTTTCACGGCTGCCTCCCGTGTCGCAGGTCTCCTGCACGCAGCCGCTTGCCGGCCGTGGCTCGCGAGCCAGTTTCGGCGCCTGCTGCAGCGCCAGCTTCGCCGAACTGGGGAGCACGGAGATCCACGTGTTCCGCGAGGACTCGCGCTACGAGATTCTCCTGACCGAGCCGCGGATGCGACGAGTGATCCGCGCTCTGGCGGACGCGGGCCGCTGAGCCCTACTCGTACCGGAGCGCGTCGATCGGGTCGAGGTTCGAGGCGCGCACGGCGGGGTAGATCCCGGAGGCGATCCCCACGGCCATCGAGACGCCGGTCGAGACCAGGATCGACACCGCGGTCACCACGGTCGGCCAGCCGGCGTAGGCCGCGACGCCGAGCGCGATCGCCACGCCCATGCCGATGCCGGCCAGCCCCCCGAGCACGCTGATCGCGAAGGCCTCGATCAGGAACTGCACGCGGACGTCGGCGCGCTTGGCCCCCACCGCGCGGCGCACGCCGATCTCACGCGTCCGCTCGAGCACCGTGGCCAGCATGATGTTCATGATGCCGATCCCGCCGACGAGCAGCGAGATGCCGGCGATGCAGCCCATGACGATGTTGAACAGGCGCTGCGTGCGCCGGCTCTGCTCGAGCAGCGCCTCGGGCACGATCAGCTCCCAGTCGTCGACGCCAGCGTGCAGCCGATCGAGCAGCGTCTCGAGCGCCGCTCCCGCGAGCGTCGGCGACTCGCCGGGGTTCAGGCGCACCACGATCTCGTCGAGCGGGGCCTCGAGCGGATCGCGGTGGAACTTGCGCAGCGCCGTCGATACCGGGACGTAGATCTCCTCGTCGGCGCTGCCCAGCGCGACGCCCTGGAACGTCCCGCCGCCGGTCGCTGGATCGAGCACGCCGACGACCTCGAACCACACGTCGTTGATCTTGAACGGCTGGCCCAGCGGCGAGGCGAAGCCGAACAGGTCGCGCGCGGCGCGCCGGCCCACGACCGCCACCTGGGCCAGCTCGGCCTCGTCGCGCGGGTCGAGGAACCGCCCCTCGCCCAGCGGCAGGTGCGTGAGATCGGCGTAACGGTAGTCGACGCCGTAGGCCCTGGCCTCGGTCTTCCCGCCCGCAGCCAGCACCTTGTAGGTCCGGATCTCGACCCGCGGCGCGACCAGCTCGACCCCCGGCACGGCATCCACGATCGCGCGCGCGTCGCGTGGAGAGACGCCCAGCGATTTCTTGCGAATCTCCTCCAGCTCCTCGCGCTCGAGCTTCGGGTTGCGCACGAGCAGGTTGCGCACGCCGAGCCGGTCGATCATCTCGAGTGCTTGGCGCTCGGCGCCCGAGCCGATCGAGAGCATCGCGATCACGGCACCGACGCCGAAGATCATCCCCAGCATCGTCAGCGCCGAGCGCAGCTTGTGCGAAGCCAGGTTGTCGAGCGCGCCGCGCAGCGCCTCGAGCGGGTTCACGGTCCGGCCCGCCCGGGGGCACCGGCGACCGCGGCCGACTTCGCGGCCTCGCGCTCTCCGTCGGCCGCGTGGGCCTCCCGCGTGGGGTCGCGCAGCGCGACCACGTCTCCCGGCTCGACCCCGTCCTCGATCACCTGCCGGCCCAGCCCCGCCGGTCCCAGACGCACATCGCGCGCCTCGAAGCCCGAGCCGTTGCGCACGTAGACCACCGAGCGCCCCTCGTGATCGAACACGGCCTGCCGCGGGACGGTGATCGCGTCCTTGCGCTGCTCGAGCAGGATCGTGGCCTCGATCCGCTGGCCGGGCTTGATCTTCGCGCCGTCGAGCCGCTCGAAGTCGAGCAGCGCGCCGAAGTACTGGATCGGCACCTCGTAGCTCCGCGGCTGGGCCAGCGTGTCGATCGAGCGCACGCGGGCGGGCAGCACCTCGCCGGGACGCCCGTCGACCACCACGCTGGCCTCGACCCCGGCCTTCAGTCCGCCGGCGTCGGCTTCGAGCACGAACACCTTGGCCTCGAGCGCGTCGAGACGCGGGATCTCGGCCACCGCGTTCCCACCCCACACCACGCTGCCCACGCGCGGAGGCTCGCCCCACGGCGGATCGCGCAGCGTGAAGATCCCGGCGTGCGGGGCGCGAACCTCGAGCGCCGCGAGATCGCCCTCGGCCTGATCGATCTTGAGCTGGGCCTTGCGGCGCTCGATGCCCAGGAGGTCGATCTCGACCCCGGCCAGGTCGCCACGGATCCCGCGCACGTCCTCCGCATGCTCCTTGCGGGCCGCGGCCAGTTTTTCATCGATGTCCGACTTGGCGATGTCGACGCGCGAGAACACCTCGGGGTCCTTGCTCTGGAACCGGCGCGCGTAGTCCAGCTCGACGCCGGCGATCGCGGCGTCGCGCTCGAGGTTGCGACCGGCGCTGTCCTCGCGCACCTGCGTGCGCTCGATCCGCGCGTCGGCCGTCGCGCGCTCGGTGCGCCCTTCGATCAGCCGGGTTTCGAGGTCGGTCGGATCGAACCTGATCACGACGTCGCCCGGCTCGACGTGCGAGCCGTCGGGGGCGAGCCAGGCGATGCGCAGCTGCCCGCGGACCATCGGCGGAGGGCCGAGCGGTGTGGCCTCCGCGGCCTGCACGAGCCCGTCGGCCCAGATGCGATGCACGAAGTCGCCCCGCACCACGGCCGTCGTCGGGACGTCCCCGGTGTCCGAGGCCAGCCGGTTCCAGGCCAGGGAGGTCAGCAGGGCCACGATCCCGAGCGCGGCGGTGCTCGCGGCGACGATCCAGGCGCGGCGCATCAGCCCTCGACCTCGGCCGGCTCGACGAGCGCGATACGGTCGTTCTCCTCGACGCCGGTCAGCACCTCGACCTCGCCCGCGCCACGCCGGCCGACCTCGACCCGCACGCGCTCGTACCCGGTGAGCGCCTCGCGGTAGACCACGGGGCCTTCGCCCGACGGGAACACCGCCTCGGCCGGCGCCAGCAGCACGCCCGGCGCGCGCTCGATCTCGATCCGCCCGCGGAAGCGCATCCCGGGGCGCATGCGTCGCGGGTCGGTCTCGTCGAGATCGATGGCCAGCAGCGCGACCTTGAGCGGGCTGGTCCAGGACGCCGTCTGTACGGTGTTCCAGATCGACGAGACGCGGCCGGTGAACTCGACGTCCGGGTGCGCGTCGAGGCGCAGCGTGACGCGCTGCCCCACGGCCAGCCGCCCGGCGTCGGCCTCGTCCACGCGGCCGTCGGCGCGCATCGTGCGCAGGTCGGGCAGCTCGACGATCTCGCGCGCACGCCACACCGAGTCGCCAACCTTGGCCTTCGTGCCGTCCCAGTTCGTGACGTGGATCACGGTCCCGGCTCGCGGAGCGCGGCAGACCATCCGCTCGATGTCCGCCGTGATCTCCTCCGCGCGGCCCACGGCCCGATCGAGCTGGTTGCGCAGCGCGGCGAGCTGCGCGTCGGCCGAGCGCTGAGCCGCCACGGCGCGCTGGCGCAGGAATTTCAGCTCGAGCTGCGCCAGCTCGAGGTCGAGCCGCTCGAGCGCCAGGTCTTGCGCCTTGATCACCTCGGGCGGCGCGTCGAGCGACAGCTCGGCCCGGCGCAGCCGCGCCTCGGCCTCGGCCAGACGCAGCTCGTCGGCCTCGCGTGACACGGCGAGGCTCTTCTCCGTCTTCTCGATCTGCTTGCGCGCGGCATCGCTCTCGGCGCGCTGGCGCTCGAGCCGCTGGCGCAGATCGTTCGCGTCGAAGGCCACGAGCGGTGCGCCCTGCTCCACCTCCTGGCCCTCGGGAGCCAGACTCGTGATCTTGAACTCCCACACGTCGCGGATCGCGGGAGGGCTGATGCGCGAGGCCTCGACCGCGTTCAGCATGCCCTCGACCTCGACCGACAGCACGAGATCGCCGCGGCGCACCGCCGCCGAGCTGGCGGCGTCGTGGCCCGGGACGGCGCCTCCGACCCACCACGCGACGAGCGCGAAGACGGGCAGGGCCAGTGCGATCCAGGCCCGCCGGGTCACGAGCGGACCCTCACGGCCTGGCCTTCGTCGAGCCCGGACTCGACGACGCAGTGCCGCGCGTCGCACGGACCGAGACGCAGCTCGGCCGTGCCGCCGCCCGCCAGGCGCGCCTGCGGGGCCGCCCCCGTGAAGTCGACCGCTCCGCGCGGGACGAGCAGCACCTGCTCGAGCGCGGGGCCGAGCACCTCGACGCGCACGGACATCCCCGGCCGCATCATCCGCGGGTCGGTCGTATCGAGCCGCACGATCACGTCGAACCGCCGCCGCGTGTCGTCGCGGCGATAGGGCTTGGCGATCGGCGAGATCTCGATGACCTCGCCCGCGAGCACACGGTCCGGGAACGCATCGAGCGTGCAGCGGGCGCGCATCCCGGGGACGACGCGCCCGTCGTCCACGTCGCTCAGGTCGGCGCGCACCTGCATCGTGCCGAGGTCGGGGATCGTGGCCACGACCTGCCCCGTGCGGACCGTGTCCCCGATCTGCAGCTTGCGCCCCTGCTCGGGATCGCCGTCGACGACGAAGATCCCCGCGCTCGGGGCCTCGAGCGTCAGGGCATCGATAGCGCGCTCGGCCCGCGTCACGCTTTCCTTGGCCTTGGCCAGCGCAATCTCGAGCTCCTCGAGCTCGGCGCCCGCGGCCCGGCGGCTGCCCTCCAGGTCCTCGCGCGCCTTCTCGAGCGCGACCTCCGCCTTGGCCAGCGCGAGCTGGAGGTCCTGGTACTGGCGGCCCGTCACCAGATCGGCCGGCACGTCCGCGCGCCGCGCGGCCTTCTCGCGCTCGATGCGCGCGCGCTCGAGCGCGATCTGCCGCTCTGCGATCTCGACCGCCAGGTCCGCGTCCTTCTGCATCAGGTCGTTCAGCGCCTTGGCCTCGGCCAGGCGGTTCTGCTCCAGGTCCGCGGCGAAGGCCGAGTTGTCGAGCTCGAGCACCCGCTGGCCCGCCGCCACCTCGCGGCCGTCGGTCTCGATCCAGCGGATCGGCATCTGGAACGTCGTCGTCCGCGGCACGACGATCCACTCCGCGCGCACCGCCTCGAGCTGCCCGGTCAGGAGCCAGCGCGGTTCGAGCCTGCCGCGCGCGACCCGATCGTCGGGCACGCGACCGGGGCCCGGCGGGGCCGCTCCGATCGCGCAGGCCAGGACGGCGGCCAGGGCGGCCGGAAGGTAGCGAGGAGTTCTCAGGGTTGCCTGCACAAAGCAACAGTCTATACGGGCCGCGGGCATCGGCTACACTGCGGTGGTGAGATGCCCCAGGTCCGCGCTCGTGGTGCTGATCGCGGCCGGGCTGCTGGCCGGGCCGGGCCCGCAGGCCGGTCGCGCCGCAGAGGTCCGGCGCCGCGCCTATGACCTGCTCAACGAGGGCGTGACGGCGTACAAGAACGGCGAGTACCCGCTGGCCATCGAGAAGCTCCGGGCGTCCTCCGCGGTCGCGCTCAACTCGTTCCGCGCCTACTTCTACCTGGGGCTGGCCCTCTCGGCCGACCGGCGCTATCACGACGCGATCGCCTCGCTCGTGGTGGCGCTCGACCTCGACCCGAGCCACCTGCAGTCGCTCGTGGCCCTGGGCGATGCGCAGTGGAAGCTCGGCGACCTGGCCGAGGCTGACGCCGCCTACTTCCGCGCGATGAAGCTGCGTCCCGAGTTCGCGGACGCGCTCGACGGCCTGGCCCGGGTCCAGGAGAGCCGCGGCCAGGTCGAGCTGGCGATCGCCTCGTTCCAGCGCGCGATCGCCTCGAACCGCGGGTTCGCGCCGGCCTACACCCACCTCGGCGACCTGTACTTGCGCCTCGGTCGGTTCGAGGAGGCGGTGCGCCTGCTCGAGGAGGCCGTCTCGGCGCGCCCCGACTTCGCGGCCGGGATGAACCGCCTGGCGCTGGCCTACGGCCGGCTCGGCCTGTCGAACGAGGCCATCGCGACGATCCAGCGCGCCCGCGAGCTCGAGCCGAAGAACCCCGAGCACCCGGCCACGCTGGGCCTGCTCCAGCTCGACGAGGGCTCGACCGCCGCGGCCGAGCGCACCTTCGCCATCGCGCTGGGCCTCGATGCGGCACAGCCCGAGGCGCTCGCCGGGCTGGCCGAGATCGCGCGACGCCGCGGCGACTACGCCGAGGCGATCCGGCGCATCGACTCGGCGCTGGCCGACCCGCGCCTCGACGCGCCGCGCGCCAAGCGCTTGCAGCAGGCCCGCGAGCGCGTGCAGGCCGAGGAGACGGAAGTCGCGGCGCTCGATGCACGGCTGGCTGCGGGCACGGCCTCGGCCGCCGATCGGACACAGCTGGCCCGCATCTACGCGCGGCGCACGCAGTGGACCGCGGCGATCGACCTCGAGCGCACGCTCGAGCCCGACCGCGCCCAGCGCGAGCGTCTGGCCTACCTGCTCTTCCGCGCCAACCGCTTCCGCGAGGCGCACGAGATCTACGCCGCGCTCTACACGGAAGAGCCCACGCCCGCGGCCGCACTCAACGACGGCGTCACGCTCGCGCTCCTGGGCGACGACCCGGGCGCGATCCGCGCCTTCGAGAGCGCGCTCGCGACCGACCCGGCGAACAGCTCGGCCAAGGTGTTCCTGGCCAACGCCCTGCTGCGCACGGGCAACACGCCGGCCGCGATCGCGGCCTACAAGGAGTTCCTCGACGCGGGCGCGCGTGGGGAGCGCGCCGAGCGCGTCCGCCGCATCCTGGCGCAGCTCGCGCCGGGGCTCGTCGCTCCCGTCGCCACCCCGGCCCCTGCCCGCGCCCCCGCTCCGACCCCCGGCCCGGCCGGCGCGGAGCCCGCGTCATGAGGCGCGCCGCGAGCCTCCTCGGCCTGGCCTGCGTGTGCGCCTGCATCTGCGGCCTGCTCTCGGCCCAGGACACCGAGCGCCGGCGCGGGTTCTCCGTGACGATCACCGAGCCCGTGAACCAGGAGGTCGTGTTCGGCAAGACCAAGCTCGCGGCCAAGGTCGAGATCGACGATCCGGCCCTCGTCGACCGCGTCGAGTTCATGGTCGGCGACGAGATCGTGTTCGTCGACCGCGAGGCGCCCTACGAGTTCTTCCACGACTTCGGCGAGAGCGCCCGCTCGTGGGTCGTGCGCGCCGTGGCCTGGCACGTCGAGGGCGTGTCGGTCAGCGACGTGATCGTCACGATGAAGGTGACGTTCTCGAACATCGAGCGCGTGAACCGGGTCCTGCTCTGGATCTCGGCCACGGACAAGCACGACGAGTTCGTGGGCGACCTGGTGCGCGAGAACTTCCGGCTGTTCGAGGCCGACCAGGAGCAGCAGATCATCGACTTCTACGCCGAGACGCGCGCGATCACGCTGGCCTTCGTCATCGACGCCTCGGGCTCGATGCGCGACAAGATCGAGCAGGTGCACATCGCCGCCGGCGCCTTCGTCGACACGCTGCGCGACATCGACCAGGCCCTGGTGATCGATTTCGACGACAACGTGTTCCTGATCCAGGACCTGACCTCCGACCGCGCCGCGCTGAAGCAAGCGATCGAGAGCACCGAGCCGCTCGGCGCCACCTCGCTCTACGACGCGCTCCACGCGGCGTACCGCAAGATCGGCACGATCGAGGGGCGCAAGGCGCTGATCCTGCTCTCGGACGGCGAGGACACCTCGAGCCGCATGGGCTACAAGCGCGTGCTGGAAGAGGCGAAATCGAACAACACGATCCTGTACACGATCGGCATCGAGGGCGACGGCTCGTTCGACCGCGGCGTGCTCAAGGAGCTGGCCGAGACGACGGGCGGCAAGTCGTTCGTGGTCAAGAAGGCCGAGGAGCTGTCGGGCGTGTACCAGCGCATCGCCGACGAGCTGGGCAAGCAGTACTACGTGTCCTACTCGACGACCAACGAGAACTGGGACGGCCACTGGGTCCCGATCCGCCTGGAGGCCACGCGACCGGAGATCAAGCTCCGCGCGCGCCGCGGCTACTTCGCCGTGCGCACCTCGGGCTGAGGCGTGGGGGTCGGGGACGGCTGCGGGCGGAACGCCTCGGGAACGATCGGCTCCTCGGGCGGCATCAGCTCGTAGGGCGACGGGACGTAGGTCGCCGGCTGCTGCACCAGGATCGCGTCGAGCGTGGTGTCGGTGGGCAGGCCGAGCCGCATGCGGATCGGCAAGCGCCCGACGCCGCGAACCTGCACCGACCAGTCGCCGGACGCCAGATCGTCGAAACGGAACACACCGTCCGACCCGGTCGTGGCGACCCGCGGATCCGAGCGGCCGGTCGCGTCGACGACGCGCACGCGGGCCTCGGCGACCGCGTCGAGCGCCACGTCGCGCACGAGGCCCTGGAGGTGCACGGGCGCGGCGTCGGATCCGGGCGGAGCGGGGCTCGCGGGCGCGGCCGCCGCCGCACTACGCGGCGTCATGATCAGCTCGACCACCGCACGGAACGGAAAGCGCACCCCGATCTCGGACTTCTCGATCGGCTCGAGGCCGTCGCGCTCGACGCGCACGTCGTAGCTGCCGTCGGCCAGGCCGTCGACGCGGAACACGCCCTTCTCGTCGGTCGAGGTCAGCCAGACGCGGCCCGGATCGTCCTCTTTCCGCACGCGCACCACGGCGCCCGTGACATCCCGGTTGCGGCCGAGGTAGACCTTGCCCTGGAGGCGGCTCTTGTGCTCGACGGCCGGCGCCGCTGGGGCGGCCGACGGCTCCGGGGTCGGCACGGGCGCCGCGGGCTCCTGCGCCCACGCCCGGAGCACAGCGCCGAGCAGGACCGTCGAGAGGAGCATTCCGCTTCGCGAGCGCATGGAGGTGGGCATTATACCGACCGGGACTCGACGGCGACCGCGAGCGGACCGGGCTACCCGCGCAGCAGTGTTTGGAGCTTCACGAGCACTTCGTCGACGACACGCGACGGAACGGGGCCGATGAGTCGGGCCCGTCGGGCGCGCCAGTCCAGCGACTTGACCTGATCCGACAGCACCACTCCGGACACTGCGAAGCCGGGCGGGAGCGCGGTCTCGAACGGGTATCCCTTGACCTGCGACGTGATCGGGCAGAGCAGGGCCAGCCCCACTCTACGGTTGTACGCGGCGGGAGAGAGAACGAGCGCCGGGCGACGACCCCGCTGCTCGTGCCCCACCTGCGGCTGCAGCGTGACCCACACCGCGTCACCGCGCGCCGGCACGTAGCCGCGCGTGGCTACCACGTCTCATGGCCCTTGGCCTCGCCCGTATCGACCTCGCCGTGGAGGTTGTCCCTGGTCACTCGCCGGAGGAGCTCGCCGAGCCCCGGGGGCTCGTCGACGACCGGGCTGACCACCAGCCGTCCGCGAGAGACGGAGACGTCGACCACAGACCCCTGTCGAATCTTGGTCTCCTCCGCCGCCGACTTCGGGATGCGGACGGCCAGGCTATTGCCCCATTTTCGTACCGCGATTCGCACGCCGTGCCTCGTCGCCTCTGTATCGACAAAGATGATACGGCCGGTGGGCCGACCCGGCAAGGACGGGTTGCCGACACGCCCGGGCTTGACGACCAACCGGCACGGCTTACCATGCGCGCACGAACACCGGGCGGTTAGCTCAGCTGGTAGAGCACCTGCCTTACACGCAGGGGGTCGCAGGTTCGAGCCCTGCACCGCCCACCAGTCACGGACCGAGCCTCTGGAGCCTCTGGATCGTCCGCTCCGAGAGCAGCAGGGCTGACTCCGCGTTCGCTCGGACGTTCGGGACCACGTCTCTGTAGTCCGCATCCACTCTCCGGTGCTCGAGTCGCTTCCCATCGAGCGCGATCGTCCCGCGAAGTCCTCCACGCCGCTCGAGCGACCTCCACACCGCTTCATGAGAGTCCACGCGGGCCGAGATCGGTCCCTCCCTTTCGGCTTGCTGGCGGGCCAGATTGTACGCGCAATAGTACGCGCGGCTGATCGCGGTGCGCAGCTCCGCTTCGTTGGCCGCGGGCCTCACCAACTCCTGGGCGAGGCGAAAGAATCCGCTCCATTCGAACGGCGGCGTCAACCGTGTCTCACATCGACGCACACACGAGATGCGGTCCGCGGGGAGAGACTCGTCGACCAACTATCGTCCAGCTGGTCCAGCAGCTGCAGCGCCGACTCCGGTGCACGAGTTGTCTCGATCAGCGCGAGGAGCTGCGGCTCATCGGCCCCCGATGGATCGTCGGACACCGCCAGTACGACGGGATCCGTGCCGAACAAGCGGCGAACGGCGAGGTCGCGGGGTTGCGCTCGGCTTCACACGAGCGTTTGCAGGAACCGAGCCGCCGTCCAGAGGTGGACGCCTTCGGCCGTCACACTCTCGTCTCGCCCTCGAAGATGTACCTGATGGGCGTCGCACCGCGGAAACCGCTGCCCGAGGTATCGAAGGGATGGCGACAGGGGGCCGGCGGTCAGCTTGGCCTCCACCATCAGGATGGGCCTCCGGCGCTCGGTGACGACGAAATCCACTTCGCGGCCGTCGACGTCCCGGAAATAGCGCAGCTCGAGCTCCCGGCCCTCGCTGTCGAACTGGAACTGGATCCACTTGAGCAGGTGCGAGGCCACCATGTTCTCGAAGCGCGGCCCCTCGTCCGGCACGACGCTCCAGTCGTAGTGGTAGTGCTTCTGCTCCTGCTTCACCGCGCGCAAGCGCGAGGCTCCGAACGGCGGCAGGCGGAAGATCGCGTACAGGCGCTCGAAGATGTCGAGCCAGCGCGTGACGGTCTGGTGGTTCAGCTCGAGATCCTCGCGCAGCGCGTTGCGCGACAGAGGACTTCCCACGCGCTCGGGGAGCGCGAGCATCAGGCGCTCGAGCGCCCCGAGGTCACGGACCGACTCGAGCGACGTCACCTCCTCGCGAATGAGCCGACTGCGATATTCGGCAGACCAGCGGCGCGCGCGGGCCACGGAACCCCGCAGGAAAGGCTCCGGGAATCCTCCCAACTGCAAGAGCGCCTCCACATCCGCTTGCGATTGTGCTCCCACCTCGGCCGCGGACAGCGGGTGCAGCCGGAGGTAGTGATAGCGTCCCTGCAGCGAGTCCCCGCCAAAACGATACAGGTCGAGTCGCGCGCTCCCGGTGACCAGGATCCGGCGCTTCTTGCCGAACTCGTCGTACACGCCCTTCAGGAAGTTCCGCCACTTGCGGTACTTGTGCAGCTCGTCGAACACCCATGCGGCGGTGTCGGGGAGCGTTCGGCGCAGGATGCGCTCGCGGTGAGCCGGGATGTCCCAGTTGAGGTAGCATTCGGCCGCCGGAAGAACCGCGCGGGCGAGGGTGGTCTTGCCGACCTGCCGCGGTCCGCCGAGGAAGACCATCTTCTCGCGAAGATCGGCCTCGAGCTGAGGTTCGAGGTACCGTTTCACGATGCTTGTTTATCACGATACACCGTGAAAAACAAGCGCATTTTTCACGATCCAGGGTCAGGAGTCCTTGGGAGCAGTTCGCTCGGCCCGCCGCGGGAGAAAGCCGGGACCTACGACGAGCGCCGCTGACGCTCCGTCACCGTCCGTCGAGCGGCTTGAGCTTCCTCGATGCTCCGAAACTTCTCCACGCCCCTCGGATAGCTTCGAGGCGCGATGCGCCAGTATCGCGCGCAGTGTCGCACGAACCGCTCGAATCCGTCTCCGCTCGGCGTCCGGATCGGCGCCGCGTTCATCTCCTCCGCGGAGCGGAACTTCTGGACGCTCATCCCCCACCCTCGTCGTCGAGGCCAAGACGCTCTCGGGATTGCGGCGGCGTCCTGACGATCCAGCGGCCGAATGGTCCCCTTCTCCATTCGATAGAGCGCTGCCGGAGTCACGACGTGCACCCGGATTCCGTCCACGACCTTGACCTCCGCGTCGACCGTCTCGAAGCTCGCTGCCTCCCCGAGCCGGCTCAGCACGTCGAAGCAGAGGTCGCCCGTAGGCGGGTAATAGCGCACCGCGGGGTAATTCCCGAGGAGATCGTCCGACCGAATCTCCTCGACGTTCGGGTCGGCAGCGTACGCGGCACGAAAAGCCACCCGCAGCCGCTCGATGTTCTCGGGAGTCGCCCGCACGAAGAGATCGACGTCTTCCGTCGCTCGCACGAGACCGTGGAATCCCATGGCCGTCGCACCGATGAGCACGTACTCGAGCCCGGCGGTCTCGAAAGCGCGCAGCACGCGAAGGATCTCGTCGCGGTCCATGCCCCCTAGCGATAGCGGCCAGACCGAGGTGCCAAGCTGGTCGGCCCCCCCGTTCCTTGCGCGAGCCCCACAGCCGGCCCAGATTCCCTCCCATCCATTCTGGGAGGACCCGACGATGACCATGAAGACCGCTCTGCGCTGCGCACTGGCACTTTCCCTGTGCGTGCTCGCTTCCGGCTCGGCGTTCGCGTCGTACGACATGCTGCTGAAGGTCAAGGACGGCGACAAGGTCGTCGCCCGTACCACTTCGGCGGACGACGGCAGTTTCAAGTTCCAGAACGTGCCTCCGGGTGACTACGTGCTCGTGCTGCGACCCGCGGCGGGGCCCCAGGCCAAGGGCAAGGCCATGGCCGCGGAGGAGGCGAGTTGGACCGCCCCCCTGAGCATCGTCGCGCCGCGCGACGCGGCGAGCGGCCTGCCGACCGGCAAGCGCATGCACAAGCCCATGACGATCGTCAAGGAGTGGGGCAAAGCCTCGCCGAAGCTGAGCTGCACGGTCGACGGCTCGACCGTCAGCGGCCGCATCGACACGACCTCGCCAAGCGCCGCCCAGGAGACCCGATAAAGGCAAGGACGGTCCGGCTCAGGAGTTGAACCGGACCGTCCCTCTCGTCGATCGTCAGTCTCGGTCACTGTTCCCGGTCACCGCGACCCTTGTCCTTGCCCTTGCCCTTGGCCTTGCCCTGGTGCGGTTGGGACTTCGCGTCGCCGCGGCTCGGGCTCACCGACTGCGGCGCTCGGTCCGTCGCACGAGGAGCGGTGACGACGTCGCGGCGCCCACGAGACGTGTCGATGCGCTCGTCGGCACGACCTGGCTGCGGCTGTGCCTCGCGGCGCACGCCGCGGCTCGGACTCGCCGACTGCGGCGCTCGGCCCGTCGCACGAGGAGCGGCGACGCGATCGTTGTCACGGATGCCGCCCGGTAGCGCTCGCGAGGTCGCCTGCGGCTCCGCCGCGCGCACACCGCGGCTCACCCGGCCCGAGTCGACGCGCAGGTCGGTGCGCGAGAAACGCTGGCTGGCGGCAACGCGGGGCACGCGCTCGATGGGCCGCGCGGCGATCCGCTGGCCGCTCCACCGCTCGACGTCACGCACGGACGGACCGTGGTTGACCACGACCTGGTTTTCCACACGGATGTTGTTCACGATCCGGGTGTTCTGGACCAGGCCTCGGTTCCGCGACACCGGCACGGCGTAGCCGCGAACGCGGGGAGCCAGGAAGTTGTGCGAGTCGACGAAGACGTAGTGGTCGGGCGAGCAGTAGCTGCGCCCGGTCGACACGCCGATCGAGTAGTGAGGCGAGACCGGCGCCCAGCCGATGTAGCCGGGACCGCTCGAGAACACGACCCACGACGGGGCCCAGACGTAGCCGGGGACCCAGACCCAGCCGTAGCCAGGCTCGAAGGCCCAGGTGCCGTAGTGATACGGGATGCTGCCCCACGAGTAATCGGAGACCCAGGTCCAACCGAAGTCGGTGTAGACCCAGTGCCCGTCGTAGTACGGGTTCCAGCCCGGCTGGTAGAGCGCGGGCTGCCAGACGCGCCCGTAGCTCGCCGAGACGAGCCAGTGGCCGTCGTGGCTCAGATTCGAATAGAAGAGGTTGAAGGAGACGCCCGCCGACGCCGGGGTGGCAAAGGCCGCGCCCGCGACGAGGGTCAGGGCGATCAGCAACAAGGCTCGCTTGGCGTATCTCATGATTGCACCTCAGGTTCTGCGGACACGCCCGGATAGAAGGCAACCTGGGTGCCAGCCCGATTCCTGGGCTTTTTCGCCTTGTTCGGTGCGTCGCGAGCGATTCCGTCCTCTGGAGGGGACGCACCTGGCTCCGGACGAGCGGCTCGATTACCGGTGGCTGGATTCAAGGTGGTGCCGAGCTTGTTGCGCCAACTCCGAGGTCGGCGTCAAACGGGGCAACTACCGCGCTGGGATGCCCCGACTGTCGCTCGAACAGCGCAAGTGGCGTCGGATCAAGGGCTTGATGTGGAAACGCAACAAGCTCGGCACCACCGTGGACTGGATTACGGACAGTCGCGCGCCGAGCGAGGGACGCCCGTAGAGCTGGCTCCCGCGCTGCCGTTCCCGCAGGGGTTGGTGGCGCGGGTCAGGTAATAGAACACCGCGTCGACGGCAGGAGTCGCGCTGACGACGGACTGGGTGTCGGTGCCCTGGGTCTCGACGCAGGTCGCGCTCGCGAAGCCGTTGGGGCTGGTTGCCTGCAGCGTGTCGTAGCCCACGACGGGTTCCCCTGGCGCGCTCCAGGTCAAGGTCGTCATGCCCGTTCCCTTGTTGTGGGAGAGCCTGAGGTTGGGTAGCGCGTCCGGCCGCGGGCCACCGCGCCAGCAGGCATCCCCGACCGACCGGCCGACGGTAGATCACACCGCTACTTCAGGATCTCGGGCGTGTTCTGGATCTCGTCCAGCATGACGTTCCTGGGTGGAACCTCAGAAAACTCAAGGCGCCTGGACGGCGATCCGGCGCCGTGGCAACCTCGGGCTCGTGCGAGGGAGCCACGTGAGGCGATTCGAGCGCAGTGTGGAGCTGTTCCTCCTGGCCTCGATGGCCTGGTCGACATCGGGCGTCGAAGCGCAGGGGCCGCGCGTGCTACGCGTCGGCCCGGGCCGCGAGTTGACGCTCCCGAGCCGGGCGGCGGCGGTCGCGCAGGACGGCGACGTGGTCGAGATCGACGCCGGCGACTACCCGGGCGACGTCGCGGTGTGGACGCGGAGCGACCTGACCTTGCGCGGCGTCGGCGGCAAAGCGCACCTGCGGGCCGAGGGCAAGGCCGCCGAGGGCAAGGCGATCTGGGTCGTCAAGGGCGACCGAACGCGGATCGAATCGCTCGAGTTCTCGGGCGCGCGCGTCAGCGACCGCAACGGCGCCGGCGTGCGTCTCGAGGGAGCGGGGCTCACGATCCTCGACTGCTCGTTCCACGATAACGAGAACGGCATCCTGACCGCGGGCAAGCCGGAGGGCGACGTCCTCATCGAGCGCTCGGAGTTCGCGCGCAACGGCGCGGGCGACGGACAGACGCATGACCTCTACATCGGCCGCGAGCGCAGCTTCACGCTGCGCTTCAGCTACGTGCACCACGCGGTGGTCGGCCACCTGGTCAAGAGCCGCGCGCGCAAGTCGCACATCCTGTACAACCGGGTGAGCGACGAGGCCGACGGCCGCTCGAGCCTGGCGATCGACCTGCCCGAGGGCGGCGACGGGCTGGTGCTGGGCAACTTGATTCACCAGGGCCCCGCGGCCGAGAACGGGATCATCATCAGCTACGCCGAAGAGAAAGCGACGGTCTGGCGCGGCGGCGCGCTCTACGTCGTGAACAACACGATCGTCAACGACCGCCACGGCGGGACGTTCGTGCACAACGCGAGCGCCGCTCCCGCGCGGCTGCTGAACAACGTGCTCATCGGCCCAGGCGAGATCGCCTCGGGCGAAGCGATCCTCGTGGGCACCGTGGTGGCGCGGGATTTCGGCTTCCTGGCGCGGCTGCGCAACCTGTGGACCGGCGGGAGCCAGCTCTTCGAGCACGTCGGGGACGGCGGCGGCAACGTGGTCACGAGCGACGCCGGTCTCGTCGACCTCGCGGGCTTCGACTGGCACCTGCGCAAAGACTCGCCGGCGATCGACGTGGGGTTCCCGCCGAGCACCGGGGCCGACCACGAGCGCGACCCGCTGTTCGAGTACGTCCATCCGGCCCAGGGCCGCCCGCGCATCCTGCGCGGACCGTCGGATGCCGGAGCCTACGAGCTCGCGGCGCCCTAGCTCAGAAGTGCAAGACGACGAGGAGCGACGGCCGCTTCGGGTTCGCGTCGACCGACACGAGGGCTCGCTCGGGCGCGCCGAGGAAGGCGTCGTGGAACAGCAGCGCAACGTAGTTGCCCACGGCGGCCCCGACGAGCACATCGGTCGGGAAGTGGTCCTGGCCCTCGACGCGGGCCCAGGCCGTGCCGGCGGCCAGCGTCTCGAGACCGGCGCCGATCCCGAGCTGCCATCCCCGGCTGAGACGCGTTGCGCTGAGGTTGCGCCGGGAGGCCGCGGCGTAGGCGAACGCGCGCGTGGCGTGGCCTGACGGAAAGCTCCGCTGGTCGGACTCGTCGGGGCGCTCGCGGTCGGTGGCGCTCTTGAGCACCGAGGTGACGGAGAGCGCGGCGAGAACGCCGGTCTCCTCGACGAGCAGGGTCTTGCCCCGCAGATGCCACGGTCGGCTCTCGGCGTGGATGGAGAGCGCTGTGGCGATCATCCCGACGTCGCCGGCCACCGCCAACCGGTCGCTCCATTCGTCTGCGGCCTCGATCGACCCGAAGACCGGCGTGTTCTCGACCGCCCAGTCGGAGATCTGCTGATCCCAGCCGCCGATCGCGATCGCCGCGGCCGCAGCGGCGGGGGCCCAGGTGCCGGGATCGCGCAGACCGCGGCGCGCGGCCTGGCTCCACGCCGAGCCCCGCGGCCAGAACGACTTCTTCTTCTCGGCCGCAGCGGTGCTCGGGTAGGCCGCCGCTCCGGCGAGGAGCAGCAGGATCGGCCAGAGCGCACGCCGGCGCTCTCTCACGGGTCGGCAGCGGCAGCGCCCTCTTGCGTGGCGTCGATCTCCCAGGCCAGCTCGCAGTCCTCGAGCTTTTTCTCGACCTCTTTGGGCTCGAACTCCTTCATGGTCAGGACATCGACGTAGTAGCTCTGGCCCGCTGCCGCAGCTCGTGCGAACCGGGGCGCGCGTAGACGATGTGGTACGTGTTGCGCTTGGACTCGCCGACCGTGGTCTCGTCGATTCCGACGCGGAAGTGCGCCGCCGCCGCCTTCAAGCCTAATGTAGTCGCTCATGCGCTGGGGCGCAGCCTGCAGCAGGTCCTGGTTCTTGCGCTCGACGCCCTCGGGATCCGTGACTTTGCAGTCCTCGACGAACACGGTCGAGTAGGCCGCGAGATCGACGCGCGGCCACTCCATCGCTTTATGAAGGCGGCGCTTGGGCTCGTCGGCTTGGATCGACACAACGCCCAAGACCCCCAAGGTGAACCACGTGGTCAGCCAACGCGTACGGTTCATGCCTCCGGGTCCAACGCCACCCACTGACCGGCGTACCTACTCGCCAGTTCCACGAGGTCCGGCTGCAGTCGACGCATGCCCAGACTGTCCATCCGCCCCCTCCAGGTTGTCCAGCACACAATCTGCCTGCCGGGGCGTCAGCCCTCGAACAGCTCCGCCACCTCGATCCGGAATCCGGGCACGACATCCTCGCCGTCGAGGAAATCGGACGCTTCGAGAGTTCGCGGCGCCAGGAGGTCGCGGTAGACGGTTACCTCCTGCGTCTCAGGATCGACGACCCACACGAGTCGGGTGCCAGCAGCGAGGTAGTCGGCGACCTTCGAGTGCAGCTCGACCGCGGTGTTGCTGGGCGAAACCACTTCGATCGCGAGGTCCGGGGCGCCTGGAAACGGGCGCTTCAGATCCCCGGCACGATCGGCACGCTCGCGGGTGACAACCGCGACGTCGGGACATCGCATCGTGTCCGGATTGCGCGAGAGAACAAATCCCACCTCGACGACGGGCCAGACGTCGACCCCAGAGTCACGAACGTAGTTCCGCAGGAGCGATCCCATGGCCAGCGCGACGTCTCCGTGACGAAAGCCCGGCCGCGGCTCCGAGAGCAGCAGGCCGGATTGCAACTCGTAGCGGAACTCGTCGTCGGGTAGGTGATCGAGCTCATCGACGGTCATGGCGGAATGGTACGCCGAATCGCGGGCTGCGGCTCTTGAAGTCCGTTTCCGTCCGGAAACGGTCCACGTCTAGAACAACGTGTAGATGAACGGCGCCGCGGCGGTGCCGCCGAGCACGATCAGCAGGCCGAAGCCGAGCAGGATCACGACGATCGGCAGGAGCCACCACTTCTTGTTGTGCAGCAGGAAGTCGGCGAACTCGCGCACGATGCCGCGCGGGGCTTCTTCGGCAGCCTTGCGGAACTCCGAGGCGTCGTCGTGCACCGTTGCGGTCCCTTTCCCGGTGGATGATACGCCGCGTTGACGGGTCTCGGCCGCTGGTCTAATCTGTTGCGGTTTCGAGGTGTTCCGGGCGCGGAGCCGTGGTGTAGTTGGTTAACACACCGGACTGTCACTCCGGAGATCGCGGGTTCGAGTCCCGTCGGCTCCGCCACTCCTGAACCCCTCGCGCACCGAGGCCGCCGCGTTCAGCGCGGCCGTGTTTCTCGGCGCCTTCCTTCTCTTCTTGGTCCAGCCGATCGTCGGCAAGAGCCTGCTGCCGTGGTTCGGCGGCGCGCCGGCGGTCTGGACGACCTGCCTCCTCGTCTTCCAGACGCTCCTGCTCGTCGGCTACGCCTGGGCTCACGGTCTGGCGCTCCGCCTGGGGCCACGTGGGCAGGCCGCGGCCCATGTGGGCCTGCTCGGCCTGGGCCTCGCCTTTCCGGTTCTCCCGGCCGCCAGCGCCGTGGCCGACGTGGCGAGTCACCCCGTGCTGCGCATCGTGACGCTGGCGGTCGCGACGGTCGGCGTGCCGTTCCTCGCGCTCTCGGCCACCTCCCCCCTGCTCCAGGCCTGGCACGCGCGGCTGTGGAGCGGGCGCTCGCCGTACCGGCTCTACGCCTGGTCGAACGCGGGCTCGCTCGTCGCGCTCGTCGCCTATCCGTTCGCGGTCGAGCCCGCGCTGTCGCTCGATGACCAGGTGCTCGCGTGGCGCGTCGCGCTCGCGCTGCTCGTGCTCCTGACCGCGTGGTGCGCCTGGCGTGCGAGCCGCTCGGTCGGCGTCGTCGCGGCTGCGCGAGCAGCCGCCGACCCTGGGGCTGCCGATCGCATCGGCCTTCCACGCGTGGCCCTGTGGATCGCCTGGGCGGCCTGCGGCGTGATGTGGTTCATGGCGGTGACGCAGCAGCTCACGGTCGACATCGCGCCCGTGCCGTTCCTGTGGATGCTGCCGCTCGGCGTGTACCTCGTGACCTTGATCGTGACGTTCGCCGGGCCGCGCGCCTACCCGCGACGCCCGGCCACGTGGCTCCTGCCCGTGGCGATCGCCGCGATCTACTTCGCGGTCCAGCGCGGCACCGGCCTGGGCCAGGCGACGTGGAGCCGGCTCTCGTTCCTGAGCACCGTGCTCGCGCTCACGGGCGGCCTGTTCGTGGGCTGTCTCGTGTGCCATGGCGAGCTGTATCGGCTGCGGCCGGCGGCCTCGCGTACGACCGCGTTCTATCTCGCGATCGCGTTCGGCGGCGCGTTCGGCGGCGCGGTGGTCGCGGTCGTCGCGCCCGCGACGTTTCGCGTGTCCGAGGAGCTGCACCTGGCGCTCGTGCTGTGCGTCGTGCTGTGCGGGCTGACGCGGCTTTTCGATCGCGACGTTTCGCGTGCTCGCGGCGCGCGGTGGGGCGTCGTGGTCGCCTCATGGGTCGCGGCCACGTTGGGTCTGGTGGTGCTCCTCGGCCACCAGTCGGCCGTGCTCGTGCGCGACGCGCGCCTGGTCAAGCGCAACTTCTTCGGCGTGCTGCGCGTGCTCGAGCTGCGTGGCGAGCGCCCGGACTCGGGCTATCGACGGCTGTACCACGGCACGACGCTCCACGGCCTGCAGGACCTGGCGCCCGACCGGCGCTGGATTCCGACGACCTACTACACGCCCTATGGCGGTGGCGGCGCGGTCTTGACCGCGCTCGAGCGCAGCCACGGCCGGCGCGTGGGTCTGGTCGGGCTCGGCGTGGGCACGCTCGCCGCCTACGGCCGGCCCGGCGACACGTTCCGGTTCTACGAGATCGATCCCGACATCGAGACGATCGCCCGCGAGTGGTTCACGTTCCTGTCCGACTCGCGCGCGCGTTGCGAGGTCGTGCTGGGCGACGCGCGCGTGCGCCTCGCGGCCGAGCCGGCGCAGTCCTTCGACGTGCTCGTGCTCGATGCGTTCAGCGGCGACGCGGTGCCAGTGCACCTGCTGACGCGCGAGGCGTTCGCGCTCTATGACCGGCACCTGGCCCCCGGCGGGGTGATCGCGGCGCACCTGTCGAATCGCTCGCTCGACTTGACGCCGGTGCTGTACCGGCTGGCCGAGGACCGCGGCCTGATCGCGCTGCACTTCCAGCAGGGCGAGCCGCCGGCGGGAAGCTTCGTGACGAGGTCGAGCTGGATGGTGCTGTCGCGCGACGCCGAGTTCCTCAAGCGGCTCGTGACCGAGACCAAGTCCATACGCGACTCGGGAAGGCTCGAGCTGTTCCGCGGTGATCCGGCGCGCTACCGGCGCGTCCCGTTGTGGACCGACCGCCACAGCGATCTGGTGCGCGTGTTGCGGTAGACTCCGCGGGGGCACCGAAGGGAGAACGCATGCTGCGCCTGTACGATTCGCAGACCTCCGGCAACAGCTACAAGGTCCGCTTGCTCCTGGCCCACCTGGGGCGGCCGTACGAGACGATCCCGGTCGACGTGATGGGAGACATGCCCGAGGCGGTGATCGAGCACAACCCGGCCGGCCGCGCGCCGATGCTCGTGCTCGACGACGGGCGCTGCTTGCCCGAGTCGAACGCGATCCTGTTCCACCTGGCCGACGGCACGCCGTACTTGTCGAGCGATCCGTACTTGCGGGCGCAGACGCTGCAGTGGATGTTCTTCGAGCAGAACCTGCACGAGCCGAGCGTGGCGGTCGCGCGGTTCATTCGCAAGCATCTGGGACCCGACCACCCGCGGGCGGCGCTGCTCCCGCACGTGATGACGGCCGGGCAGGCGGCGCTCGAGACGCTCGAGCGCGGGCTCGGCAGCCGGACCTACCTCGTCGACGAGCGGCTGTCGATCGCCGACTTCGCGCTGTACGCCTACACGCACAGCGCCCCCGAAGGCGGCTTCGACCTCGGGCCGTTCCCCAGGATCCGCGCCTGGCTCGCGCGCGTCGCGGCCCACCCGCGCCACGTTCCGCAGTGAGATAGCGCCCGGGCCTCCTCCAAGCACACCTTGCCGGCACATAAATCTGAGCGTATGGTGTGCTGTGGAGTGTGTGGTCGGGAGCGCCGGATGGCTCGGGTCAACGTCTTCTTGCAGGACGAGCTGTTGAAGGCCATCGATGCCGCGGCGGCGGAGTCTAGGCTCAACCGCAGCGCGCTCATGCAGATCGCCCTCGGCCGCTATCTCGAAGCACGAGAGAAGGAGCGACAGGAAGCCGAGCGCCGGCGTGAGATGGAGGAGGCGGGTCGGGGCATGGACGCGCTGGCCGACAAGCTCGGGAAGTGGGACCCGGTCCGGGTGATTCGCGAGCTGCGCGACAGCCGCTCGCGGGCCATTCGCGAGCCTCGAGCGCGCTACGGGGCGCGCACGCGCAAGAAACGGCCGTGATCCGCGCCACCCATGCGCGTTACGTGCTGGACGCTTCGGTCGCGGCGAAGTGGTTCACGCGGCACGAGGAGACCGACCGGCACAAGGCCGTCGCCTTGCGCGCGCTGCATCAATCGGGGCAATGCACGCTCGTCGTCCCCGAGTTCTCGCTGCTCGAGATCGTGAACGCGATCCGGTTCAGCGAGCGAGCGGAGGAGACGGATGCGTCCGGGGCCTTGCGTCTGCTCGAGCTGCTCCGTCTCGACATCGTATCTCTCGACTGGGAGCTGCTGCGAAAGGCGACCGCGATCGCCTGGGCGTATCGGATCGCGCTCTACGACGCCGCCTATGTCGCTCTGGCCGAGCGACAGGGCTTCCCGCTCTTGACCGCCGACGAGGTCATGGTCCAGCGAATGAAGGGCCACAGCGCCGTCGTGCGACTCGCCGAGCTCGAGTTCTCCTAGGCCCCGAGCATCGACTCGCGGTTCTCGGCGCGGCCCAGCGCGAGCACCACGAGCAGCCCGATCGCGAGCGCGAAGCCGATGCGGTTCTGCGTGGTCCAGGCCAGCAGCTGCTCGGGGTCGGCCTCGATGAGGTTGGCCGGGTTCCAGAACGGCGACAGGCGCAGATCGCCGGCCTGGAACGGGAAGCTCAGCAGCAGCGCGCCGACCGTGACCAGCGCGCCCGCGGTCTCGCTGCGGAACAGCGTGGCCAGGCTCATCGCCAGGACGAGGTAGAACAGGGCCCCCTGCAGCGCGCCGTAGATCGCACCCGGGTCGTACTCCGTGCAGAACAGGTAGGTTCCCGCGGCGACCGGCAGCTCGGCTAGCACGAGCAGGATCGCCGCCGCGGCGAGCTTGTGCAGCCACACGCGGTGCGCGCCGCCCGGAACGGTGTAGGCGATCTCGAGCGTCCGGCGGTCGATCTCGCCGGCCACGATGCGCACGCCCAGGCCGATGGCCAGGATCGTCAGCGGGATCGCCATCAACAGGTTCTGCGCGTCGGCCGGCGCGTAGTCCTCCTCGCGCCAGCCCACGAGCACCCAGAACACGGCTCCCGCGGTCCACACAAGTGGCGCGAGAGCGGCGAGCCAGTACCGCCGCCCGGCGAGCATGCGCGCCGAGAGCGCGAGCAGGCGCAGCGTGTCGGCGACCGAGCGGCGCTCGCGCATCAAGACACCGCCGCCGTCCTGACGAGCCACAGGTACCCGTCCTGCAGACTGGGTTCGACCGCCTCGGCCGACGGCACGGGCAGCTCGGAATGCAGCACGCGCAGGCGCGACGTCCCGTCGGCCTCGGGCACCTGGTCGACGATCAGCGCTCGCGCGGGAAGCCCGGCTTGCTCCTCGGGAGCGAGGCGCGCGACCCACACCCGCCCTTGCGCCGCCTCGGCCAGGTCGGTCGGCAACCCGTCGAATACGACCCGCCCGCGCGCGAGCACGATCACGCGCTCGCAGGCCACCTCGACGTCCTCGACCACGTGCGTCGAGAACAGCACGATCCGACCCTCGGCCAGCCGCGCCAGCAGGTTGCGGAAGCGGATCCGCTCGCGCGGGTCGAGGCCGACCGTCGGTTCGTCGACGATGATCAGCGGTGGCAGCCGCAGCAGCGTGCGGGCCACGGCGACGCGCTGGCGCATGCCGCCCGAGTACGAGCCGATCCGCTCGCTCGCGCGCTCGCCCAGTCCGACCTCGGCCAGGAGCTTCTCGACTCGCTCGCGGCGCTTCGCCACGGGACGCAGCTCGTAGTGCAGCGCGTAGTACTCGAGGTACTCGCGCGCGGTGAGATCGTCGGGCAGCCCGAACTCCTGCGGCAGGTAGCCGACCCAGCGCGCGAGATGCCGCCGCAACCGGCCGAGACGCACGCCGCCGACCCAGATCGCGCCCGTCGTCGGCTCGAGGATTCCCGCCAGGTTCCGCAGCAGCGTGGTCTTGCCCGCCCCGTTCGGCCCGAGGATTCCGATCATCCCGCGCTCGGCGCGGAAATGGACACCCGCCAGCGCGCGCACCTCGCGGCGCGGCAGGTCGAAGCCGAGCAGGGCCCGGCTGGCCCTGCGCCACACGGTGCGCGCCCGGCGCAGCGGCCCGGACGAGACGCGGTCGGGGATCGTCCCACGCGCGACACGGCGTGCGGTGTGCCGGCCGGCCTGCAGCAGTCCCACGACACCGACCAGGATCCCGAGCACCGGCAGCGCCAGCTCGATCGGGTCGCCCGCGGCACGCGGCAGCGCGTGCATCGTGACGCCGCAGTAGGCCAGGGCGGCCCACGGTGTCATCGCCGCGGCCGCGTTCTCCGGGCCTCCCGCGAGAACGGTCCCGTTCGGCTCGGTCTGGCCGCGCGCGCGCCGCGCCTCGCGCAGCAGCCAGCTCATGAGGGCCGCGCAGACGAACGTGAACGCGATGCGCCAGAACACGGTGCCGACGGCCTGGACGATGTACACGCCGCCAGCGACGACGATCGCGATCGGGACGATCCGGTCGCGCGCGCGGCGCGGATCGAACGGCTCGCCGCCCAGCGCGAGCACACGCTCGGCGAACCGCGCCGGAGCGCGCCAGGCGCGGCCGATCGGCCCCGGCCGGCCGTACACCTTCTCGAGGTAGCGCACCTCGATCGCCGGCGGACCGTCCGCGCTCCGCGGCTCGGGCACCTCGTCCCGGCGCACCACGAGCACCGCGAGGCCGAGGAGCGCGCTGGCCACGAGCAGCGTCGTGACGACCTGCCAGGTCAGCGACGCGAGCACGCCCGTGGCGACGAGCGGTGCGAGCACCGCCGCCGTCGCCAGGCCCCAGCCGATCACGACCCACGGCCCGAGCCGGCCGAACAACCGATCGAGCCGGTGCAGGAACACGAACCCGACCGGGATCAGGAGCAGCGTCAGCACGGTCGAGGTGACGAGCCCGCCCATCACGATCGTGGCGAAGGGCGGCCAGATCTCGTTCTCCGCGCCGGTGACGATCGAGAGCGGCCACAGGCCGACGACCGCCGTCGTGGTGCTCATCAGAATCGGTCGTGTCCGCTCGCGCACGGCGGCAAGCGCGGCGGCGCCCGCGCTGAGCCCGCCGCGCCAGGCGCGCTGCTGCATGCGATCGACGAGCAGGATCGCCGGGTTGACGGTCAGGCCGATCAGGGCCAGCGCCCCCACGAGGGCCATCGTGTCGGGCGGCGTTCCGGTCAGCACGAGGGCCCACGTCGCGCCGATCAGGGTCAGCGGCAGCGAGACGAGCACCAGCACGGGCAGCGTCAGCGATTCGAACGTGATCGCGAGCACGGCGTACAGGATCAGCACCACCGGAATCAGGATCCGGCGGAACCAGCTGAACGTCGACGCGGGATCGGGCGCTTCGATGGTCGTGCCCGCGGGACGGTGCAGTCCGGCCACGACCTCGCGGATCCGGTCTTCCACGGCCTGCCGACCGGGCCCGCTGCGCGGCACCTCGCTCGTGAGCCGGTAGGCCACGGTCGTCTCGCGCCGCCCGTCGTGGTGGCGGATCACGGACGGCGCGGGCATCCGGCGCACGTCGGCCAGCGCCGCGAGCGGCAGGACTCCGCCGGGCGTCGCGACCCGTAGCCGCGTCAGCTGATCGAGCTCGCTCTGCCCGCTCTCGACGCGGCGCACGGTCAACGGGATCTCGCGCCCATCCGCCAGGGCGAAGCCGGTCTCGAGCACCACGCCCTCGCGACGCACGACGCCGAGGGCCGGCAGGATCTGGTCCGGCGTGAGGCCGAACGTCGCCAGCGCCGTCGGGTCGGGCGCGACGCGGATCTCGTCGAGGCCACGCTCGCTGCCGAGCGTCGCGCTCTCGACCTCCGGAATCGACTCCAGCACCTCGGCGAGATCCCGCGCCAGCGCGTCGAGCGGCCCCGACTCGGGACCGGAGAGCACGACCTCGGGCGCGACCTGGCCGAGCAGCGCGGCCATCCCCTCCTGGCCTCCGCGGCCCGCGCCGCCGGTGCGCGGCGGATCGATCGTGACGCCCTGGATGTCGCCCGCCGCCGTGCGCACGACCTCCCGCACGCGCGCCGCGTTCACGTCGACCGGCCGCCGCTCCTTGGGCGGCAGGTGCACGGTCAGCGCGCCTCCGTCCTCGGTGACCATGCTCTCGACCACCTCGACGCCGCCGATGCGCTGCGCCGCCTCTTCCAGGCGCGAGAACGCGCTGAGCGCGACGTCGAGCGATCCGCCGCTCTCGACCGCAACCTCGAGCCGCACGGTCTCGGCCTCGGGCGGCTCCGCGGCCGCTCCGGCCGAGCCGAGCCACAGCGTCGTGGCCACGAGCGTGACGAAGACCGCGAACGCCGTGCCGGCGAGCCAGGCCCCGGGCCGGCGCAGGATCGCGACGAGCAGCCCGGAGAACAACCCGCGCGCCCGATCGGGCTCGACGAGCCCGCGGTAGCGCTCGCGACGCAGGCGCTGCTCGCCGATCCGCGCCAGCGCGGCCGGCGCCGCGAACCGACGCGCGAGCAGCGGCACGAGGCCCACCGCGACCAGCACCGAGGCCAGGAGCGGCAGCGAGATGGCGAGCGCCAGCACGCGCAGCAATGCGCGCACCACCGACTGCTCGAAGTCGGCGAACAGGATCGGCACGAAGACCACGACGTTCGCCACGCTGGCCGAGAGGATCGCGCGCACCGTCCGGCGCAACCCGTCCTCGACCGCGCGATCGAGGCTGACGCCGTGCTCGAGCTTCTGCTGCACCGCCTCGTACACGACGATGCTGTTGTCGACGAGCATGCCGATGGCGACCGCCAGGCCGAACAGCGTGATCAGGTTCAGCGACAGCCCGCCGAGGTGCAGCAGCGCGAGCGCGGCGAGCAGGCTCGCCGGCACCGACACGGCGACGACGGCCACCGCGCGCCACTGGCGCAAGAACAGGTACAGCGCGAGGAGCGAGACGGCGAAGCCCGAGCCGGCCAGGCTGGCCAAGCGGTCGAGCTGCTCCTCGACCAGCTCGGCCGAGTCGAAGTTGACCACGAATCCCAGGCCGTACTCGCGGAACTCCGCGCGCAGATCGTCGAGCTTCGCGCGCAGGCTCGTGCCGAGGCGCACCAGGTTCGCACCTTCGTCCTGGAACACGACCAGCGCCACCGTGGGCTGGCCGTTGACGCGGAACAGCCGCTCCTCACGGCCCGTTCCCATGCCGATGTCGGCCACATGGCGCAGCAGAACGGGCCGGTTGCCGAGCAGACGCAGGTCGCCCAGCGACACCTCGCCGCGCGGCCGACCGTCGAGGATCACCGCCGTGCGGCCGGCCTCGTCCTCGAGACCACCCAGGAAGCGCAGCCGTCGCACCGAGCGCGAGAGGGCCTGGACCACCTGCTCGGGCTGGATCCCGTTCGCCGCGCAGCGATCGGGATCGATCCGCACCGTCAGCTCGCGCGGCGCGCCGCCCCCCGCGAGAACGCGCGACACACCGGGTACGGCGAGCAGGCGCGGGACGACGCGCTCCTCGACGAAGTCGAGCAGGCTGTCCCGGTCCGTGCCGCCCGTGACCTGCGCGAACAGCACGAACTGGCTGATCTCCGACAGGTCGAGCGTGCTGACCTCGATCGCCGTGCCGCGCGGCTGCGTGCGCACGAGCTCGGCGGCCAGCCGGCGTAGGTCGATCTCGCGGACCTTCAGCTCGGTCCCGCTCTCGAAGCGCACGGTCAAGCTGCCCGACGAGCCGCGGATCTCGGCCCACGTCTCGTCGACCCCCGGCAACTCCCCCACACGGGCCTCGAGCGGCAGCAGGATCTCGCGCTCGACGATCTCGGGATCGCTGCCCGGCCTCAGGTAGGAGACGTACAGCTCGTCGCCGGTGACCGGCGGCATCAGCTCGACCGGGATGCGCCACCAGGCCACCACGCCGAACAGGAAGATCCCGACGAACAGCATCGCCGTGGCGACCGGCCGGCGGATCGGCAGCGCGTGCAGGTTCACGCGGCGCCCCGCGAGGTCCCCCGCCCCGGGCGCAGCCGGTCGAGCACCAGGTACAGGCACGGGATGACCGTCAACGACGCGACCATCGACAGCACGAGCCCGGCGGCGATCGTGATCGCCATCGGGCTGCGCAAACGTGCCGCCTCGTCGGAGCCGATCGTCAGCGGCAGGAGCGCCAGCACGGCGGTCGCCGTCGTCATCAGGATCGGGCGCAGCCGGATCCCGGCCGCGCGGGCCAGCGCCTGCTCGCGGGGCAGGCCCCCCGCGATCAGCTGGCGCGCGGCGTCGACGAGCAGGATCGCGTCGTTCACGGCGACCCCCGCAAGGACGATCAGCCCCAGCAGCTCGAGCACGCCGATCGGTCGGCCCATCGGCACGAGCACCGCGGCGACGCCCACGAGCGAGAGCGGCACGGCGGCCAGCACCGTCACCGGGTGGACCAGCGACTCGAACGCGCCGGCCAGCACCATGAACAGCAGCACCAGCGCCAGGATCGCGGCCAGGCGCAGCTCGGCGAAGGTCTTCGCGCGCTCGGCCTCCTCACCCGCCAGGCGCACGCTCAGGCCCGGCGGGATCGGCGCCTCGGCCAGCGCCCGCTCGGTGGCCTCGCGCGCTTCGGGGAAGTCCTTGCCCGGGGCAATGCGTGCGGTGACCCGTGCCACGCGCCGCTGGTCGCGGCGGAAGATCTCGCGCGCTCCGACCGCGGGCTCGACCCGCGCCACGTCGCCCAGGCCCACGAGCGTGCCCGAGGCCGTGCGCACGGGCAGGCCGAGCAGCTCCGCGCGCCGGACCTCGGGGAGCTTGACCACCACCTGCTGCTCTTCGTCCCCCAGTGTCATCGCGGTCGCCGTGAGCCCGTCGAGCGACGCCGCGAGAGCGGAGGCCACCGTATCGAGGTCGACGCCCAGGCCGTCGGCCAGCACGCGGTCGAGGATGACGCGCAGCTCGGGCGGGCCACCCTCGAACGACGAGCGAACGTTCCACAGCGCGGGTCGACCGGCCATCGCCGCGCGCACGACCTCCGCACCCGAGCGCAGGTCCTCGAGCGACTGACCGTTGATCTCGACCACGATCGGGGGTCCCGAGGTCCCGAGCGCGCGCGCCAGGCTCGATCCCGAGACCTCCCACGACGCCTCGACGCCGTCGAGCGCGCCCACCGCGGCCCGCGCGCGCTCGACGACCTGGCCCGCCGTGTGACCGCCGGCGCGCAGCCGCACGACCAGCCGCGCCGTGTTCTCTTCGGTCTGCTCTTCGCGCGGAAAGCGGTCGTCCTCCGGGAGCCGACCGACCTCGGACAGGATCGCGGCCAGATCCTCGCCCGCGGCCTCGCGCAGGATCTGCTCGACGGCCTCGGTCACGCGCTCGGTCGACTCGACACGCTGACCGGCAGGCAAGACGAGCCGCAGCGCGAACTGGCGCGGATCGGCGGGTGGGAGCAGCTCGGTGCCCAGGCCGGCCAGGAGCGCGAGCCCGAGCACGACCAGCGCGACCGAGAGCGCGACCACCGTCCAGGGCCGACGGATCAGCCGCGCGACGAAGCTCTCGATGCGCGCGATTCCGGGGTCCGCACCGGCCGAGCCCGTGCGCGGCAGGAGCCAGCGCGCGAGCGCGGGCGTGAGCGTCACCGCGATGGCCAGCGAGACGAGCTGGGCCACGACGACGGTGAAGGCCAGGCCGGTCACCAGGCGAGCCGCGAGACCCTGGACGAACAGGATCGGCAAGAACACGGCGCACGACGTGAGCGTGCTGGCCACGATCGCGCCGCCGACGTCGGCCGTCCCGTACGCCGCCGCATCCGCCGTGCTCTCCCCCTGGCCCAGGCGCCGAAAGATGCTCTCGACGATCACGATCGAGTTGTCGACGAGGAGCCCGGCGCTGAGCGCGAGGCCGCCGAGCGTCATCACGTTGAGGCCGTGGCCGGCGAGGCCCATCAGGAACAGCGTGGCCAGGAGCGAGACCGGGACCACGGTGCCGACCATCAGCGTCGGGCCGGGCGAGCGCAGGAACGCCACGAGCACGAGCACGGCCAGCACGATGCCGACGAGGGCCGAGCGCTGGACGTCCTGGATCGCGTCGACGACGATCGCGGCTTCGTCCGCCACCGGCACGACGTCGATCCGCGGCAGATCGTCGCGCGTCCGCTCGAGCGCGGCGCGCACGTCCGAGGCCACGGCCACGGTATTCGCGCCGGCCTCCTTGTACACCGCGAGGCCGACGCCCTCCCGTCCGTCGACGCGCACCAGGTGGTCGATCTCCGCGTCGCCCAGAACGACCCGCGCCAGATCAGCGACCCGCACCGGCACCCTCCGGCCGTTGACGTCCGTGCCGTAACGCAGAACCACCGCCGCGACGTCCTCCGCCCGACGGAACCGCGAGTACCCGCGCACGAGGTACACGCGCTCGCCCTCCTCGAGCGTGCCCGCGCTGATGTCGACGTTCGACGCGCGCAGCCGCGCTTCGAGCTCGCCGAGCGTGATCCCGTGCGCGTCGAGGCGCGCGCGGTCGACCAGCACCTGGACCTCGCGCTCGCGCCCGCCCGTGACCCGCACCTCGGCCACGCCCGGGAGGCGTTCGAGCGCGGTCGCGACCTGGCGCCGCGCGATCCGGCGCAGCTCGGCCAGGTCGGGCCCGCCCTCCGCGGCGACGAGACCGAGCGTCAGCACCGGGGACTGGCGCGGGTCGAAGTGCCGGACCAGAACCTCGTCGACGTCGGGATCCGAGCGGATCGGGCCGACCGCCTTCTCCACGTCGACCACCGCGAGGTCCATGTCGGCGTCCCAGTCGAAGCCGACCGTGGCCACGATGCGGCCCGTGCGCGCGACTTGGTCGATCGAGTGGATCCCCCGCACGGCGAACAGGCGTTGCTCGACCTGCTCGCCGTAGATCCGCTCCATCTCCTCGGGCGGGCGGTCTCCCGAGCGGATCGAGACGACGATCGTCGGGCTCTCGAGGTCGGGCAGCAGATCGATGGGCAGCGTGCCCCAGACGGTCCAGCCGAGAATGGCCAGGCCGGCCGCGACCACGCTCACGGCGACCGGGCGCCGCGTCGCCATGCGGGCCACCGCGAGCACGGGCTCAGGCTCCCGAGACGCGGACGCTCGTTCCGTCGCTCAGGGTCTCGAGGCCCCGCACGACGATCTTCTCGCCCGGCTGCACGCCCTCGCGGATCTCGATCACCTGATCGTCGCCCAGGCCGAGGTCGACCTCGCGCCGACTGACCTTCTGGCCGTTGAGCACGAACACGACCTTGCGCCCACCGCGCTCGGCCACCGCTTCGCGGGGCACGACCGGCACGCCCTCGCGACGCTCGGCGACGACCGTGACCTCGACGAACATGCCCGGTCGCAGCGTGCCGGCGCGATTGTCCACCGCGACCTCGGCGCGCAGCGTGCGGGTCGTCGCGTCGACCGTGGGCGCGAGACGTGTCACGCGGCCCATCACGCCCTCGGACGCCGTATCCGGATGGCGCACACGGGCCGGCATGCCATCGCGCACGCGGGCCACGTCACCGGCCACGAGGTCGATGTCGGCCACGAGTCGGTCGATCGCCGCGACCTGCGCGACGACGAAACCCTGCGTCACGAGCTGACCGTCGGCCAGCGGCAGCCCGCGGTCGTCCCGCGCCAGGTACAGGACCACGCCGTCGAGCGGCGTGACGAGCTGCGAGCGCGCCTCGGTCAGCCGGCTGCGCTCCCATTCGAGCTTGGCCTCGGCCAGCGTGTTCTCGATCGGTCGCAGCGCTTCCGCGCTGAGCAGACCCTCGGCGAAGAGCGCGCGCTTCGATTCGTAGTCGCGCTGCGCCGACTCGTAGCGCTGGCGCGTCGTTTCCATGCGCGCGGCGAGCCGCACCTCCTCGCCGCGGATCGCGGCTACCACCTGGCCCGCGCGCACCCGATCGCCCTCGGCCAGGCGCAGCCCATTCGGGCCGTGCCCGATCTCGAGCTGTCCGCCGGTCTCGGCGCGCAGGGACACGGCCTCGCGAGCACGCAGCGTGCCCGTGGCGACGATGCGGTCCTCGACTGCGCCCGTGGCCACGGCGGCGATCGTCACCGGAACGCGGAACTCGACCTGCGTGGCCGTGCCGCCGCCACTGCACGCCGCGAGCCACAGGCCGGCGAGCGCCGACGCGCCGGCGCCGAACCGCGCCCGCCGGTCAGCGCGCCGCGGCGGCGAGGGAACCCGCCGGGGTCGCGCCCACCGCGGGTCGGAACCGGATCGCATCGGCCTGCACGTACTCGCCGTCCGTCTCATCGCTCACCCGTACCTTGACGTCGCCCGCGCCGAGCTCGAACCGTCCGAGCGAGTTCCATCCGGTGCCCGCCGCGTCGGCGTCGAGCGACGCCTCGTGCCGGGCCGAGCCGCCCTCGATCACGATGCGCCAGTTGCCGCGCGACGGCCCCGCGCCCCCGGCACCGCGCTTCCAACCCGGCACATGATATTCGACCTCCCACGAGCCCCCCTGCGGCAGCACGGCGGCGAAGGACGCCGCGCGCTCCCCCGTACCCTTGCGCACCACGACCATCGTGTGTCGGTAGCGACCCCACGCGTCGGCGAACGTCATGCGCGACCAGCGCCGCGAGCGCAGGCCGCGCTGGCCGTCCTGCGCCACGGGCAGGCCGGCGTCGAGGTCCACCTCCCCGCCGCGGCCGGCGACGCGCAGCATGCCCCGGTCGCTCGACTCCTCGACCGAGAAGCCGGGATCCAGGTCGTCGACCACGATCGCGCCGTCCGTCGGCTGAGCCCACGCCGCGGGGCGCGCGCCGGCGAGCGGCTCCTCGGCCACCAGCTTCTGCGCGTCGAGCTCGGGCAACGGCACGTTGAACGGATCGCGGTTGAGCGCCAGGTACGGGGCGACCCGCGCGGCGCTGATGGGCTCGGACGACACGAGGCCGATCTCGACCGCCGAGCGCGCCGGCACGCGAACCGGCTCTCCGCGCTGGCGCGTCGCGCGCGTGTTCTGCGACTCCGTCCGATACTCGAGTCGCACCAGACCGTCGGCCGGCTCGTCGTTCCGCACGACCACGCGCAGCTGGTAGCGCGGCGAGGCGCCCTCGTCCGGCAGACGGTAGTAGCGCACGTCCCCGAGCAGGAAGCCCGGCAGCTCCGTCTGGTCGATCCACAGGTCGAGCCAGGTCGAGAGATCGACGCCGATGCGGCCGCCCGTCTCGAGGACCGCCGCGCGGTCGTAGGTCGTCCCGCGGTGGCCGTCGCGCAGCGCGCCGAGCAGGCGCCCGGTCGTCTCGTGGCCCAGCTCGTCGAGCATCGACTCGGCCATCGCCCCGCCCTTGAGCGCCAGCACGTTGAGCGTGCGCTTGGGGTCCTGGCGCGGATCGAGCTCGCGCAGGCTGACCCCGCTGACCGTGTCCCACACCTCGTGCGTCGACGTGATGCGGTGCATCAGCACGTCGACGTAGCGGTCGCTGACGCGGTTCGGATCGTTCATCGCCTGCCCGGCCATCGCGAACTCCTGGCCGAACTGCCGATTGAAGAAGTGCACCGAGAAGAACCCGCGACGTTCGGAGACGAGCTCGCCGGCCAGGCTCTCCCAGACGTAGTCGAGCGGCACCGCCTCGGCCCCGCGGCCCGCGGTCTGGAACCCGAAGAAGCTGCGTGCCACGGCCACGAACGGATTCCCGCCGTTGAGGTCGTTCTCGAAGAACGTCTGGAGCATGCGCAGCTTGGCCCCCGCGATGCCGCCCTCCTGGTCGCGCGAGGCCTCGATCCGCCCGGTCGCCGCGGCGAAGTTCGCCGTGGGGAAGCTCGATTCGCGCACCAGCACCATGGTCGGCTGGATCAGCGTGCTGTCCATGCGCCAGCCGCCGGCGAAGCCGCGCAGCTCGCCCGGCACCTCGACCATCGTCAGCG